>Ga0326597_10011239_pt1 | contig 11876 bp, 7 predicted proteins | sample RVTome_12_FD_203789 | JGI IMG/M metagenome (GOLD analysis project Ga0326597, IMG submission 203789) | Soil microbial communities from uranium-contaminated site in the Upper Colorado River Basin, Wyoming, United States - RVT100D185 | ecosystem: Environmental > Terrestrial > Soil > Contaminated >...
GACGTCTTGGCGCGGCGTGACCCGCGGCCCGGGCTTGGCCGCCGCCTCGCTGGCGCCGGTGTCCTGGGCGAGCGGAGCGTCGCCGTCGACCTGCTCCATCGGCACCACCGAGCCGATCTCGGCCTCCGGCACGCCGATCTCTCCGCCGTTCATGGGGATCAGGAACCAGCCGCGCTCGGTGCGGTAAGAGTCGACCCGCAGCTTGCCGCCGCTTTCGAACGTGACCAGATAGTCGGCGCCCGCGGGGGCCGCGGCCAGAGCCGCCGCAGCGAGCACACCCAACCAGTGGACGCCGATTCTCATCGCTTGCGTCTTCATTCTAACATCCCGTTCCCATCTGTCGCCAGGTCGGCGAACCAACAGCGAAGGAGCTCCATCGCCGGTTTGCCGCGTGGCGTGTAGGACGTGTCGCTCGGGCCGCCCGCGCCCCACCAATCGTAGAAAAAGACCCCGGCCAGAAAGTCGGCCTCGGCCCAGGCGGCCAGAAAAGCCTGGTAGCCCAGGCGCTGCTCCTCCAAATCGACCGGCAACCCGGCCAGATAGTTCCACGGCTGGCGCAAGCCGCCCTCCATGCTCGGATAGCCGATCTCGGTGATCAGGACCCGCCGGCCGTGGCGCTCGCTCCAGGCTCGCAGCCGCTCGCGAATCGGCTCCCAGCTCGCGATCAGCGCGGGGAGCGCGGGGCGCCCGCCGTTGGTCAGCGGATCGATCTCATGGTAGGCGTTGGCGCCCAACAGATCGAGCGCGTCCGCGAACCGCATGCCGTCCAACGCGTCCCAATTGCAGGTGTAGCTGAGCCGACCGCGGTAGCGGGCCCGCACCTGATCGATCAAGGCCCGCCAGCGCCGCTCCTCGACCTCGCTGCTGATCAGCTCCGAGCCGACCGAGAAGTACTCGGCGCCGGCCTGCTCGGCGAGCTCGGCGTAGCGCAGCAGCACCGCGCCATACGCGGCGAACCAAGCCTCCCACGACGGCGGCTCGAGCGTGCCGCGCCAGCGCCCCGGCGCGACGTCGACCACGTGCAGGGTCGGAATCAGGTGGACTCGGAGACCGAGCGCATGGGCTTGCTGGATGGTGATCCGAATCCGCTCGTCGCTGCTGCCGCCCCACGGGTTGGTGGTGATCTCGACCGAATGCACGTCCGGCATGGTGCTGACCACCATCAAGGAGACCGCCTCGGCTCCCAGCTCGTAGAGCTCGCGCAGCGCCGGCCCGTAATCGGCGCCGGGATCGGCCGAGAACAGGCCCAGGACCACGCCCTTGAGCAGGCCGGTTTCGGCCGCGGCGGACGGCGCGCACAGGCTCAGCGCCGCGCAGGCCAGCAGGATTCCCCAAGCTCGCATCCTGGAAACGGGAGCGCCGCCGATTGCCGGCAGACACTCCCACCTTGGGTTATACGCCAGAATCGACCGGTTGGCCGATACGGGTTTCGATCGCGGCGTGCGCGCCGCTCCAACGGCATCGACTTCGGTTCGGTGCCTTGTGCTCTGAACCGGCCGCACCCTACATTCCTTCAGCATGCGATTTGGGATCCGAGCCGGCCGCTTGCTGCTCTGGGGACTTGTGGCGCTCGGCGCGCGGCCGCTTTCGGCTCGCGAGCCCGGCGGCGCGGGCGCAGGCGAGCTGCCGTGGGAGGTGTGGCGCGATCTGAGGTCGCTGGCGCGGATCGAGCGCGGCGATCAGGTGCTATTGCGCAGCAGCCACGATCCGACCGGCGACCGCTTCGATCGCCACTCCGACGGCGACTCGCGCTTCATTCGGATCGCGGACGGCGAAGGCGTGATCTTCGAAGCCAGCGGAACGGGCGCCATCACCCGCATCTGGATGACCCAGGGCGAAGGCGTCAGCCTGCCGCTCGACCCCTCGATTCAGATCCGCTTCTACTTCGACGGCGAGGCCGCGCCGCGCATCGATCTGCCGCTGCCCAGCTTGTTCGACGGCACTGTCGCGCCGTTTCTCGAGCCGCTGGTCGGCGACCGCCTGGATTCCAGCGGCGGCAACTTCTCCTACGTGCCGCTGCCGTTTCGGGCCGGCTGCCGGGTCACCTTGCTGGGCGCGGAGAGCGCCAAGATCTGGTTTCAGTTCACCTATCACCTGCTGCCGGAGCCCAGCGAGGTGATCACGTTCACCGGCGGTGAGGATCTGTCGGAGTGGATCGCGCTGTTTGACGCGGCCGGCGGCGATCCGTGGACCGGCGGCGGCCAAGTCGCGGCCGGCTCGGTCAGCATCCCGCGCGGCACGACCCGCACGATCTACAGCGCCGCTGGCGCCGGTTTTCTGAACGCTCTCTTGCTGCAGGTGCCGGCGGCCGCGCGCTCGACCACCGTGCTGACCTTGCGCTTCGACGGCCAAGCGACGGTGCAGATGCCGGTCAGCGACTTCTTCGCGATCGGACGCGGCGGCGCGACTCCGACCCGCTCGGCGCTGCTCGGCGAGGAGCTCGGCGGCATGCTGTATTGCTACTTCCCGCTGCCGTTTCAGAGCCAGGTGCAGGTCGAGCTCACCTACGCCGCCGTTCAGCCCGCGCCGCCGCTGGCGGTGTCGTATCAGGTGCGCCGCAGCTTCGATCCGGCGCTGGCCGGCAGCGGCACGTTCGGCGCCGTGCTCAGCGCGCAGCCAGAGACCACGCTCGGCGTCGATTTTCCGCTGCTCGACCTGACCGGCCAAGGCAAGTGGGTCGGTCTGTTCGCCGATCTGAGCTCGGTCAACACCTTGCAGCGCACGTATCTGGAAGGCGACGAGCGCATCTATCTCGACGACTCGCCGCATCCAATGCTGTACGGCACCGGGGTCGAAGATCTGTTCGGCGGCGGATTCTACTTCGACCAGGGACCCTTCACCCTGCCGCTGCACGGCATGACCTACCACCTGCGCCAGGGCGGTGAGGACATCACCGCCGCGTACCGGCTGATGCTCAGCGATGCGCCGACCTTCGCGAATCGGATCCGCGCCGGAATGGAGGTCGGGCCGATGGCCAATCTCACCATGCGCGCCCGCAGCGTCGCCTACTATTACCGCCGCGCGGCCCTGGCGCTGGCCTTGTCGGACACGCTTGACTTGGGCAGCGCGGCCTCGCGCCAGGCGCATCACTACTTGACCAAGGGCGCGCACGCGATCGCGGCGCTGGACGCCTCGTTCGAGGGCGTCCCGACGCTGCAGCTCCAATCGCAAGGATCGTATCGCGAGCCGGGGGTCTCGCAGTTCATGCTCACGGCGGCCGGCTGCGGCGACGCGCTGCGGCTGCGGCGGCGGCTCGACGCCGGCTTTCCCGATCAGGGCGCTCTGGTATTCGTGAACGGCGAGCTCGCCGGTTCCTATCCTCACCTCGATGCCAACCCGTTCCATCGCTGGCGCGAGATCGACCTGGATCTGCCCGCCGCCCTCGCGGGCCAGACGCCGCTGCTGGTGAGCGTGGTAGCGATCCCGATTCCAGGCAGCGATCCGGCCGACTATCTGTTCAGCGAGTTTCGCTACCAGCTCTGGTGCGGCGCCGCTTCGCGCGTGCCCAAGCCGCCGGTTTCCTCCGACGCGCCGTGAAGCCGGCGATCCTCGAAGTCCGGGGCCTGAGCTTCACCTACCGCGGGTCCGAAAGCCCGGCGCTCGACGGAATCGATCTGGAGCTGGCCGCGGGCGGTTTTCTGCGCGTCGCCGGCGCCACCGGCGCCGGGAAGTCCACCTTCTGCCGCTGCCTGAACGGCCTGATCCCTCAGTTCCAACGCGGCGAGCTGCGCGGCGAGGTGCGGATCGGCGGCGTGCTGGCCGATGCCCAGAAGGTCGGGGACAACGCCGCTCGGGTCGGTCTGGTGTTTCAGGATTTCGAAGCGCAGCTCTTTTCGACTTCGGTCGAGCGCGAGGTCGCATTCGGGCCCGAGAATCTCGGCTTGCCGCGCGAGCAGATCGCGCAGCGGGTCGAGCGCAGCCTGGCGGCGGTCGGGCTCGCCGAGCTCAGGCGCCGCGATCCGGCCACCTTGTCAGGCGGGGAGAAGCAGAAGCTGGCCTTGGCGGCGACTTTGGCTCTGGAGCCGGAGCTCTTGGTGCTCGACGAGCCGACCACCGATCTCGATCCGCCCAGCCGCCGCTGGCTGCGCGAGCTGCTGCAGCCGGGGCGCGGGCTTTCGAGCGCCGTCATTCTGGCCGAGCCCGAGATCGGGGACGGCGCGGCCAGCGGCGAGCTGCTGGTGCTGGAGGCGGGGCGCTGCGCGGCGCTGGGACCGGCGCAGCGGCTGGCGCGCGACACCGAGTCGCTGCTGCGCCACGGCGTCCGGCCGCGCGAGCTCGATCTCTTGTTTGCGCGCTTGGGGCTGGACCAGTCCGCTTCCGGGCCCGAGGAAGCGGCGCGGATCCTCGAGCGGCACGGCTATCGTCTCGACCCGAAGCGTTTGCCGGGGCCGGCCGCCGAGGCCGCTTCGGGCGCGGGGGCTCCGGCCGTGATTCAAATCGACCGGCTCACCCACCAGTATCCCGACGGCATGCTAGCGCTGCGCGGCATCGACCTGACGGTGCGGCCGGGCGAGTTCGTGGCGCTCTTGGGCGCCAACGGCAGCGGCAAGACCACCCTGGTCCAGCATCTCAACGGCCTGCTCCATCCGTCGAGCGGGAGCTGCCGGATCGGCGGCAAGGAAGCCCGCGCCTATAGCCTGGCCGAGCTGGGACAAAGGGTCGGTTACGTGTTTCAAAACCCCGACGTGATGATCTTCTCGGATACGGTCGCCGACGAGGTGCGCTTCGGCCTGCGCAACCGCGGCCTGTCCGAGGAGCAGCAGGAGCGGCGCTGCCGGGCCGCCCTGGAAGCGGTCGGGCTGGAGGCGCTGGCCGACGCGGATCCGTTCGCTCTACCCAAGGGCGGCCGGCAGCGGGTCGCGGTGGCGTCGGTGCTGGCGCTGGAGCCCGAGATCTTGGTGCTCGACGAGCCGACCACCGGGCTCGATCACGCCCACGCGCGGACCGTGCTCGATCTGTTGCGCGAGCTCAATCGCAAGGGCCACACCATTCTGATGATCACCCACGCCCTCGGCCTAGCCGCCGAGTACGCGCGGCGCTGCCTGCTCTTGGGCCGCGGCGAGCTGCTTGCCGACGGCGCGCCGCGCCAGGTCCTGGCGGATGCCAACGCCCTGGCCCTGAGCGGCCTCGAGCCGCCCGACATCTTGGCGCTCGGCCAGCGCTTGGGCGCGCCGACGCTGACTCTCGACGAGCTCGCCTCGTGCCTGGTGCGGCCGGCGTCGTGAGGCATTGCGCGGGCACAAGATTTCAGTGGGCCGCTGGGACGCGCATGGGTGGCATGGGCACGGGCAGCGCGCCCATGGACGACCTCACTCCCCATGCAAAGCTCGACCATGGGCGCCCTTCGGCCGCCCACGCCACCCCGTTCGACACAATGTCCTCTGGAATGACGCCATAAGAGATTGCGAGGGAGAGACAACCATGAAGGAGCTGGCCAGCTCGTGCATCGCGCTTGGACTGACCCTTTCAAACCCGTGCGCAGACCGGATCGCGGCGGCGCAGCCGAATCCCTATGCGCCGGACCGGCCGGAGCCCGGCTCGGTGGAGGCGATCGCCGCCGCGACCAGCGAGCCGCGCTTCTCGAGCCCGTGGGTCGCCTACGTCCCCGAATCCGACACCGTGCCCTCGCCGTCCGACCACCTCGGGCGTATCGCCGGCGCCGCCGGCGAACTGACCGGCAGCGCGCAGATCTACGACTACTTTCGCGCGCTCGACCGCGCCTCCGGCCGGGTCCAGGTCGAGGTCATCGGCCGCAGCGAAGAAGGGCGCGAGATCCTGCTGGTCGCGATCGCCGACCAGGGCGGGATTCAAAAGCTCGAGCGGCTCAAGGCGATCAACGCGGCGCTGGCCGACCCGCGCCGCACCAGCCCGGAAGAGATGGAGCGGCTGCTGCCGGAGGCGCGCCCGTTCTACTACCTCAACGCCGGCCTCCACGCCGACGAGAGCGGCAGCGCCGAGATGGTGATGGATCTCGCCTACCGGCTGGCGGTCTCGGAGCAGCCCATGATCCAGGCGATCCGGCGCGAGCTGGTGGTGCTGATTAACCCGGTCTCGGAGCCCGACGGGCGCGACAAAATGGTCGAGTGGTTCTACCGCTACCTCAAAGGCAAGCAAGAGTTCGAGCGCCTGCCGCGCCAGTCGCCGCCCTACTGGAGCCGCTATGTCTACGTCGACATCAACCGCGACGCGCACCAGCAGGCGTTCGCCGCCACCCGCGCGGTGACGCGGATGTTCTTCGACTACCACCCGGCGGTGATCCACGATCTGCACGAGGCGATCCCGCTGCTCCAGACCTGGAACGGCACCGGCCCCTACAACCCGCATCTCGATCCGATCGTGACCAGCGAGTTTCTGGAAATGAGCCTGCACGAGGTCACGGCGCTGACCGCGCTGGGGATGCCGGGGGTGTGGACCTGGAAGTTCGGCGAGGGCTTCGGCCACCACTACCTCGAATCGATCGCGATGAACCACAACGCCATCGGGCGCGGCTACGAGACCTTCGGCAACGCCACCGCCGAGACCGTCGAGCGGGTGGTCGACGACTCCGAGATCACCCGCGAGTGGTATCGCCCGTGGCCGGCGCCCAAGCGCTTTCGCTGGTCGATGCGCGACAACACCAACTACATGCAGACCGGCTGCCTCGCGATCCTGGACTACAGCGCCAGGCAGGCCAAGGAGCTTGTGCGCAACTTCTACCGCAAGGGCTTTAATTCCTGGCAGCGCGGCCTGAGCCAGCCGCCGCACGCCTATGTGATCGCGCCCGATCAGGGCGACCGGCGCCGGGTGGCGCAGATGGTGAATCGTTTGCTCGCGCAGCGCATCGAGGTCGGGCGCGCCGCCGAGCCATTCTCGATCGGCGAGGATTCGTTCCCGGCCGGGAGCTACGTGGTGCAGCTCGATCAGCCGTACCGCAACTATGCCGTGGATCTGCTCGAGCCGCAGTGGTTCCCGCCCGACGCCGAATACCAGCCGTACGACGATGTCTCGTGGGCGCTGCCGGTGCACTACGGCGTGGAGGTGCAACGGATCGACGATCCGCACGTTCTCGACCTGGTCTTCGAAAAGGTCGCGGACGAGCTCGAGCCGAGCGGGCGGGTGCACGGCGCGGGTCCGGTCTACCTGCTGCGCGACCGCGGCCAGGAGGCGCTGCTCGCGGCGCGCTACCGCTTGAAAGACTTCCAGATCGAGATCGCGGAGTCCGGCTTTCGAATCGGGGACGCGGAGTACACGGCCGGCTCCTGGATCGTGCCGGCGCAAGATGGGGTGGCGGCAGTGTTGGATCCGGTCAGCCGCGAGCTGGCACTCGATTTCGATTCGGCGGCCGCGCCGCCCGAGGTGCCGCGCCACTCGGCCGCGGCGCCGCGGCTCGGCGTCTGGGTGCCGTGGGCCGATACCGACATGATCGGCTGGATCCGCTACACGCTCGATCAGCAGAAGATCCCATACATCTACATCCGCGACGACGACATCAAAGCCGGCGAGCTGGGAAAGCTCGTCGACGTCCTGATCTACGGCCACGTCCGCCTCGACCTGCCGGCTCAGATCCACGGCATTCCCGCGACCGACGGACCGATGCCCTACACCAAAACCCCGGTGTATCCGAGCCACGGCGCGCCGGCCAGCTCCGAGGACATCACCGGCGGCATCGGTTGGAGCGGCCTCGCCAACCTGCAGCGCTTCGTCGAGCAAGGCGGCGTCCTGATCACGCTCGGCCGCGGCTCCACCCTGGCGCTCGAAGGCGGCCTGATCCGCGGCGTGCGCCCCGCGGCCGAGCACGGCATCTCGACGCCGGGCGCGGAGCTGCGGGCGCGCTTCACCCAACCCGACCACCCGATCGCCTACGGCTACCCGAAAAGCATCTCCGTGTTTCGCTCCAACTACACGGTCTACGACGTGCCGCGCCGCTGGCTCGAGATGTCGTACTGCACCTCGTGCCTCGACGGCCCGGTCGATCCGCGCTTCGTGGTTCTCGAGTGGGGCTCGGAGCCTACAGGCGCCGGCGGCGATGCCGAAGCCGGCGACGATCCCGGCGGCTTGCCGATCCTGGTCAGCGGCGGCGGCCGGAACGAAGAGCGACTCGCAGGCCACCCCGCGATCTTCGACGTCCCGACCGGCCGGGGCCGGATCATCGCCTTCAACCTCAACCCGATGCACCGCGACCTCAACCACTCCGACCACCGCCTGCTATGGAACGCGATCCTCAACTGGAACCACCTCCCCGCACCACCGCCGTAGCTCCAGGGGCCACTCGTTCGGGGCGCAGTTCCAGAACGAGCGTAGACCATTATGCACGCTGGAACGAGAATTTTGTTCTCGTTGCGGAGGACCCGGGCACGAGCCCACCCGCAAGCATCGGGCGCGAAGCGTGGCACCCCTGTCGTCATTCCGGCGCAAGCCGGAATCCAGGCCGGGCAGACTCACAGTCTGTGCGCAGCTCGTCCATGGGCGGCCTTCGGCCACCCATGCCACCCATGCGGGACCATGCGGGCGGATATCAAGGGCGCAGCCCTTCGCTAGTTGGCCCCGGCCCCGCTCCTTGCAGGCCTTGCCGGTCCGGTGGGAGCGGGAGGGAGCTGCGCTTTGGGGAGCTCGACCCGGGCGGAGCCGAAGCCGACCCGGCGGCGACGGACGTAGCGCGCGTCCATCAGATAGACCGCGTAGGTCGAAGCGCGCTCTTCGATCTCGGCGAACGGGAAGCGGGCCCAGCTCGCGAAGCCGCGCACCGCGGGCGAGCGCAGCGCCGTTTCGACCGGCGCCGACTCCAGAAGGCGCGGCAGCGCGCGCGGCTCGAGCTCGAGCTCGAAGCGCGGCCAGAGTCGCGCCGCGCCGTGGCGATAGCCGTCCGCGGTCGCGACCACGACGTCGCGCACCAGCGGCGTGACCGGCATCGGCCCGACCATGAGCTGCTCCACCCGCAGGCCGCGGGCGAGCAGCGCTCGCTCGACGGCGCCGCTGGCGTAGCGGGCCGAGGCCACCATCGCGCCGACGTAGAGCGCGAGCAACGCCAGCGCGAAAATCGCTATCCGGCTCGCCGAAGCTTGGTGGCGGCCGACGCCGCCCAGTCGCAGCAAAACCAGAACCACAACCACTCCGCCCCACAGCGCACGGGCCAGCGGCAGCTCCGGCACGCCGATCTGGAGCAGCCAGATCGCCAGACCGGCGAAGAGCGCCCACCCGAGCAGGCTCCAGATCCGGTGCGAGCGCCCGAGAAAGAGCGCACCGCCGAGGATCAGCCAAAACCACGGATCGACGATGAAGACCGCGTCGCCGTAGTACCAGCGGCCGTCGAACGGCATCAGCCAGCGCATCCCGTAGTTGTTGAGCCAGTCGAGCGCCGGATGGGTCGCCACCGCCAGATACGAGAGGCCGAGCAAGGTCTTCGGACGCAAGGAAGTCGGGCCAGATCGGCGCCCCACCCAGCGATCCCACAAACAGAGCAGCGCAGTCAGCAAGAGCGGAAGCACGACTACCGCCGGGAGACCATGGGTCCAACCGCGGCGCCAGTACAGAGATGTGTCGGCGCTGATAAACATCGTGATCGCATCGAGGTCGGGCAGATTGGCGCCGATGATCAGCGCTGCGGCGCCGTAAGCGCTGCGGCGCTCGAGGCCGGTCTGCGCCAGCGCGGCCCCGACCAACGTGTGCGAGACAGGATCCATGCGGAAGCCCGTTATTGTACGGCGCGATGGCGGAGGTTAACGAGCGCGGCGTCGGGATGCCGGCGGTTACGGCGCGACGTACGGGCCGCGGAAAAAGGCCGCGGTCTCCGGCGGCAAGGTCAGGGCATCCGGCCAGCATTTCGCGGCCGGACCGTCCAGGGGCGGCGACTGGTCCAGCATGAGCGGAAAGCGCTCCTTGGGCTCGGATTGCAGGACCAGGCCAGCGCCGGTTCGAGTGATGACGACGTGCTGCTCGAGCGGTTCGCCAGGCTGTTCGTAATCGTAAGCGAACAGCTCGATCTCCTGGCCGCCGACTTTGATGCTGACCGGACAGCCGCGGTTGAGGAAATAGCGCTTCGTGTAGCGCTCGTCCTCGACCGTCATTTCCCACCAGCTCTTGTCTTCCCGCGCCTGCGCCGGCGCGGCCCAAATGAGCGCAACCAGGATTATCGTCCCCCGCATCCCCCCTGCCTCCAAGCGTCAGTCGCTGCGGCGCGTGATTTCGTTCACGGCCGGTTGAGATAGCGCGCCGCGACCGTGGCCAGCGTTTGAACGCCGACCGGGATCGCCTCCTCCGAGGGCGCGTAGCGCGGCGTGTGCAATCCGCCGCTTCCGCCCTCCGGCGCGGTCGCCAGGCTGAAAAACGCGCACGGCACTTTCTCGCAGTAGTAGGCGAAATCCTCGGCCCCCAGCGACGGCGGAATATCGATCACCCGATCCGCGCCCAGCGCGCCGCGCAGCACCGCGCCGCTCCAGCTCAGCAGCTCGACGTTCTGGTGCACCGCCGGACCGTAGTCATCGTAGCTTTCGATGCTCCAGCACAGCCGGTCGGGCGGATCGCCCGCCTGGCAGCGGCCGGCCTGCGGATCGCGCGCCTTGACCGCGGCGTCCAGAACGTTCTCGATCTTGATGCGCAGGTCGCGCTTGTCTTCGGGGCGCAAGGTCCGCACCGTCCCGCTCAGCTTGGCGCTGCGGCACAGGATGTTGGTGCGCCCGTCGCTGCAGTCGAGCATCGAAACGCTCACCACCTTGGGGTGGCGCGGATCGGTTTGGCGCGCCGGCAGCGCGTGCAGATCGAGCACCGCGCCGGCCGCAATGTGCAGCACATCGGATCCCAGCCACGGGCTCTGGCCGGCGTGGGCCGAGCGGCCCTGGATCACGATCTCGAACGAATCAGCCGAGGCCAGCGCGTACTCCGGCATCAGCCCGACGATCCCGGCGCGGAGGTCGGGGAAGCCGTGCAGGCCGAAGATCGCGTCGACCCCGTGGCGCTCCAGCACCTTTTCGTCGTTGACCAGACGGTCGGCGCCGACCCGATCGCTGCCGGTTGCGAGCGCGAGCGCTTTTTCCTCGTCCGGCGATACCCCCTCTTCCGCCGGCTGAAAGACGAACAGCACCTTGCCGCGCAGCTTGGCTTTGAGATCGCTGAGCACCCGCGCCGCGCCCAGCCCGCAGGCCATGTGGATATCGTGGCCGCAGGCGTGCATCACGCCGGCGTTCTCCGAGATCACCGGGTTGCCAGAATCGGGCGGTTCCAGAACCGGCAAGCCGTCCAGATCGGCCCGAATCGCCACCGTCGGGCCGGGCCGGCCGGTGTCCAGCAGCCCCAACACGCCGGTGACGCCGACGCCGCGTTCGACCTGGAGCCCGAGCGCCTCCAGCGCCGCCGCGACCCGCGCAGCGGTCGCCTGCTCCTGGTTTCCGAGCTCGGGATGCTGGTGAAACCAGCGGCGGTCCTCGACGCAGGCCGCGAGGTGATGTTGCACGGCCGCCCGAATCTCTTCATCGGTCGGTCCCCTCTCGGCGGCCGGCAGCGAACCGACCAGCGCCAGAGCTGCAATCAGGATGGTCGGGCACGCGGTTGCTTTTGGCATGGCGCCAAGCATAAACCAATCCGCGCCCGCAGCCCACTCGTGCCGGCGCCGTCGCCCCGCAGCTATTTCGGGGACAGTTTACTTAACCCGGGTTTCGGGGACACTTCCATCTCACGTCGGCGGCCCCGATGGCCCCGACACCTAGAGACCCAGAGGAGCTCGGCCGGCGGGCGGCTCGCCGCTTTCGCCGCGCCCGCGGTCCGGGCTAGATTATCGTGATGGCTTTCGGGAGCTCCCAGATCGCCGACCCGTCGCTGGCGCCGGAGGGGGAACAGCGGCTGCTCTGGGTCGAACAGCACGCCGGCGCCCTGCACCGGGTGTGGCACGACCATTTCTCCAGCCG
>Ga0326597_10011241_pt1 | contig 11876 bp, 8 predicted proteins | sample RVTome_12_FD_203789 | JGI IMG/M metagenome (GOLD analysis project Ga0326597, IMG submission 203789) | Soil microbial communities from uranium-contaminated site in the Upper Colorado River Basin, Wyoming, United States - RVT100D185 | ecosystem: Environmental > Terrestrial > Soil > Contaminated >...
GCTCCGATGGCTTGCCTGACCAACGCTCGCTCAAGGCGCAGTTCAAAGCCGCCGATCGACGAGGTGCCATGGCCGTCATCGTGGTCGGGGGCGAGTGGGAATTTGGCCAGGTCGTCGCCAAGCGGCTCGACGACGGGTCACAAGTTGTTATCGGATCCGAGGAGATTGTGACATGGCTGCAGAGCCTTTGAGAACCGACTACGCGGGTGAGCTTTCCGCCGCTCGAATCGGTGATACCGTTCGCCTGGCGGGCTGGGTAGCCAAGCGCCGCGACCACGGTGGGGTCGTGTTCGTGGACCTGAGAGACGTCAAGGGGATCGTGCAGGTCGTGATCGACCCCGATGAGATACCCGCTGCCCACGAACTCCGCATGGAATACTGCGTTTCAGTGGTTGGTGTGGTACGGGCTCGTATGGAAGGGACTGAGAATCCCGATATGCCAACCGGGGCCGTCGAGGTTGGCGTGTCCGCCGTGACGGTTCTGAGCGCCTCTGACCCCTTGCCTTTCATGATCGACGATCGGGCAGACACCGAAGAACTGATTCGACTCGAGTACCGCTACCTTGACTTTCGCCGAGCCCCGATGGCCGCGGCCCTCCGGGCGAGAGGCGCAGCCGTTCATGCCATGCGCACCACGATGGCTGAGGCCGGGTTTCTCGAAGTTGAGACCCCGACTCTCATAGCGTCAACCCCCGAAGGGGCGCGCGACATGCTCGTTCCGTCTCGTCTTCGACAGGGAGAGTTCTACGCACTTCCTCAATCGCCCCAGCTGTTCAAACAGCTCCTGATGGTCGGAGGGGTCGATCGTTACTATCAGATCGCGCGCTGTTATCGCGATGAGGACTTCCGTTCGGATCGGCAGCTCGAGTTCACCCAACTTGATGTTGAAGGGTCCTTCTGGACGGCCGCCGACGTTCAGGCGATGATCGAGCAAGCCGTCACCGCCGCGGTCAAGGCGGTGCGAGGTGTCGAACTCCATCTTCCCCTACCGAAGCTCTCGTACGCCGAGGCGATGGATCGGTTCGGATCTGACAAACCCGACCTGCGTTTCGGCATGGAAATCGTCGATGTGTCCTCGGTGTTCGCGGGTACGGAGTTCAAGGGCTTTGACGGCGCCATCGAATCGGGTGGCGTGGTGCGTGGGATCAACGCCGGGTGCCTCGGCTTTTCAAGGAGTGGTCTCGATGGCCTCGTCGCAGACGCTCAGGCGCTTGGTGCCAAAGGCCTCGCCTGGCTCGTGCTCGAAGAGGACGGCACCTGGCGCTCGCCAATCGCCAAATTCCTATCAGAGGCCGAATTGGCGGGTCTTTCGGAACGGTTCGATGCCAAGCAAGGGGACACCGTGTTGTTGGTAGCCGATATGGCCAAGGTGGCCGGGGCGGTTCTCGGATCCATCCGAATCCAGCTTGGTAAGCCTGAGGGACACGAGGACCTGGCTTTCACCTGGGTTACCGACTTTCCGGTGTTCGACGTGCATGAGGATGGCAGCCTGGCTCCGGCGCATCATCCCTTTACCCAGCCAGTCAGTCTCGAGGACATGGTGGAACGCCCGGAAACGGCGATCGCCCAGGCCTACGATCTCGTCCTCAACGGATCTGAGCTCGGGTCGGGAAGCGTTCGAATCCACGACCCCGACGTACAAGCCAAGGTTTTCGAGGTGCTCGGTATCTCACACGAGGAGGCCCAATCGCGCTTTGGTTGGTTCATCAAGGCGTTGCGCTACGGCACGCCTCCCCATGCCGGCTTCGCAGTCGGGGTGGACCGGCTGCTTGCCATCTTGTTGGAGCGCGAGTCGATCCGCGACGTCATCCCGTTCCCGAAGACCCAGCGCGGCATCGATCCCCTCACTGCCTCGCCGACCAGAGTTACCGACCTGCAACTGGCCGAGCTCGGTATTGATCTGCGGCCCGAGGTGAAAATCAGGCTGGCAGAACAGGCTCCCGGGGACTGATGGAAGACCTGTTTTCAGCGGAAAAGGCCGAGCGCCGGATGCGGGCGGCTCCGTTACCGGCCCGGATGAGACCGCACCAATTGTCAGATGTGGTCGGCCACGCCCAGCTTCTTGGAGAAGGGGCCGCTTTCCGAACTATGGTCGAGCAGGGTCGCCCCGTATCGATGATCCTATTCGGCCCGCCCGGCACCGGAAAAACGACCCTGGCCCGACTGGTCGCCTCTGAATCTTCGGCGACATTCGAGCCGCTGTCAGCCACGTCTGCCACCGTCAAGGATGTCAGAGCCATACTGGCGTCTGCTCGATACCGGCTGGAGACCGAGGAACGTCGAACGGTTTTGTTCCTTGACGAGATCCACCGGTTTTCGAAGTCGCAGCAAGACGCGCTGCTTCCCGGGGTTGAAGATGGAACGGTGATTCTGGTCGGAGCGACTACCGAGAACCCGTTCTTCGAGGTGAACTCGCCGTTGCTGTCTCGCTGCACCTTGTTCCGGATCCATCGTCTGGAGGCTGCTGACATCGTCCGACTCATTCGGCGGGCGCTGGCGGACCCGAACGGCCTAGGCAATCTCGATATTGCGATTGACGAAGATGCGCTTGAGGCATTGGCCGATCGGGTCGGCGGAGATGGTCGACTCGCCCTCAATGCCTTGGAGACAGCAGCCATAGTTTCCGTCGGCCGCGGTCAAGCTGCCATCACCCTCGATGACATTGCCGAGGCTCTCGGGCGCCGGATCGTCCAATACGACAAGGACGGTGACAACCACTACGACGTGGTTTCTGCGTTCATCAAGAGCTTGCGCGGGTCCGACATCGACGCTTCGTTGTATTGGCTCCACACGATGCTTGACGCCGGGGAGGATCCTGAGTTCGTGGCCCGCCGGATGATCATCCTGGCGTCCGAAGATATTGGTCTGGCCGACTCGCACGCGTTACAAGTCGCGGTTGCGGCTTTTCAAGCTCTCCAGGTGGTTGGCCTGCCCGAAGCTGCCTTTGCTCTCTCGCATGCCGCCATTTACCTGGCTGCTGCACCGAAATCGAATTCCGTGACGGTCGCCATGGGGAAGGCGAGGCAGGCCGTGGCCGACAATCCTTCAGCCGAGGTACCGGCTCATCTTCGTGATGCCCACTACGCCGGGGCAGCCCGGTTAGGTCACGGCACCACCTACGTGTATCCCCACGATCACCCGGACCACCATGTTCGTCAGCAGTATCTACCCGAAGGTATTGACACGGAGTCGATTTTTGTACCGAACGCTCAGGGGAGTGAGGTCGATATTGCGGCCCGAATGGCGGGGCGCGGCCAGTTGCCCAAACCGCCAGTCCAATAACGGATTCGGTCAATGCGCCTCGAAAGCTAAGCTGCCGCCTTCATGGAAACCAGCAACCAGATTCGCCAAGCTTTTCTAGATTTCTTCTCCGAGCGGGGCCATGTGGTGCGTCCCTCGGCATCGTTGATCCCGATCGACCCGACACTGTTGCTGACGAACGCCGGCATGGTGCCCTTCAAGCCGTACTTTCTCGGTGAAGAGGCCCCTCCGTACGACCGGGCCGTCTCTCCCCAAAAGTGCGTACGGACCATAGACATCGACATCATTGGCTCCACCGATCGTCACATTTCGTTTTTTGAAATGCTCGGTAACTTCAGTTTTGGGGATTACTTCAAACCGGAAGCCATTGCCTGGGCCCATGAATTCGTGACAACGATTCTCGGATTACCAGAGGATCGACTCTGGTACACCGTTTATGAGACCGACGACGAAGCCGCGGAAATCTGGCTTACCCAGGAAGGCATCGATCCGGAGCGTCTCCAACGGGGCGGTAAGGACAACTTCTGGCAGATGGGTGTGGCAGGTCCGTGCGGACCATCGTCTGAGATCTTCTATGATCGAGGCCCCGAATATGGTGCCGACGGCGGGCCGATCGGTGGGGGCGAAGACCGGTTTGTCGAAATCTGGAACCTGGTCTTCATGCAGAATGTTCAGGATGTGCCCTATCACGTTGTGGGCGACCTCCCGGCCAAGAGCATTGATACCGGCATGGGTCTGGAGCGGGTTGCGATGGTGCTGCAGGAGGCCGGCTCGATCTTTGAAATCGACACCGTGCTTCCCGTTCTGAACGAGGCGGCTGCCTACGGCTCGGTAACCTTCGGCGACGATCCCACCGTCGATGTGTCATTGAAGATTGTCGCCGATCACGCCAGAACGGTCGCGATGCTGATCGCGGACGGCGTTACCCCGTCGAACGCTGGTCGGGGCTACGTATTGCGTCGAGTTCTGCGCCGGGCGGTACGGCACGGCTGGCAACTCGGCGGCGACGGTCTCATCATGCCCCGTCTTATCGAGGTTGTGGTGGAAGTACTCGGCGGAGGGCATCGTAACCTGGTCGACAAACGTGATCTGCTGCTGACGGTGGTCGAGCGGGAGGAAACGCAGTTTCGTCGCACGTTGGAAGCGGGCCAGAGCCTTATGTCCGAGGCGCTCTCCAGTTTGGGCCCAGGGGGAGTCTTCCCCGGGACGGTGGCGTTCAAGCTGCATGACACGTTCGGTTTCCCCATTGAGATGACGAAGGAGATCGCCGCCGAAGCAGGCCATGTCGTGGACGAGGAAGGTTTCGCCGCCGAAATGTCCGCCCAGCGAGGCAGGGCCAAAGCTGCCTTTACCGGCGGTGCAGAGGCTGCCCTTGGTCAAATGTATCTGTCGGTGCTCGATGCGATCGGCCCAACGACATTTGTTGGCTACGAAGTCGAGGCAAGTGCCGGGACCGTGCTGGCCATGCTCTCGGAAGGCGATCAGGTGGAGCGAGTCGATCAAGGCCAGCCGGTCGAGGTATTCCTCGATACGACCCCGTTCTACGCCGAGAGCGGCGGCCAGGTAGGAGACAGCGGCACGATACGCACGGAGACCGGCGTCGTGGTCGTGGCCGATACCAAGCATGCTGTGCAAGGTTTTCACGGGCATCGGGGCAAGGTGACCAGCGGGTTCGTGCAGACCGGGCAGCTCGCCGAACTGGCGATCGACTCCCCGCGCCGGGAACGGATTCGCAAGTCGCACACCGGAACTCACCTCGTGCATGCTGCATTACGCACGGTTATCGGGGCGCAGGCACATCAAGCTGGTTCGCTGGTCGAGCCAGGGCGTTTGCGATTCGACTTCAACCATCATGCGGCTCTGACCAATGAAGAGATCCTCGAAATCGAGCGTCTCACAAACGAACAGATAATCCAGAATCCTCAGATTCAGACATCGGTGACCTCGATGGACGAGGCGAAAGCCCAGGGGGCGCTCGCCTTCTTTGGCGACAAGTACGGAGATACGGTCCGGATGGTCCGTATCGGCGAGTTTTCCAAGGAGTTGTGCGGCGGCACCCATACCCCCAGTGCCGGCCAGGTTGGTCCGATCGTTCTGACGGCCGAGTCTTCGGTTGGCTCGAACGTTCGTCGGATAGAAGCACTGTCCGGAAGTGATGGATACGCCTATTTGACTCGAATGCGTGGAGCCCTCGATAGTGCGGGTTCTCTCCTCAAGGCCGCGCCCGGAGATGTGCCGGCTCGGGTTGAGGCGTTGCTTGCCAAGAATCAGTCCCTCGAGTCGCAACTGGCTGCTCTGGCCGATCAGGCCCGATCTGCTGATGCGGCCGAACTGGCCGCCAGGGCCATCACTATTGGCGAGGCGGCCGTCGTGGTCACCGAGCGCTCGGATTTGCGACCCGACGAGCTGCGCCTTCTCGCCATGGCCGTTCGTGATCGGATTGCCTCTGGCGTCGTCCTCATTGGATCTGCTTTTGGCGGGAAAGGGGCCCTCGTTGGACTGGTGACAAAGGATCTTGTTGATCGGGGAATCTCTGCCGCCGAATTGGTTGCGGCCGGAGCCGGTTTCCTGGGTGGGGGAGGTAGCCGCGACCCGGAGTTGTCGCAAGCAGGTGGACCGAACGGTAGTAACTTGGGGGCGGCGCTCGAAGCAGCCAGGGAAAGTGCCGAAAGAACCCTCACGGAGGTATAGAACCCTGGGACGCGTCATGGGTGTCGATTACGGAACAACCCGAATCGGCGTCGCCCTCTCTGATCCACTACATATCACAGCCCAACCGTTTCGGGTGGTTGAGGCGAGCGCGTTTGACGCCGAAGTGATGTCGATCGTGGCCGAAAGCGATGTTGAACGAATCGTCGTTGGCCTGCCCACCCACTGGCAGGGCCGAAACGACACCGCGGCCCGAGTCGCCGTGGCGTTCACCGAGCATCTGGCCAGAATCACGGGGCTGCCGGTCGAGACGGTCGATGAGCGCTTCACGACCGCCGCAGCACAATCTTTCTTGATTGACTCCGGGGTGCGGCGGGAAAAGAGAAAAGAGGTCGTAGACAAGGTTGCGGCGGCCGTTCTGCTGCAGCGCTGGCTCGACATTCAATCCGCTGGAGAGAGCCATGACATCGTTTGAAGAACCGCGTAATCGCAGTATGCTGGCCGTGGTCATCGTTCTCGTGGCGATACTCGGGCTTGGCCTGGTAGGCAAAGCCATGTTCTCAGGGCTCTTCGGTGACTCCTCCGAGACGACGGTTGCGTCAACTGCCACGGTGGGTGTCCCGGTGGTCGTGGAGGTTCCCGCCGGCGCTTCAGCCAGGACGATCGGGTCGCTGCTGCAGGGCGCCGACGTCATCGCGTCAGCCAGAGAGTTTGAGCGCGCAGTCGAAGATGGCGGCTATGAGCAACGACTCGGGGCAGGGCGTTACGAGCTCACGACCGGGATGTCCATGGAAGACGTGATTGCCACCTTGTTGGCCGGACCGGCCTTTGAGACCTACCGCATCACCGTGAGAGAGGGGCTTCGAATCGGTGAAGTCCTCACCGAAATCTCCAGCCAAACTCCCTATACCGCGGGCGAATTGGAAGAAGCGCTGCTGAGCGGGGCAGTACAAAGCTCGCTGCTGGATGGTGATTTCGACACGATTCAGGCCTGGGAAGGCCTGTTGTTCCCTGATACATACGAGTTCGAGAATGACGCGAGTGCTGCGGCCATACTCGGCAAGTTGGCGCAGACCATGGAGACCAGGGTCGGGTCGATCAACTGGTCGCCATGGACCGAACGAGGGTTTACGATCTACGAAGGGATAGTGGCCGCTTCGATCATCGAAGCCGAGACCAAAGTTGACATCGATCGGCCCAACGTTGCCTCGGTTATCGTCAATCGGATCGAACTTGGCATGCCGCTCCAGATTGACGCGACTGTGCTCTATGCCCTCGACGCCAGGGGGATTGGGCTCACACTCGACGACCTGGAGATCGACTCCCCGTACAACACATACCTGAACGTCGGCCTCCCACCCACTCCGATCGGAGGGCCCCGGTTGGCGTCACTGGAGGCGATTGCCGACCCGCCCGCCACCGACTACCTCTATTACGTCCTGACCACCGCGGATGGCTCACACAGCTTCACAGCCGATTACAACGAGTTTTTGGGCTGGAAGGACAAAGCGAAGGCCGAAGGCCTTTTTCCGTGATCAGACTGGTCGTGCTTGGCGATCCGGTCAGCCACTCAAGATCTCCCGCCATGCATACGGCCGCCCTATCGGCATCAGGTATCTCTGGTGAATATCTGGCCCGGCGAGTCGACGACGACGGAATGCAGGCCGCAGCCAGGGAAATGCGCCATGGCGTCCTGACCGGCGCCAACATCACCACACCACATAAACATCTGGCTGCAAACCTCGCCGATCGCCGCTCGGACCTGGTCCGGCGGATGGGGGCGGCCAATACCTGGTGGATCGATCAAGACGCATTGTTGGTGGCCGAAAACACCGACGTGGCCGGGGTCGAATACGCGTTCGAGCAGGTGGGCGTATCCGCACCGACGCTCATCCTCGGGGCGGGCGGTGCGGCTGCGGCTGCCCTCGTGGCCGTCGCTGAAAGCCCCCGGGCCGATCACGCCGTGTATTTGAGTACCCGGAACGAAGATCGGGCTCGGGTACTGCTCGACCGACTCGGGTTGTCAGCCCGGTTTGTTGCGTGGGAGACGCCGATATCGGGGGCGGTGGTAGTCAATGCCACCCGGCTCGGGATGGCCGGCGAAACCCTCCCGCCTGGACTTCTGGAAGAAGCCGCCGGGTTGGTAGACATGCCGTACGGTGATCGCCCCACCCCGGCAGTCGCCCGAGCGCTTCAGCTCGGGATCCCGTGTTCTCCCGGCCTCGATATGCTTCTTGGGCAGGCCGTCGCCGCCTTCACCATTTGGACGGGTGTTATACCCGATTCAACGGTCATGTCCGAGGCGGCCCGGCAGGTCCTCTAAAGCTCTCAAGGCGCCGTCCCGATCGGCCGAAGATTGTTGAACAGGACTATGAAGGAGTCAAGAAATGGCGCTGACGGGACGCCTCGAGTCGATTCCGCTTGGTGAAGTGCTACGGATGTTGGCACGATCACAGAAGACCGGCTGTTTGCGAGTCGAAGCCGGTGGAGTGGAAGGCAAGATTTATCTGACCGATGGCAAACTCGTATATGCCACGACACGTCGTGACGATGATCTGCGTTCTGATCTGTTAAACGCCGGATTTGTCGACTCTGATGACTGGATGCGGGTCGAACGGCGCGAACAAACGGTCACGCAAGTTCTGAGCGAGGGCCATACAGCCGCCGAGCTGAGAGACTTCCTGGTCGAGCAGGGCACCGAAGTGGTGTTCCGTCTTTCGCGCCCCGGTCGGGGTACGTTCGATTTCGGAGACCACGTTGCGCCCCGCTATGACGCCGGTGAACTGGTGGACGTGGAGATCTGCCTCGCCGAGGCCGATCATCGGGCCGAACAGTGGGCGGACATCGAAGAAGTTATTCCTGGTACCAAATTCGGGTTGCGCATGGCGCAATCGTTGCCGGAGGGTGCCAGCGATGTGACCTTGAAAGTTGATACCTGGAAGCTGCTGGCCGCTCTTGGTGGGCACGGAACGATTGCCGAAGTTGCTCATCGTACGGGTACCTCTGAGTTCGTCGTGGCCAAAGCCATGGCCAACCTGGTCCGTCAGGAGCTCATTACCGTAACCGAGGAGCGTTTCACAGCCATACCCAGCTACCACGACGCTGACGTGCTTGCCGAGTCGAACAGTGGTGGTTCCGGGACATTCTCCATGAATCGCAGTGACCTTTTGTACGAAGATGAGGTTCCCACGGTGGATTCGGACTCATACGACGACGATGTCGATGATGATGATCTGCTGCAGTCGGTTCTGTCGGGAGTTATCGGCAATGTGGCCGGCGTGGACGACGACTCTGTCGAGATCGTCACCGTCGACTACGATGCTGACGATGATATGGAGGGAACGCTCAGTGAGCGGGCCGCCAACCTACGCCGTCGCCGCGGCGGACTGAGCGCATTAGCTCGAGAACTCGGCGAGACGCAGGACTCCAACTAGGGCATCATGACTCGTGATAGTGGACACCTCGCCAGCCTTCTTCTTGAAGAGGGGCTGCTGACTCAGGAGCTCCTTGAAAAGGGTTTGGCCATGGCCGCCGAGACCGGGCGACCGTTGGGCCGAGTTCTTGTCGAGGAGAAGATCGTTTCGGAACGGGATCTGGTGCGTACCCTCGCCAAGGCCATCGGCGTCGAGTTCGTTGATCTCAAGGAGGTCACGATCGATCCGGCCGCCACCGCTCTCATCCCGGATGCGCTGGCCCGTCGGTACGCGGCGATTCCGATCGGGTTCGAAGACAGCAAACTGGTGGTGGCTCTGTCGGACCCTGCCAACGTGCTGGCGATCGACGATATCAGAGCGATTTCGGGTCGAGACGTCATCTGCAAGGTCGCCACCCGCAGCGATGTCGAAAATGCCATTGCCAATAACGCCGGTCTTGACGAATCCGTCACCGACTTCGCCGGGTTCGGCGACGATGACATGGAGACCCAGGATCTCAACGCGGTCGAGGCCTCCACCGAGGAAGCTCCGATCGTCAAACTCGTCAACATGCTTATTGCCAAGGCATCGTCCGAGCGGGCTTCAGATATCCACATTGAGCCAACCGACAAGGACTTGAGGGTTCGGTTTCGGGTAGACGGTGTGTTGCACGAAATCATGCGGACCCCTCGATCGGTCAGCAATGCGGTCGTGAGCCGCCTGAAGATCATGGCCGACATGGACATCGCTGAACGCCGGCGCCCTCAGGATGGTCGTATCAGCCTGCGGGTTGGAGGAACCAAAACGATTGACTTGCGGGTTTCCTCCCTGCCGACGATCTATGGTGAAAAGATCGTCATGCGTATCCTCGACAACTCGACGGCGACGCTCGAACTCGAAGGGCTCGGTTTTGAGCCAGACACCCTGGAACGCTATGCCACCTCATACAACAAGGCATACGGCACCATTCTCTGTTGTGGTCCTACCGGTTCAGGCAAGTCGACCACCCTGTATTCGACGCTCAATGTTCTCAACCAGCCCGACGTCAACATCGTCACCATTGAAGATCCGGTGGAGTATCGTCTGGCCGGAATCAACCAGGTGCAGGTGAACAAGAAGGCGGGACTTACCTTTGCCTCCGCTCTGCGATCTTTCCTGCGCCAGGACCCCGACATCATGCTGGTTGGTGAGATTCGTGACCAGGAGACCGGCGAGATCGCCATTGAGTCGGCGCTTACCGGCCACCTCGTGCTCTCGACCATGCACACGAATGATGCCCCGGCCGCCATCAGCCGCCTGATCGAAATGGGGGTCGAACCGTTCCTGGTTGGGTCCGCCGTTGATTCGGTTCTTGGACAGCGCCTCGCCCGGCGCTTGTGTTCGGAGTGCAAGACGCCCTATCAACCCACCAAGGACGCCCTGGCGCGGGTCGGTTGGCAGTTCGATGAACTGGGGGACGAGGTGCCTGAGTTGTTCAAGCCGGGGGGTTGCGCCCGATGCGGCAACACCGGTTATCGAGGCCGCCTGGCCCTCCATGAGCTGATGCTGGTTTCAGAAGAGATCGAGCGAATGGCCGTCGACCAGGCTACGACCGACTCCATCAAGAAGATGGCGGTTGAACAGGGTATGCGCCCTCTTCGCCAGGACGGCCTATTGAAGGCTCGGCGTGGAGAAACCTCGATCGAAGAGATTCTTCGGGTTACGGTATAGGCGGATCCTCGCAGGATTCGGCCCGACCGCTGGTCCGGCCATATCCGGCTCCCGGCTAGCGGATAAACCATTCAGGCAGCCCGTGGTGGTGCCGAAAGATACAGAGACCGCATTTGTGATCGCATAAGGGGAATCAGGTAGCCATGAACTCAGCATCTCGAAAACTCGGTGACCTTCTCGTTGACAGGCACCTCCTCTCCAAGGATGTGCTTGAGACGGTGCTGGCGAAAGAACAAGCCACCGGGGTCCCCATGGCCAAGATCCTGACCGATGATGGCTTCGTCCGCGAAGAGGATCTTCTTCGGACCGTGGCAGATCGAGTGGGGATGGAATATGTCGAACTCGACGACGAGCTTCTCGATCCCGACGCCGTCTCCTTACTCGGAGGCGACGATGCGGCCGCACTTCTGGCCATCCCGGTCCGCCTAAACGACGGCACCGTGACCGTTGCCGTGGCCGACCCTTTCGACGCGGAACGACACCGCCGGCTTGAACAGATCACCGGTAAGAAGGTCACGCTGGCCCTGGCCACCAAGGATGCCATCCAGCGAGCCATCGCGTTCATGCACGGGCCTGAGGAGATTCCGGTTACCCGGATTCCCGGGATGGGTGGTACTAACGCCGACATCGAGGGTGCCGAACCCGCCCTCCACGTCAACAGGTTGCTCGCGATTCTGGTCGATGAAGGCGGGTCTGACCTCCATATCACGGCGGGCTCAACGCCCCAGATACGCGTGAACGGTGAGCTGCGTCAGCTGACCGAATTCGGCATCATGATGCCTGCTGAGATTCGTCGAATGGTATACGCCATCTTGACCGAAAAACAGCGCGAGAAGCTTGAGG
>Ga0326597_10011242_pt1 | contig 11875 bp, 10 predicted proteins | sample RVTome_12_FD_203789 | JGI IMG/M metagenome (GOLD analysis project Ga0326597, IMG submission 203789) | Soil microbial communities from uranium-contaminated site in the Upper Colorado River Basin, Wyoming, United States - RVT100D185 | ecosystem: Environmental > Terrestrial > Soil > Contaminated >...
ACTCGGACCGTATAGGCCGCCCACACCGGTCCGGCCCCCTCTATTGCCCGCGGCGTCCCGACAATGCCTCTGAGAGCAGCGCCGTATTTCGCAGCGACGGCGCGACGGACGGCGATCTCCTCGTCGAACACGGTGAGCTTCTGAAGGAGGATCGCCGCCTGCAGTGTATCGAGCCGCGAGTTTAGGCCAATTCTGACATTGTTGTACTTGTCGCGCCCTCCGCCATGCGCCCGAAGACTCCTGATCGCGTCGGCGAGATCAGCATCGTCAAGGAAGACCGCCCCGCCGTCGCCAAAGCACCCCAGCGGCTTGACCGGAAAGAAGCTGATCGTTGTTGCATCCCCCATCGATCCGACCGGACGACCGTCGAGGACCGCACCGAAACTCTGCGCCGCATCCGAGAGAAGCCACAATCCATGGTCCCGAGCGATCGGCTCGATCTGACGGTAGTCCGCCGGTTGCCCGAAGAGATCGACGGCGATGATCCCCCGCGCGTCCAGCCCCCTGGCCTTGGCATCGGCAATCCCAGCTTCAAGACAGGCCGGGTCCATGTTGTAAGTGTCCTCGACCACATCGACGAAATACGGCGTCGCGCCGGCATTCGCGATCGCTTCCGCCGCGGCGATGAAGGTGAAGGCGGGGGTGAACACGACCTGCCCCGGCCCGACGCCCCGTGCCATCAGGTAGAGGGTGATCGCCTCGGTCCCGTTGGCGCAGGTTACACAGTGGCGCGCTTCAGCGCGGGCGGCCAGCGCGGCCTCGAGCTCGCCGACTTCCGGCCCCAGGATGAAACGCCCGTGCGCCAATACGGACGCCATCGCACGGTCGAGCCCGGGCTGAAGACGGGCCACCTGCGATTGAGAATCGAAGAACGAGATTTGTCGCATTGCGCCCCCGCTGCGCTCTTGCTCGCGATTGTCGACCAGCCTGCGGCTCACCGCCGGCCAGTCAGTCGGCTGCCGCGAGCCGGTGCTCGCCCACGAGCAGGTAACGTGTCCCGTCGAGCGGACAAACAAGATCGGGTCCGAGCTGGCATCCCGCCCGGCTCATCCAACCCACGCGGCGGGCGGGAACCCCGGCCATCAGCGCATAGTCCGGCACATCCTTGTTGACCACCGCGCCGGCTGCCACGAAGCAGTAGCGCCCCAAGGTGGTGCCGCAAACGATAGTGGCATTGGCACCGACGGTCGCGCCGGACCGAACAAGAGTTTTTCGAAGCTCGTGTTTTCTTACGATCTCGGAGCGCGGATTGTACACGTTCGTGAAGACGCAACTCGGTCCGCAGAACACATCATCTTCCAGAGTGACGCCCTCATAGAGGCTGACATTGTTCTGGATCTTGCAGTTCTTGCCGACGGTTACATTTGGCCCGATCATCACGTTCTGGCCAATCGAGCAGCCCTCGCCGATCACCACTCCCGTGAGGATATGGCTGAAGTGCCAAATGCGGGTGCCAGCGCCGATGTCGCAAGGCTCGTCGACATACGCGCTCTCATGGATCCTAACCTTGGGAAACCGCTCAGCGTCGCTCGCCGCCGCAGTCAAATCAGATACCGCTGTGTGAATGGGTGACAATCGCCAGCAGATGCGTTGACCGGCGCCGTTCGGATTGCAGACACGGCCTCTATCGACGGCCGAACGTCGTCGAGGTCGAATCCGCAGCCCTCGATAATGGCTTCGTAGCTCCTCGTATGAAGATCCTCAAAGCCTTTTGAGAACTCAAAGCCGCTTCCATCGACGCTGATCGAGCGATAGGTGCGCTGGCCTTCCGGCAGCCACGGCGGCAGGTCATTGGCATCGACCGAAAGAAACCACCGGACCCTGGCGCGGTTGCATTCGAGATAACCAGCGGCACGCTGGTCGTCATGCAAGTGCACGATGTTTGAGCGGATATCGCCGAACACGTGATACAGCATGTCGAAAAAATGGACGCCGATATTGGTAGCAACTCCACCCGATTTCGAAACATCTCCCTTCCACGAGGAGTGATACCACCTCCCACGCGACGCTATATAGGCAAGGTCGACTTCATACACCTCATTGCCGCTCATCACGTCCTGTCTCAACTGCTCGATCGAAGGATGCAGGCGCAGCTGCAGAATTGTGTTCACGCGCCGCCCTGTACTTTCGGCGATTTCCGCAAGCCCGTCGATGTTCCACGGATTGAGCACCAGCGGCTTTTCGCAGATCGCGTCGGCGTCAGAACGCAGGGCAAAGCGCACATGGGCATCGTGTAGATAGTTGGGCGAACAGATCGCGAAGTGGTCGACCTTCTCGCCCCGCCTGCGCAGCTTGTCGACATGTCGGTCGAAACGCTCAAACTCGGTGAAAAACCGAGTCTCGGGGAAGTAGCTGTCGAGAATGCCGACAGAATCGTTGGGATCGTGGGCGACGACGAGATCGCCGCCGATTGCTTTGATCGCTTTCATGTGCCGGGGTGCGATATAGCCACCGCAGCCGATCAGCGCGTAGGATGTTCGGGCGCTACTCATTCAGAATCCCCCGCCTGCCGCGCTTGGGCCGGCGTCTTGGCCAGGCCCCGGCGGGCTGGACCCTACTTACGAGTTCCCCGCGGGATGGTCAATGCAGATGCGGTTTCGTCTGGGCTCCAACGGTCCGGGGCGGCCGGTCGCATACGCGTTTGCAACAACCCCGGCGACCATCTCCGGATCGTGCCAGCGCTCGACATAGTCGCGGGCTCGGCGGCCGGCTTCTTTCAGCTGATCACGATCCCTGAGTATCGCGCGCAGGCGGTCACGCAAGGTGTCGGCCGTAACGTGAATGAACGGGAAATCTGCAACCATCCGCTGAGGAACACGCTCGAGTTTAGAGTGATCCACATACACCGCGACGGGAACACCCATCCGCATTGCTTCGACCGCGACGCCGCCATACCAGCCGATCAGCAACTGGTCTATGAGAAGGTCGGCTCGCGCGATCCGTTGCTGCGCTTCGGAATTGCTCACGCCTTCGATCGTCTCGAACACAAAGCGATCAGCAAGTTCTTCTTGTAACTTTTCGATAGCCGCGAAGACATGATGCGATCCCTTGGCCGCCCGGTTGCTCGGCGCATGAACCACTCGCACGCGGTCGTCAACGAAGAAGTCGTGCTTGTAGCCAACAGAGGTGTAGTAGGTGGGGATTGTATAGGGGAGGAAACTCGACATGCCCTCCGGCAGATAGGCCAGGAGATCGGGGTTGAGGGCGAACAAGTGGTCGGCGTGGCGGGCGGCTTTTTCGATTGCCCTGCGCTTGCGCGCATTGTCGACATCTGCGCGGCGGTCGGTTGCCCGGCTCGGCCGCGCGTCGTCGCCCTGAAACGTAAAAAACTTGCGCGCGTCGCGATCGTAAAACGGAAGATCGAGCAGGATCAGACCGTAGCTTCGGAAATGCAGCGGCGTGGCGCCGCCGTTGAAATGAAAGACATCGTAGCCGCTGCGATACCGCACGAAGGCCTCGAAGTGGCCAAGGAGCCTGACGGGTAAAGACCGTCCATCAAGCCTGTACTCAATGTCGGCTGGGTAGCCGAACGGGCGGCTGTAGAGTGCCAGCACCTGTGAATCGAGACCGAGCCGGCGCTCGCCCTGGGAAAGCCCATGGGCGTTGCCGGCCACCGATTGGGGAAGGTGAAGGACTTTCACCGACTATATGGAGCTTCCGCCATGCGGGTCTGGGGCTGGGGGGGAGCCCGACGGGTGCACGCCTAGACTGCGGTTGATGCCATCGAAGATACTGCCGACTGCATTCAGCGAATGGTGCTTTTCAACATAGGCCCGCGAGCGCTGCCCCAGTTCGCGAAGCTCGCTGCGCGGCGTGTCGGCGAGGTGCCGGAGCGTCTCCTTGATCGTGAGAATCGACGCTTCGACGAGCGGCAATTCGCCTGGTTCCAGGAGCCCCGCTCCTATGTAGAGCTCGCGCAGGTCGTGGCGCACATGGCAGACCACCGGCTTGCCGAGCGCCATCGCCTCGATCGCGAACATCGCGTACCAGCCGATGACCAGTTGGTCGACCACCACATCCGCGGACTGTACAAGCGTCAGGAGCTCGGTGTTGGGCACCCGCTCGACGACCGAGAGTTCGATCGCCACGCCTTCCGCACGCAGCTCCTCGACAGCGCGGATGATGTGTTGGGTGCCTTTGATGTTCCGGTGATTGGGCGCGTGAATCAGTCGCAGCGGGGCTTCTGGTTGATGGACCTGCACCGCGCCGGGCACGCCGCCGATGGCGTCGGTATCGACTGCGAAATGGGACAGCATCAGCGTGTCCCAGTGATACATGAAATGGACCCAGTCATTTCCCGAGATGACGTGGTCGGCGTTCAGGGTCCAGAGGTCAAGCAAGGCGGCGGTCTTTCGCGCCGCATAGCGGGTCTCGGGATAGTCCGTGACGATCGCGTGAACCAACAACCGGTTCGGCGTGCGCGTCAGCACGTGGACATCCGACCCGTAGGGCATGACGACCGTCTTGATTCCGGCAAGCCTTAACAGAAGGGGCTCGCACCGCGCAAGGAGTGTCGTGGCGCCCAGCGGGCCACCATTGAAGTATGTATAGAGGCACCTGTACCGGAACAGGCAGGCGACGAACGCGACATACGGAGCGAACGGACGCGGGCAATGGCGCCCGAAATGCACGTCGAAGTCGGATGTGAAATACCACGTGTAGTAAACGAAGGTCTCGCAGCTATAACCAAACCGCTCGAGACAAAGCTTGTGGTAGCGACTGTTGATGGTCGGCAGCGGGCCGAGTCCCACATCCACCGGGCGCGGGGCAATTCGCGAAATTGCCGCAATCACGATCGCCGGCAGCAACGCGACAACGTCAACCGCGAAGTATACCGCCCGGTTGAACAGGTACCTGTAGTAAGTCACGCAGTTATGGTCACGTCTGGATTATATCAGAATAGGGTGCGCAAATCATTCGCTTCGGATGTCCCGCGCGCGACCGCCTTTTATGGCGAACCCGCCGTCGCGCGTCGCGCCAGATGGGCGCTTATCGCCTCGTCCAGCGTGAGACTACGCAGTCCATGCTCCGACATTGCCTTGCAAAGACGCTGATAAAACGTCCTCGTGCCCACTCCATCGAATGCGAGTTCAGCCAACGGCCCTTCGGTCTTGAAGCGCTCTCGACAGGCGAAATAAAAATCGCGACTCGGAGTGTTGAGTAAAAGATGGATCGGATGAAAATCAAAGACATAGACACCTTCGTTGGCAATCGCAATGTCTATTAGAGTGTCGGAAAACGGACTGTCGCCGGAGTTGGGCCAAAAGGCGCCGCGCGAGAAGTCCATATTGTCCATATAGTATATCGGGAGATGCCATACGCCCCAGGGATGACGTATCGGCTGAATGCCCCTTTGCCCAAACTGGTCGTTGGTGCTGGCACATTGGTAGCCATTGCCCGCCAGCCATTCGGCCAGCAAGTGGCTGAAGACGCACGAGTGTGACCGCCAGCTCCGCGCCTCCGGAAACAGGCCCCTCGCGCGTGCCAGTTCTCCGTCCCACTCCGTCCGGGCATCGAGTGTCGGGTGGGGGCCGATTTCGTGGTGCGTGGCGTCCAGGCAGTAATAGCGCTGTGTGCAGAAAAATGTGCCCTGCCCCGGGATCTCAACTGATTCCAGAAACCGGACCATATGGACTTCGTCCATATGGTCCGTATCGAACGTCAGACAGAGCATTGCAACGACGTCAATTCACGCTTCTGTCGCGGCGGCATCGGTTCGCTTTCGCCACGCCAAGCCGACGAGATGACCAATGCTTTCAAAATCCGGTATCACCCCCGCGATCTGCTTGGCGACCTCATTCAGAGGATGGTCGTATCTTGGATTCTCGGGGCCGACGAGGAGAGGCTGCACGATGCGCGTCAGGAAATAATACATTCCAAACCGCTGGGTCCTGACAAGCTCGAAATAATGAGCGCAGAAATCGGTAAGTTGGTTTTCGTGAAACTTCAGCGTGAGCAAACGGTCACGGCCATCTGCTTCAATCTCGGGCAAGTTAAACTTGCGGCGATAAAAGTTCAACCGATCCAGGCCATCGAACGTCCCCTCCATCATGACGTAAACGCCGCCCGGCTTGAGGACCCTGTGGATGTCGAGGAGTGCCTTCTGCTGCCGCTCCCAGTCGAGCAATGCCATCAGACAGCGGTGGCTCGTGACGACATCGAATCTCCCGCCGTCAAATGGGAGCTCGTCGACCGACGCACACTGGAAACTGATCCGCAGATCGTCGGCAGTTTTCGCCGCGCGCTGCTGCGCAAAATCGACCATGTTCTGTGAATAGTCGATGCCGACCGCATCAATGTTGCGTTTGCTGGCATAGTGACATAGTGCAACCCCTGGGCCGCAGCCTACGTCGAGGACCGCATCGCCATCCCGTATAAATTCAAGCCCGTATGCGATTTCAAGATCTCGCAGATTATAGTCGCACGCTGTGGTTTTGTCGTCCCCACTGAGCGCAATGGAGTCATATCTCTGTTTAAGATCAGAACAATCATTTGTCATGTGTTTTGTAGAACGCTTTGATACACCGCAATATGATCGCGGATTACATTGTTCGGATGGTGGTAGGTATCTATCCAACGGCGAGCGCGTGTCTTATAGGTTTCCAACCAGTCCCGGTCAAGCGCCGTCACAACCGCGTCAGCAACGTCTTCAGGCGTGAATGCCGGGATGATTGGCGCTGGCTCGGGGATGATCCACAGCGTGCTTTCCGGCACATAGCTCGACACGACCGGCGTGCCTGCGGCCATGGCCTGGGGCGCCGTCGCACCGAAGTGGGGCAAGGCCATTTGATCGAGAACGATGTCTGCGGCCTGGATGTGCTTGATCATCGCAATCCGACACATTGACGGCTTCCAGATGGCGTCTTCGGCGCAACCGAGGTTTTGAAGCAAACTCTCGCTTTCTTCGATCTGGGAACCCCAGCGGATCAAGACAATTTTGATTCTCGCGTTGACGCGCGCCTTGATCAGGGGCAACGCGCGCAGATGAACGTCGGTTCCCTTGACCTGCCAGTCGTGCCTGACGGGACAGAAAAGGATGACGTCGCCACCGATTTCACTGCGCAAGCCGGAAATCGCGGTCCCAAAATTCCGTCGGTGTTGATCGACGTCGAGCGGATGAGTGATCGGGCTGAAACTTTCGATCCCCAATCGCTGGGCGTACGCGAGACAGTCGCCGTTCGTGACGAACGTATGATCGGCGGCCCGATACGCCAGCGCATTCATCCGGTGCTTCGGGTCGTCGCCGGTCGTAAAGTCGCGCAATGTGCCATGCTCGAAGGCGACGAAAGGCCTCTTTTCGCATACTAGGGCCCAGATTGGATCGGTCGCATAGCATTGCACGATATCGTAGTGTCGAAATATATTGCGAAATATTTCGTGCCCACCACTGCACATGACAACATCGAGCTTGGTCAATCGATCTCGACGATGAGGGAATACCGCATCAAACATCCGGATTATTTGCGGTGCATCTACCGATTCATGATCGCGATTTGCCCACCTTTCCCTCACAACAAATTGTGCGACGGAAGAAAAACCAAATAAAATTCCAATGAGTGTCTTAACATAAAATTTCATTTTTGAAGTGTCTATATTGAAAATAGTAAGTAAATAACTCATCAATTGAACAATAAGTCGAACAATACGTGAAATAGCTTTGAAAAATATATCTTTAACTAAATGCGCGCATATCAAGATCAACCTGAAAAAAAATGGCGGAAATATCTTCCAGAGATATTGAGTTGGTGCAAAAATAGACCTCTGCATAATTCGACAAATTCTGAGGCCAAAAATGTTTTTTCCAATATATTCAATATTATTGGCACAAAATGATTTGAATTTGTATATTAATGGAAGTTTCTCGCTTTCTTCATTTAAATAATCGATACGAAAAAGACAGAGATCCAGAGGTCCACTTATGAACCACTTTGGTCTTGTGTAGTTTCTCCGATCTTTATAAGAAAACACCGGCCAGAAATCACTGTGATGCGATTGGCTGATCTCAATTTCTTCCCACTCCGGCGTCGCCATTACGTGGTCGTAGTCGTAGCAAAGCACATGAGCATCAACACCAATGGAGCGCAGGAACTTGGCATTTAGGTAGGCGTTGTTGGCGATATTGCCCACATGAAGGACGCGCAGCGGCCGGCCATGGTCTGCGGCAAACGCGCTGAGCCAGGATGCCGCGCGATCCAAATCGTGCGGCGCGTCCTCGCCGTGCGTTGTGGTCACGACCTCGGAAGTCGGCTGCGCCGGCTTGCTGCCCTGGTACTCCACCGCCCCTGCCTTCAATTGAGCAATTCACATGCCGGCTACCGCATCGGCCAATCGTCTTACGCGTCTGAACGTGCTGCGACGACGCGCCGCAATCCTTCCGCAATGCCGATCCGCGGCGCCACAAGCAGCTGCGACATTTTTTCCGTATCGCCGACCATGTGTCGCGGCTCGCACTCACAGACCTTGTTGAAGCGGGCTACGCGAAATGTCGCCTCTCCGATCATCGTTCCAATATCACGTATGCTCGCCACTTCCGGGCCGGCGACATTGATCGTCTCACTTGAGTTGAGCTTGACCGCCGCGACGACCGCGTCTGCCGCATCGTCCACGTAGACCGGATTCATTCTCACACCGCATTCTCCATCCAACGTGATCGCCTCGCCTCGCATGACGCGACCGATGAGTCGCGGCATCAACATGGTGTCACGTTGGCGTGGTCCGTAGACGAAGAAGAAGCGCAGGATTACTATCGTCATCTCGTTTGAATAGGCGGCGGCGATGAACTCGCCGCATCTCTTGCTCGCGGCGTAGTGATCAAGAACAGCCGGCTCCGCTGCCTCGCCATCTTCCTTGAACGGGCCTTCACCGGACCGGTACACACCGCCGGACGACGCATAAATGAATCGCGCAACGCCCTGGCGGTGCGCCCAATCGAGCAGTCGTTGCGCAGCGCCAACATTCACCTCGAACACATCGAGCGCGTGTCGGGGAAAATCACGGTAGCTTGACGATTGAGCAAGATGGACAACTGTCGAAATAGACTCGGGGATCTGCGGATCCTGGCGATCCCGCAGATCGTGAAGGATTGTTTTGGCGTCCGCCGGCAACGGTATTTTCGGAATATCTCGGACCGTCGCAAAGACGCGACGCGTACGAATGAGCCGGTCAATCGTGGCCCGCCCCACAAGCCCGGTGGCGCCCGTAAGCAGTATCGATTCATCCATCCGACCAATAGCGTCCGTCTTTCGCGCGTCAGCTGGCGCATCCGCGCCCGGTAGATCCAACCGGATAACGCACCAGCGCACGTCGGATTGACGATGCAACATAACTTATGTCTTCATCAGTCATACCGGAAAAATTTGGTAGGGTTATACTGGTATTTTCACAATTAAGCGCATTTGGAAAATCATTCTGTCCAAAACCATATTTATCCCTATAATATCCGAGCAGATGCACCGCGTGAGTACCTGGGCGCGTTTGTATTCCATCCTCTTCCAACATTAACATCACTGAATTTCGCCGCTCCAAGCCACCTTCATTGAGGCGAATAACAAATGATTGGAAACTGTGGCCCGCAAACTCGCCACCCACTGGCATTGTAAGTTCTTGAACATCGGATAGCAATTCAATGTAGCGTTTTGCGACGTTCCTGCGTTCCTCGAGCAACCGCGAAAGCTTCTCCATCTGTGCGATTCCGATAGCCGCTTGGATATCGCTGAGTCGGAGATTGAAGCCCAGAACATTGAAGGTCGCCATCGTCCATGGCCTGCGCACAGCTTCATCGCCATCTGGGATGCCCGTCGCGCCGTGATTGCGCAAGCTCTTCACGCTGCCAGCGAGCGCCTCGTTGTTCGTCGTCACCATCCCGCCCTCGCCGGTAGTGACGACCTTTCGCGGGTGGAACGAGAAACAGCCAATATCGCCGATGCCGCCGACGGGACGTCCTCGCCAGGTGGTCCCCAGACCGCAGGCGGCATCCTCGATAACGTGGAGGGAATGTCGGCGGGCGATAGACACAATCCGGTCCATATCGGCAGCAAGCCCGAAAAGATGGACCGCAACCACCGCTCTTGTTCGATCGGTAATTGCCGCCTCCAATGCGGCCGGATCAAGATTGAAGGTATCTGGATCAACGTCCGCGAAAACAACTCGCGCACCGGCATATTCCGCACAGTTGGCCGACGTGATCCACGTGAACGCGGGAACGACCACCTCATCCCCGGGACCAATTCCAAGCGCGAGCACAGCCAGCTGAAGCGCCGCAGTGCAAGAGGTTGTAGCCACCGCATGCGCCACACCTTGAACCGCCGCTACGCCTAGTTCAAATTGCTCGGTTAGCGGACCCTGCGTGACCCAACCGGAGTCAAGGCATTGGCGCAAAATCTCCAACTCTCTTTCGTCAAAAACTGGTCGAATGATGTCCATTAACTCCCCCCACACCGAACCCCTATAATTGTTCTAACAATCAAACTCTCCACCATGTCAAACGACCAACGACCAACCATTCTTTTAACAGGCGGAACCGGGGTCCTTGGCCGCACCCTCCGTGCAACTCTTCCCATGTACGGGTATTCAATCGTTACACCGGAAATCTTGCTTCCAGATCATAAATCCATCGGTGGACGGTTCGATCTTTCTCGAAACCACCTCCAACTAGCTCGCCTTATCCCAATTTGCCCAACAGCGGTTATCCACGCCGCAGCGGCAATTCCACATCTATCGACACATAACACCCAGGACACCGCAGACCGCACCCGAAAGATTGATAGAAATTTATTTGAGGCCGTTTCACTCTGGCAATGTCCCATCATCTATTTCTCCGGGTGCAACCTTTATGAAAAACAAATAGACACACCCAGCGACGAGCTGGCTCCAATCCGAACAGATCTAGAGAACAATCCTTATTTAGAAGCCAAATATGATGGTGATAAATTATTTCAGTCGTATCCAATGTCCACCATCTTTAGAATCTCTTCCCCCATTGGTACACGACTCCACACCGCATCCGTTTTAGCTCAATTTATCCATGCCGCCACGAAGGATGAAACATTATCGGTTTGGGGGTCAGGAACACGCGAACAGGATTTCATCGATACACGCGACATTGCTAATGCTGCCAGACTTGTATTTATAATGTCAAAATTTGGTGTATTCAATGTTGCGAGCGGCAACCCAACAAACATGTCCTGCCTTGCTCGGATGGTAATTTCTGTCGTTGGCAGCGGACGCCTCTCAATCAGTCAAATCGATGACAAAAAAGAAGAAGAGAAGGCAAGTTACTCAATTCAGAAAATAGCCAACGAATTGAATTGGCAACCATCTCACAGCCTGATTAATTCCATAAGTTGGGTCTTCCAAAGCTACCTCAAGAATGAAATATTATTTTCATAATTTTGAAGTGCGCCATTTAATTTATCCCAATCAGATTTTGATACCACCCTAATATTACGCGGTAAAATATGGTCGGGGATATTGTCATACACAGCATCAAATTTTGTCGCATCACATATTCTCTTTATTATACTTTTTGGTGACCTACATATGTCCTCATAATTGGTAAATATGACGTTATTACCCGGAATACTCACTAAGGCATTACTTGTCTCATTCGAGAAGTCAATGATTTGTCTCACAACTTGCTCGTGCGGCTCCAGCTTGATTAACCTTCGATAGGTAGACGGACGATTTGACCACCATATTTTATCAGAGCCATAGCGCCTTCTCCTCCCGATTAATACTGATTGCGCAGCAAACATTATGCTTCTTGTAATAAATATAAATATACTATTTGGCAAAATTTCATACAATAAGTCGGACTGTATAGAACACCAGGTCGTATTCTTAAAAACGAGAGGCTGGTCGAATTGCGCGCACAAAG
>Ga0326597_10011243_pt1 | contig 11875 bp, 10 predicted proteins | sample RVTome_12_FD_203789 | JGI IMG/M metagenome (GOLD analysis project Ga0326597, IMG submission 203789) | Soil microbial communities from uranium-contaminated site in the Upper Colorado River Basin, Wyoming, United States - RVT100D185 | ecosystem: Environmental > Terrestrial > Soil > Contaminated >...
CGCAACCTTCGCATTTTTGTCAATTTTTAAAAATGCGTCAAGTATTGCGTCAGAAATCTGGTCGCAAACTTTATCCGGGTGTCCCTCGCTTACGGACTCCGACGTGAAAAAATTAGACATTTATTATCTCCTAAATATATTTATTAGTTAAATTTATTTACTTGATTCTAAAACCAACTCTGCAAAATCTTTTACTTTTACTTCATCAGACTTGCCCTTTTCCTTAACCCCATCAGTCAACATTGTCATGCAAAAAGGGCACGCTGTTGAAATTACATCGGGATTAATTGACAGTGCTTCTTCGGTTCTTTCAATATTGACTTTTTTCCCAATTTTCTCTTCCATCCACATTCTACCGCCCCCGGCGCCGCAGCAAAGCCCGCGGTCTTTTGAGCGTTTCATCTCAGCTATCTCGCCATTGTTGACTTTTTTTATTAAGTTGCGGGGCTCTTCGTATATATCATTATACCTGCCAAGATAACAGGAATCATGATAAGTTATTTTCTTATCTATTTTCTTTGCATCGTCAATCTGGATTTTATTTTCATCAACTAAATTACCAATAAATTCCGAATGATGTACAACCTCGTAATCACCGCCGAATGCTTTGTATTCATTGCCGATTGTCTGCAGGCAGTGGGGACAGCTAACAAGAATTTTATCGAACTTGTACTTTTTCATCGTTTCAATATTTTCCTTAATCAGCGTTTGTGCTAAAAACTCATTACCAAGACGCCTTGCGGAATCGCCGTTGCATTTCTCTTCAGTTCCAAGCACAGCGTAATTAATCCCAGCCTTGTTTAACAACTGAGCAACCGAACGCGACACATTCTGATACCTTGCGTCAAATGAACCTGCGCATCCGACCCAGTATAAAACATCGAACTCACTTTTATTTGCAGCAACGGGAACAGTAACGTTAAGTCCTTCTGCCCATTTCATACGCTCAGACTGCGGGAAAGCCCACGGCGCGCCGTTGTTTTCCATATTGCCGAACACTGTCGAAAGCTCACCGGGGAAGCGCGCCTCGCTTTGCACAAGGTGGCGCCTCATATCAACAATGGGATTTACATGCTCAATGTTAACGGGACATTCTTTTACGCAAGCCATACAGCTTGTGCACGCCCAAAGCTCTTCGTCTGTTATATAATGCTCCGAAACTAACTTACGGCTTTCAATTTCTGTGGGAATTTCCTTTTTATTTACCAATAACGGAGCCCTTTCGTTTACTCTGTCGCGGATGTTCATTATAATTTTACGCGGTGAAAGCGGCTTGCCGGTTATGTTTGCGGGACAGGCTTCGGTACATCTGCCGCACTCGGTGCAGGCGTAGCCGTCGAATATTTCCTTCCACGTAAGCTGTTCGATATCACCCGCTCCGAGAAAGACATTTTCATTATCAAAATTTATTTCTTCAGTGTCAAGTGTTTGAGGACCTATTTTCGATAGGTAAACATTTGGCAGTGAAGTTACAATGTGAAGGTGCTTCGAGTAGGGGAGATAGTTCATAAACGTTAAAATAATTATTATATGCGCCCACCAGAAGCTACTGTAATATGTCAACGCGTTTGAGGCAAAAAGCGGAGTAAGCTGTGAAGCTATAAAATGTGCCTTATAGTATTCAATATTTTCAGGGTGAACAAAAGTTTTTGATGTATTTACCCCGAACATTGTAATCATCACTCCGGCTATTAAGAGCAAGATTATTGTAGCATCCGTATTTGTATGCCCGTCGCCCTTCAGTCGTTTTGGATGCAAAACATATCTCCTGAATAAAGCATATAAAACGGCAATAACAACTAGAAGTCCGAATAAATCCTGCGATGCAAATACTACATTTGAAACTGCACCGAGCGATACAAGTGAAAATTCGGGATAAAATCCCTGAATGAATGCTTCTAAGACAGCGGTTAATAAGACCAGAAATCCCCAGAAAATGAAAGCATGCATTAAACCTGCGGCGGGGTCACGGAGAATTTTTGACTGCCCGATGCCTACACCGATAACCTTTGCAATCCTTGCGCCCGCGTTTTGAAAGCGGTTTTCGCCTCTGCCAAGCATCAGGTAAGAGCGGATTCTTAACAAATTATATATGAAAAACGACAGTGCAGCGAGAAAGAGTACAAAAAATACAATATTTTGTAAATGCATATGCAAAATTATTGAAAAATGCAAACAATATAAAGGCTAATTAGCATTTTTTCTTAATTTTATAAGAAAAAATTCACATAAAGCAAGTATTGTATTCCGTGTTTTGCAGGCTTATATTAGACTGGCCTTTATGAGTAAATCTAACCAAGTTCTTTAAAATATCTGCAAAGGCTAACCAAGGAAGCATATTTTTATTGTCTTTTTTGTATTTGTTAATCCTTGTTATTAATTTAAATAATTCAAATTTCCCTTTTCAATTAAATTTTCAAACAAATGGAAACTAAAAAAATATTCATTACCCTAATGTTGTTAATCTCTTCAAGCCTATATAGCCAGCAAACTGTTTTAAGAAAGTATATGGTTGTCAGGTCACCCGCAAAATATACCTTACAGTTAAATTTCAGTTACAATCTTCCTTTGCTTGAGCTGTACGGGACCTCAAATGCTGACTTCAATTCCCCAAAAGTTTTAAGCGGTGAAACTTTCGGAGGGAGCAAAGGGTTCGGAGCATCGGTTATTTCGAAGATTTGCCTTAGTAAATGCGGTAAATTAAGGTTTACGCAGCTATTGTCATTTAATAGGGTGCAATCGTATTTACTCCAGGATAAAAGTGATTTAATGGACCGCGGTAACGCGCTTTATAACTTGTATTCAGCGGGGCTTGGATTTGAATATAACTTTACTCCAGCTTATAAAGTAAAAGCATATTCAGGATTTGATTTTGATTTAAATATGATTAACGGAGAGATAAGAATCTGGGAATACAAGAACAAACAAAGTATAACCGAAGATTATAAAGTTTTAAACAGTTTCAGGGTTGGAGTGGGTATAAATGCAGGAGCTGGGTATATGATTTCAGAAAAAGTTGGCCTAAATTTTGAAATCAGGTTTGTTAATGCAAATTTATTGTTAAAAAGTGCTACGGGCACTAACAATGACAGAGAATTTCAATTAAGAGATTCAGGTTCAAGTGAAGAACTTAAATTTTCCGGAAATAAAAATTTTACTTTCTACAGTTTATCTCTTGGACTGAACTTTTATTTTGGTGTTGGTCATAAATCTTATAAGATAAAGTGAATTGAAAAAAGTATATCTCCCCTTAACAATGTATTGATGTATAGGAATATCGGAGGTATTTTAGATTTTGTGCAAAATGTTAAGAATCTTGTATCTATCTTATAAACAGATTATTTTTACATTTACGGAGGAACAAATTTAATGATTTCTAACAAAATCAAATATTTGTGTTTTTTAGTTATATTAACTTTTGCGGCAAGCTGCAATTCGCCAATGTACCAGATTATTGAGGTAGAAGAGCCTGTCGAGGAAGTAAAAAAAGAACCTGACCCACCTGTAAGCGAAGTAAAGGAGGAAATCCCTGAAGAAAAAGTAGAAACCCCCTCTGAGTCCAAATACACCGAAAAGGAGGTTATTTCCAGGGTCTATATTATTCAAATTGGGGCATTTAATGAAGAAAGACGCGCTTATTCTCTAATGAAAAGAGCTCAAAAAAAGCTGGTAAATGAAGATATTTATTATAAAGATGTTGACGGATTGTATAAAGTTAGATTTGGCAATTTTGCTTCAAAAGAGGTAGCAATTCAATTTTTACCAGTAGTTCAGCATGCCGGCTATATGGATTCATTTGTCGTAGAGCTAACCAATGTAAAAATAGAAAAGCGGTAGATAAAATCCAAAAAATAGAACAAAAACTCCCAAAATAAAACAACACCCCTTAAAAAGGTGACAAGTAATTAGTGTATTTTCATTAGTATTCTTACCCAATTAACGGTATTGAGAAGATAGCCCTTATATAGTATTTTGCATCTATAAGTTAATAAAAAATCGACATATCAATTAAAAGGGAGCAAAATTAATGAAAAAATTCGTTGTGTTAAAAACGCTATTGTTGCTGATTTCACTTTTTATTTTTAATGGCTGCGGTTCGAGCGAAGGCGATTTAGAGGGGGTTGAAAATGAAGATATTGCTGCTTCCCCGAAGCAGACAGCAGGTGATGTAAAGACAATAAAAACAGATACTAAGGAAGAATTTAGGGACAGTGGAAATCCTAAAGAAACCGTTGTTATTAATTTGGAATTAAGAGACAGCGGAAATTTAAATGAAACCAGCAAAACCAGTAAAACCGTAGAAAAAAAGAGCATTACAAAATCATATTCTGTTCAGATTGGTGCTTTTAACGAAGAGGAATATATTTCTAATTTTGTTGAAAACGCTAAGGAAATTTTGAAAATTCAGGATATTGATTACAAAAAGGTTGATGGAATGTACAAAATTAGAATCGGTTCTTACAGTTCACTTGAAGATGCAGCTATGGCTCTTAATAAGATTTTTGATAAGGGATTTTCCGATACATTTGTTGTTGAAACTACAAATGAAAATAGTAAGTAGTAAATGCTTCTTGCATTTATGATTTTTTCTTAATATTTTAGTTGTAATAGAAAGGACTAACTACTTAAAATTTAGTAGAAATTTCTTTGATTTTGAAATTTAAGTATTTTTCTATAACCCCTATAATAATAGGACTATTTTTTTTATTTGGCTGCGGTTCTGGCGGTTATAATATTAAAAAAGGTGACGTTAAAGATACCACGAAGTATAAATCGACCGGTGCCAAATTAAAAAATTTTTATAAAATCAAAAGTGCTCCCTTATTTACTCTTCAAGTTTCTAGCGGATTGAATTTGGGTATGGCGGAACTTTCCTCAAATTATTCCAGTGTTTTAGATACTCAGCAATTTTTAGAAGGTCAAAACTTCGGCGTTAGAACTGGATTTGGCTTTATGGTTATTGGAAAGATTCCTTTGCACAAAGAAGGCAATGTCAGGTTAAATGTCAGTACTGGATACAACAGGTTTCAGAGCGATTTTTTTACCAGCAAATCACCCTATGGAAGTGTCGGTTACAACGTGCTGAGTATCGGTGTAGGGCTTGAAAATTCATTTAGCCCAAGCTTCAGGCTGAAGCCCTATATTGCAGGCGAAATTCAGGCGAATTTTATTTCAGGAAAAGCAAATCTTAACAATTTAACCAATAATACAACAAGAACAGTTACAATAAAAAATACTTTCAGAATTGGCTATATGATTTATTCAGGTTTAGAATACATGCTTAGTAACAGGTTTGGAATTAATGTTGGTTTGAAAGTTACCAATGCAAATCAGGTTTTAAAGAAGTCAGAACCAAACGAAAACCCTAATGAAATTAATATTAGAGATAAGAAAGTCAATGAAGGTCCTCTGGAGTTCGGGGGATTTAAAAACTTTACATTTACAACTTTCTTTGTTGGAGTGAATTTTTATATGGGTATTAAAGATATAGTTTACCAGTTTAATAAATAATCTTTAGGGTTAATGAACAATAAACTCCGTATAAATATTAAGACTATTATGCTAATTTTGCTTTTTGCAGCCAGTTCGGTGTTCGGGCAGAGGACTCAGATTAAAAGATATATGCTGCTTAGAAGTTCGCCTATGTATACTGTTCAGGCTAGTCTAAATTATAATCAGGCGGTTTTAGAATTATCCGGAACTTATAATGATGATGTAAGGTCTGAATATATTTATGACGGGGAGACATTTGGAGCTGATAAAGGATTCGGGGCTTCTATAATTTCTAAGATGTCCCTAACAAACAGAGGAGACATTAGATTTATTCAATCTTTGACTTATAACAGGCTTCTTTCCTATACTTTCGGCGACAAAACAACTTTAGCCGATGACGGAAAGGCAAATTACAATTGTTTTACAGGTGCCCTTGGCATTGAGTATAACTTTACTCCGGGACATCGTTATAAGATTTTTTTGGCTGCTGAGATGAACGCAAGCATGATTAACGGACATGCAAAAATATGGTTTGAAAACAGGGGTATCGGACCACCATATGTTGAGGAATATGATGTTCTTAACAGTTTTCGTATGGGGTATGGATTTATGGTTGGTTCGGAATATTTAATTGCAAATGATTTAGGGCTCAATATCGGAGCCAGGTTTACAAATGCTAATGCACTTTTCAGGCAGTCTGAGGGGACTAATTCAGATACAGAATTTAAATTAAGGGATGCTGAAAATCCTAACCTGAAGCTTGCCGGTAATAAAAACTTTTCATTTTATTCAATAGTTTTAGGGATTGGCTATTATTTTGGCGTTAAGGAGAAGAAATATAAATTAAATTAATATAATACACAAAATTTTTCATAGGTTAGCTATTTTAGTTATTTATAGCTAACCTTTTTTGTTTTATATTAAGGGGGATTCTATAAATTGCTAACCGTATTAAATATAATAAAATTAATAGCTTTTTATAATTTTTTTCTTAATAATCATTGTTTTTGATAAGATTATGAACTATATTGATTTATGTTAAAAATTGTGAAAATACCTGTTTTAATATTTTTGTTTATTGGGGGTTTTTATTTTACCGGGTGCAGTTCCGGTGAATATGAGATTGCCGAGTATAAGGTTGAGTATGAGGAAAAAACAGTGGTTATTGATACCATAGGGATTATCACCGATATAAAAGAAGACATAACTAAAAAAGATGAGCTGAAATACGATGTTAAAGTAAAAGAAACCTTTACATTTACAGTTCAAATAGGTGCTTTCATCAATAAGGATAACTTTGAAAGGTTTCTCGCGCTAGCCAAGCAGAAAGTCGGTGGCGATGTGTATTATGAACTGCAAAACGGAATATATAAGATTAGAATCGGCAGCTTTAATAACAGAGCCGAAGCAATGAAGTATTGGGAGTATGCAAGACGATTGGGGTATTTTGACGCTTTTATAATTACAAAGAAAATTAAGTGATTGAATTTACTAATAGCTGAATGTTTAAATTCAAACTTATAATATTAATAATTTTATTTTCACTAACCTGCGGGAAATTATTTTCACAGGACTCACCTCAAACAAAATTTTCCTCTAAGGACACCTCATATAATTTTCCTGCTAACAAAAAGATTTTTAATATGCTCAAGCCCGGTAAAGCGCCGATGGTCACTATTCAATTAAGTTTTGCATATAATATAGGGCATATGGACCTTGCAGCTGACGATAACACAAGATTCAGAAAAGAAGATTTTGAGTTAGGAAGAAATTTTGGCACCAGATACGGCTTCGGCGCCTCGCTTTTAGGGAAGATTAGACTTCACAAAGAAGGCTATGTAAGATTAAATGTTGGTACATCCTATAACAGGTTTCTGAGCAATTTTGTTATATCTGAGTCACCCGAAGGGAAAGTAGCTTATAATGTTTTTTCTGCATCACTTGGTGTTGAAAATAATTTTTCACCGCAGAAGAAGATAAAGCCATATGTTGGACTGGATATACTGACTAACTTCATCAGCGGCAGTGCAGTTTTAGCTACAGATTCAACAGACTTCAATCTTGATATAAGGAGTTCGTTTAGAGTCGGCTTAAGTCTTAACCTTGGGTTCGAATACGCTTTTAATGATAAAGTTGGTTTTAATTTGGGTTACCGTTTAACCCATGCAAATCTCATTGGACGCCAGAATAAAACTTCGAACAGCCCGACTGAAACTTACTTAAATGATGATAAGATTAAATCCAATGACCCGAACCCGATTGCTTATTCAGGCTGGAAACAATTTCTATACAGCCAGTTTTACACAGGTATAAACTTTTACTTTGGAATGAAAAATAAGAGATAATGGTAAAACATTTTTCGAAAATATTGCTTTTATTTGCTCTAGTTTACGGAAGTAATTCTTTTGCTCAGAATTACCAGCTAAAAGTGGATACAATCGTAACAAAAAAGACCAAAATTATAAGGATTGTAACCATTAGAACCGTTCCTAAGTTTATCCTCCATTTTAACGGCGGCTATAACAGCGGTGCAATGGAGCTTACCTCCCATAACGGCGGATTCAGCAGGCAGGACTTGCTCGAAGGGAAAACTTTCGGGGTAAGAAACGGATTTGGGTTTAATCTTATAGGAAAGATTCCTGTTAATAAGAATGGAAAATTCTGGATAGATATTATAACCGGTTTTGACAGATTTAAGAGCAACATGGTTGCCAGCAACGATGAAGAAGGGGAGATTTCTTATAACTCCATTAACGGTGGGGTTGGAATGGAGTATAACTTTACCCCTACCCATAAAGTTAAATATTTTATTGGAGCAAATACATTGATAAGCTCTATCTCCGGAAGTTCACGGCTTATGAATACACAGGATAATAATGTTATAAGCGTTGACATAAAATCCGGTATGAGACTTGGCTATTCCGTATTTGTTGGTTTGGAATATGCGTTTAATAAAAATGTAGGGCTAAATTTAGGATTCAAATTCACACATGCTAACCTGATTATGAAGGATACTGAAATAGGCGAACAAATTCCCGAAGGTTCAACACATTTTGAAACACATCTCAACGATGACCCCGTTCCTGTTGGTGATGACCCTGTATTATTTGCGGGCTGGAAACAGTTTGCATATTACTCCGGCAGTGTTGGGATTAGCTATTTCTTCGGTGTAAAAGAAAAAAAGTATAAATTGCCCGACAAATTTTTAAATTAATCCTAATTCAGCTTTCAAATTATTTTTTAAATTTCCTTTTAAAAATATACTTCATTGCATCTTCAAGCTTTTCAACGGTAACAATTTCGAGTCCTTCTTTTATTTTATCGGGTATTTCCTTCAAATCCTTTTGATTTTCCTTCGGTATCAAAACGGTTTTTATTCCGCTTCTCTGCGCCGCAAGCAGCTTTTCGTTCAAACCGCCGATTGGCAGAATTTCTCCCCTCAGCGTTATCTCACCGGTCATTGCAACGTCAGACCGGGTTGGGTTGGCTGTTAATGCGGAAAGCATTGCAAGGGTCATTGTTATTCCCGCCGAGGGTCCGTCTTTGGGTATAGCACCTTCGGGAATGTGAATATGCACTTCCTTATTTGAAAAAAATGAATTCGTTAAGCCGAACTTCTTCGCGTTGGAGCGAATATAAGACAGCCCTGCAAAAGCGGATTCTTTCATAACATCGCCTAGCTGTCCAGTTAATGTAAGCTTTTCCTTACCGGGCATAACACTGACTTCGATATCAAGTATATCGCCGCCCATTGAAGTCCAAGCCAAACCAACGGCAGAGCCGACCTTATCCTCTTTATCGGCTCTTTTTTCCTTGAATTTCGGGACGCCAAGGTATTTTTCAACCAGTTCATCGGTTATTTTTAGCGTCGTGGCTTTCTTTAACTTTACTCCGTTAACCTTAACTTTCTTTAAAACAAGTTCTTTAGTGATTTTCCTCATCAAAGAAGCAATTTCCCGCTCAAGATTTCTTACACCGGCTTCTCTTGTATATTCATTTGTCATCTTTTTTATTGCTTCATCTGGAATTGTAACTTCATCCTCGGTCAACCCGTGTTCTTTTAAAAGTTTAGGTATAATGTGCCTTTTCGCAATTTCCAGCTTTTCGTGGTCAAGGTAGCCGGACATATGGATTATTTCCATTCTGTCCTGCAGCGGCAGGGGAATCGCATACTGAACATTTGCCGTGGTTATAAAAAGCACCTTCGATAAATCGTAGTCAACATCAAGGTAATGGTCATTAAACGTATTGTTCTGCTCGGGGTCAAGCGCTTCAAGCAGCGCGCTCGCCGGATCGCCCCTGAAATCCATACCCATTTTATCGATTTCATCCATTAGTATAATCGGGTTGCATGTCCCTGCTCTACGCATAGATTGGATTATTTTCCCCGGCATTGAGCCAATGTATGTTCTCCTATGCCCTCGGATTTCGGCTTCATCCCTTACGCCGCCAAGGGAAATTCTGACGAACTTTCTGTTAAGTGCTCTGGCTATGGATTTGCCGAGCGAGGTTTTACCAACCCCCGGGGGACCAACAAGGCATAATATCTGCGCCCGAGCCTTCAGGTCGGTTTTGGTTTTCTTTCCCTTATTCTTTCTTTCAAGGTTGTTTAAGATTGCAATGTGCTCTAAAACGCGCTCCTTCGGTTTTTCAAGACCAAAATGGTCTTCATCAAGGATTTTCTTTGCATGCTCTATATCAAGGTTGTCTTTTGTGTATGTATTCCACGGCACGCTTACCATCCAGTCAAGATAGTTCCGCGATACGGTTGCCTCGGGTGACATTGCCGGAATCTTCTTAAGCTTATTGAATTCTTCCATCGCCTTATCCAAAACTTCCTTCGGCATTTTGGAATTCTGTATCTGTTCTTTTAGCTTAATGAACTCGGGGTCGGTTTCATCTTCTTCATTTAATTCTTCCTGAAGTATTTTTATCTGCTCCTGAACAATAAATCTCCTCTGGTTTTTCTGCATGCTCTGGGTGATTTTGGATTCAATGTCTTTTTCGACTTTAAATATCTCAAGCTCAGAGCTTAGAATATTTATCAGTTCATAATACTGCTCATCAATTGAATTCAGCTCAAGAATTCTTTGCTTTCTTTGAAGCGATACAAGTATTGTTGAAGCTATGTAATACAGCTTCCTGTCGGGCTCTTTTATGTTTTCATAGGCAAGCAGAGATTCCTGCGCAACATTGCGGTTGTTTGACACATAATCCTGGAAAAGCCTTGACGCCTGTCTTACAAGCGCTTTAAGCTCAACTGTTTCTTCAATCTTTGTGAAATTGTACTCAATATCGGCTTCTAAAAAAACATTCTGCTTAAAGCTTAAGACCTTTGCCTGCGCAAGTCCGTCGATTAAAACCTTGATGAGATTATTTGGCAGCTTGATAACCTGAAGTATTCTGGCAACTGTTCCTTCATTGTGCAGGTGTTTCGGCTCAGGGTCTTCTATTTTTGAGTCTCTTTGCGTAACAATCATTATATACTTTTCATGCTCAAGGGCATAATTGATAGCGCTGATGGTCGACTCTCTGCCCGCAAGTATCGGGTACATCATATAGGGAAATATGACTATATCCCGCAGCGGAACCACCGGCAGGGAAGTAGGGAGATTTGTCTTACTGATTAGAGTTTCTTCGGTAGTTTGGGTTTTTTCTTCTGTTTCACTCATATAAATACAAAAATAACTCTATTTTAAAGGACATTCAATTGCGTTCTAAATCACTATTTTAATCGTTTTTTATTTAGACTTAGTTCCATTAGAATTTCTTGACATTACGTCGGCAGTTTAAGTGAAATTATAAAGCAAATCCATACGTTTTAAATTGAAAGTTCCATATAAAACGCTTAACTTTATTTGATGAAATTTCAAAAAACGCTTAAAATTACCGCTTTTTCCACCCTTCTTATATTAGTTCTTTTTCCGGCATGTTCAACCTTTAACTATAAGACTTATGACGAAAAGGCAAATGAACACATCGAAGACCCCGAGCCGAATTATAAGCTGACTCTTGATGAGGATTTTCAGGATTTTACAAGCTATATGTTCATTGGCAATCGCATTGAAAACTTTGGAACATACTTTAACACTTACTTCAACGCGCTTGAAAACTTCGACAATGCTTATGAAGATTACGTTACAAGAGACCTTGTGAATTATAATGAAAGAATCGATACGGTTTTTGCCAAGCCTAACCTTTCTCAGGAGGCAAAAGATAACTTCAATAAGTCAATTGAAAAAGCGTCGAAGGTCATACAATATCATAAAAGCAGCGAGTTTATGGATAAAGCCGTGCTTCTTGTCGGAAAGTCATATTACTATCTTGGCGATTACCTTAAAGCCGAAAGGAAATTCGGCGAGTTCGCATCACGATTATCAGC
>Ga0326597_10011245_pt1 | contig 11873 bp, 13 predicted proteins | sample RVTome_12_FD_203789 | JGI IMG/M metagenome (GOLD analysis project Ga0326597, IMG submission 203789) | Soil microbial communities from uranium-contaminated site in the Upper Colorado River Basin, Wyoming, United States - RVT100D185 | ecosystem: Environmental > Terrestrial > Soil > Contaminated >...
CCGCGCTCGCCATGCTGGTCCTGTTCGTCAGCCCCGCCGCCGTCGAGGCCGCCGGCCTCGCCAACGCCTATAAGCGGATGCATGGCTGGCGCGAGCTGGGAAAGGTGGTGGTCGCGCGGGCGGAGATCGACCGTCCAGAGGCCATCGTCGCCGACAACCGCAGCGTCGTCGCCGAACTGCTTTACTACGCCCGGCCGCGGAGCGTTCCGGTCCTGGCGTGGGACGATGACGAGGCGGCCGACGACCATTTCCAGCTCACCTTGCGGCTGACCCCGGAGACGTCGGGACGGGTGCTGCTCGTCACCACGCGCGACGATCCGGCCGAGGTGCTGGCGACCTTCGACTCGGCACAGCTCGTCGACACCAACATCGTGCCGCTCGGCGGCGACAGGCGTCGCGTGACGCTCTTCTTCGACGCGCAAGGCTATCGCCGCCCCGCGTCTTCCGATGGCACGCCGTGAACGTCCCGATCAATCGCCGACGACGCGTCCGCAATCTGCGCAATTGTTTTGGACGCCGTCGCGGCTTCGTGCGTGCGGGCGTGCAAGCCTGCTTGAATTGAACGCACGCACTTTCCTGTCCGATATCTAAGGCTTTGTTCCCTCGTGCGGTTTGCGGCTGCATCCGCGGGCTTTCGTATTCTTCTTGAAATCTTTAAGAATTCGCAAGGTTTACTTACGAGCTATATTTAACTCTTCTGGCAGTATTCGCAGTATTCGCCATCTTTACTCTTGACGAATGGCGCGTTTGTTCCAATATCCCCACTCGCCCGACCGTTTGATGGGTGGCCAATGGGGTCGCCGAGGTCCGGACGCTGCGGAGAGTCATGAGATACCGATGACCCTTCATCTGGTACGGGGGCATGATCTCAAGCCCCCGACGAGGCGCGATCGCCTCAAGCCGGCCGCCGTTGCCGGCCTTTACGTCCTGACCCCGAACGGCCAATCCAATACGAACGAGACGCCCGCCCGAAAGAAGCTCTACCGCTTCCCCGTCAACGACGAGACGCGGGCCTTCTACCGCCGCTTCTATCCCGACACGACGGCTGCCGAATGGAACGATTGGCGCTGGCAGATGCGCGCGCGCGTCCGCACGCTCGAGGAGCTCGAGCGGGTCTTCGCGCTGTCGGCCGACGAACGCGCCGCGGTCGCCCGGCATAACGGCTCGCTGCCCGTCGGCATCACGCCCTATTACGCGAGCCTGATGGGACTGGCCGATCCGACCGATCCGCTGCGCCGCACCCACATCATGGTGGGCGACGAATATGTTCGCTTGCCGGGCGAGGAAGACGATCCCCTCGGCGAGGACCACGACACCGTGGTGCCGGGCTTGGTGCACCGCTATCCCGACCGCGTGCTGTTCCTCACCACGGGGACATGCTCGACCTATTGCCGCTACTGCACGCGTTCGCGCCTGGTTGGCAATCCGGGCGGCGAATACCAGTTCTCGACCAAGAATTGGGAGAAGGCGCTCGCGTATCTCGAGGTGCATACGGAAGTGCGCGACGTGCTGCTTTCGGGCGGCGATCCGCTGACCATCGGGGACGACAAGCTCGACTGGCTGCTGACGCGGCTCAGGGCCATCCGGCATATCGAGTTTCTTCGCATCGGCACCAAGGTTCCCGCCGTGCTGCCCCAGCGCATCACCAAGGATTTGGTGAAGATGCTGAAGAAGCACCATCCTCTGTGGATGAGCATCCATTTCACCCATCCCGCGGAGCTGACGCCCGAAGTGACCGAATCGACGGCGCGGCTTGCCGATGCCGGCATTCCGCTCGGCTCGCAGACGGTGCTGCTCAAGGGCATCAACGACGATCCGGCCGTGATGACGCCGCTCATGCACGGGCTGCTTCGGCGCCGGGTGAAGCCCTACTATCTCTACCAATGCGACCCGATCAAAGGCTCGGGGCATTTCCGCACCCCTGTCGAGAAGGGCATCGAGATTATCGCGGCGCTGCGCGGCCACACCACCGGCTACGCGACGCCCCATTTTGTGGTCGACGCGCCAGGCGGCGGCGGCAAGATCCTGGTCGCGCCGGATTGCATCGTGGGGCGCCAGGGCGACGATCTGCTGCTGCGCAACTTCGAAGGCAACGTCTACCGTTATCCCGATCCGGGCGGTACGCTCGGGCGTGACAAAGTCGCGCTCGCCGCGGAATAGGGTCATGCGCATAGGCGTCACCTACGACCTTCGGGTCGACTACCTCGCCATGGGCTTGAGCGAGGAGGAGACGGCGGAGTTCGACTCCGAGATCACGGTCGCGGCGATCTGCGCCGCATTGGCTGCGCTCGGTCACGAGTCCGACCGCATCGGTCCCATGAAAGCGCTGGCGGCACGTCTCGCGGCCGGCGAGCGCTGGGATGCCGTCTTCAACATCTGCGAAGGCGTGAAGGGTTATGCGCGCGAGGCGCAGGTGCCCGCCCTGCTCGATGCTTATGACATTCCCTGTGTGTTCTCCGACGCGTTGACGCTGGCCGTCGCGCTCGACAAGGGCTGGGCCAAGCGCATCGTGCGCGATCAGGGTGTGCCGACCGCGCCTTTCGCCGTCCTCGAACGGGCCGAGGATGCGGCAAGAGTCGATCTGCCGTTTCCGCTGTTCCTGAAGCCCATCGCCGAGGGTTCGGGCAAGGGGATCGATGCGGCCTCGAAGGTGCACAACCGCGAAGAGCTCAAGCGCGTTACCGCCGGCCTGCTCACGCGTTTCGCGCAACCCGTCCTGGCCGAGACCTATCTTCCCGGGCGCGAATTCACGGTCGGCATCACGGGAACGGGCGGGGACGCGCGCGCGCTCGGCGTCATGGAAGTGCTCTGGACCGACAACGCCGTGGCCCATGGCTATGGCTACGAGAACAAGGAGCATTTCGAGGGCAAGATGATCTATCGCCTGGCCGAAGACGCGGAAGCCGCCGCCGCCGCCGAAGTGGCGCTCGCCGCCTGGACGGCGCTTCGCTGTCGCGACGGCGGACGCATCGACATCCGCAACGATGCGCAAGGCAGACCGCATTTCATGGAAGTCAATCCGCTGGCCGGCCTCAACCCCGAGCGCTCCGACCTCTGCTTCATCGCGCGCTTCAAGGGCATGAGCTACCAGGATCTGATCGGGCTCGTCATGCAATCCTTCCTGAAGCGCCACCCCGAGCTCGCCAAGCGGCGCGCCGCCGCATAAATCCATGCGCGTTCTCGTCCTGCATTCCGATGTCCCGGCGGACGCTCCGCCGGACGAACAGGACACGCTCGCCCAGGCCGCAGCGATCGCGCGCGCCTTGACGCGGAAGGGCCACGAGGTCGCGCAGGCAGCCTTCGTTCCCGATCCCGACGCGCTCGCCGCGCTGGTGCGCGGCGCCAACACCGACGTGGTTTTCAATCTCGTCGAAACGGTGTGGGGCAGCGGGGGGTGCGCCATGCTGGCGCCTGCCATGCTGGACGCGATCGGCGTGCCCTATACGGGCTCGGGTGTGGCGGCTTTCGCCGCCTCCGGCGACAAGCCCTTCTCCAAACGGCTGATGCGCGCGCAGGATTTGCCGACACCCGATTGGGCCGAGCCGCCATCCTGGCAGGGCCTGCGCGACGGGGTTCGCTACATCGTCAAATCGGTCGCGGAAGACGCCTCGCTCGGCCTCGACGATGGTGCCGTCGTCGCGGGCCGCGATGCGGTGCTCGCGCGTGCGCTGGAAAGTGCCGCGCGTCATGGCGGGCGCTGGTTCGCCGAGGCCTATGTCGACGGCCGCGAATTCAATGTCGCCATCATCGAGGAAAACGGTTCGCCGCGCGTGCTTCCTATCGCCGAGATGTGCTTCGAGGATTGGGATGACGTGCGCCCGCGCATCGTCGGCTATGCCGCGAAATGGGACGAAGCCTCGTTCGAAGCGCGCAAGACCGTGCGGGCTTTCGGGGCCGAAAAGGCCGAGCCGGCGCTTTCTGCGCGGCTCGCCGGGCTGGCCCAGGCCGTTTGGCGGCTTTTTGGGCTAAGTGGTTATGGACGTGTGGATTTTCGGGTCGATTCGCAAGTCCCGCGGAGCCCCTATATTCTCGAAATCAATCCGAATCCCTGCCTAGCGCCCGACGCCGGGCTGGCTGCGGCTTCGGAACAGGCAGGCATCTCCTATGCAGATCTTATCGATCGAATCCTCCGCGGGGCCAGTCGCGGTTGAGGCCCCCCGTGCGCCCGAACTGCACGCGCTTGAACCGCGCGCGCCGGAGCTGCGCGATTTCGTTCGCTTGGGCGATGCCCCCGAGGTCGAGCGCCTGGTGCGCGCGACCGGGGTCTTCAGCGACGCCGAGGCAAGCATCGCCCGCGAGCTTGTCGAAGAGACGCTCGCGAAAGGCGAAGCGACCGGTTATCGCTTCCTGATGGCCCATGGGGGCGCCGCGGGCCTCGATGGCTACACCTGCTTCGGGCCGATCCCCGCGACGAACGGGCGCTACGAGCTCTATTGGATCGCGGTCGACCCCGAGGCGCGCCGGCACGGCCTGGGGCGCGTTCTGTTGCGCGGCACCGAGAATGCCGCGCTCTCTCTCGGCGGGACGCATCTCTTTGCCGAAACCTCGACGCGCGCCGACTACGCGCCCGCGCATGCGTTCTATGCCGCCGAGGGCTACACACTGTATGGCGTGGTGCCCGACTATCACGGCGACGGCGACGGGCTCGCCATCTTCGGCAAGCGGCTCTAAACCGAAGGCAGCCTGCGCACGCCGAGGCCGCGTCCCAGGCGGCGTTCCCGCCACACGATGAACAGACCCGCCGCGATGACGACGCCCGCGCCCGCCATGACGAGCGTTTCGGGGACTTCCGCGAAGAACAGGAAGCCGAACGCGACCGCCCACACCATCGCCACGTAATCGAAGGGCGCCAGCAGCGAAGGCTCGGCGAAGCGGTAGCTATAGGTCATGCAGAGCTGGCCGACGCCGCCGAGGATGCCGCAGAGGACGAGCATCGCGGCCGCGGAGACGTCGAGCGGTACCCGATCCCAGATCATGCTGAGCGCGCCCGCAATCGCGCAGGCCACCATGAAATAGAAAACGATCGTCTCGCTCTTCTCGGTCACGCTCATCTGACGGATGAAGACGACGACGACGGCGGCGAGAAACGCGCCGATCAACGCCAACGCCGCGCCCAGGGAAAAGCCGCTCGTCGCGATTTTCCCAAGGCCGCCATGGGGTTCCAGCATCAGCAGCACACCGGCGAAGGCGATCACGACCGCGCTCGAGCGGTAGATGCCGACGGTCTCGCGCAGGAAGAGCGCGGCCAGCACGACGGCGAAGATCGGCATCACGAATTGAAAAGCGGTGATGTCGGCGAGCGGCAGCATCTGCAGGGCGGCGAAGCCCGCGAACATCGAGCCGACGCCGACAACCGAGCGCACGACATGGAACCGGGGCCGCTTCGTGGCGATGACGGCCCTGGGCCCCACGGTGAACAGCGACACCGCGAAGAGCGGGATCAGCGCGAAGAAGGCGCGGAAGAAGATGACCTCGCCCACGGGCACGGCGCCCGCGAGCTTGATGGCGACGTACATCAGCGTGAAGGCGAGCGTGGCGCCGAGCTTCAGCGCGATCCCGAGCAGCGGACCTGTCATGGACGCTAAAGCCAGCCGCGGCGCTTGAAGAAGAGATAGGGCAGGATACCCGACACGATCATCGCGCCGACGGCGATGGGATAACCCCAGGCCCAATCGAGTTCCGGCATGTGCTGGAAGTTCATGCCGTAGCTCGACGCGATCAGCGTGGGCGGCAGGAACACCATGGCCGCCACCGACATGATCTTGATGATGTTGTTCTGCTCGATGTTGATGAGGCCGAGAATGGCGTCGAGCAGGAAGGTGAGCTTGTTCGAAACGAAGGACGAATGGTCCTGCAGCGAGAAGACGTCGCGCGACAGCGTCTTGAGGTGGGTCTTGACGTCCTTGTTCGCCTTGCCGTCGATGGCTTGGCTGAGGAAGGTCAGCATGCGCCCGACGGTGAGCAGGCTTTCGCGCATCTTCGAGGTGAGATCGTATTTGTGACCGAGCCGGCGCAGCACGTTCTGGAAGTCCTCGTTCCTCGGCTTGCGGGTCCTGGACTGCTCGAAGATCTCGCGCGATACGGCCTCGACCTCCGCGCCGGTGCGTTCGAGCACGTCGGCCATGCGATCGATGATCGCGTCGAGAAGCTGCATGAGCACGGTCTCGGCCTTCGCCGCATGCACGGCGGTGCGCTCGCAGCGCGCCGCATAGGAGCGGAAGGGCTGAGGGTCGATATAGCGGATGGTGACGAGGCGCTCGCGCGCCAGCACGAAGGTGACGGCGTCCGATTGGGGCTGCTCGGACTCCGCCTGCGACAGCAGCAGCGCCGTCATGAACAGCGCGTCGTCCTCCTGATAGAGGCGGCTCGAAATCTCGATCTCGGCCATGTCGGCGCGGGTGGGGAGTTCGGCGCCGAGGCCTCGATCGACGGCCTGCCGCTCCTCGAGCGTGGGGTTGATCAGGTCGATCCACAGCGCGCCCGCGGGCAGCTCCTGGCCCTCGGCAATGACCGAGCCTTTCAGGCCGCCGTTCTGAGGCTGGTAGACCTTCAGCATGCGAGGCACCGGGAGAATTCGCGTCGGGGATCGGCCCCCGCCGAGACCGGGGCGCGAGGCGACCATAGCGCCGCGAGCGGGCCCGCGCTAAGGATTTTTCGAAAGGCGCATCGCGACGCTCGGCCTTCCGACCGTAGTGGTGCAGGAAGGCGGCTATCGCACACGCACGCTCGGCGCCAACGCGCATGGCTTCTTCAAGGGGCTGTGGGAGGGGCGATAGATGCAACAATGCGGGCGCCAGTCTGGAGCAATTGCATGATCACGAGAGTGGCGACATGCGCATGCGGCCAACTCACAGCGAGCTGCGCCGGCGATCCGGTACTGGTCTCGCTGTGCCATTGCATGGACTGCCAGAAGAGAACGGGAAGCGCGTTCGGGGTCGCTGCGTTCTTTCCGCGCGATGCCGTCGCGATCGAGGGGACCGCGAAGACCTATACTCGCCCGTCGGACGGCGGGTTTCCGGTCGCGTTCCACTTTTGCCCCGCCTGCGGCTCTTCCGTATTCTGGGAACCGCGGCGCAAGTCCGACGTGATCGCCGTTGCCCTCGGCGCGTTCGCCGATCCGGCGTTTCCCGCTCCCACGAAAGAGGTTTACGCCGAGCACCGGCATCCGTGGGTGGAACTTCCAGATCGCGGAACCGCCGAAACCGGTTGATTCGCGCATCGCCAAGCTTGGCTTGCCGGCCGCGGTGGTGCGGGAAGGCGGCTATCGTAGCCCTACGCGCGTCGCCGAAGCCGAGACGGGAAAATCGAAACGAGGTGCCGCCGGATATGGATTTGCTCAGCGCCTTCGGTCTTCTTGCCGTCACCTTGATGCTCGTGTTCTACGCGTTCGAAGACCGCCATGCATTGTTCGTCCTTGCGTTCGCGGGCGCGTGCGTCCTCGGCTCCGTCTACGGCTTCCTGCAGGGCGCCTGGCCGTTCGGAATCGTCGAGGCGATCTGGGCGGCGGTCGCCATTCGCCGCTGGCGGCTCGGGATTTCGAACGCACGCGCCGTCTCCGTCCGTCGATCTGATGATTCTTGATGACATTTGGGGTATTCCGTTCCCTGCGAGAGGATTCCCATGCCCGAAACGCTGCCAGCGAAGAAAGACAATCCCGGCGTGATCTTCCCGCCGCCGCTTCTGTTTCTCGGCGCGCTTGCGGTCGGGCTCGGGCTCGACACCTGGCTTCCCCTGACCGGCGACTGGCCCCGCCACGAGATCGCGAATGCGATCGCGTTCGGGCTCGGCGCCGGCGGCGTGGTCCTGATGGGCTGGATGATCGCGACGTTCGCCCGCGTCGGCACGCCGGTGCCGACCTACAAGACACCGCGCGCCATCGCCACGGGCGGGCCCTTCAGCTTCACGCGCAATCCGGCCTATGTCGGCATGGCGCTGATCTATGTCGCGGTCGCGCTCGGCTTCGGACGAGCGTGGACGTGGGTGCTTCTGTTGCCGCTGCTCATGATCGTCAGATATGGCGTGATCGGCCGCGAGGAACGCTATCTCGAAAGGAAATTCGGCGACGAATATCGCGCCTATAGGGCGCGCGTCCGACGCTGGATTTAGAGCGAGGCGCCAAGGCAGTCCGCGAGCGCGTTCGCGATGCCCAGTATCAGCGCATCGTACAAGCCCGGCCCTTCCGCCAATCCGGCGCCCAGCGGATCGAGGACGCCGCGTTTGGCGGAGGTCCCCGCCGTCAGTGTGTCCAGCAGCCTGGGCGGGAATTGCGGCTCGCTGAATACGCAGATCGCGCCGCTCGCGCGGATCGCGCCGCGCAACTCCGCGATGCGCCGCGCGGGCACGGGGCGGTCCGGCGATACGGCGACAGCGCCGGCAGGCCTCAGCCCATAGCGCGCCTCGAAATACCGATAGGCGTCATGGAAGACGATGTATGGCCGCCCGCGAACGGGAGCCAGGATCGCGCCGATGCGATCGTCGAGCGCCTGCATGCGAAGTGCGAAACGCTCCGCGCGGCTGGCATAGTGCTCCGCATTCTCCGGGTCGGCGCGCCCGAGCGCATCCGCCATCGCCTGCGCCATGGCGGCGGCGTTCGCCGTGTCGAGCCAGACATGCCCGTCGAAACCGTCCTCGGCTTCGCCCGCGTGCTCGTGGTTAGTGGCGTCCTGCCACAAACCGCCGCGCCGCGCGGACAGAAGGCGCACGCCGGCGGCCTCCGCGAGCGTCACGACGCTCGCATCGGGCGCAAGGGTCGCGATCGGCTTCGTCAGGAACGTCTCGAAAGCGGGACCGATCCAGAAGACGAGTTCCGCATCGGCGAGCTTGCGCGCGTCCGACGGCTTGAGCGCGTAGCTGTGCGGGCTGGCGGCGCCCGAAAGCAACAATTGAGGCTCGCCCGCGCCCTTCATCACGGCCGCGGCGATCGAATGCACGGGCTTGATGCTGGCGACCACGCGCGGCGGTCCATCTGCGCGTGCCGTACCCGCAGCGAGCACGAGAAACGTGGCGGCGAGCAGCGCGACGAGCCCGATCATAATGTTACAATATAACATCTCGTGGTGCGCGAAAGGGGAATTTTCCGCGTGCTACGGTGGTCGGCCCGGGGAGCTCCCATGTCGAAGCCGAGCGTATCCATGCCGCGCTACGAAGACGTCGAGGCCGCCGCGGCCCGGCTCGCGGGCGCCGCGGTTCGCACGCCCCTCGTGGAGAGCCCAGCCCTGTCGGATCGCGTCGGCGGGCGCGTCTTCCTCAAGCTCGAGACGCTCCAGCGCACCGGCTCGTTCAAGTTTCGCGGCGCCTATAACCGGCTTGTTCAGCTAGGTCCGGACGAACGCGCGCGCGGCGTCGTCGCCTTTTCGTCGGGCAATCACGCGCAGGGCGTCGCCGCCGCGGCAGCCCTTCTCGAAATGGCGGCCACGATCGTCATGCCCCGCGATGCGCCGCGCGCCAAGATCGAAGGCACGCGAAGCTACGGCGCGAAGATCGTGTTCTACGATCGCGCGCGCGAAAACCGCGAAGCGATCGCCGCCGTCATCGCGAAGGAAACGGGCGCGACCCTAGTGCCGTCCTTCGACGATCCGCACATCGTGGCGGGCCAGGGCACGGTCGGGCTCGAGATCGCGGATGCCGCGCACGCGGCCGGCGCCGATTTCGACGCCGTCCTCGTTCCCTGCAGCGGTGGGGGGCTCGTCTCCGGCGTGGCGCTCGGCCTCTCGCGCGCGCAACCCGACGCCGCGATCTACAGCGTCGAGCCGGAACTCTATGACGGGGCGCGGCTTTCGCTCGCACTGGGTGTGCGGACGGCCGCATCGGGCGGCCGTCCGACCATGGCCGACGCGCTGATGACGACGATGCCCGGGACCATCCCGTTCGCCATCATGCAAACGCGGCTTGCGGGCGGGTTTGCCGTCTCCGACCCGGAACTCGCGCGCGCCGTGCAGTTCGCGGTTCGCTCGCTCAAGCTCGTTCTCGAGCCCGGCGGCGCGGCGGCTTTGGCGGCGTTGCTGTCGGGCGCGTTCGATGCGCGCCGCAAAACCGTCGCCGTCGTCCTCTCGGGCGCCAATGTGGATAGCGCGATCTTGGTGAACTGCTTGGGCGGCTCCGAAAGCTAGGAAAATCCTAGATTTTTGCACCTGCAAAACGATCGGCGCGGCGTTGAGCAAGTGCGGTATTTCACCGGTCTTGGTTACCATAGGCCTGCCCGCGACTTCTCCTTTATCCCGTCATCGGTTAGGCTTGCGCTAATAATAATCGGGTGGGGTGTCTGATGGCGTCGGGGTATGGGGCGAAATGGCGTTCGCTTGCGCGGCCGTTGGCGGCGCTTCTTGCCGCTGCAACACTGTCGGGCTGCGGTTGGAGCTCGATAGGATTGCTGCCCAGCCAAGTCGATCAGGCCGACGCGATGTTTGCGTCCTACGATCAGGTCTCGGGCGCCTATAAGAGCATCGTTCCCGGCCGCACCCGCTCCGACGATCTCGCGCCGATCGGTTTCGACGTCAACGCGTCGCCCAATGTCGAAATCCTCTCCTATCTCGGAGTCATCGAGCGGTTCATGCCGCGCGACTCGATCAAGTTCGACGATCTCGATCCGGCCGTGCGGTCTTGCGTGCAGGCGCGCGTGGCGTGCTCGGCTTACGTCTTCCGCCCGGAACGGCGCGAGCGCGAACGCGTCGGCAATCTGCTCTTGGACATTCTCGGGTTCTCGCGCCGCACGGTGGAGCGCGGCTGGTCGGCCGAGATCGTGCTGCTGGTCCAGAACGGGCAAGTGACGCACAAGCTGTTCTCGGGCCGTCCGCGGATCGAAGGCACGCGCAACCGCGTGCAGCCTCTGGGACCGTTCCAGGATCTCTCCGGCGCCTTCGCCAAGGCGGCGGTCGACCAGTTTACGGACTGATGCGTTCGCGAGCCGATTGAGGCGGCAGACGAACGCCGCACTCAACGCGGCGCCAGCACCATCATCATCTGCCGGCCTTCGAGCTTGGGCGATTGCTCGACCTTGGCGATGGTCTCGGTATCCTTCTGGACGCGATCGAGCAGCACGATGCCCAGATGCTGGTGCGCCATTTCGCGGCCGCGGAACCTGAGCGTGACCTTGACCTTGTCGCCTTCCTCGAAGAACCGGCGGATCGAGCGCATCTTCACGTCGTAATCGTGATTGTCGATGGTCGGCCGCATCTTGATCTCCTTGATCTCGATGATCTTCTGGCGCTTGCGCGCCTCGGCGGCCTTCTTCTGCTGCTCGTATTTGTATTTCCCGTAGTCCATCATCTTGACGACGGGGGGCTTCGCGCCCGGCGAGACCTCGACGAGGTCGAAGCCTTGTTCTTCCGCCATGGCGAGGGCCTCTTCGATGCCGATCTCGCCGTGCTTTTCGCCTTCCGCGCCGATCAGAAGGATGGTGCGGGAAGCGATCTCCTCGTTGACCCGTGGGCCGCCCTTGGTCGGTGGCGCGATGGGTCCAGCAAATCTCCGGACTATGACGTTCTCCTTTCAAATGCCGCGCGCAAACGCGCTCCGCGGGCCCGAACCGGCCCCGCGAAGTGTCTCCTGTTCAATGGCGCGGCAGGTTTCCCTCGGAATGCGGCGCGGGCGGTTAGAGTCCTGCGACTCCTTGAGCCTCGCGACCCGAAACGGGCGGACGATCCGCGACCGTTCGGCGTGCAGCATAGGGATGGCGGCGGTTAACGCAAGATGTTCGTCCGGCAAAAAGCAGCCGGATTCGATGCTATTCCGCCACATCCCGCCGGGTTTCCGCCTCGTTCTTGATGCGCGCGACGATCGCCTCGAGCGGCATGGGGCCGAGGTCCTTGCCCGAGCGCAGGCGCACGGCGACGGTCCCATTTTCCGCCTCGCGGTCGCCCACCACCAGCATGTAG
>Ga0326597_10011246_pt1 | contig 11872 bp, 10 predicted proteins | sample RVTome_12_FD_203789 | JGI IMG/M metagenome (GOLD analysis project Ga0326597, IMG submission 203789) | Soil microbial communities from uranium-contaminated site in the Upper Colorado River Basin, Wyoming, United States - RVT100D185 | ecosystem: Environmental > Terrestrial > Soil > Contaminated >...
GGCCAAGGTGCACATGGGCGCGCTGCACGCCCGGCGCGACCGGCCCGACGGCAAGCTGGTGGTGGTCTCCACCATCACGCCCACGCCGGCCGGCGAGGGCAAGACCACCACGTCCATCGGGCTCATCCAGGGCCTCTGCCGGCGGGGCCGGCGCGCCGTGGCGGCGTTGCGCGAACCGTCCATCGGCCCCGTGATGGGCGTGAAGGGGGGCGGGACGGGGGGCGGGCGGTCCCAGGTGCTGCCCATGGAGGACATCAACCTGCACTTCACCGGGGACATCCACGCGGTGAGCAGCGCGCACAACCTGCTGGCCGCGGTGGTGGACAACCACATCTACCACAGCAACGAGCTGGGCATCGACCCGCGCCAGGTCCTGTGGCGCCGGGTGGTGGACATGAACGACCGCGCCCTGCGCCAGCTCGTCCTGGGCCTGGGCGGGCGCACCCAGGGCGTGCCCCGCGAGGACGGGTTCCTGATCACGGCCGCGTCCGAGGTGATGGCCCTCCTCTGCCTCAGCAACGACCTGCCCGACCTGAAGGCCCGCCTGGGGCGCATCCTGGTGGGCATGAGTTACGCCGGCAAGCCCATCGTGGCCGACGCCCTGGGCGTCACCGGCGCCATGGCCGCGTTGATGCGGGACGCCATCCATCCCAACCTCGTGCAGACCACCGAGGGGATGCCGGCCCTCATCCACGGCGGCCCCTTCGCCAACATCGCCCACGGGTGCAACTCCGTGGTGGCCACGCGGCTGGCCCTGAAGCTGGGCGAGATCTGCGTCACCGAGGCGGGCTTCGGCTTCGACCTGGGGGCCGAGAAGTTCTTCGACATCAAGTGCCGGTACGCGAACCTGGCGCCGGACGCCGTGGTGCTGGTGGCCACGGCGCGCGCCCTCAAGTACCACGGCGGCGTGCCCGTGGCCGACCTGAACGCCGAGAACCTGCGGGCCATCACCCAGGGCATGGAGAACCTGGAGAAGCACGTGGAGGGCATCCGCATCTTCCGCGTCCCCCTGGTGGTGGCCCTGAACCGCTTCCCGTCGGACACCGACGCGGAGCTGGAACTGGTGCGGCGGCACTGCGAGAAGCTGGGCGTCCAGGCCGTGGTGGCGGACGTCTTCGGCCAGGGCGGCGCCGGCGCCCTGGAGCTGGCCGACGCCGTGTGGCACACGGTGCAGACGCAGCCTGCCCACTTCACGCCGCTGTACGAATGGGACCTGCCGGTCAAGTCCAAGATCGAGCGGATCGCCAAGGTGATGTACGGCGCGGGCAGCGTGTACTACACCAAGGCGGCCCGCGCCCAGATCGAGCGGGCCGAGGCCCTGGGCTACGCCGGCCTCCCTATCTGCATGGCGAAGACGCCGCAGTCCCTGTCGGACGACCCCGCGCTCTTCGGCCGGCCCCGCGACTTCGAGGTGACGGTGCGCGAGATCCGCATCTCCGCCGGGGCCGGGTTCCTGGTGCCCATCACGGGGGACATCCTCACCATGCCGGGCCTGCCCAAGAAGCCCGCGGCCATGCGAATCGACGTGGACGAGGCAGGCCGCATCACCGGCCTCACGTAACGGCGGGCGCTGCGTTTCCCGTCCGGGGGGACACTCGGGCGGCGCGGGCCCTCCCTCCCGAGGGGTTCCCCGCAAACGGCGAGGACCTCGACGCGGCCGGGCCCGCCGAGCCGGACGGAAACCAGAGATTCCGTTGACCCTCATGCGGCGCCGGGCGTCCCTTGACATCCCTTGACACTCCCGGCGGCTTCCGGTATTGGGGAGCGGATGGAGACCAGCAGCGCGCAGGCACCGGGAGGGCGGCCCTCCGCCGAGGCCGACGCCGCGTCCGCGGGCGCGGCGGGCGGTCCGCTCATCGCCATCCGCGGCCTGAGCAAGGTCTACACCACGGCTGGCGGGGACGAGGTCCTGGCCCTCGAGGGGATCGATCTGGACATCCGCCCGGGCGAGTTCCTCACGGTCGCCGGGCCGTCCGGCTGCGGGAAGTCCACCCTCCTGAAGATCCTCGCGGGCCTCCTGCGGCCCACCAGCGGGTCGGTCCTGCTGCGGGGGACCCCGGTCACCGGCCCCCGGCGCGAGATCGGCGTGGTGTTCCAGAGCCCGGTCCTCCTGCCCTGGCGGACCGTCCTCCAGAACACCCTGCTGCCCGCCCAGGTCCGGCGGGCCGAAATGGGCGCCGCCGAGGAGCGCGCTCGCGAGCTCCTGCGGATGGTGGGGTTGGCCGGCTTCGAGAACGCCTATCCGCGCGAACTCTCGGGCGGCATGGAGCAGCGGACGGCGATCACGCGTGCCCTCCTCACGGATCCTGAGATCCTGCTCATGGACGAACCTTTCGGAGCCCTCGACGCCATGACGCGCGAGGCCATGAACTTGGAGCTGCGGCGGATCTGGCGGGAGAGTGGAAAGACGGTGTTCTTCATCACCCATTCCATCCCCGAGGCCGTCTTCCTGGCCGACCGGGTGCTCATCCTGTCCCCCCGGCCGGGGCGGGTCGTGAAGATCCTGGAGGTGGACCTCCCCTCCGATCGAGACCTGGACCTCATGGGGACGGACCGCTTCGGCGCCCACACCCGCCAGCTCCGGGCGCTCTTCGGGACGAAGGGAGGCATCGGATGAAACCCCGGCTGCGGCGGCGGCCCGAACTGGTGTCCGTGCCGGTGTTCGCCGTCGCGGTGGTGGGCGGCTGGGAGTTCGTCGTGAGGCTCTTCGGCGTCTCAGCGTACGTGTTGCCGCCGCCCTCGAGCATCGTGATGGCCCTGGCCCGCGGTTTCAATACACCCATCGGCAGCCGCGAAGGTTTCTTGCTCCACATGGGGTACACCGGGGCGGAGACGGTGTTGGGGTTCCTCATGGGGAGCCTCACGGGCATCCTCCTGGGGACGCTCCTCTCCCAGTTCCAGCTCCTGGAGAAGACGCTCCTCCCCTTCATCGTCGGATTCCAGTCCATGCCCAAGGTGGCGGTGGCCCCCCTCTTCCTGATATGGTTTGGTTTTGGGCTGGAGTCGAAGGTGCTGATCGCCGCCCTGATCACCTTCTTTCCCCTGCTTGTCAATTCCCTGGTCGGACTCCATTCCGTGCCGGAGGACCGGCTGGACCTCATGCGAGTCCTCTCCGCCAGCCGGTGGCAGACGTTCCAGATGGTGCAGTTCCCCACGGCGCTCCCCTTCGTCTTCGCCGGCCTCGAACTCGGTGTGGTCTATAGCCTGATCGGTGCCATCGTGGGCGAGTTCCTGGGGGGCGAGCGCGGCCTGGGGGTCCTGATCATGCAGATGAACCTCGTGGCGGACATCGCCGGAGTATTCGCGGCGCTGGTGATCCTCTCCAGCATGGGCATCCTGCTCCATGTGGTGATCCGCAGGGTCGAGCGGCGCGTCCTCTTCTGGGCGCCGCGGGAGTGGCAACAGACGGGAGCGTGAGGGCCGGCCCACGAGCGCCCCGCCCGCTCGCGGATCGGACCGTCGCAAGGGACCATCCGATGCTCGGAGGACACGGGACACGAAAGGAGGAGATCATGCGACGGGTGTGGACGGCGCTCCTAGTGGTGGCCGCCCTGGCGTGGGGCGCACGCGCGGAGGGGGCAGAGCCGGTGAAACTCCGATTTGGGATGGGAACGCCAACGATTCAGGCGCTGCTCTTGAACATCGCCATCGGCGAGTACCTCGGATACTACAAGGAGGAGGGCATCTCTCTGAGCATCCACCCCATGGGAAACAACGCCGCCACGCTCCAGGCCCTGGCGAGCGGGACCAACCAGGCGAGCGTGGTGGTCCCGGGTTTCCTCCTGCCGCTGGCCGCTAAGGGGGACGCGCCACCCATTCGGACGTTCTACAACTACACGCCCAAGTTCAAGTACGATTTCGTGGTGAGCCCCGACAGCCCCGTCAAGGCCATGGCGGACCTCAAGGGCAAGGCCATCGGGGTGCCCGCCTTCGGCCACAGCGCCTATCCCATCCTGAAGGCCCTGGTGAAGGACCTGGGATGGGACCCGGACAAGGACGTTCGCATGGTGGCCGTGGGGCTCGGGCCCACGGCCGGGAGCGCCCTGCGCGAGAAGCGGGTGGACGCCTACTTCGCCGGGGACACCGACTTCGCCCAGATCGAGACCCAGGGGTTCGCCCTCCGCCACCTTCACATGAAGCCGCCCGGCCAACTGGAGGGGATCGGCGGGTTCTACATCGGGGCCATGAACGACTGGCTCAAGGCGAACCCGCGGCTGGCGGTGGGGTTGGGGCGCGGGGTCGCCAAGGGCACGGTGTTCGCCCTGAACAACCTAGAGGCGGCCTCCTGGGTCTTCATGAAGATGTACCCCGAATCCGTGCCGAAGGGGATGAGCCGGGCGGAGGGCGTGAAGGCCATCGCCACGATCCTCCGCGCCCGCTCGGTGAACTGGCTGCGGGAGGGGCAAACCCAGTGGGGCCTGATCCTCAAGAACGACTGGGAGCACGAGCGGACGTTCCTGGACCTGGAGGCCAAGCTCCCCGACGTGACCCGGTTCTACACCAACGAGTTCATCGAGGAGATCAACAAGTTCGACGCCCAAAGGATCGTGGAGCAGGCCAAGGCGTTCAAGATCCCGGACTGATCGCGGGCGCCCGTTTCCACGGCCGCGCTTTCTTGGCCCGGCTGGGTCGCGAGAAGGGAACTCCCCATGCGTTTCGGGATCAAACCGCTGCAGGGGGGCCGGCACTTCGCCACGACCCTGGAGGAATGTCGCCTCGCCGAAGCGTTGGGCTTCGATTCCATCTACATCAGCGAGCACCACGGCCTCCCGGACGGGTTCTATCCCACCCCGTTCGTCGTGTTGGCCGCCGTCGCGGCGCAGACGCGGCAGGTGCGCCTCTGGATCGGGATCCTTCTCCTTCCCCTCTACCATCCCCTCCACGTGGCGGAGCAGGCCGCCGTCGTGGACGGTCTCTCTCAGGGGCGCCTGGAGCTGGGGGTGGCCGTGGGCTACCGGCCCGAGGAGTTCGCCGCCTTCGGGGTGCCCCTCGAGGAACGGGGCGCCCGGTCTGACGAGGCCATCCCCCTCCTCCGCCGGCTCTTCACCGAGGAGCGGGTGACCCACCAAGGGCGCTTCTGGCAGCTCCGGGACTTTACGCTGCACCCCCGGCCGGTCCAGCACCCCCCGCGGATCTGGGTGGGGGGATGGTCGGCGGCGGCGCTGCGGCGGGCCGCCCGCCTCGGCGATGGCTGGCTCCCCGGTCCCACCGCCAACCGCGCGACCCTTCGAACCTGCTTCGAGACCTATCGGTGCGCCCTCCGCGAGCGGGGCATCGATCCCGCCACGGGCGAGGTCCCCCTCGGTCGCGACCTCTACGTCACCACCGATCGGGCCGAGCGGGACCGTGTCATGCGCTTGTTCGTCCAGCGGTACGCACAGGCGTACGTCCAATGGGGGCACTTCAACACCCCGGAGGCGGAGTTTCAGGCCACCCAGGAGCAAGGACAGCGCTTCTTCGTGGGCAACCCCGACGAGTGCATCGCCTACGTCGAGGACCTCCGGCAGGAGTTCGGGATCACCCAGCTCCTGATGCGCATGCACTATGAGGAGATCGGCCCCGCCGGCGCCCGCCGGTCCATGGAGCTGTTCGCCGCCCACGTGATGCCAGCCTTCAAGAGCTGAACCGCACCATCGGGGGTTGAAGGAGTGTCGCATGTTCATCGCCGGTCACACCATGGGGACACCCGAGATGACGCTGGAAGAGGCGTTCGCCTTCTTCGCGCGGATCGGGTGCGCGGGCTCGGAGCTCGTCTGCCAGGAGGGCTACCGCTGCGGCGTCACGCCCGCCCTGGATACGGCGGAACGGCGCCGCCTGCGGGAGGAGGCCCGGGCGCGAGGGGTTCCCATCGTGGCCATCACCCCGTACCAGACCGACCTGGCCTCCTTCGATGAGGCGACGCGGCGATCCCAGGTGGAGGGCCTGATCGCGGCCCTCCGCCTGGCGGCCGACCTGGGGGCCGGCGTCGTCCGAGCCTACGGCGGCAAGGAAGTGCCGGCGGCGGACCGTCCCCGGGCCGTGGAGCGGGTGGTACGGTCGCTTCGCGAGGCCGGAAAGGTGGCGGCGGAGGTGGGAGTGAAGATCGCCGTGGAGAACCACTACGGGACGCTCACGGTGACGGCCGCGCAAACGGTGGAGGTGGTGCGGGCGGTCAACGTGCCGTGCGTCGGCATCCTCTACGACCAGGCGAACATCGAGACCATGCTGGGCGAGGCGTGGCCCGAGGCGCTGGCCCTCCAGGAGGACCGCATCGTGCACGTCCACGCCAAGGACTTCGAGTTCAAGGGCGACCGCCGCGCCTCGGACCCCGCGGGGATGGTCAGCCACATGGACCCGGCGAAGCGCGCCATCCGGTCCCGCGTCATCGGCGAGGGGATCATGCCCTGGGCGGAGATCCTCCCGGCCGTGGCCAGGGCCGGCTACCGCGGCCCTGTGGCCATCGAGTACTCCCGCCGCTGGTATCCCGAGGAGCTGCCCGAGCCCGAGGAGGGCATCGCCCGCTGCGCCGCCCACCTGCGTCATATCCTCTCTTCCAAGGCCTGACCTTCATCGCGTCGCCCCCGCACCCCCGCCGCCCTGGCCCCCCGCGGCCGGAGCCCCGCATCGCGCCGCGCCCGCCCGTTCCCCCGTCGCCGCGTTGACTCCCTTCTCCCGGCTGTGCTATATAGGACCACTTTTTTTTCCGGATTCGTGGGCCGTCCCGGTCCGGCCTCGGGTGAGGCCCCGCGGGGAAAACCAAGCGACGTGCAAGAGGCCGTCACAGAAGGAGGGGGATCATGATTCGCCGCATCATCTGCGCCGTCATCGTGTTGGGCAGCCTCGCCATCGCGGGGACCGCCTCGGCCCAACTCATGGACAAGAAAGCCCTCACGCTGGAGGCCGCGAAAAAGGTCGCGGCGGCGGCGGAAGCTGAGGCCAAGAAGAACAACTGGCAGATGGTGATCGCCATCGTGGACGACGGGGGCCACCTCGTCTATCTCCAGCGCCTCGACGACACCCAATACGGGAGCGTCGGTGTGGCGACCACGAAGGCGCAATCGGCGATGGCTTTCAAGCGTCCGACCAAGGGCATGGAGGATGCCCTGGCGGGCGGCCGCATGGCGATCCTCGGGATCCCCGGCTTCATTCCGTCCGAGGGAGGGGTTCCCCTCGTGATGGATGGGAAGATCATCGGGGCCGTCGGGGTCAGCGGGGGCACGGCCCCCCAGGACGGGCAAGTCGGTCGGGCCGGCGCCGCCGCCCTCACGAAATAATCCGGGACCACTCTTTCGGCGGGCGTACCGGCCAGCCCGAAGGGGCGAGGGCAGCATGAGGGCGCTGTGCGTGACCGGCCCGCGGTGATCTCCACGGAAAAGGCGGCGGCGCCCACCGGCCCCTTCGTCCAGGCCGTTCGGGCTGGCGACTTCGTCTTCGTGGCCGGCCAGCGCGGCATCGACCCGCGCACCGGCGCTCTCGTGGCGGGCACCCGCGAGAAGGTGCGGCAGACCTTCGAGAACATCCGCGCCATCCTTTCGGCGGCCGGGACCTCCCTCGAATACGTGGTGATGTCCCGCGTCTATGTGAGAGACATGGCGGCGGACCGGCCCATCGTCAACGAGGCCTACGAACGCTACTTCCCCACGGGCCCCCCGCCCCGCACCATCGTGGAGGTGGCCCGGCTGAACCAGGAGGATCAGGTGGAGATCGAGGTGGTGGCCTGGGTGCCGCCACGCCAATCGGCCCCGCGAAGAAGGGGTCGGGAGAATGCGGCCACGCGGGCGCGGGGCCGCACGGTGGGGGCCGGACGGCCCCGGAGGGAGCGTCCATGAGGCGACATGGAAGGATGGCATTGGCGGCGGCGCTGGTCGGGGCCCTGGCCCTGCCGGCCCTCGGGCAGGCCGCCGAGCGCGGGCCCGTTCGCATCGGCCTGATCGTGCCCCTGACGGGCGCGGCGGCGCAGATCGGAACCGACATGCGCAACGGGTTCATGATGGCCATCGAGGATGCGGGCTCGCAGGCGGCCGGGCGGAAGATCGAGGTGGTGGTGGAGGATGACGAGGCCAACCCCTCCAACACCCTCACCAAGGCCCGCAAGCTGGTGGAGGGCGATAAGGTGCACGCCCTCGCCGGCGTGCTGCTCGCCTCGAGCTGCTACGGGGTTGCGCCGTACCTTGCCCAGAAGCGGGTCCCCTACTTTCCCCTCTGCTCCGCGGACGACCTGACGCAGCGCAAGCCGCCGGAACTGATGGCGCGGTTCTCCTGGGCCAGCAGCCAGGACTCGCACCCCTTCGGCGAGTACGCGGCCAAGACCCTGGGGTACAAGCGGATCGCGACGCTGGCGGCGGACTACGCCTTCGGCTGGGAGGTCGTCGGCGGGTTCCAGCGCACCTTCGAGGAGAACGGCGGCCAGATCGTGCAGAAGCTGTGGGTCCCGCTCAACGCCCAGGACTTCGCCCCCTATCTCTCGCAAATCAAGCGCGATGTGGACGCCGTCTACGCGCTCTTCTTCGGCGCCCAGGCCCTGCGCGCGGTGAAGCAGTACCAGGACTTCGGGCTCAAGGGCAAGATCCCCCTCATCGGCGGCGGGACCTTCATGGACGAGTCGGTCCTCCCCTCCATGGGGGACGAGGCCATCGGCACCATCACCGCCCTGCACTACAGCGCGGCGCTGGACACCCCCACCAACAAGCGCTACGCACAGGCCTTCCGCGCCAAGTACGGGAAGGTGCCCTCGTACTACTCGACGGACCTCTACGTGATCGCGCAGGGCATCATGGACGCCGTCAAGACCGTCGGCGGCAACGTGGAGGACAGCGCGCGGTTCGTGGCCGCCGGGCGGAAGGCCAAGGTGGCGGACTCGCCCGCCGGCCCGGTGGAGCTGGACGAGATGGCCAACGCGGTCCACAACGTCTACATCAAGAAGGTCGAGCGCGTGGGCGGCGAGCTGCAGAACACGGTGATCTACACCTACCCGAAGGTCTCGCAGTTCTGGAAGTACAACAAAGAGGAGTACCTGAAGGGCACCCCCTACGACCGCAACTACCCCCCCTGCCGCTTCTGCCAGTAACCTTCGAATCGGAAGCTCTTCCCCCGCTCGCCGCGGTCAACCCTCCCATCCCGGCGAGCGGGGGATCGCCAACCTCCCGGCGCCCCTCCGGCCCGGCCGTCACCGCCGCAATAGCCTCCGGCGACCTCGCGGACTCACTGCCACCGCCCTGGTCCTTCGCTCCGTTTCCGCGCATCGCCCGGACCGAGACGGCGGCTCTCCCCTTACTCTAAAAAAGTCTTGACTTTTTCAGACTATGGTCGAATTATGTGCCCATGATCGAGCGGACCATCGCCAGGCACCTCATTGCGGTCCTGAACGAGTACCGCAAGATGGCCTTCGTGAGCGGCCCCCGGCAGGTGGGCAAGACCACCCTCGCCAGGGAACAGCAGGCGCGCTTCTCCCAGAGCATCTATTTCAACTGGGATTCCGTCACGGACCAAAAGCGCCTCCTCAAGGACCCCTATTTCTTCGCCAGCGCGGATCGCGAGCCGAGCCAGCCCTTCCTGGTCGTTCTCGACGAGATCCACAAGTACGGCCGGTGGAAGAACTACCTGAAGGGCGCCTACGATACGTACCAGGCCGAGTTTCGCTTCCTGGTCACCGGCAGCGGGCGGCTGGAGCTGTTCAAGAAGGGAGGGGATAGCCTCTTCGGGCGCTACATGAGCGTCCCCCTCTTCCCCTTCTCGGTCGGGGAGCTCTCGGGCCGGCTTCCGTCCTGGGTGGAGTTCCGGAAGGCTGTCTCGGACCCCCCGGCGATAGCGGCGGGACCGCGGGAAGCCTACCGATCCCTGTTCCGGCTGAGCGGGTTTCCGGAACCCTTCGTGCGGGCGAGCGAAGCCTTTTACAACACCTGGTTTCAGGATCGGAAGACGCTCCTCATCAGGGACGACATTCGGAGCGCTTCCCCCATCCGCGAGCTTTCCCTCCTCGAGATGCTGTCCCACACGATCCCGGACCGCGTCGGGGCACCGCTGTCGCTGAACGCGCTCCGCGAGGACATCGGGGTCGCCTTCGAGACGGTGCGGGACTGGGTGCTACTCCTGGAGCAGTTCTTCTACCTGTTTCGGATCTCGCCCTTCACCGGCTCGCTGACCCGGACGCTGAAGAAGGAAACCAAGGTCTATCTGTACGACTGGGTGGAAGTAACGAACGAGGGCCACCGGTTCGAGAACGTCGTGGCGATGCACCTGATGAAGGCCGTTCAGATATGGCGGGCGATGGGGGGGGGCGACCTCGGCCTTCACTACGTACGGGACAAGGAGAAGCGGGAGGTGGACTTCGTGCTCACCGAACGCAGGCGCCCGGTCTGCCTCGTCGAGTGCAAGGCGGGCGACCGCGAACTTGCCCCATCGGTTCGCCATTTCCAGGAACGGCTGAAGGTTCCCATGGCCATCCAGCTCGTCCATGAGAGCGGCGTCTGCCGCAAGCTGACCACTGGGGGCGGCACACAGTGGATCATCTCCGCCGACCGGTGGTTGAACCTCCTGCCGTAGACAGCCCCCGGGACGGACGGGGCGTGGGTTCTGTGAACGTGAACGGTCCCGTTGGATACTCATCAGACGTGGAGGACAGCGCGCGGTTCGTGGCCGCCGGGCGGAAGACCAAGGTGGCGGACTCGCCCGCCGTAGTCGCCCCACCCGGGACCCCGTTCCCATGGATCCGCCGCTCGTTCAACCCCGAGCAGGACAAGACACGCGCGAGCTTTCCCCTTGACGGCCCGCCGGCCGGTCGGATAGCCTCTGGAAAACCTTTTCCACGGCCGCCCCCGAGGACCCTCCGCCATGCCCCCAGCGCTCGCCATTTCGACCGGCCCGCCGCCCGATCGTCGAACAGGCACCGGTCTCACCATCGAGGACGTGGCGCGGGCGGCCGGGGTGTCCATCGCCACGGTGTCCCGCGTGATCAACGACGCCCCGCACCGGGTGGGCGAGGCCGCGCGCCGGCGTGTCCAGCAGGCCGTGCGGGACCTGGACTTCCGGCCCAACGCCCTGGCCCGGAGCCTCCACCGGGGGCGCACCCGCACCATCGGCCTGATCCTGCCGGACATCTCCAACCCCTACTACGCCGAGATCACCCGGGGGATCGAGGCCGCGGCGCGCGGCCACGGCTACGCCCTCTTCATCTGCAACACGGACCGGCAACCCGCCGCCATGGCGCACCACATCCAGCTCTGCCGCGAGCACCGGGTGGACGGCGTCATCGTGGCCGGCGGGGGCACCTGGGGGCGGGGGCACCTGGCCGGCCTGGCGGCCCACGGCACGGCGGCCGTCCTCATCGGGCGGCACGGCGTGCGGCTGCCCGCCGTGCGCGTGGACAACGTCAAGGGGGCCTACCTCGCCGCGCAGCACCTGATCCGGGCCGGGCACCGCCGTATCGCCGTCATCGCCGGGCCGGCGGCCTCCACCACGGGGGCCGACCGGCTGGCCGGGTACCGGCGGGCGCTGCGGGACCACGGCATCCCCCTGCCGGCCCCCTTCGTGCGCGCGGGCGACCTGCGCCCGGCCAGCGGCGCCCGCGCCGGGCTGGCCCTGCTGCGCCGCCCCCCCCGCCCCACCGCCATCCTGGCCGCCAACGACCAGATGGCCATCGGCGCCATGGGGGCGGCCCAGGGCGCCGGGCTGGCCGTGCCGGGCGACGTCTCGGTGGTCGGGTTCGACAACATCGAACTGGCCTCCCACGTCTCCCCGCCCCTCACCACCATGGCCCTCCCCCTGGCCCGCATGGGCGCCGCCGCCATGGAGATCATGCTGCGCCGCCTCGCCGACCCGCACCACGCGGAAGAAGTGTGCTTCGTCCCGGAACTCGTGGCCCGGCGCTCGTCCGGGCCTCCACCCCACTGAGCGG
>Ga0326597_10011247_pt1 | contig 11871 bp, 13 predicted proteins | sample RVTome_12_FD_203789 | JGI IMG/M metagenome (GOLD analysis project Ga0326597, IMG submission 203789) | Soil microbial communities from uranium-contaminated site in the Upper Colorado River Basin, Wyoming, United States - RVT100D185 | ecosystem: Environmental > Terrestrial > Soil > Contaminated >...
TGAACGCGAACTTGTGGGCGAGCCACGGAGGGGGAAGGAAGCTGAAGATCGCGTCCGCCCCCGCCGCGACCGAGATCGTGATCGTCAGGACGTAGTCGATGACGAGCGCCGAGCCCGAGACCACCCCCGCCCTCTCCCCGAGGAGCTTCGACGCGACGATGTACCCGCCGCCGCCGGAGGGGAACGCCTCGATGATCTGCGCGTAGCTGCCCGAGATGACGAGGACGGTGATCACCGTGGCCGCGGCGACGAAGAGGGCGAGGACGGTGTGCCCCCCGAGGGCGAGGTACGCCTCCTCCGGGCCGTACGAGGAGGAGGAGATCCCGTCCGCGCCCAGCCCCACCCAGGCGAAAAAGGCGATGAGGGAGACGTTGTGAAATATCTTCGGGTCGAAGAGGTCCCGGGGAGCCCCGATCAGAACGCGCTTCACCCGCCGGTACAGGGATTCTTTTCCCATCGGTGTCGTCATCTTTCCGGAGAGGGAGTCCCTGGCCGGCCGAGGGGAAAAGTATACACGGATTCAGACGCGGAAGTCATCCGACGGGGAGGACATCGGGTACAGCAGGACCAGCAGGTTGTGGAGCCCCCCCTTCTGGTCGTTGACGAAGTTTTCGTACTTCGCGGCGCGGACGAAGCCCATCTTCTCGAAGGCCCGGACCGCGGCCGCCTGTTCCTCGATCACCTCCGCCATGAGGTAATGGAGGGCCGCCTTCTCCCCGAGGTGGCGCAGCTCGCGGACCATCGCGGTCCCCAGCCCGAGGTGCCGGTAATCGGGGGCGATCTGGACGCGCACGACCCCGACCCGCTGCTTCCACCCCGTCTTCTGCCGGTGGAGCGTGGCGTCCCCCACGACGCGGTCCCCCTCGAGCGCGAGGATCGGAAGGACGACGTCGTAGTCGAGGGTGTCCGCCCAGTGCTGCACCACCTCGCGGCGGCTCACGTCCTGGCGGAAGAACATCTTGTTCGCGGGGGGGACCTGCTGGAAGAAGACCCACAGCCGCTCCACGTCGTCCCGGCCCATCGGCCGGAAGACCAGCGTCACCCCGTTGCGAAGGGTGACCTCCCTCGGGTACCGCTGGAGATCGATCATCTCTGTCCCTCCGGAGAATCCGCGGCTACCACTCGTCCCGGAACGGGACCTCGACGACATCGTACCACTCCGCGAAGTCCATCGGCGCGTGCGGCGGCAGCCCTTTTTCGTGGAGGAGGTCGTCGATCGCACGGTGGGCGTAGGAGAGGGCGTTGTCCATGAGGCGAAGCGCGTCCACAGCCACCTCCCGGGGGTCGGCGGTCCGGTGCGCCTCGATCGCCTGGCCGAGGTCCCGCGCGGCGGCGGGGAGGTCGTGGCCCGCCAGCTCCCTCCCGATGGCGTCGAGGTGGCGGCCGATCCCGTGGTACGCCCGGCGGATCTCCAGGGGGGGGGCGTCGATGCTGCGCCACGGGCCGAAGTAGATCGCGTCGTGCTCGGCCCGCAGGGCCGCGTACGCCAGCCGGTCGTAGGGACACCCCGGCGTCCCGCGGGGACAGGAGCCCCCCTTCCGCGGGCCGCCCCGAAGCTCCGCGCCGCAGTGGGGGCAATGGTAATCGTTCCCCGCCATCCGTTGATTATCCCAGCGGGAACGCCCCCCCGCAACGGGATTCGGCCTCGTGGAGAAGCAGGGGATCTTACAGTATGATGGGGCCGGGAGCGGGACATGCCGGGTGTGAGGGAAAAGAAACTTCTGATCCTCAGCGACGGGAAGCCGGGACACGTCAACCAGTCGATCGCCCTGGCGCGTCATCTCGGCCGCGCCTACGATACCGTTCCGGTCCGTTTCCGCAACCGCCCTTTCAAGCTTCTTTCCTACCTGCTCGACCGGATCGGCGTGTACCTCCCTTCCCTTCTCCGCTGGGATCCGCCCGCGGGGGATTTCTGCGCCGTCGTCTCCGCCGGGTCCGAAACCTACTACGCAAATAAGGTGCTGGCGCGCCGGTTCGGCATCCCCGCCGTGGCGATCATGCTGCCCCGCGGGTACCGTCTCGATTTCGACCGGATCATCGCGCAGGAGCACGACCGGCCTCCCCGGAAGGGGAACATCCTCGTCCTCCCGGTCAACCTCTGCCGGGTGGAGCCGCAGGGCGTTTTCCGGCCCCGGGCGGGCGAACGGTACGTCGCGCTGGTCGTCGGCGGACCGAACCGGGTCTTCGGGTTCGACCGGGAAACATTCCGTCAGGCCCTCGAATCCATCTTCGCCGGTTTCCCGGGCTGCCGGATCGTGGTCGCCACCTCACGGCGCACGCCGGCCGACATCGAGGAGGAGATCGACCGGCATCCGTTCGAGGAGAAATTCCTCTACTCCCGCGACCCCGTCAACCCCATACCGGATTTCCTCGCCTCCTGCGAGCACGTCTTCCTCACCGCCGACTCGACCTCCATGATCAGCGAAGCCGTCACCTTCGGCCGGGCCCGGATCGAGATCCTCATCCTTCCGATGCGGAACCGGCCGGGGAAATACGGCCGGATGATCGGATCGCTGGTCGAGCTCGGCTGCGTGCACCTGTTCGACGGCCGCCCCGGGACGGCCGATCGGAAGATCGACCTGGCGGAAGCTCTCCGCGGGATCGCGTTACGCGGGGAATGCAACGGCGACGGGCAGGTCAAGACCGTCAGGGCTTGAGGGAATGAACGATCCTGGATCGGAATTTGTAATATAAATCCTGCATTGCGACCCCGGGGTGCCGTTTCCTCAGCAGCCTGCGGGACATCACCAGACCGCCCGTCGGGCTGTCCGCCGAGTCTTTCGTACGTGTTTCCACTTCGCGGGTCAGCACGGCGAACAGGTTGTACTGCTCGAGCACCCGCCGCCGGGCCTCCAGAATGAAGGGGAGCCGATTCTCGTATTCCCGGTCGCGTATGGCGCGATTGATCACCTCGTACGTTTTTCCGACATCGTCGATATCGATCGGAATGAAGCTCTCTTCGGGGAAGTAGTCGCCTGCATTGGGGCAGCCGCAGTAAAAAGGAAGAGCGGCCCCCAAGAAAACATCCGCGAGTTTTTCGGTCCAATGATGGACGCCGCGGTAGTTTTCGATCGCCACATGGTACCGGTAATCGTCCAGCGCCTCGGCCTTGTCATCCATTGCCCGAACCCCATGTCCGTAGATGTCCATGGCGGGCAGTCTTGCCTTGAGCTCCTGGGTGAACCGGTAGCGCTTATCGTGCAGGGTATGGCGCTGCCGCTTGTCGGAACAGACCGTCGAAAGGATCTTGTGCTTGTCGAGGGGAGGCGCCGTGGTCATCTGGTCGTACGAACGGAACCGTTCCCGCCCAAGGCCGTAGAACCATTGCAGGCCCGGTTGGGAAAATATCCGGTGTTCATGCGGCAGGGCCCACTCCGCCTGACTGGTCAGCACCACTCCGAATTGCGCCGTAAACGCACGGCCGTAGCTCTTGATGGAGGACGGCTCCGTGGTCACCAGCACGGTCTGACGCCGGGGACAGGAGAGGATTTCCTCCGGATGGGCGGGTGGAAGGTCGTTATACACGACCAGCCAGTCGTACCGGCGGTCCTCCGGATCGAAGGTATATTCGCAGTTCCCCCAGACGGGAGTGTCGTGGGGAAACTGCCGGGTCCACTGCCTGGGGTTGTGGGTCCAGATGAACTTGACCTTTATCGGAGTTTTCACTTCCAGTAGGTGCCGATCCATCGGGTTTCCCGCACCGTCTTGTACCACCGTTTATAAAGGGGAACCTTGAAATCGAACGACCATTTCCCCGCCAGCGCCTCATGCGGTTTCGGGGAGCCGTGGAAGATGATGAGTTTTGCGCCCGCCGGTATCCGTGGGGGGATAAAGGCCCGTAATGGCCCGAATGGCATGCAATGAAAGCGGAAACTGCGGCACCATTGCTCCGGCCAGAATTTCAGGGCGCCCCGTTTTTTCATCACCTGGTCGGACAGGAATTCCTGGCTGGCCGTGAAGAACCGGGCAACCACTTCCCGGGGGTGCTCTTCGAAATATCGCTTCACGTAACCCAGCGTGCCGACCACCCAGGAGTAGCATGACGCCTGCCCGACCCGGTCGCCTCTGGAATTCCAGTCGTTGATGATGACGAAATCATCCTCTTGCGTATAAGAGAAAAAGCCGTCGATGTTGCCAACGATCACAACGTCAAGGTCGAAATACAACACTCTCTGGCCGTTCAGTCCACCGAGGTTGTCGTCGCAGAGACCTGCCTCTTTAATGTAGGAGTATTTATTGTCCTCCGGTGACACATTGAGAACCGGAAGGGGTTTTACGATAATTTTACTGTCTAATCCGGTAGCGTCTTCCGTAAAACAGTAGAAATCAAACGGCACGGTCGTGTTCTTACTGACCATATTGTAGAGTCGATTGACATAATCCGAAGAATATCTCCTCCCCCATTTAATGCATATAACGTTTTTTATTTTTATATTTTGTTCGCTATTTGTTAACGGCATATTCGTCTCCAGAATATGGTTATGCTTGATAACCGTCATCCGAATTTATTTTTATGATAAAATTTCTTTGTAATAATTTATATGTTCTTTTGCTGAATTTTTCAATAAAAACTTGGAGCAATACTGGTTTTTTGTGTCCCGGAAACATCGGGAATGCTTCTCGAAATCATCATGAACTTCCTGGATCTTTTGTGCAATATTGAAATTATCTATCAGTAATAACTCGGGGAGTACCTCGGTGGCGATACCGACCCTCCTTGAAATCACCATTTTTGAATAGAACAACGCTTCAAGGAGAACCAAACTGAAGCCCTCACTATGTGAACAAACAACGACGACGTCGGAATTCTTCATTAACTGCGGGACATCAAGCCGAAATCCGAGAAATTTCACTTTATCTTTTATGTTTAGATTGGTTGCCAGATTTTCCAGGTTTACTCGCTCCTTGCCTTCGCCAACGATCACCAGGTTGAAATCAAACTTAAATTTTGAACACTCTTTGATCAGCTGGTCAAACGCCTTTATTTTATCGAGTCTGCCTACAGCGATAATGGTAAAGATGCTGTTTATAGATGCATCATCAGGCAATTGGATCGGATTTATCCCGTTGTAAATTATTTTTACATTTTCGTTCCGGATGCTGTCCGCAACACCCTTCGAAACGGCGATGACATGCTCCAATTTGTTATAGATCCTGCCCTTTCTCGGGTTGTGCTTGGTAGCTACATGCCGGATCCCGAGCGCCTTGTTCAGGTAATAAAAAATTTCCGACGCCTTGGCGAAATGAGTGTGCACGATCTCCGGGTTGATTTTCCTGAACAGCCGGTACAACTCCCAGTGCAGAAAAGGGTTCGCCCGGGTATTCCTGGATCTGTATTCGAATGCGGCCACCCGTTTGTCCACAACCCCGATGAAACGGGCCCCCAGCGGGGCGACGAGCGCGGCATCGATATCCGGAGACAGAGCGTTCACCAGGTCGACGCAGGCGTCTCCCCGCCCCAGTCCGACGGAGGCAACGAAGTGGCAGACCTTCATGGCAGCTCTTTGTAGACCGCGATGGTTTTCTCCACCATGGTGTCGAGGGTGTACTCGGGGTTGAGGTTCTCCCGGATATTCCGGAACCTCTCCTGCCGAACCAGCCGGATCTTCTCGGCGAGGTCCCGGGGGTCCCGCGTGTTGATCAGGTACCCGTTGACGCCGTTCACGACCAGATTCTGCAACCCTTCGTAAGTCGTAGCGATCACCGGGGTATCCAGCGCGAAGGCCTCGATGATGGTGCGTCCGATGTTCCCCATTTTCAGCGAGGCGTTGACCAGGACATCGCTCAGCGCGTAGATTTCGGCGATCTTCGCCTGGCTGCCGGCGAAGATGATTCGTTCTTCGACGCCATGTTCGCGCGCCAGCGCCTTGAGTCCCTCGAGGTACTTCCTTTTGTCCTCACGGGTGCCGCCGACGATCAGGCCGACAAGGTCGGGAATCGCCTCCTTGAGAAGGGCAACCGCCTCGATGAACGTCTCGTAGTCCTTCAGCCAGGTGATCCGGCCTACGCTCGTGACCACGTACTTGTCCCGAAGACCGTATTTCCGCTTGAACCGCTCGATGAACTCCCTGTCCAGCAGGTCGGGTGAAAATCTGCTCAGGTCCACCCCGCGCTGCACCACGCGGACGTTCTCCGCGGGAACAGGGTAATGTTTCAGGATGTGGTCGCGAACCGGTTCCCCCACCACGATGACCCGGTCCCCCCTGGTCATTATTTCGCTGTACCTGTTGACCCGGTTCAGGCCATGCACGGTCGTGACGAAAGGGTATCGAAGCCGCCGGTTTGCGAGGTAGGTCAGCCAGGCCGGCACCCGGCTGCGGGCGTGCAGGATATCCGGATCGAGCCGCCGGAAGATCTTTTTCAGTCCCAGGACCCGCTGCGGCACGCTGAATGGATTCTTGCTGCATACATCGAAAAGGATGTGGACCCCGCCTGCCGCCTCGATCTCCTTTACCAGTTGTCCACCCCGGCTGATGACAATGCTGGTCAGGCCGCGTCGGACGAATTCCCGGTTCAATTCGACGACGCCCCGTTCCACGCCGCCTTCGTTGAGTTCAGGCAACAGTTGGACGATTTTCATGGCGGTTTTCACTTTCGAAGCGCTCGGGTCCGATCGTGTTTCACGCCGGCGCGATCGGCCCTCGGGCGATGGCGCGAACCGCCCCGGCAACCCGCTCCAGGTCAGCCGTTTCCAGATACGGATGCATGGGCAGGCTTATGACCTGGCTGGCGGCGCGCTCCGATTCCGGGAAAGATCCCCCGACGGGTCCAAGCGGGGCGAAGGCAGGCTGCAAATGGAGCGGAATCGGATAATGGACGGCCGTGGGAATCCCCTTCTGACGAAGATAGGCCTGTACCTCGTCCCGCTTTTCGACGCGGATGGTGTATTGGGCGTAGACACTGGAGCACCCCTCGGCAACATGCGGTGTGACCACGGCATCGCCCAGCAACTCCCGATACCGCTCGGCTACCCGCGCGCGCAGCATTACCTCCTCCGGGAAAATCTCGAGCTTGGCCAGCAGGATGGCTGCCTGCAGGGTGTCGAGCCGACCGTTGACGCCGATCATGGGGTGGTTGTAGCGCCGATCCTGGCCGTGAACGCGGATCTGCTTCATCCTTGCGGCAAGTGCGTCGTCGTCCGTGAAGCAGGCACCGCCGTCACCGTACCCGCCAAGCGGCTTGGAAGGAAAGAAACTGGTGCAGCCGATGGTTGACAGACCGCAGGAGTGCCGTCCATGGTACGTCGCACCGAAACTTTGCGCCCCATCCTCGATCACCGGGAGGCCATGCCTGGCCGCGATGGAGTTAATGGCCGCGAAATCGGCGCAATGGCCGTACAGGCTCACCGGGAGAATCGCCTTCGTAGCCGCCGTGACCGCGCCTTCCAGCAGGCCGGGATCGATATTATAGGATCGGGAGTCGATATCGACGAATACCGGCACCGCGCCGAGCAGGGCGATGGTCTCGCCGGTTGCAACGAAGGTGAACGGAGAGGTCAGGACCTCGTCCCCGGGGCCGATCCCCAGGGCCATGAGAGCGATCAGAAGGGCATCCGTTCCGCTGGCAACGCCGATACAATGGCGGCTGCCGACAAACTCCGCCAGGCGCTGCTCGAGCTCAGACACCTCCGGCCCCATGATGTACTGCCCATGGTCCAATACCGCCCCGATCCGCCGCTCGATGTCGGCGCGAATCCTATTCTGTTGGGCCCGCAGGTCAACAAACTGCATCGAACGCTCCTGTTTCCCGGTCAACGCCTGAACTCGTCATACGATCTTTTTCCGACCGCCATTTCCGGAGGAAGCGGTGCCTCTTCGTCGAGGTCCAGGCAGCGCATCCCCCCGGGGTCGTTCAAGCGGTAACGCAGTCCGCTCTCGGGACAAGTCATGATCCCGTCCCGGTCGGGGTTTTTCAGATGCTGCCCGTGACGGCTCATCCAGCCGGCTTGCCGGGAGGGGGCGCCGACCACCAAGGCGTAGTCAGGCACATCCTTGGTGACCACCGCACCGGCCCCGACAAAGGCATACCGCCCAATCGTCACTCCAGAGAGAATCGTGGCGTTCGCACCGATCGAACAACCGCGGCGCAGCAGCGTCTGTTCGTAAAGCGCACGCCTGACCACCTGTGAACGGGGATTGGTGACGTTGGTCAATACGCAGGAGGGACCGAGAAAGACGTCGTCTTCGATGATGGTCCCTTCATAGATGGATACATTGTTCTGCACCTTGACGTCATTCCCGATGATCGTCCCTCCGGAGACACAGCAATTCTGGCCGAAACTGCACCGTTCTCCTATGCGCGCCCCGGATAGCACGTGGCAAAAATGCCAGATCCTGGTGCCGTTGCCGACCACCGCGTCGGCATCGACGAACGATGATTCGTGGATGAACACATTCTTCATATGCGGCCCCGCCTCGGAGGAAGGTTTCAACCAGCCAGCGATGGGTGCAATAAACCGCCGGAGTCTTTTCGGATGGGCGCGTTGCGGAGATCGTACACCAGACGGATCGAAGGCCTGGCATCCTCCAGGCCGAATCCGTTTCCCGCCAGGATATCCCGGTAGACCATCGTGTGCAGGTCGGTGAACCCCTTCGAGAATTCGAACTCCTCGCCGTCCACGGAGACGGAGTGGACACCGATATTCATCGCCACTCCGCCCGATTTCTCTTCGTTTCCCTTCTCGGTAAAAAAAGCGATGTCGCAGGAAAAACTGTCGAGGATGCCGACCGAGTCGGACGGATCCAGCGCCGCGATGATCCGGTTGCCAGTGTCCCGAATCGCTTTCATGTGGCGCACCGCGATATACCCGCCTGCGCCGATCAGGGCGAAATTTTCCCCCCCGCGGCATTCGGGAGTCGCATTTATCGTTCCGGCCATCATAGCCCCACCGTCGGGAGCCCGTTTCGTTCGATCCCGAACCAGGATCTGCGGTCCCGGTAATATTATGTACGAAAACGTACTTACGGGGACAACCTTTCACCACGGCATCCGGAATTCAGACGGACTTTCCCTGGTACCGCGCCCGGACTTCCGGAGACGACTTCCATTTCTTGTGGAACCAGAAGTAGAACTCGGGGAATTCCAGGACCTTCGCCTCGAGCCGCCGTGTGTACTCGTCGAGGATCAGCGACTCCGCCTCTCCCTTGGTCTTCACCCCTGTGAAGTCGATCGGCGCCTGGATGTCGATGTCCACCTTGTCCTCCCGCCGCGTCACGAAGCCCGTGACCACGGCGGCGCCGGAGCGGAAGGCGAAATGGGCAGGGCCCGAGGGGATGTAGGACGGAACGCCGAGGAAGACGCTCTTATACCCCTCCGGACCCGCATCCTGATCGTTGACGATAACAAGGGTGTCCCCCCGCCGGAGGGACTTGAGGATCTTCCCCCCCCCCGTCAAATCGTTCCTGGAACTCCGGATCGGGATGAGCGCATTGCCGTACCTTGTGTAGATCTTCTCGATTTCGCCCCATACCGCCGGGTTCCGAATCGTCCTGGCGACGATGGTCAGGGGATGGCCCATCCGCGCGATCTGGTATGCCCCGAGGATGAAGTTGCCAAGATGGGCGGTGAGAATGATGACGCCCCGTCCCGCGGAAATCGCGTCGTGAAGGTTCTCGATGCCGGACACGCGGAACGACTCCCCGGGGTTCCCGATCAAATGCTCCGGCAAAAGCAGCTCCGCGATGATCCTCCCGTGCTCCGAGGCGCATTTCCTCGCCACCTCACGGACCCGTGCGGGGGTGGCCTCGCGACCGAGGGCAACGGAAAGGTTCGTCTCGACGACCCGCCGGCGAAGCAGGCCGATATCGTACGCGATAGTGAAAACCCTCATGAGAAGGGGGCACAGCACGGGGAACGGAAAGATGCGTGCGATCCCGACGAGGGCCCGGAAAACGGCGTATTCTAGAATATGCTTGAATTTCATCGGGATTCTCCGAGAATGCCATCCCCCGCTCAAATCGTTGCGGACGCATTGGCCGAGGTCGCCTTGAGGGGGGTATCCCGAGCCGTTCCGCAACCCGATCGCGCCGTTTGTGGAGGCTATGTTAGCATCCCCCGTACGGAATTTCCCAACGGATCATTTTTCGCTCCTCGCGGCGGATGCGATCTGGTATATATAAGTGTTTCGTGGAGGGATGGCCGAGTCGGCTGAAGGAACGGCTCGTTTCCACCGAGGCCGGCCTCCAGGCGCGACGTCGTATGCTTCATCAAAAAAGAGAAGAGAAGGACAATGACGAAAATAGTCAATAGAAATTGCCCATTATGTGGAAACAGCAACGAGAACGGACAAAACCTTGCCTATGGTCCAACGGAATGGCCAATGAAAAAATGCTCTTCATGTGGCATGGTCTACCTTGTTAAATCACCAGATCCTGAGGAACTATTTGAAAACCTTGCTTGGGAAAAATCGTCAAAAGTTGAAGATACACGTAGAGAAAAAGAGCATGGATTAACTAGAAAAATAAGCAAAGCCACAAGATGGCGTTTGCATGTATTCACCCGCAGGAGTATAGAAATAATCACGCAAAAGTATGCAAAACCGGGAAGAATTGTTGATCTTGGGTGTGGCGATGGGTCGCATTTAAGCCGACTGGCCGATGGTTACTCTCCTTACGGGATCGAAGTTTCAAAAAACCTTGCTTTGCAGGCGGAGAAAATTCTTGCGTCGAAAAAGGGGGAGGTCGCGAATGCGGATGCCCTTACCGGTTTGCGCAATATTCCGGAAAACCAGTCCACCGGGGTAATGATGCGTTCCTTCCTCGAGCATGACATCGACCCGAAAAATACTCTGCTGGAAGTGCACAGAGTTCTCGTGCCGGGGGGAATTGTCGTCATCAAGGTGCCGAATTACGGGTGCATCAACAGAATATACAGAGGGAAAAAGTGGTGCGGCTTCCGCTTCCCGGATCATGTCAATTACTTTACGCCCGGAACACTGCGGAAACTATTATTGGAGTGCGGGTTCACCATCATCCGCAATAATTTCCTCGACCATCTCCCGACCAGCGACAACATGTGGCTAGTCGCCTGTAAAACCTGACCCTTCAAGCCGATATCGTAGCCAATAATAGTGGAGCCGCCCACGTCGACGCCTGCACCCCGCGACCGATGCCGGTGATCTGCGGAAAGAGGTGGCCTTCATGGAAGAGATGCCCGCAATGTCGTTGGAAAGGACACGATGACGGCGCCCGGCAAGCATGGCGATCTTTCTCTGGTACTGCGCCCGGAATTCGGGAGCGAACGCCCTGTCATTTTTCGCGCCTCGCGGCGACCGGATCTGGTATAAATATATGTTTCGTGGAGGGATGGCCGAGCGGTTTAAGGCGGCGGTCTTGAAAACCGCTGGGCGGCGACGCCCCGCAGGTTCGAATCCTGCTCCCTCCGCCACCCTCCTTCGCACAAGGTCGGTGACGGAGGAGGGGAACCTTGCGCTACGGAGGGTGCCCTGCGTAGCCGGCGCGATTCGGAGTTTGCGTTGCGGCGCGTCGGCAAACCAGGCCTGATATTCAGAATTTTCGTGAAGAACGTTCGTGCGGAGAGGTGGCCGAGCCGGCTGAAGGCAACCGCCTGCTAAGCGGTTGTACGGGTAAAACTGTACCGAGGGTTCGAATCCCTCCCTCTCCGCCATGTTTTTCAGTACCCGGAGATCCGGGATTCGAACGCGAGCACGCCGCCGACGAACAGGAGGAAAAGCACGACGTTCAGGAGTGCGGAAGGCGGGCGAGCCGCCGGGAAGGCGCGGGCCTGGATAGCCCAAGCCTCAACGGTCGAATCCCTCCCTCTCCGCCATGTTTTTCAGTACCCGGAGATCCGGGATTCGAACGCGAGCACGCCGCCGACGAACAGGAGGAAAAGCACGACGTTCAGGAGTGC
>Ga0326597_10011248_pt1 | contig 11871 bp, 9 predicted proteins | sample RVTome_12_FD_203789 | JGI IMG/M metagenome (GOLD analysis project Ga0326597, IMG submission 203789) | Soil microbial communities from uranium-contaminated site in the Upper Colorado River Basin, Wyoming, United States - RVT100D185 | ecosystem: Environmental > Terrestrial > Soil > Contaminated >...
GCCATGACGGGCCTCCAGCAATCGGATAACGTCATGCAGCCGGGCAGCCTGGCTGTACTTTTTAGCAGGTTTTCCCGGCCCCCTGCGGCCCTCTCCGGCCAAAGGTCACTCCCACTCGATGGTTGCCGGGGGCTTACTGGAGATATCGTAGACCACCCGGTTGACCCCTTTGACTTCGTTGATGATGCGTCCGCTGATGTGGGCCATTTCGGCATAGGGCAGCGGATACCAGCCGGCGGTCATGAAATCCTTGGTCTCCACGGCGCGCAGGGCGATCACGTATTCGTAGGTCCGGCCATCGCCCATGACGCCGACGCTTTTAACCGGCAGAAAGACGGCGAAGGCCTGGCTGATCTTGTCGTAGTGCCCGGTGCGGTAGAGTTCCTCGATATAGATGGCGTCGGCCCGCCGCAAGATCTCGGCGTATTCTTTATTGACTTCGCCGAGGATCCGCACCCCGAGACCGGGACCGGGAAAGGGATGGCGCCAGACCATCTGGTGGGGCAGGCCCATCTCCTCGCCGATGGCCCGCACTTCGTCCTTGAACAGCTCGCGCAGCGGTTCGAGGAGCGCCAGCGTCATGTAGTCGGGCAGGCCGCCCACGTTGTGATGACTCTTGATGTTGTGGGCCTTGCCGGTCTTGGCGCCGGCCGATTCGATGACGTCGGGATAGATGGTGCCCTGGGCCAGCCATTTGGCGTCGGCGATCCTGGCGGCCTCTTCCTCGAAGATGTCGACGAACAGGTTGCCGATGATCTTGCGCTTTCGTTCCGGGTCGGTGACACCGGCCAGTTTGGACAGGAAACGCTCCTCGGCATCGACCCGGATGACCTTGACCCCCATGTTCTCGGCGAAGGTGGCCATCACCTGGTCCCCCTCCCCCAACCGCAACAGGCCGTTGTCGACAAAGACGCAAGTCAACTGGTCGCCGATGGCCCGGTGGATCAGGGTCGCCGCCACCGAGGAATCGACCCCGCCGGACAGCCCGAGAATGACCCGGTCACTGCCGATCTGGTCGCGGATGCGGGCCACCGCGTCCTCGATGATGTTGCCAGGCGTCCACTGGCCGGTACAGCCGCAGATCTGCCGTACGAAAATGTCGAGAAGCTGTTCGCCTCGGGGGGTGTGATTGACCTCCGGGTGGAACTGCACCCCGTACAGCCTCCGATTCACATCCTGAATGGCGCACACCGGGGCGTTGTCCGTCCCCGCCACCACCTCGAAGCCGACGGGAACCCGGGCCACGTGATCGCCGTGGCTCATCCAGACCGGGCTTTTCCCATCGAGGAAAAATCCCTCGAAGAGGGGGCCCGGAGTCTCGACGGCCTGCAGGACGGCATGGCCGTATTCCCGCTTGCCAGCCGGAACCACCTCGCCGCCGAAATGGCGGCTCATCAACTGCATGCCGTAGCAGATGCCAAGAACCGGAACACCAAGCTCGAACAACTCCTCCGCGATAGCCGGCGCCCCGACTTCGTAGACCGATTTTGGCCCTCCGGAAAGGATAATCCCCGTGGGGGCAAAAGCCTTTATGGCGTCGAGGGACATGTCGAAGGGGTGAAGTTCGCAAAAGACATGGGCTTCGCGCACCCGGCGGGCGATAAGCTGGGTGTATTGGGAACCGAAATCGAGGATGAGGATTTTTTCGCGGTGGATGTCCTGGTGCATGGGTACTCCGTGAAGCTGGCGACGATAGTCTAGATGGGAAAACCTTTGATCATCCGCAGATTACGCAGATTAACGCAGAAAAAGGCATATTAGGGCATATTTTTATAAACCATGGATCACCAAAGGGAACATTCGGGTATTACGCCGCCGATTCGACTTGCGGTCTAATCTGTGGAAATCTGCGTAATCTGCGGATAAACAAGCCTTTATATCAATTCCGTTCCACCCGGTAATTGGGCGCTTCGTGGGTAATGCTCACGTCGTGGACGTGGGATTCGCGAAGCCCGGCGTTGGTGATGCGGATGAAACGGGCCTTTTCCTGCAAATCCTTGAGATTGTGGCAGCCGGTATAGCCCATGCCGGCCCGCAATCCGCCCAGCAGTTGATGGATGTTATCGGACAGATTCCCGCGAAACGGCACCCGCCCTTCGATACCTTCCGGCACGAGCTTGACTTCGGTATCCACGTCGCCCTGGAAGTAGCGATCCTTGCTGCCCAGCTTCATGGCGCCGAGGCTGCCCATGCCGCGGTAGGATTTGTAGGTCCGGCCCTGGTAGAGGATGGTTTCTCCTGGGGATTCCTCGGTGCCGGCGAACAGGGATCCGATCATGATGATGTCGGCTCCGGCGGCAATGGCCTTGGGAAGTTCGCCGGAGTACTTGATGCCGCCGTCGGCGATCAGGGGAATCCCGGCCTTGCGGGTCACCCTGGCGACTTCCATGATGGCGGTAATCTGGGGCACGCCCACCCCGGCAACGATCCGGGTGGTACAGATCGACCCCGGACCGATACCAACTTTTACCGCGTCCGCGCCGGCTTTGATCAACGCTTCGGCCGCTTCGGCGGTGGCGATATTGCCGGCCACCAGTTGCAGATCGGGATAGGCTCGCCGGATGTCGACGATGGTATCGAGGACAGACATGGAATGACCATGCGCGGTGTCGAGCACCACCACATCCACGCCGGCCCTCACCAGGGCCTCGAGACGCTCCTCGCGATCGCCGCCGACACCGATCGCGGCACCGACCCGCAGTCGGCCCAGATCGTCCTTGCAGGCAAAGGGATACTTGCGAACTTTTTCGATGTCCTTGATGGTGATCAGGCCCTTGAGGGCAAAGTTTTCGTCAACCACCAGCAGCTTTTCGATGCGATGCTTGTGCAGGTGATATTTGGCTTCTTCGAGGGTGGTCCCCGGCGGCACGGTCACCAGGTTTTCCTTGGTCATGACATCGGCGATGCACCGTTCGAGCTGGGTTTCGAAACGCAGGTCCCGGTTGGTCAGGATTCCGACCAGTTTGCCGTCCTTGGTGATCGGCAGCCCGGAGATGCGATATTTCTCCATCTGTTCCAGGGCCTCGTAAATCTTCTGTTCGGGCCGCATGGTGATGGGATCGACGATCATGCCGCTTTCCGATTTCTTGACCTGGTCGACCTCGAGGGCCTGCGCCGCCGGCGACATGTTCTTGTGCACGATGCCCATGCCGCCTTCGCGGGCCATGCCGATAGCGGTGCGCCCCTCGGTGACGGTATCCATGGCCGCCGATAGCAGCGGCACGTTCAGCTGGATCCGTGCGGTCAGGTTAGTCGTCAGGTCGACTTCCTTGGGCAGGACCGTCGAGTGGGCGGGAACGAGCAAGACGTCATCAAAAGTCAAACCTTCCCGTATTTCACCATGAGCCTGCATCGCCGTCTCCTTGCTGCCGTGAAGGGTAAAAATATTAATCGCGTATCCTAGTAAAACGCCTGTCGATCGTCAAATAAAAAAACCTGACAAGCCTGCAGAATTGAACTTTATCCTTTTCTCTTTTCTCAATTGGGAATAAACGACCCAGCCGCAGCCAGGCGGGGCATGAGCGCCACCAGCAGCTTTACGGTATGCTCCAGGTCGACCAGGGACAGAACCTCTACCGGAGAATGCATGTAACGCAAGGGCACCTGCAGCAGGGCAGCGGCCACTCCACCCCGGGAAAGCTGCATGGCGTTGGCATCGGTGCCGGTGCCGCGCGGGGCTCCCATGATCTGGAAGGGGATCTGCTCCTCCCGGGCGGTGTTCACCAGCAGCTCGTACAGGGCGGGATTGATATTGGCGCCACGGGAGATGATCGGCCCCTGCCCCACCTTGAATTCGCCGAGTTCCTTCTTTTCGACACCGGGGAAATCGGTGGCAAAGCCGACATCGATGGCGATCCCCACATCGGGATTGACGCCATAGGCACTGGTGGTCGCCCCCCGCAGGCCAACTTCTTCCTGCACCGTCGTCACGCCATAGAGATCAACCGGCACCTGGCCGCGCCGGCGGACTTCTTTCAACACCTGGACAACGATAAAGGCTCCCATCTTGTCGTCGAAAGCCCGCGAAGCGACCAACTCGCCCTGCAGCCGGTCCAGACCGGCGGCAAAAGTCACCGGGTCGCCGACGGCCACCAGGGCTTTGGCGGCCGCGCCGTCGGCACAACCGATATCGATGAACTGGCTCGATAACTTGACCACTGTTTCGCGATCCTTGGCCTCCATGAGATGGATCGGTTTTTTACCCACCACACCGAGGATCGGGCCGGAAGCGCTGTGCACGTTCACCCGCTGCCCCGGCACCAGATGCGCGTCGACCCCGCCGATGGGGGCGAAATACAGGAAACCGTTTTCATCAATATAGCGCACCATGAAACCGATTTCGTCGCAATGCCCGGCCAGCATGACCCGCAGGCCGTCCGCAGGCCCGGCCAGGCGGGCGATCACGTTGCCCATGACATCGGTGCGCACTTCATCGGCCACCCCTTCCATTTCGCGGCGGACAAGACGCTGCACGGGCTGTTCGAAACCAGAGGGGCTGGGTGTTTCCACCAATTCCTTCAATAAAGCGAAATCCATATCATTCATCGATTTATCCTTTCAAGATCGAAGTTCAAATTCATGGACAAGCATGGACGTTATGGACGGAATGGACCGGCTAGCCGATTGCCGATTGCCGATTGCCGATGGACCATAGACCATAGACCATAGACCATAGACCATAGGATGTGCTGAGGTACGAAGCGCATCTTTCGGGCATCAACCCCAACACCGCAGGGTTGCGCCCCCGCACGACGCCTTACTCTTTTGATACGCGTCAAAAGAGTAAGCAGAAAAACGCGCCCCGCTCCTTGCCCGCCTGCGGCGGGTACCCTCCGCGGAGCAACCGCCGGGCGGGCGGAAAAAAACTCGCTCGCTTCGCTCCCTCAGACAGTTTTTCCGCCTTTTTCGCCCGGCGGCTGCTCCGCTCCGGCTGCGTCACAGGGGAACGGCAGGCAAAGGCAAAGGCAAAGGCAAAAGCCGCTAGCCGCCAGCCACCAACCGCTTCACCAATTCCTCACTGTTTTTCCGGCATTGTTCGAACTGTTGTCCATCCAGACCGGCGCCGAGGGCGATGCGGCGGACCTGTGCCAGCGGGGTCAGGTCTTTCGGGGCGTGGCTGTCGGTATTGATCACCAGCTTCGCCCCGCCGGCCAGGGCCATGCGGGCCACGTGGCCGTTGCTCAGGGAATGTCCGGCCCGGGTGGTGAGCTCCAGACAGATACCGCGCTCCGCGGCCAGGGCCACTTCTTCCGCGGTTATCAGTCCCGGATGGGCCAGAATGTCGATATCGGCCAGCAGCGCCGCCCGATTGGTCCCCTCGGCCACCGGCTCGGCCAGGGTTTCGCCATGGCAGATCACCAGCCGGGCGCCCAGGGAACGGGCTTCGCGGGCCGCATCGGCAATGGCGGCGGGCGGCAGATGGGTCAACTCGATCCCGGGCACCACCGTAATCCCCCAGGCCTCCCCCAGCTGTCGGGCCACCCGGACAAGGCGCGGGATGATCAGGTCCATGTTGGAAAAGTCGCCGTGATCGGTGATGCCCAGGGCCCGGTAACCGGCTACGGCGGCCCTGCGGGTCAGTTCGGCGGGAATCAGTTCGCCATCACTGAAGATGGAATGGGTATGCAGATCGATCATAAGAATGCCTGTTCGGAGGTGGAAGGATCAGGAACAATGATACCGATATGCGAATTGCGCTGGGCCTCGATAAGGCGCACCGGAACCAGGCATCCGATAAGGTTTCTGTCGCCATCGAAATTGACGATCCGGTTCCAGGTGGTCCGGCCAAACAACTGGCCGCCGCCCTGCCGGCTTTCCCCTTCGACCAGCACCGGCAGAACCAGGCCGACGTCGCCTTCGTGATAACCGCGGGTAATCTCGTCCTGCAGGGCCAGCATGCGGTCGAAGCGTTCTTGCTTGACCTCGTCCGGAGTCTCGTCGACCAGAAGAGCCGCGGCGGTGCCTTCCCGGGACGAGAAGATAAAGGAGTAGATTTCGCCGAATCGGGCCTGGCGCAACAGGTCGAGGGTCTGCTCGAAATCTTCCTCCGTTTCACCGGGGAAGCCGACGATGACGTCGGAGGTGATCCTGATCTCCGGGCAGGCCCGGCGCAGGCCGGCCACTTTTTCCAGATACTGATCCCGGTCGTATCCCCGGCCCATGGCTACCAGAATCCGGTCGGACCCGGCCTGTACCGGCAGGTGGATATGCTTGCACAGCTTCGGCAGGGCGCCGAAACAGTCGATCAAATCGTTGGACAGATCCTTGGGATGCGAAGTGATGAAGCGGAGGCGCTGCAGGCCCTCGACGTCATGCACCCGGCGCAGCAATTCGGGAAAGGAGATTTCGTTGCCCTCCTTGATCCCGTAGGAATTGACGTTCTGACCGACGAGGGTGATTTCCGCCGCGCCCTGCTTCACCAGGGATCGCACTTCTTCCAGCACCTCGCCGCTCGGCCGACTGACCTCTCGTCCCCGTACATGAGGCACGATGCAATAGGCGCAGAAATTGTCGCAGCCCTGGACTATGGTCACGAACCGGGCGACTTCGGAACTGGCCTGTCTGGCCGGAAACAGTTGGCGGCGTTGCGACTCGTCGAGAAAATCGACCAGGACGCAGCGCTGGCGTTCGATTTCCACGGCCTTCACCATCTCCCCAAGACGGTGCACATTGTGAGTACCGAACACGATGTCCAGGTAAGGGACCTTCTCCAGCATGCGCGCCCCTTCCTGCTGGGCGACGCAGCCGCCAACGCCCAGGATGAGGGCGGGGTTGCGATCCTTGAGAGGTTTGAAGCTGCCCAGATGGCCGTAAACCTTGCGCTCGGCCCGGGCGCGAATGGAACAGGTGTTGAGAAGTATCAGATCCGCTGAGTCCGGGCTGTCAATCCGCCGGTAACCCAGTTCGCCTAAAATAGCGACGATCTGTTCCGAATCGACCACGTTCATCTGGCAGCCGAAGGTTTCCAGGTAAAACCGCTTTTCCATAAATCCGTTCGTTCCGCTAAGCATGAATTGTAATGCAGGTTAATCGATGATGCTAGATAACAAAGGGGTGAAAAGTCAAATCTTTTCCATTGCCTGAATCCGTGAGTTCTGGCCGGGCATTGTCCCCTCGGCCCCGGGGAGCTTATCCAGCAGGAGCTCCGGGTGCTCCAGACACCACAGGGTGATCGGCCGGCCGCCATCCCGCCCCCGCACCGTTACCGTTGCCAGAGACACGCCCAGCGAATGTCGGGAAACCGTGTCCAGTTCCGGGAGGGGCAGATCCGAACAAGTTCGACGGAATAAACCGGATTCCACCAGCAGACGCCGATCGGTCAGAGCGTAAAATTCCATCTCCCAGGCCAGCCGGGCGATCAACAGATGTCCGACCACAACCCAGGAAAACAGCAATCCGAGGGCCGCCCCAACCACAGGGCCCGCCGCTGATACAAGCGAGTTGCCGGCCCGGGACAGGACAAATTCCAGAGCCACCGCCGACAGGCAGAGGATTACCCCCACCGCCGACCAGCGCCAGTTTCGAAAGGTGAAAGCCCGGGGGGCCGGTCGTCCTTCCCAACAGATGATCTCTCCCTGTAGGAGGCATTTCCGCCAGCGACTCACCGCCCCTCCAGAATACTCAACCGCTCAGCAGCCGCTTTGCCGAGCCGGCCCGTGGGATCGGCCTCGGCGACCGCCCGGTACAGTTCGACAGCCTTTCCCCTCTGACCGCCCTGATCATAGCTTTCGGCCAGCAAATATCCCCCCTGCAGGGTGGGCAACAACTTCATGGAAGCTTCCAGTTCCCGGGAAGCCTCGACCGGTTGAGCTTTTTCCAGCAGGGCATAGCCCAGGCCCATTCGGGAACGGAAGTAGCCGCCGTCGAGTTGAACCGCCCTGGCAAGATGTCGCCGGCCCGATTCAACGTCGCCCGCCTTGAGGTAGGCCATTCCCAGCCCGGCAAGAATGAGGCTTTGATCAGGGGCCGTTGTGGCCGCCTGCAGGTAAAGGGCAACGGCCTCGGACAACCGGTCCTGTTCTTCGAGCTGCCGGGCCTGATCGTATAATTTGTACCCGTTTTTTGCCTTCTGCAATCCGGCAATGGCATTCAGGAAACGTGGCGCGTTTAAAACATAACGGGGATTGTTGGTTATTTGCGAATAACTGCCGGCGACATAATCCTGCAGATCGCGCATCCGATCCACGGAAAAGGGATGGGTGCGAAACAGGCCGGAAAGCCACATCGGCTCGGCGCCCTGTTCGACCTGGCGGTAAAAATATTCCTGCAGTTGCACGGCGCCCACGGGATCGTATCCCGCCAGCACCATGTAATCCACACCCAGACGATCCGATTCCCGTTCCTGCTCCCGGCTATAGGTATTGTCCAGCAGACCCGCGGCCAGTTTTCCGGTCTGCTGGGCGAGGGGCCCGTAGGAGGCCTGTCCGGTCACCCCGGACAATACCGCAAGACCAACGTTCATCAGGGCTCCCCGCTGCATCCCCTGCACGGAATGACGAGCGGTGACATGGCCGATTTCGTGACCAAGCACCGAGGCCAACTGGGCTTCGTTGCCGAGATTGACCAGTAAACCGCGGGTAATGGCGATAAACCCGCCAGGCAAGGCGAAGGCGTTGGGAGTCGAATCATTCACCACCTTGAATTCAAAGGGCAAATCGGCCCGCGGCGTAAGCCTGGCGAGACCACGGCCAACCTCATTGAGGTAACGGTCGAGAGCGGGATCGCCGTAATCGCCGCCCATCTGCTGGACCGCCCCGGGAAAGGCCTTCCTGCCGAGCTCGACCTCCTCGGCGGTCGATACCTGAACAAGGGCCAGTTCCCGTTTTCCGGTAGCCGGATTGATGGCACACCCGCCAAGAACCAGGACCCCGATCAACCACATGCCGAGTTGCCGAACCGGCGGAAATCTCATAACTAAACCCCCTTCATTCAAGTGGTTTTCCTTTACGACCTTGACCGATGCGCTTCTTTCCTCAGCAGATCCTATGCTGCTGGATGCCTTCGGAAAACCAACGTAACGCCGCATGGGCAACTTTTTGCAACGCCATCATTTTAAGTCCCCGACCCTTTCCAGTGCAAGCAGACATTCACTCCCCCGACCGCGGGATACCCGGATTCATTTTTCACTGGCTAATACAACCGGGACAATATAATATGGGGGGATTTCACAAACGATGAAATCCGAAACTAAAAAACATTTATCAGGAGTAGTATTTTCATATGCACCGGAATATTCGCAACATCGCCATTATCGCCCACGTCGACCACGGCAAAACCACCCTGGTCGACGCCATGCTGAAACAATCAGGTGTTTTCCGCGACAACCAGGTCATCACCGAACGGATCATGGACAGCAACGACCTGGAAAAGGAGCGGGGCATTACGATCCTGTCGAAAAACCTTTCCATCATTCATGGCGGACTTAAAATCAACATCGTCGACACCCCCGGCCACGCCGACTTCGGCGGCGAAGTGGAACGGGTGCTGAAAATGGTCGATTCGGTGCTGCTGCTGGTCGATGCCTTCGACGGCCCCATGCCCCAAACCCGCTTCGTTCTGAAAAAATCCCTCGATCTCGGCCACAAGCCGATCGTCGTCATCAACAAGATCGACCGTCCCGGCGCCCGTCCGGACCAAGTGGTCGACATGGTTTTTGACCTGTTCTGCGAACTCAACGCCGCTGAAGCACAACTCGAATTTCCCGTCATCTACACCAATGCCAAGGCCGGACACGCCACGCTGAATCTCGACCAGGATTCGGACAACCTGGAACCGCTCTTTCAGATCATCGCCGAAAAAGTCGCACACCCGGCAGTCGACCCCGAGGCCCCCTTCCAGATGCTGGTGAGCAGTATTGCCTATAACGACTACCTGGGCCGCATCGCCACCGGCAAGATCGCCAACGGCCGAGTCAGCACCGGTCAGACCATCGCCGTGATCCCCAAGGACGGCAAGACGACCACCGGCCGCATCTCGAAACTCCTCGGGTACCAGGGAGTCAAGCAGATCGAGTTAACCGAAGCCTATGCCGGCGACATCGTCTGTATTGCCGGCTTTGACGAAATCGGCATCGGGGAGACCTTCGCCGACGCTGCACGGCCTCAAGCCCTGCCCTATGTCGCCATCGACGAACCGACTCTGTCCATGAACTTCATGGTCAACTCTTCTCCCTTCGCCGGCCAGGAGGGCAAATACGTTACCTCCCGCAACATTCGCGAACGCCTGACCAAGGAATTGCGCACCAACGTTTCCCTGCGGGTCGAAGACACCTCCAACACCGACACTTTCAAGGTTTCCGGCCGGGGCGAGCTGCATCTGTCGATCCTCATCGAAAACATGCGCCGCGAGGGATTCGAACTGGCCGTTTCCAAACCGGAAGTCATCCTGCGGGAGATCGACGGTGTCTGCTGCGAACCGCTGGAATACCTGGTGATCGACGTGCCGGAAGTACACCAGGGCACGGTGATTGAAAAGCTGGGGACCCGCAAGGCCGAAATGGTCGCCATGCATCCCCTGGAAGGAACCAATCGCCTCGAATTTATCATCCCCGCGCGAGGGCTCATCGGTTTTCGCACCGAATTTATGACCGACACCCGGGGAACCGGCGTCATGAATCACACTTTCCATGAATACGCCCCCCATAAAGGACCGATCGTCGGCCGGAAAAACGGCGCTCTGGTCGCCCTGGAGAGCGGAGAAACGGTCGCTTATTCGCTATTCAACCTGCAGGACCGGGGCATTCTATTCGTCGCCCCCGGAACCCGGGTCTACGAAGGCATGATCCTCGGCGAGCACGCCAAACAGAATGACTTGGTGGTCAACGCCTGCAGGGGCAAAAAACTGACCAATGTCCGGGCCTCGGGCAGCGATGACGCCATACGGCTGACCCCGCCCCGCGATCTGAGCCTGGAGCAGGCCCTGGAATACATCGACGATGACGAACTGGTGGAAATCACGCCGAAGGCGATCCGGCTGCGCAAGAAATACCTGGATCCCAACGAGCGCAAACGGCAATCAAAAAGGCAGTCTTGAAATAAATAACCATTTCCCCTATATTCTTTTTGGTTCAACACAACGAGGAGTCTGCATGGATACCCCTTTGAAGAGCAGGGAAAAAGAGATTCTGCTGGACATCGCCCGCCATGCCATCGAGAGCTACGTCAGCACCGGTACCCTTTATGTCGAACCACGGGAGGAAAAAGCGCTCAACCTTCGCCGGGGTTGCTTCGTTACCATTTCCTGTCAGGGGGAATTACGAGGGTGCATCGGCAATTTTCAGTCGGAAATGCCGTTATTCAAGGAAGTAGCGGAGATAGCCGTGGCCTCGGCAACCAAGGACCCACGGTTCTATCCTATGAAGGAAGAGGATCTTGAAAGATTCGATCTGGAAATTTCGGTTCTTTCCCCCTTGCGGAAAGTCGAGAGCCATGAGGAGATAATAGTCGGCAGCCACGGCATTTATCTGGAGAAGGGTTATCATCGCGGCGTGCTGCTTCCCCAGGTCGCGGTTGAACATGGCTGGGACCGCGACACCTTTTTACAGCAGACCTGCATCAAGGCCGGGTTGCCCGTCGACGCCTGGTGCGCTGAAGATACGGAAATCTATATTTTCAGCGCCGAGATATTCGGCGACAAACAGTTCGCGGCCTCCGCTATCGGACAAGAATGATCGGCAGGGGTTCCCGTTTCTGCCCAGTATCAAGGCATTCAGCTAAGTGTACCGCAGATCTGACTACTTACCACTTCTCAACGACACTTATCCCGAAGGTTCTCCACAAATGCTGTGGACAACAGGGTCCGGAGTGAATGGCGCCATCAGTGTTATACTGAAAAAAATCATTGGAGGCTTCCACTGACGTCATGCGCATCCAC
>Ga0326597_10011249_pt1 | contig 11870 bp, 10 predicted proteins | sample RVTome_12_FD_203789 | JGI IMG/M metagenome (GOLD analysis project Ga0326597, IMG submission 203789) | Soil microbial communities from uranium-contaminated site in the Upper Colorado River Basin, Wyoming, United States - RVT100D185 | ecosystem: Environmental > Terrestrial > Soil > Contaminated >...
GGTGTCATAGATGGCGACGAGGTTGGGGTGGGCGAGCGCTGCGGTCGCGACCATCTCGCGGCGGAACCGGGCAACGGTCGTCGGGTCAGTGGCGACGTGCGGCAGCAGGAGCTTGATGGCCACGGAACGCGCGAGCACCTCGTCATACGCCCGCCAGACGATGGCGACACCGCCGGACGCGATGGGCTCCTCGAGGACGTAGCGGTCCGCGAGGCGGCGCAGTTCCCCGGGCCACGGGCGCGACGGGTCCACTGCAGGGGCGGGGCCGACGTCCGGGTCGAGGGTTGGGTCGTCGTCCTCTTGGGTCACGGGCTGATGACGCGGGTGGCACTGCTGTCGGGCGTGGCGAACTCCAGCAGCGCATCCCACTTGTGGATCAGCCACGTCTCGGGTTCGCGCGTGATGACCACGTGGATCTCGATGGGGTCGCGACCCTCGATCGTCAACTCGGCGATCGTGACGTTCTCGCGCTCGGCGACGGCCTCGGCCAGCTCGATGGCGTCGGCCTCGCGGCCCCCTTGCTCGAGCTCGTCACCTGCGGCCCGCACGACACGCTTTGCGGCGTCCTCCATGGCGAGGCTGCCGATGAGCGGTGCGAGGATCTCGTGACCGGCGACGCCCAGGAAGAGGACGAACACCACGATCTGCATCAGCCATCCGGTGACGATCCCACCGCGCTCACCGGCGCTGCCGGTCCGACGCCACATGCGTGCCACCATGGTCCCCAGTGATTGCTGCCCGCAACCGTAGTCGTGCGGCGTGCCCGGATTGCGATTGCCCTGACGGTGGTCACCCGTCACGGTCATCGGGGTCTGGGCGGGCGTTGCTGCCCGGACCGCCGGTGACGACGGCGAGGCCGCCGGGGTCGGGTGGTTGCGGCGGTCGGCGGCGCCGCCGACCCAGCATCAGCAGCAGCACGACCACGGCGGCGACGGCAATGAGGGCCGGTCGACTCACCACCTGCGAGTTGACGGTCAGGCTTGCCCGTGCGAACTCCCGCTCGCCCGCCGCCGTGCGCACGATGACCGTGACCGGCAGGGTCCCGCGCGAGCGTGAACGGGCCAGGAACGACACGGTCTGCACGGAGTCGGGTCCGAGGACCAGTCGCTGGACCGACCCGCCCGGAAAGTCCAGTGAGCCGCCCGAGACCAGCTCGATCTCGACCTCCAGCGGCTCGCCACCGATGCGACGGACCGTCACCGGGATCGGGACTTCTTCGGCAGTCAGGGTGATGCCCGATTCTGAAGGCACTTCGATGGTGCCGTAGGCGGCCTCGACACGAGCGTCGACCTCGGCGAGCAGGTCACGGGCGGCTTGCGGCCGATCCGCGAGGGCGACGCTGGACGCGCGGCCAACGGCGTCGAGCAGCCCAGTGGTGGTCTGGCCGCCGATGGTTGCGTTGCCGTCGACCAAGGCCGTGCGCGCGGTGGACAGACGCCCCAGCGTGGCGGCGATGTCGGCCACGACCTCTGGCTGCGTCGCGGGTGCGCCCGTGGCGACCTGGGCCCGGGGCAGGGCGGGTTCGCCGGCAAGCTCGCCGGCGCCGACCAGGCGCAGCCAGCTGCTGGCCGGCAGCTGGGTCGTCAGTGCCCTGGCCAGGCCTTCGCCGGGGTCCCAGTCCTGTGGGGGCAATATCAGCAGCGGTCGGTCTGGGATGCCCGGGGATTCGAAGAAGATCATCGCGGTCTCCACCAAGACCTGTTGCACCGCTGCGACGGATCCGTGGGACAGCTCGGGTGTGTCCAGTCGCTGCGCGACGTGCGGGTCGGCCACGGTGACGACGAGTTCTCGGCCGCTCGCTCCCCGGATCGTGCGGGTTGGCCACGGCAGATCCGGCTCCAGGTGCGGATCCGGCTCGTCGAGGTGGTCATAGGGCACCAGCAGGTGCTGCCCGGGGAGCAGGTCGAGAGCGGCCGCCGTCAACCGGGCCGTGGCGAGAAACGTCGTCGCCTCTGGCGCACGCCCGGTGAGCCGCTCCAGGCCGTCACGGCCGCCGGCGGCCAGCCCCCCGGCGAGCTCAGCCAGGGCGTCGGGATCCGTCATCAGCCCGGAGAGGTCGGCATCACCCAGCGGGCCAGTGATCGGAGGGAGCGGCGCAGTGGCGACCATGGCGCGGAGTCGCTCCAGGACCGCCGCGGCCCTCGACGCATCACGCTCGTCATCCGACGTCGGGGCGGCGTCGCCCGGCGTCGCAGCCACCGTCGCCTGCAGCCCCTCCAGCAGGTGTGGTGCGACCTCGGCCACCATGCCCCGTGCGCCGGACGCCTCCAGCGCGGCCAGCATCGCGCCCAGCCGCCCGCCCGGTTGGAGGTCGGCCAGCGTCACAGGGTCAAACGTGCCGTCCAGTCGATGGGAGGGCGCGGTCGTGATCGGCCAGACCATCACCGTGCGCAGCGGGTTCGCCGGGACCTCGTCGAGGTGGATCGCCGCGGTGATGATCTGGTCGATGACCGTCGTGCCCTTCACCGCGGAGATCTGCACCGGGTACACGCCTCCCTGGCCTCGCACCGCGACACGATCTGCGGCGATGATCACCTCGGCGCCGGCCACCTCTCCTGGTCCGAGTTCGTCGACGACCAACGGCACGCGCTCGATCACCCGGGCGGTGCGCAGGCCGCCATCGAGTGCCTGGTGCAGCAGCGATCGCGACGTGAGGCGTCCGAACGTCTCAACCACCAGGTCGACGTCGGAGAGCGACGTGGGGTCGTCGTGGGAGAGCAGGACGCGCAGCGTCAGGCTGCGGACGGCCTGGCCAGGTTCGGCGGCGGTGCCGGGTCCGATCACGGGGGTGAAGTGGGCCAGCAGCAGGCGGGAGGTGCTGTCCTGGGCCAGGGCGGCCGGGGCCGCGCGCCCGAGCGGGGTGGCAAGGGCAGCGACGGTGGCCATGACCAGGATCAGCGCGCGACCGATCGCGCGCACGTCACCGATCACGGCGTGGCGACCTGTTGGACGCCTCGGGTGCGCCGTGTTCGTGGCGGCCCGCCAGGGCGACCACGTCACGCTCGTTGCGGTGGGCCAATCGGACCAGCGCCACCTCGATGGGGACCCATTCGACGTGCTCGGCCTCATCGTCGCGTTCGCCGGCCGGCTCGCCGTCCCACCACATCAGGAAGTAGTGCACGTACTTGTGGTAGCGCACCGCGTCGGTGCGCCACACGAACCAGTAGTCGATGGTCAGCAGGGGCTGGTCGAGGACGGCACGATGGCCGGTCTCCTCGCGGACCTCGCGGACGGCCGCCTGCTCCGGCGACTCGCCTTCCTCGATGCCACCCTTGGGCAGCGTCCATTGGGGCTTGCCGGCGGCGTTGCGCAAGGCGATCAGCAGGACCCACCGCTGCCCGTCCTCACGGTCGTCACACACCACTCCGCCGGCTGAGGTCGCGCGCCGGGTTGGGTACGTGGGCATGCGCTCCAGCGTAGCCCCGGCCACGTAGCGTCGAGCCGAACGCGGAGGGTCCATGCGCGCGCTCGTCCAGCGAGTCAGCCAGGCCAGGGTGACCGTCGACGACGAAGAGGTCGGGGCGATCGGGACTGGCCTGGTTGCGTTCGTTGGTGTGACGCACGACGACACGGCCGCGCAGGCGCAGCGGCTGGCGGCCAAGGTCGCGGGCCTGCGCGTCTTTCCGGGGCCGGGCGGCGACATGGATGCCTCGGTGGTCGAGGCGGGCGGGCAGGTCCTGGTCGTCAGCCAGTTCACCTTGTACGGGGACACGCGCAAGGGTCGCCGGCCCAGCTGGATCGCCGCTGCGCGCCCCGAGGTCGCAGAGCCGCTGGTCGATGCCCTTGTGGCCGAACTGCGCGCCCTTGGCTTGGCGGTGCTGACGGGCCGGTTCCGTGCCATGATGCAGGTCGCACTCGTCAACGACGGCCCCGTCACGTTGATGGTTGAGGTTTGACGGCGCCCGCAACCAGACGGGCCCCAGCCGATCCACGGGACATCGTGGGACCGCAGATGGCAGAGTGGCTCATGCCGATCCCGATCCTGGCCGACAACGAATCAGCACCATGACCGCAGCTGGTGGCACACGGCACCCGGCAACGACTCAGCATCGAGGAAGCAACCGATGACAGCCATCAACGACTATCTCCAGCTGTTGGTGGACTCGCGAGGGTCCGACCTGCACCTCAAGGCCGGTGGCCCCGCCTACATCCGCATCGACGGCGACCTGTCCCCGGTCACGCGGCTGCCACCCGTGTCGCCCAAGGACACCGAGGCGATGGCCTTGGAGATGATTGCAGGCGATGATCGGCTGCTGGACGGCCTGAAGGCGGGCAAGGAAGTCGACTTCGCCTACTCCGTGGCCGGGCTTGGGCGGTTCCGCACCAACGTGTTCCTGCAGCGCGGGTCCATGGGTTTGGTCATGCGACGGGTCCTGCCCGGCGCTGCCGACTTCGAGTCCATCGGGATGCCACCGGCGGTGCGCAAGCTGGCAGAGGAGCACCGCGGCCTTGTCCTGGTCACCGGCCCCACCGGCTCGGGCAAGACCACCACGACGGCGGCCATGATCGGCCACATCAACAAGACCCGCCGCTGCCACATCGTCACGATCGAGGACCCGGTCGAGGTGATGCACCGCGACGACATGGCCATCATCGACCAACGTGAGGTCGGCACCGACACGTCGACGTTCTCCACGGCCCTGCGCTCGGTCGCCCGCCAGGACCCCGACGTGATCTTCATCGGCGAGATGCGTGACCACGAGACCGTGGCAAGTGCCATGCAGGCGGCGGAGACAGGCCACTTCGTGCTGTCCACGCTGCACACCACCGATGCCAAGGAGACGATCAACCGCATCATCGACCTCTACCCGGAGGGCCAGCAGCGCCAGGCGCGCATCGCCCTTTCGAACTCCCTGAAGGGCATCGTCTGTCAGCGATTGGTGCCCAAGGCCAACGGCGACGGTCGCGTCGCGGTTGTCGAGGTCATGGTGATGACCACCCGCATCTTCGAGTTCATCATGGAGGAGGACCGCCTCGACGAGGTGCCCGACGCCATTGCCGAGGGCGCCTACTACGGCATGCAGACCTTCGACCAGCACCTGCTGAGCCTGTTCCGCCAGGGCGAGGTTGCCCTGAAGGATGCGATGAACGCGGCGACCAACCCCCACGACTTCAAGGTGGCCCTGCGCGCCGCCGGCCTGTCTGGGTGACGGTCGCGGCCTGCACGCCGCTCCGGGTTCGGCTGCTCCGGGTTGACCGCTGCGCCCGACGTAGCCTGCCGGACACCGTCCGCCGAACCCCGGGTCCCGCTGTCATGTCCACGTCGCAACTGACAGATGCCCAGGCGCACCAGCTCGGCACCCTGGTGGACGCCTACCCGGAAGCGAGGGAGCTGGGGGAGGCCTTCGCCCGCGCCGGTGAGGAGCTCTACCTCGTCGGTGGCACCGTGCGTGACACGCTGCTGGCCGAAGGTGACCACACATTGCTGGACACCATCGACCTTGACTTCGCCACGTCCGCCACGCCGGAACACACCGAGTCGTTGCTGCAGGGCTGGGCCGACGTCGTCTGGTTGACGGGCGCGAAGTTCGGCACCGTGTCCGCCCAGAAGGATGGGCGGACGCTGGAGATCACGACCTTTCGCACCGATGCGTACCAGCCAGGATCGCGCCATCCCGAGGTGACGTTCGGTGCCAGCATCGACGGCGACCTGTCGCGCCGCGACTTCACCATCAACGCGATGGCCGTTCGCCTGCCCGACTTCGCGTTCGTCGACCTGTTCGGGGGGCTGCGCGACCTGCGCGCCTTGGTGCTGCGGACGCCGGTCGACCCGCACCAGTCGTTTGCCGACGATCCCCTGCGGATGGTCCGGTTGGCGCGATTTGCCAGCAGGCTCGGTGCCACCGTCGACCCGGCCACGCTGGCGGCGGCAACCGAGATGGCCGACCAGCTGGCAACGGTCAGCGCCGAACGCGTCCGCGACGAGTTGGTGAAGCTCATCGCGGGAGCCCAGCCGTCCCTGGGGATCAACCTGCTGGTCGACACCGGGTTGGCCGCGCACGTCATCCCCGAGTTGGCGCAACTGGCGGCCTGCGTGGACCCGATCCACCGCCACAAGGACGTCTACGCCCACACCCTTGCCGTGATCGACAATGCCATGGCGCTCGAAGTCGACGGTCCCGACGTGGTCCTGCGCCTGGCCGCGCTGCTGCATGACATCGCCAAGCCGGAAACCCGGGAGATCCACCCCGACGGCAGCGTGACGTTTCACCACCATGAGGTGGCGGGCGCCCGCATGACCCGCAACCGCATGCGTGCCCTGCGGTTCGACAACGCCACCGTGAAGGACGTGTCGGAGCTGGTCAGGCTGCACCTGCGCTTCCATACCTACCAGCAGGGCTGGACCGACGCCGCCGTGCGCCGCTACGTGCGCGACGCCGGCCCGCTGCTGGATCGGCTGAACCGCCTGACACGGGCGGACGTCACCACCGGCAACCGCAAGCGCGCGGCGGCGATCAGCCGGCGCGTGGACGAGCTCGAGGTCCGCGTCGCGGAGGTCCGCGAGCGCGAGGAGCTCGACGCGCTGCGCCCTCCCATCGACGGCAACGACATCATGCGCCACCTCGACCTGGCCCCCGGCCGCGAGGTGGGGTTGGCCTGGAACCACCTCCTGGAACTGCGCATCGAGCAGGGTCCGATGGACCACGACGCCGCGTACGCCGCCCTGGACCAGTGGTGGGCCGAGCACGGTGGCACAGGGGCGTGACGAGCCGCGTGGGTGAGCCAGGCAGCGTGCCTGGACCCGGTGGTGGGCTGACGGCGACGGCGTCGTGGCGCGACCACCTGGACCGCCCAGTGGAGGTGCCCGAGCCGCCGGGCGCTGGCGCCGGCAGCCACTACCTCGACATCGGCCAGTTCCAGGGGTCGGACTACCGGCGCAATGCGTTCGCCCAGGCGACGGTGGCGGAGGTGGACGCCTTGCTGGCGCGCTTGGGCGGGGGGCGGCCCGGGCTGGCCTTCCTGGACATCGGCTGCGGCAACGGCCGCCACCTCCTGGAGTTGGCCCATCGTGGCCACGGGGGCCTGGGCATCGATCTGGCCCCCGCCCTGGTGGCCGATGCGCAGGCGTCGGCTGAACAGGCCGGGCTGGGCTCGGTCGGCTTCCTTGCCGCCGACGCACGGGACTTCCTGGACGGACGGTCCGAGGGCCCCCCGCCGTTTGACGTCGGGATGTCGCTGTGCCAGGGCGCGTTCGGCACGAGCCGCGCCACGGACGCCGCCGTGATGCACGGGTTGGCCCATCACGTCCGGCCCGGAGGATGGGTGGTCCTGACGGCGTTCCACGCGCTGTTCGCCGCCCGCCACCTCATCGAGGGAGACGCCTACGACACCGTCACCGGTCGCCACCACCACCGGGCGGAGGTCCACGGTCCCGATGGCCAGCGCCGGACGTTTGACCTGTGGACGACGGCGTACACCGTCGGCGAACTGGTCGCGCTGGCCGAGCGGGCACGGTTGACCGTGGTCGACCTGGCCGGTTGCGAGCCCGGCCGTTACGACGGACGCGGCGTCGGGCTGGATGATCCCGAGCTGCTGCTGATCGCCCGCCGCCCCGGCTGAGCCAGCAGCTGGATCCGCCCGCGTGTCACGCGCGCGACGACGCGTCGAGGGAATGTGCGCACGGGCGTCGGGCCGAGCATCCGGCCGTCGGTTGACGTGGCCGGGTTGTCGCCGAGCAACAGGACGTGGTCGTTCGGGACCGCGATGGTGCGGCCTTCGACGGTGATCGTTGCCGGGCCGACCGCGGCGATCCGCTTCACCACGGGTCGGCCGTCACGCGGGTCGCTGGCCACCACGACCATGCCGGGGCGGTGCCGAAGGACAGGGACGGTCAGGACAAGGTCGCCGGCGTGCAGGGTCGGAACCATCGATGTGCCGGTGACTCGTCGCAGGCTGCGGTTGGTCGCCAGAACCGCCATCCAGGTGATCGCGCCGGCCAACCCGGCCCGCGCCCACGGCAGCCGGCGCTGTAGCGTCACGCCGACCTCCTGCTCACCAACCGAGGAACACACCATGCGCCCCGCCACCCTGCTGCGCGCCCTGAACCCGGTGCGCCCCGTCGACGTTGTCGCCGCGCACTGCGACCTGTTCTGTGGCGTGTACTACCCCGAACAGGCTCGAATCGAGGCCGAATCGGTCAAGGCCTGCGCGGACAAGTACCACGCATCCGACGACGAGGTCTTCCGCGCCCGCTGCATCGCCATCAAGGAGGAGCGGGCCGAGCTGACCAAGCACCACCTGTGGGTGCTGTGGACCGACTACTTCAAGCCGCCTCACCTCGAGGCCCACCCGCAGCTGCACGACCTGTTCTGGCAGGCCACCAAGCTGGCCGGAGACGCCAAGAAGTCCATGGACCCGCAGGTCGGCCAGGACCTGCTCGACGCCATCGACGGCATCTCGAAGATCTTCTGGGAGACCAAGGGCGGCAAGCCCGACTGGCTGTCGGCCTGACCCATCGGATGGCCCCGACACATGCTGACCCCGCCTCAACGGGGTCAGCATGTGCTTGTCGAGGGCCATCCGGCGACCAAACGGGGCCGATGGGATGCAGGGCCGTCCAATCGGCCAGCGGCGGACCGTCCCAAGGGGGCAGGTCGACCTAGCCTCGTCCCCGACGACCTGGGAATGCTTCCTCGATGACCCCACGCGATCCGGGTACTGCCCCGCACCCAGACGATCTGCCGGCCCTTCGTGACCGTGTTCGTGCCAGCGGTCGGGCACCGGGGGAGGTCGCCGACCCGCGTCCGTATCGGTTGGCGCTGCTCGGCGTTGGGCTGCTCGGTGCGGTGATGGTTGCGCTCGGGGTGATGGGGGTCGATCGCCTGGCCGCGTGGGTCCCCGGTCCGTCGTTCTCGTACGGGATGGCCCTCGGTGGCGTGACCTTGACGGCGTTGGCCCTGCAGTTGCGCGTCTGGGTCGTCGGGGATCGGTCGATGCGCTGGTCCGCCGACGGCTACGTGCTGGTCACGCTCCTGGCCTGGCTGATTGCCCAGGACACGGTCCTGTTCCAGGGCACAGACCTTGCAGCGAGCGCCCAGGCGGGCTTCGAGATGCCGGCCCAGGCGGGGCCCATCACGGTCGGCATCCCCGCGTTGCTGTCGTTGTACGTCCTGTGGCATCTGACGCTGGCGGTGATGGCGCTGGGCGGGACCCTGCGACCGTCGGCTGATCGTCTGAGGGCCGCGACGTTCGCTGTCCTGATCGCCCTGGCGGGATTGCTGGTGGCGGGGGTGATCGAGCCGACCTGGTTCGACGCGGATGGGCTCACGACGTCCTACCGGGTGATGATCGCGTCGATGTTGGCGTTGTACGTCATTGCCGCAACCGTGTGGATCCGCGGATCGGGACACCGCCCAACGATGTCGCGCGCTGGCGTTGGCGTCGGCCTGTTGCTTGGGGGCTTCGAACTGCTGCTCCAGGTGCTGGTCGACTTCGGGACGTCGGCCGACCTCGAGTGGGTCCTGCTGCTTGTCGCGGTCTCGCTCGCCCTTCCGGGCGCGGTCGAGTTGATCGCCCTGGCGCAGGCGTTGGCGGCCCGTACCCGTGGCGAGGCAGCCCTGCTGCAGATGGTGCTCGCCGACCTGGTCGGTCTGGATGAGCCGGTCCCGTCGGGCTCGCTCGAGGCCGTTGCCTCGACCGCCCTTGCCGGTGCGGGCAGCCGGGCTCCCTTCCTCGAGCCGCGGGGCGAGCCACCGTCCGGCCTCGACGTCCACAAGATCCTTGCCGAGCAGCAGTACCAGTTGGCCGTCCAACCGATCGTCAACCTGGCCGACGGCAGCATCGCGGGCTACGAGGCGCTTGCACGGTTTCCGGGCCACCCGACCCCGACGCCGGACGTCGTGATCGCCGAGGCGCATCGCCTGGGCATCGGGGTGGAACTGGAACTGGCGTTGGTGGCTGCCGCACTTGCCCGCCTGGAGCAGCTGCCACCTCACGTCTATCTGTCCGTGAACCTCGGCGTCGAAGCGCTGCTCGACCCACGCGTCCTGGGGATGTTGAGCGACGGCGGGGCCAGCCGCCTCGTGGTCGAGGTCACCGAACACCTCCCGATCGAGGACTACACCAAGGTCCGCGCGGGCATCGAGCCGATGCGAGCGATGGGCGTGCGCCTGGCCATCGATGACGCGGGCGCCGGGTTCGCCAGCCTGCGCCACGTCATCCAGCTGCGACCGGACCTGCTCAAACTGGATCGTTCGCTCATCGTGGATGCCGACCAGGACCCGGCACGTCGCGCGGTCATCGCGGCGATGGTCGACATCGCCGGCAAGGGTGGCATGGACGTCGTCGGCGAAGGGGTCGAGCGTCCGGAGGAAGCCCAGGCCCTGCGGATCCTCGGCGTTTCCAAGGCCCAGGGCTACCTGTTCGGCCGGCCCACCGTGGCGCCCTTCACGGCAGTCGCCGAAGAGGCCCGCTGACCGTCGCGGCCCGAGCCGGAGCCGTGGTCGTGGGTCGTCTTGCGACGCCCGACGCGACAATCTGGTGGCCGGCAGCAACCGCACGTCGCTGGTCGGCGTCCCATGTGGCAATCACACTGGGAGCCACCGATGCGCCGCATCCTGACCACACCACTGGCCGCCGTCACCAGCCTGGCACTGCTGGCCACCGCCTGTTCGTCGGGCCTGGATGACACAACGACGTCAACGGAATCCGACGAGTCGCTGGGCGCGGACGGATCCGCGACCCCGCCGCCGGCTGCCGGCGGGACCGCCCGCGGCAACACCACGGGCTCCGACGGGGCCGGTGATGCGGCCGAGGCACCGGTCGCCGTGACCGGTTCCTCAGGCGGCGCGGCGGTGATCGGATCGCAGGCGGCCTCCGCCGAGGAAGGCGAACGCGCGGCGCCGGGCGACGCCACCTTCGCCACCGTCGACCAACACCCCTGGGTCGCCACGGCCAGCGATGCGCTGTCGACGTTTGCGATGGACGTCGACACCGCCTCGTACACGGTTGTGCGCCAGTGGCTGCACAACGGCTGGAACATCGAGCCGTCGATGGTGCGCCTGGAGGAGTTCGTCAACCGCTTCACCTACGACTACGAGCACCCGGACCGGGGCGACGTCTGGTCGGTCACCGTCGACGCCGCATCCACTCCGTGGATCTCGCCCGAGGGTGAGACCTCGTTGGTGCGGGTCGGCCTGCAGGCCTTCGCGGTTGATGCCGAGGACCGTCCCGACGCGACGTTGACCTTCGTCATCGACACGTCGGGTTCGATGGACGGCGACGACCGCATCGGCCTGGTCAAGCGCTCCCTCGCGCTGCTGGTGGAGCGCTTGCGTCCGACCGACCGTGTGGCGATCGTGGCCTATGGCAGCGACGCCCGACTGCTGCTGCGCCCGACCCCGCTGTCGGAGGCCGAGGTGGTCCTTGACGCGATCGCCGAACTGTCTGCCGGCGGTTCGACGTTCGCCGAGGGAGGCCTGCGCCTGGGCTACGCGGCCGCGCGCAACGCCTTTGATCCCAACGGCCTCAACGCGGTCATCCTCGCCTCTGACGGCGTCGCCAACGTCGGCGAGACCGGGCCCGAAGCGATCCTGGAGAAGGCGCGCCAGGAGGCCGCAGACGGGATAAGTCTGCTGTCGCTGGGTGTGGGCATGGGCAACTTCAACGACGTCCTGCTGGAACGCCTGGCCAACGACGGCGACGGCTCCTACTTCTACATCGACAGCGACGACGAGGCCGACCGCCTGTTCGGCGATCGACTGGTTGCCACCCTGATGCCGGTCGCCGCGCAGGCCAAGGTCCAGGTCGAGTTCGACGAGGACATCGTCACCGACTGGCGTCTGCTGGGCTACGAGAACCGCGCCCTGGACGATGACGAGTTCCGCGACGACTCGGTCGATGCGGGCGAGGTGGGTGCTGGCCACCAGGTG
>Ga0326597_10011250_pt1 | contig 11870 bp, 12 predicted proteins | sample RVTome_12_FD_203789 | JGI IMG/M metagenome (GOLD analysis project Ga0326597, IMG submission 203789) | Soil microbial communities from uranium-contaminated site in the Upper Colorado River Basin, Wyoming, United States - RVT100D185 | ecosystem: Environmental > Terrestrial > Soil > Contaminated >...
CGTCGCGTCCGACGGGGGCGCCTTCGCCCCGCCGGCGGGCAGCCAGATCATGTAGGCGCCCTGCGGCTCCGTCGTGAGCTTCATCCCGAGCCCGCCGCCCGGCGCGTCCGACGCGGACAGCACGACCGCCCCCGCGCCATCGCCGAACAGGATGCAGGTGTTGCGGTCCGTGTAGTCGAGGAACCGGGTGAGCGTCTCCGAGCCGATGACGAGGACGTGCCGCGCGAGGCCGCTCGTGATCCAGGCCTGGGCCGTCGCGTACCCGTACACGAACCCCGAGCAGGCCGCCGAGACGTCCATCGCGGCCGCCCGCGTGTTGCCGATCGCCTCCTTGACGAGCGCCGCGGTCGACGGCATCCAGTAGTCCGGCGTGAGCGTCGCGAGGATGATGACGTCGATGTCGTCCGGGTCGAGGCCGGCGGTCCGGATCGCCCGCAGCCCGGCGACCGCGCCCATCGACGCGGTCGTCTCGTGGGCGGCAGCGACGCGCCGCTCGCGGATCCCGGTCCGGCTGACGATCCACTCGTCGGACGTCTCGACCATCTTCTCGAGGTTGGCGTTCGTCAGGACCTGTTGCGGGGCGTAGCGGCCCCAGCCCGTGAGGTGGGCGGATGTCGGGCGTCGATCGGTCGTCACAGTGGCTCCACCTCGATGAGCGGCTGCTTTGCCTTCACCAGCTGGCCGCCCTCGGCGACGATCCGCACGACCCGGCCCGCTCGGTCCGACTTGATCTCGTTGAAGAGCTTCATCGCCTCGATGAGCCCGATGACCTGGCCGACCTGGACTTCCCCGCCGACCGTGACGTAGGGCGGCGAGCCGGGCGCGGGCGAGGCGTAGAAGATCCCGGTGAGCGGGGCGAGGATCGCCGGGCGGCCGGGTGCCTCGCGGGCGGGCGCCGCCTCGGCCGGAGGAGCGTCGGCGAGCGCGGTGGCTCCCCCGCCGGCCAAGGCGGGCAGCGCCAGCGCGGCCGGCTTGCGCAGGACGAGGCCGGTGCCCCCCGCCTCGACCTCGAGCTCGGTCAGGTCGCTCCGCTCGAGCAGCGCCGAGAGCCGGTCGATGAGCGCGAGCAGGGACGCGTCGCCGTCGTCGGCCACGGCCGGCTGGGGATTCCGGGGCTCGGTCACCCGTCCCACCGTCGGAACACGAGGGCCGTGTTCTGGCCACCGAACCCGAACGAGTTCGAGAGCGCCACGTTGACGCCGCGTTGCTGGGCGCGGTTCGCGACGAGGTCGAGCCCCTCGGCGGCCTCGTCCGGGTCATCGAGGTTGATCGTCGGCGGGATGCAGCCGGTCCGGATCGCCTGGATCGACGCGATCGACTCGATCGCTCCGGCCGCCCCGAGGGTGTGGCCCAGCATCGACTTGTTCGCGCTGATCGAGACGTTTGGCGCGTGGTTTCCGAACAGCGTGCGCATCGCCTGGAGCTCGGCCTTGTCGCCCTCGGGCGTCGAGGTCGCGTGGGCGTTCACGTGGTCGACCGTGTCCGGCTCGAGGCCCGCCTTCTCGAGAGCCCGCCGCATCGCCCGCACGGCGCCGATCCCGCCGGGGGCAGGCAGCGTGATGTGCGACGCGTCCGCGGTCGCGCCGTAGCCGACGAGCTCCGCAAGCGGCTCGGCACCCCGCGCCTCGGCGGCCTCGAGCGCCTCGAGGACGACGACCCCGGCCCCCTCGCCGACGACGAACCCGTCGCGGCCCCGATCGAACGGCCGGGAGGCCGCCTCGGGCTCGTCGTTCCGGGTCGACAGCGCGCGCATCGCGCAGAACCCGCCGACGAGCGGCTCGTAGATCCCCGCCTCGGCGCCGCCGGCGATCATCCGGTCCGCGTCGCCCCGCCGGATCGTCTCCCACGATTCGCCGATCGCGTGGCCGCCGGTCGCGCAGGCGGACACGGTCGTGAAGTTCGGGCCGGTCATCCCGAAGCTGATCGCGATCTGGCCCGCCCCGACGTTTGGGATGCCGTACGGGATGAAGAACGGGCTGATCCGATCGGGCCCGCGGTTGGAGTTCGTCGTGATCGCCTCGATCAAGGTACCGACGCCGCCGAGACCCGTCCCGAGGATCACGCCGGTGCGTTCTGCGAGATCGCCCTCGAGCCGGGCCGGCAGGCCGGCCTCGTCCATCGCCTCGCGGGCGGCGACGAGCCCGAAGAGGATGTAGCGATCGATCCGCCGGAGGTCCTTGCGGTCGAGGACGTGCGATCCGTCGACGTCGCGGACCTCGCCCGCGATCCGGGAGGTGAGTCGGGACGGGTCGAACGCCTCGATCGTGCGGATACCGGACCTGCCGGCGGTGAGGCCCTCCCAGGTCGACGTGACGTCGTTCCCGAGCGCGGTGAGCGCGCCCATCCCGGTGACGACCACCCGGCGCGCGGCCTGGGCGGTCATCTGACGAGCTTCCCGGTTCGGACCGTGGCGGCCCGGTAGACGTCGCCGGGCAGCCCGCGGGCGGAGATCGCGTTGGCGACCGAGAGGACGTCGAACTCGGTCCGCCGGATCTCCGCTTTCACCTCATCGCCGTCGAAGTCGATGAGCGCCCACGACGCCGTCGGATCGCCATCGAACACGTACCCGGCGCTGCCGTCGTTGACGATCTGCTTCCAGCCGAAGTCGCGGACCTCGGGCAGGTGGGTGTGGCCGCAGCACACGATCCGGGCGTCGGTCCGGCCGAGGCGCTCGATGACGACGGTCGGGTCGAGCGCCTGGTCGAAGCCCGAGGTCTGCGAACCGGGCGACCCGTGGCAGAGGAGGACGAGCGTGCCTTCGACCCGGATGCGCCGCTCCGACGGGAGCCGCCGGATCCACTCGAGGCGCTCCTCACCGAGGGCCTCGTGGGCCCATTCCGCGGCCGCCCGGAAGGCCTCCGGGACTCCGTCGGTCAGCCACGGGAACGCGGCCGTGAAGTCGAAGTCCGCGACGGCGACGTCGGTGTTGCCCTGGATGACGATCGCCCCGCCCGCCTCGAGCTCCCGGATCCCGTCGACCGCCGCGGCCGGGTCCGGGCCGTTCAGGGCGAAGTCGCCAGCGACGAGGATCGTGTCCGGCTTCGCCGCCTTGATCGCCTTGCGCACGGCGTCGAGCGCGATGGCGTTGCCGTGGACGTCCGAGAGGACCGCGATCCGGGCCATCAGCGGAGGACCCCGGCCGGCGGGATGACGAAGCTCAGGAGGCCCTCGCAGGCGACCTCTCCGTCGACCGTGGCGACGCCCCGGCCGCGCCCGAAGCGCGATCCGAGCTTCTCCATCGTCACCTCGAGCCGGAGCGTGTCGCCCGGCGAGACAACCCGCTTGAAGCGGACCTCGTCGATCCCGGCGAACAACCCGATCCGGTCACCGAAGCCGGGCTGCTTCGCGACGTACACCGCCATCGTCTGGGCGAGCGCCTCGACCTGGAAGACGCCGGGCATGACCGGCAGGCCAGGGAAGTGGCCCTGGAAGAACCACTCCGTCGCGGTGACGCCCTTGATCCCGACGATCCGCTTCGCCTCCGGGTCGTACTCGACGATCCGGTCGACCATGAGGATCGGCCAGCGGTGCGGGATGAGCCGCTCGATCTCGGCGGTCGTGTGAACGACGCCGGGGGTGGCGGGGGCCGTCATCTGGTCCGTCACGATGTCACGCCCGCGACGCCGCCGCGAGGAAGGCGGCGCTGCCCACCCGGTCGAGCATGCTCGTCGTCACCCGGCCCTCGAGGAACGGCTCGGACGCGAGGAGCGCCTGGTGGATGGGCACGTTCGTGACGATCCCGTCGATCAGCAGCTCGTCGAGCGCTCCCTTGGCGCGGGCGATTGCGGTCGGCCGGTCCGGTCCCCAGACGATGAGCTTGCCAAGGAGCGAATCGTAGAAGGAAGGGACGTCGTAGCCCGCGTACACGTGCGAGTCCATCCGGATGCCGGGCCCGCCCGGGAAGAGGCAGCGCTCGATGAGGCCGGCCGCGGGGCGGAAGTCGTTCGCCGGGTCCTCCGCGTTGATCCGGAACTCGATCGCGTGGCCCCGGATCTCGACGTCCGCCTGGCTGTACCCGAGCGGCTCGCCAGCCGCGATCCGGATCTGGGTCGCGACGAGGTCGATCCCGGTGAGGACTTCCGTCACGGGATGCTCCACCTGGATCCGGCAGTTGATCTCGATGAACCAGGCGTTGCCGTCCCGGTCGACGAGGAACTCGAGCGTTCCGATGTTCTCGTAGCCGGCCGCGACGACCGCCCGGATCGCCGAGGCGGACAGCGCGGCGCGGGCCGCCTCGGACAGGGCCGGGGTGGGGGCCTCCTCGACGATCTTCTGGTGACGCCGCTGGACCGAGCAGTCGCGCTCGCCAAGATGAACGCCGTGCCCATACCGGTCGACCGCGACCTGGACCTCGACGTGGCGGTTGTCCTCGAGCCACTTCTCGAGATAGAGCGAGTCGTCGCCGAAGGCGGCCTTCGCCTCCGACCGGCAGACCTTGATCGCCGACTCGAGCTCGCGCGGCGAGCGGACCATCCGCATGCCCTTGCCGCCGCCTCCGGCCGAGGGCTTGATGAGGACCGGGTAGCCGATCCGCTCGGCCTCCTCGAGGGCGTGCATGTCGTCGCGCAGGAGGCCCCGCGAGCCCGGGATCGTCGGCAGCCCGTGGTTCGCGAGCAGCCGGCGGGTCCCCTCCTTGCTCCCGAATCGCTCGAGGACCGGGGCCGGCGGCCCGATGAACGTCAGGTCGTGGGCCCGGACGACCTCGGCGAAACCCTCGTCCTCGGACAGGAAGCCGTAGCCGGGGTGGATCGCGTCGCAGCCGGTGATGATCGCCGCCGAGATGACCGCCGGCGCGGACAGGTACGAGCGCTTCGCGTCCGCCGGGCCGATGCAGATGGCCTCGTCCGCCAGCTGGACCGGCAGTGAGTCGCGGTCCGCCTCGCTGTAGGCGACGACGGCCTCGACGTTGAGCTCGCGGCAGGCGCGCAGGACCCGTAGCGCGATCTCTCCCCGGTTCGCGATGAGGATCTTGCGGAACATCAGCCGCTCGCCGGCCCGGAGCCGGCGTCGGCCGACGGGCCCGCGGCGGGCGCGGTCACCAGCTCGATGACGATGAGCTCCTGGCCGTACTCGACGGCCTCGCCCGCCTCGACGAGGCTCGCCCCGACGACGCCGTCGATGGGGGCGACCACCTCCTGCGGGATGCCGAGCACGTCGACGACGGCAAGGGGATCGCCGGACCGGACGCGGGCCCCGCCGGTGATCCCCTTGCGGTGCCGGAAGATCCCCACGGCCGGCGAGGTCGCGACCGTCCGGTGGAGGTCCGCGTCGTCGCGCCGGCGGCCGCCCTCGTCCTGCTCCGGTGCCGGGCGCGTGACCGGCGACGAGGCTCCCGGCGGCCCGCTGCCGTTCGTGGAGTGTGCGGCCCCGGCGACGGCAGCGCCGACCGGACGCGCGGGACGGTGGCCTTCGAGGGCCCCGGGGGCGTGGCCGTGGCCGGCGTGACCGGGCTGTGCCCGCGAGGGACGATCCGTGGCCCGGCGCCCGAGGTTGGGCCCGTCGCCGGGCCGGCGCAGGCGGACCTTCCAGGGCCCTTCGCGGATCTCGATCTCGCCCAGCCCGGTCGCGCCGAGCTTCGCCACGAGCGCGGGCAGGAGGTCGCCCGCCAGGCGGTCGATCGCTGCGTGATCCGCGGCGCGCTGGGGGGCTGTTCGGTCTCCGCTCGTGCGGCGCTCGGACCTGCGCCGTTCGGGCGTCGGCTCGGGCACTGGTCAGACCTCCTCGCGCGCAGGCGGCTCGTCGCGGCCGCGCCCCGGGCCGGGGAGCTGGACGCGGGCCCAGCGATCCGGATCGAGGAGGTTGCGCAAGCGGTCGGCGAATCCGGGCCGTTCCGGCGGCGCAACCGTGGGCTGGGCGACCTCAGTGTAGGCCCCCAGGTTGCGGTAGCGCCGGTAGCGTTCCTCGACGAGCAGGTCGATCGGAACCAGGGCGAGCGCGTCGAGCCGCTCGGCGATCACCGTGCGCAGGCGACGGGCCGTCTCCGCGTGGTCCGTGTGGGCCCCCTCGCCCGGCTCGGGGACGACGATGTCCACGACCCCGAGCGCCTCCTGGTCGGCGGCGCTCATCTTCATCGCGAGGGCGGCGGTCGGAGCCTCGTCGGCCGACCGCCACAGGATCGCGGCGCAGCCTTCCGGGCTGATGACCGAGTAAACCGCGTTCTCAAGCGCAATGACGACGTCGCCGACCGCGATCGCGAGCGCGCCGCCGGAGCCGCCCTCGCCGGTGATCACCGCGACGATCGGCGTGCGCAGCCGGGTCATCATCCCGACCGAGCGGGCGATCGCCTCGGCGATTCCGCGCTCCTCGGACTCCGGGCCCGGGTGGGCGCCCGGGACGTCGACGAACGTGACGACCGGCAACCCGAACCGCTCGGCCAGCTCCATCGCCCGCATCGCCTTCCGGTAGCCCTCCGGGTGGGGCATCCCGAAGTTGCGCCGGATGTTCTCGTCCGTGTCGGCACCCTTCTGCTGGCCGATGACAACGGCGCGGCGGCCGGCGATCCGGGCGAAGCCGGCGACCATCGCGGGATCGTCCCCGAACGTGCGGTCGCCGTGGATCTCGATGAACTCGTCGGCCAGGCCGGCGAGCAGCTCGAGCGTCCGCGGCCGGCGGATGTTGCGGGCCACCTGGACCCGGGCCCAGACCGCCGCCTTCGGGTCGGCCGGCGCTTCGGTGGCCGTCGCCGCGGCGGGCTCGCGGCGGCCCCGCAGCCGGTCAACCACGATCGACCTCCGCCGGGGTCGTCTGGCCTCGCCCTGCTTCGCCTCGTCCCGCCGGGCCCCGTCCGTTCGGGCCTTCGTCGATCTCCGGGATCACCCGGTCGGCGAGCGACGACAGGAACGACAGCGGCCGAAACATCGGGCTCACGGGCTCCTCGGAGCGGTCGGTCTCCTCGATCGGGCGGGGCACGACGTAGCGGACGAGCAGGGCCAGCTCGGCCCGCAGGTCCGTGCGGTGAACGACCCGATCGACGAAGCCGTGGTTGAAGAGGAACTCCGCGCGCTGGAAGCCCTCGGGGAGCTCCTGGGCGATCGTGCCCGCGGTGACGCGGGCGCCGGCGAACCCGATGAGCGCGTTCGGCTCGGCGATGTTGACGTCGCCGATCGCCGCGAAGCTCGCGAATACGCCGCCGGTCGTGGGATCGCTCAGCACGGAGAGAAACGGCACGCCCGCCGCCCGCAGGCGCTCGATCGCGCCGACGGTCTTGGCGAGCTGCATGAGCGCGAGGGTCCCCTCCTGCATCCGGGCTCCCCCGGACGCGGACACGATGATCAGCGGGATGCGCTCCGCCGTCGCGGCCTCGGCGGCGCGGGCGACCTTCTCGCCGACGACCGCGCCCATCGAGCCGCCCATGAACCCGAAGTCCATGACGCAGATCGCGACCGGCCGGCCCTCGATCGAGCCGGTCCCCCAGACCGCGGCGTCGCGCATCCCGGTCGCGAGCTGGGCGGCCGCGACCCGATCCGGGTACGACTTCTGGTCGACGAACTCGAGCGGGTCGAGCGACTGGAGTCCGGCGTCACGCTCGCGGAACGAGCCGTGGTCGATGAGGTGCTCGAGCCGCATCTCGGCCGAGAGGCGGAAGTGGTGGTCGCACTTGGGGCAGACCCGGAGGATCTTGTCGAGCTGCTTGTTGAACAGCATCTCCTCGCACGAGGGGCACTTCGTCCACAGGTCGGGCGGGTAGGCCTCCTTCCGCGGCCGGAACGACGGCAGCTTGATCGGCATCAGCCGACCCTTCCGCGGAGGTTCGTCCGCAGGCGCTCGGCGTGGGCGGCGCGGGCCGCCCGGGCCATCGGCGAGCGGGCGGGACGGGTGCGGCGCCAGGCGACGAAGGCCGCGCCGGCGATCGACAGGGCGGCGGATGTCAGCGCGCCGCCGATGAGCAGGGGGCGAGTGCGGGCGCTGGTGTCGTCGTTGTCGTTCGGGTCGGCGAGGGGGTCGAAGCCGGCCGGGCCTTCGGGGCGAGGGGGCCGAATCGCCACGATGGCTCCCCCACCGGCGGCGGGCGCGAGGCGCATCGATCGCGCGACGTCGCTCAGCCGGCCGGCGAGGCGCTCCTCGAAGCGGAACGAGGGGTGGACGCGGACGAGGTTGCGGCGGAGCCGCGTGGCGGCGTCGCGGACACTCCGATCGAGGGACGCGTCCGCGGGCGCGTCGGCGGCCCGCCGGTCGTCGGCGGCGAGGAGCGACTCGAGGTAGCGGTCGGTGAGGAGCGCGTCCGCCTCAGCGGCGTCGCGGCCGGGGAGCGTCATCTCGATTCTTCGCGCAGGTCGCGGCCGACGGATCGGAGAGCCCGGTGAATCAACACGCGCACCGCCCCCTCGGACCGTCCGAGGATCCCGGCAATCTCCGCGGTCGACATCTCCTCGACGAACCGCAGGACGATCGCGCGGCGGCGATCGGCCGGCAGGCGGCCCACGGCGCGCCACGCCTCGGCGGCCTCGTCGCGCAGCGCCGCCCCCCGTTCCACGTCGAGCGGGTCCGGGACGACGGCCGCGGCCTCCAGCGGGAGCGTCGGTCGGCGCCGCTTCTGGCGGCGCTGGTTGGCGACGACGTTGCGGGCGATCCGGAACAGCCAGACGCGGAACGTCGACGCGGCGTCGCCGTCGGCCGGACGCGCCCGCTCCTCGAACCGGTCGAGGTTCGAGAGCGCGGCGAGGAACGTCCGCTCGGTCGCATCCTCGGCTTCGTGATGGTCGCCGAGCTCGTAGTACGCGTAGCTGTACACCTGGGCGAGGTACCTGCGATAGAGGGCGTCGAAGCGTTCGGGGTCGCGCCGGGCTGCCTCCACGAGCGGGCGATCCCGATCGAGGTGGGTCACGGCGCCACGGCGGGCCCTGGCACTCCCCTGCCCGCTCACTCTTCCAAACACCGGCCGGGCCATCCCGTTACACCCTCGCCGCCCGAACGTGGCGGATCTCGCCGACATGGACCCTCCGGCGACTGCTCGATCCGCCCTCGACGACGAGAGCCCCGCTCGCGGCCTCAACCTCGACTGCCCGCACGAACTCCGACGTTCCGTCGGGGAATTCGAGCCCCACGAGCCGGCCCGTTGTCGCCTGGCGCCCCTGCCAGCCGACGACATCGAATTCGCCCTCGCGGAGCCTCTCGACCCGCGCCTCGACGTTGGACAGGAACGCCTCGAGGAGGGCCTGGCGGTCGATAGGGATGCCCCGCGAAGCCTCGTACAGGGATGTCATCCCGGCGGCGAGGCTCGGTGGGAAGTCGACCCCCCGCCAGCCGGCGTTCAGCCCGATCCCCACGACGACCCGCGGATCGGCCGTGCCGAGCCCATCGCTCTCGCCGAGCACGCCGGCGAGCTTCGGCCAGCCGGAGTCGGCCTCGACGACGAGGTCGTTCGGCCACTTCAGGCGGATCGTGCCGGCCTTGAGTCCGGCGACGTCCTCGGCCGCCTCGGCCATCGCGAGGCTCGTGATCGCGGCGAGCCGCCACGCCCGTTCGGCCGGCAACCACGTCGGCCGGAAGCCGAGCGACGCGAGGAGCGCCGCGCCCGACGGCGCCTGCCACGACCGCCCCTCGCGGCCGCGGCCGGCGGACTGCTCGTCGGCGACGGCGAGGCAGACCTCCGGCGTCCCGTCCGCGAGCCAGCCGCGCACGACGTCGTTCGTCGACCCGACGAGCGGGAAGTGCTCCTGGCGGCTGAGGAAGGGGCGGCCGGTCACGACGGTCAGCCGGCCGCCGCGGTCTCGATCGCCTCGGGCCGCTCGAGCTCGAACGCGGCATGGAGGGCCTTGAGCGCGGTCTCGAGCGCGTCCTCCGCGATGATCGTCGTGATCCGGATCTCCGAGGTCGAGATCATCTCGATGTTCACCCCGGCGTCGGCCAGGGCGCCGAACATCCGGGCGGCGTAGCCGGGCGCGTTCTGGATCCCGGCGCCGACGATCGAGACCTTCGCGACCGCGGTGTCGGTCGTCATCTCGCGGAAGCCGAGGTCGCGCGCGATCGGCTCGAGCAGTCGCTTGGCCCGCGCGAGCTCGACGCGGGGGATCGTGAAGCTCAGGTCCGTCGCGCCTCGATGGCCGACGTTCTGGACGATCATGTCGACGTTGATTCCGGCCTCGGCCAGCGGCGCGAAGACGCTGTGGGCGACGCCGGGCCGGTCGGGCACCTCGACGAGCGTGATCTTCGCGACGTTGCGGTCGTGGGCCAGCCCGCGAACCTTGTTGCGCTGTTCCACGAGCGGGTCCTCCGTGATGAGTGTGCCTGGGGCGTCCTCGAACGAGCTGAGGACCTCGATCGCGACGCCGTTCACCCAACCGAGCTCGACGGCCCGGGTCTGCATGACTTGCGCGCCCTGGTTCGCGAGCTCGAGCATCTCCTCGTAGCCGACTAGTTTGAGCTGGCGCGCGTCACTGACGATTCGGGGGTCCGCGGTGTAGATGCCGCGAACGTCGGTGAAGATCTGGCAACGGGCGGCGTCGAGGCGCGACGCGAAGGCGACCGCCGTCGTGTCCGAGCCGCCGCGGCCGAGGGTCGTGGTCTCGTGCTGGTCGGCCTGGCTCGCGCTGAGGCCCTGGAAGCCGGCGACGATGACAACCTTGCCCTGGTCGAGTTCTTGGCGGACCCTTTTCGGCTCGATCGCGGCGATTCTTGCCTTGCCGTAGCGGCCGTCTGTCGTGATCCCGGCCTGGGCGCCGGTCAGGCTGATCGCCGCGACCCCCAGCGCGTGGAGGGCCATCGAGACGAGCGTCGCACTCTGGTGCTCGCCGGTCGCGAGGAGCATGTCGAGCTCGCGGACGTCCGGCTCCTCCGTGATGCCCGCCGCGAGCGCCAGCAGCTCGTCGGTCGTGTCGCCCATCGCGGAGACGACCACGACGAGGTCGCTCCCGGCCGCGCGCTCGCGGGCGATCCGCCGGGCGACGCGCCGGATCCGATCGGCGTCGGCGAGCGACGAGCCGCCGAACTTCTGGACCACGAGTGGGGCAGGCATGGCCGGGGGATTCTATCAGCGGGGTTGCCGGGTTCCGGTCAGCTCCGTTTCTTCTCAAATGTCCTCCCAGGGGACGGACCACTCCTGTCCGCTCTCATCCGTCCCCCACGAGCCCATTTGAGGCTGTGGATCGCTCGACCGAGCTCAGCCCGTGCGTGGCGCGGGCCGAGAGGCGCTTCCGGCCCGGGCCGATCAACCGATTCCGTCCCCCCTGGGGACGGATGAGAGGAAAAACAGTCCCGAGATGGGCGGGCCGGTCGGTTGGCGGATCCAGGCGCGGACGCGGGTTCCTCGGATGGGGAACGCCGTCTCGAACAGGGCGCGGTGCTGCGCGACCCGCCGCCGTGACGTCTGCCCGTCGGCGACGACCAGGAAGCGCGACACGCCGAGACATGGCCAGCCCAGTTTCCGCGCGATCACCGGCGCGAGCCGGGCCTTCCGATCGACGCCCATCACCGTGGCGCCCGCGTCGCCGATCGATGCCTTCACCTCGTTGACGGCCACCTGGCCCGTAGCGGGATGGCGCGCCAGCACGTCGATCGAGCCACGCTCGCCGTATTCGGAAAAGGTCGCTTCCACGACTACCTCCCACCCCGCGGTGCCGTACAGCCGGACGAGCGCCTCGACGGTCGCCGCGTGGTCCGCGTCGAGAAGACGATCGAGGTCCGCGCCGCGCCAGCGGAATTCGAGCCCAAGCTGTCCGTCGAGGGCCAGTGCCACTGCCTCGAGATCGCGCCATCCAACGCTCCTGAGCTCGCCGCGCTCGATCCGCCCCGCCACGGTCCGTGAGATCCGCGCTGCGTCGGCCAGGTCCTGCTGGCTCCACCGGCGCCTCTTGCGCAGCGTCGTCACGCTTCGGCCGAAGCGGATCCGGTCCATGCGCGGAGCATGACGCGGGCCGATCATTGGCCGCTTA
>Ga0326597_10011251_pt1 | contig 11870 bp, 8 predicted proteins | sample RVTome_12_FD_203789 | JGI IMG/M metagenome (GOLD analysis project Ga0326597, IMG submission 203789) | Soil microbial communities from uranium-contaminated site in the Upper Colorado River Basin, Wyoming, United States - RVT100D185 | ecosystem: Environmental > Terrestrial > Soil > Contaminated >...
CTCGGCGGCGCTCGGCGCCGAACCTTTGGGCTCGGCGGCGGAAAGAAGCTGTTGCCATTCAGCGACCACCTGATCGATGGGCATTCCGGCGACAATGGCGATCACTTCAGCAGGCGTGCCGGTTGCGCTGGTCAGGCGGTCGAAGGAGCCGGCGCCGCCGGCCGACAGCGCGTGCGCAATCAAGAGTTGCTTGGCGCGAACCGGCACCGGCGCCGGGATGTTCATCACCGCGGCCACGATGTCGCAAGCTTCATCGCGGAGTTCCTTCACGCAGCGGCGCACGACTTCCTGCGCATCCGGATCCGACGTGCGCCAACTCGCCACGAGCGCCCGAAGGTCTGGCGGCCTGTAGGCCGGGCGCCAGTTGTCGCCTTTCGCCCTGGAGTTGAAATCGAGGATCGTATGGCACGCGGAGAGCGTGCCGCGTAGGCAATCGCGCGAATACGACGACTGCGAGGTGGCGAGGTTGAACGCAGTCTCCGACCAATTCCCGGAAGTCGGCGCCGCCACAGGAGTCCACGCCGAACTCCACGCTCGCACGCTCTGCGGCATCGCGGCCGCGTCTGAGCTGCCGAGCAGGGCAACGATCGCGTCGCGCGACTCCGACTCAGTAGGGTTCTTTCCGAAGTAGTGTGCAGACCCAGAGGGGCCGGGCACGCCAATCGAAGTGCTCCGCACGCGCCGCGGATTCACCGACCAATTGCGGGTGAACTCAATCGTTGTTGCTGCGGCGATGGCGGCTGCGGCGGGTCCGGCAAAACGTGAAACGGAGTCCCATGCGGCCTCGACGGCCCCCTGCAGGGTCGCACGCGACTTTGCGTCGAGCGGCTCGCCGGGTACCCGCAGGGTCAGGCTTCCGGCAACGATGGAGTCGGGCGGCGTGTCGCGCAGGGCCATGGCCCTCAGGGTTTCGAGCTGCTCCAGGTTGGCGCGGGAGCGCGCCGACGCTGCGGCGAGGCGGCGCGATGACTCGGCGACGAGCGATTCCGCGTTGACTTGTGCCGGCGACGTCGCCGGCACTCCGCCGAGCGCGAACATGACGGTTGCCACCAGCGCCGGCGGGAGCCGCCTACACATCGATCAGCATCCAGCGCACGGTGAGGACTTCGAACGGCCCTGGCCACGACGTCACGGCATTCCAGACCGCCAGCACGGGACTCGTTCCCGTGATTCCCTGACCGAACAGCTCGAGTACGAGTATCGCCGCGAGTGTGCCGGCAACGATGACCGGTGCGCGCTTTCCGGCGATGTATTGGACCGCGAAGATCGCCGAATAGAATACCAGCGATCCGCTCAGGAATCGGAGCGCAATACTGACCGGGTACGCGTGCAGTGTTTCGGGATATGTGAGTGCGAGCGATGCCAGCGAGCCGCCGAGCCAGACCGCGACGGCTGGAACGAGCAGGAGAGTCGCGCCGGCCATGAAGCGAAGCCGGACGAACGTTGGCCAGGCGATTGGCAGCGACAAGGCAAATGCATGGCCCCGCGCGTGATCCGTGATCCACGGCCGCACCGACAGGGTTGTGGCGGCGATGAACGCCAGCGCGCCGATGACGATGCCGACCCCCACCGACCCCTGCATTGCCGAGAGAATCGTCGATTCATTCGCCCCGGACGGCACGGCCATCGCCTTCATGAACGCTGTCGGGATGACGAACGCGATGACGGAGTACACGCCGAGCTCCAGCTGCGCCCACTTCCAATGAGTCGAAAGGACCTGGCGGAACATCAGTTGCGAGCCTCCACGGATGTCGTGCGGGCCGACCGCAGGAGTTCGACGAAACTTTCCTCGAGATCGAGGTCAATCACTTCGCGCACTTCGCTCCCCACGCTGGCGAACCACTGGGTCATGTCAGTCTGCCATCCTCGTACCACCCAGACTTCCTCCCGCCCCGTTTGCAGGCCGCGGGTGAGCATCGTGAACGGCGCGGCAGTCAGTTCGCGCGGCGCCTGCATGACGCGGAGTCGCTTGATGCCACCCCTGAATGCCTGCATCGGCATTTCGGCCACGAGGCGCCCGTCGTCCATGATTCCGACGTGATCGCAGATGCGTTCCTGTTCATGCACGAGGTGGCTCGAGATGAGCACCGTGGCCTGGCCCGCCGCCACATACTCGAGAAGCGCGTTCAGCACGTCGCGGCGCACTACCGGGTCGAGTCCGTCCGTGGGCTCGTCGAGCACGAGGAGTTCGGGCTGATGCGCGAGCGCGAGGAGCATCATCAGCTTGCCCGCCTCTCCCTTCGAGAGTCGCTCCACCCGCTGCTCCGCGCGCAGCGCGAACTGGCGGCGAAGTTCTTCAGCTCGTGCGGCGTCCCAGTCTGGATAGAATGAGGCCGTGTAACGCATCGTCTCGTCCACAGTGAGCGTGGGATAGAGATGAAGTCGCTCGGGGACGTAGCCGATTTTCGCCAGCGCCGCGTGGACGCCTGACGGAACGGCGTGACCGAGCACCGTGACCGTACCGTCGTTGGCGGGCAGCATGCCGAGGATGAGGCGAATCGCCGTCGTCTTGCCCGAGCCGTTGGGGCCGAGGAAGCCGTAGACGGATCCGCTCGGGACGCTCATCGCGAGGTCTCGAATCGAGAACTCCTTGCCCGCGCGGTACGTGAGGTTTCGTGTGACGATCGCCTCGTTCATTTGCGAGAGTCTCCGTCGAGTTCGTTGGCCAGCGCATTCTTGAGGTCGTCCTTGCCGAGCCCGAGGCTTCCGGCTTCGGCGAGCATGGCGCGCACCAGGCGTCGCGCCGCGGTGGCACGGTCGCGGGCCCGCCGATCGTTGCCGACGGCGGCAATGAAGCTGCCGGAGCCCTGGCGCATATCGACGATTCCTTCCTGCGCCAGGTCGCGATACGCCTGGACTACGGTGGCGGGGTTGACGCGGAGGCTGGAGGCGAGGCCACGCACGGACGGGAGCGCGTCCCCGGCGGTGAGTTCCCCCGATGCCACACCGATCCGCACCCGTTCGGCGATCTGGGCGTAGATGGGCGTGGCGCTGCGCGGGTCGATTCGTGAGAACATGAGATAGATTGTATCGGTGTAACGATACAGTGACTGATTGCGGCGCTCATGTCAAGGGGGCCGCCCAGGCGTGCTGGTGAACGATTACGCAATGCTCTCGCGGCACCTTGCCATGCGGATGGTGGATCGCGTGTCGTGGCTGCCGCCCCGGCCTTCTCGCGGTGCCGTACAAACCGGTGTTCCAGTTAGCTTCAAGGGGCGCACGGTCGCTGCTAGGTTCTTCTGATATGCCAGATTTTGCGACCGAGCCATCGATCATCCAGGGCGGGATGGGTGCCGCCGTCTCCGACTGGCGACTCGCAAACGCCGTGGCCCTCACCGGGCAGCTCGGCGTCGTCTCCGGTACTGGAATCGATACAGTGTTCGTGCGTCGTCTCCAGGATGGTGACTCGGGCGGACACCTGCGCCGGGCGATGGAGCGTTTTCCGATCCCCGGCGTTGTCGAAAACGCACTTCGTCGGTATTACCGGCCCGCTGGCAAGGGCGTTGGCGAGCCGTACAGGCTCGTGCCGCTCTTGAGGAATGTGGTCAGTCCGGCCCGGCAGCAGCTGACGATGCTCGCGACATACGCCGAGGTCTTTCTCGCCAAGGAAGGACATGACGCGCCGGTCGGGATCAACCTGCTCACCAAGATTCAGATGCCCACATTGCCGACGTTGTATGGCGCGATGATGGCGGGCGTCGGCTACGTACTCATGGGCGCGGGCATCCCACGCGAGATTCCCGGTGCGCTCGACCAACTCGCGTTGCACCAACCGGCGCGGATCCGGTTTGATGTCGAGGGTGCCGGCCGAAACGAGGCGCGCTATCTCGACTTCGATCCGCAGATTCACTGGGCAGCGGTGCCGGTGCCCCTCAAACGGCCAAAGTTCTTTCCGATCATATCGAGCAACCTGCTCGCCACTGTGCTCGCGCGAAAGGCGAATGGGCGCGTTGACGGATTCATCATCGAGGGGCCGACTGCCGGCGGACACAACGCGCCTCCCCGCGGTGATGCGGCGAACAACGAGCGTGGCGAGCCAGTATACGGTGAGCGGGACATCGTGGACCTTGAGCAGATTCGCGCGCTCGGCGTTCCTTTCTGGGTGGCCGGTGGCGCGGGACATCCCGAGCGTCTTGCCGCGGCGCGCGAGGCGGGAGCCGCCGGAATCCAGGTAGGAACGCTCTTCGCGTTCTGCGACGAATCCGGGCTGGCGGAACCACTCAAACGGTCAGTGCTCGCGTGCGCGGGCCGAGGTGAGGTGAGTGTTCGCACGGACCCGCGCGCTTCACCAACCGGGTACCCGTTCAAGGTCGTGAGTTGGCCGGGGATGTCCACGTTGCAAGCGAAACGCGAACGAAAGTGCGAACTTGGATATCTGCGCACGCCGTTCGTGACGGCGTCAGGGAGAATCGATTTTCGATGCCCGGCTGAACCTGCAGACGCCTATGTGCGGAAGGGCGGAAAGATCGAGGACACCGTGGGACGCTCGTGCCTCTGCAACGGGCTGCTCTCGGTCATCGGCCACGCACAGGTCAACGCGGACGGGAGCGTGGAACAGCCGATCCTTACCAGTGGCGATGACCTGCTGACCATCTCCGGCTTTCTCGCCGGTCGGTCGGCGTATAGCGCCGCGGATGTCGTCGACTACCTGACATCCTGACGCGATCCCGAGTCCGCCGTACCGCCGCGGCTGCACAACGGCGTGCACTTGAGCAATCTTTTCGAACCGGGCAGCGCGCGTCCGCAACGTCGGTACGCTGTTCGTTGGTCGTCGCGCAGCGCCGGTGTTTGGGGACTACGGAATCGGTGGTAATCACGTGCTGCCCACCCGACGCCGCGCGCGATTCACGGGTGGGCTTTCGGCGCTCACCTTCCTGCGCGTTCGGAGCTGGCTTTCGCTCGATGATCCCGCCGTAGCCGCAGCCGATTCAGCCGCCTTTGCGCGCCTCGAAGGGCTGGAAGGCCACGCGCGCGCGACCGAACGGCGCAGTGGAGGGGCCTGAAACCGCCAGCCCTGCCGGCCAGAAGACCGTGAAACCTCACACCTAAAAGGGCGGGGAACCAGATGAACTGAATGTTGTCGAATGTGACGCCGCCGGGCGTACGCGGCCCATCCCTCGCGGGGCGGCGCTGGCGACGGACCGCGGACGCTGGAGCCGATGCAGGCAGTCGGGTGGGGCCGGCGCGTCTGGGGCGGCACTCGTAGCGACGGCTCGGGCGGAGGGCTACTTTCCAATCTCCGCGGGCGTAATTCAGTTGGTAGAATGCCAGCTTCCCAAGCTGGACGTCGCCGGTTCGAGTCCGGTCGCCCGCTCTCCGGTTTGATTCTGTGCCGACGTCCGCTGACCGACTCGTCGATCCTGAACAAACCGAAGACCCCGGCTGCTCCTCGGCCGGGGTCTTCATTTTGTGCCACTACGGGGCTTGCTATAGGGGAGGGGGGTATACAGATTTCCACGTGCGAAGCGATGTCGGCAGCGTGCCGGCGGTGCGCCGATCGCGCGTGGAATGGCGGATACAGGAGGCATCATGGAACGGGTCACCCTGAACATCAGCGGCATGACCTGCGGGCATTGCGTCGGTGCAGTCTCGAAGGCCCTGCGCGGCCTCGAAGGCGTTGACGTCGAGAGCGTGGCCGTCGGCACGGCAACGCTCAACTACGACGAGTCCTCGGTGACACGAGCGCAGATCGACGCCGCGATTGCCGATGAGGGCTACAAGGTTATGGGCGTCGCATGAGGGCCGCGCTTCCGCTGGCGCCGGCCCATGAGATGAACAACCCGGCGCTGCGGCCTGCCGACCCCGAAGTGCCGCCCCGACCGATTCCGGCCGGCGCGGAGACGATCCGCATACCGGTCACCGGCATGACCTGCGCCGCGTGCCAGGCGCGCGTGCAGCGCGCCCTCCAGAAGGAGCCGGGCGTCGCCGACGCAACGGTCAACCTCATGATGAACACGGCAACGGTGACGTTCGATGCGGCGACGGTCACGCCGGAACGACTCGTGGCGACGATTCTGGGCACCGGCTACGGAGCGGCGCTGGCGTCACCCGACCAGACGGCTTTTGAGGAGCAGGAAGCACGTGACGCGGCTTCGGCGCGCGAGTTCACCGGACTGGCGCGCAAGGCGGCGATCACGGGCGCGATCGGCGCGGTGGCGATGTTCTTCGCGATGTCCATCCCCGGATGGATCATGCTGCTCGCGACGCTCGCGGTGATGACAACGGCCGGCAGGCACTTCTTTGTCGGCGCCTGGAAGGCGGCCAGGCACGGGTCATCCGACATGAACACGCTCGTGTCGATCGGCACCGGGGCGGCATTCATCTACTCGGCCGTCGCCACGATCGCGCCGGACCTGTTCATCCGGCACGGCGTCTCGCCAGACGTCTACTACGAGGCGGTGATCATCATCATCGCGCTGGTCACGACCGGCAATGCGCTCGAGGCGCGCGCGCGGCGCAACACGGCCGTGGCGCTTCGCGCACTGGTGAAGCTCCAGCCGAAGCACGCACGGATTGCGCACGGGACGGAAGACGTGGATATCCCGGTCGAATCCGTCATGCCCGGCGACATCGTCGTCGTCCGGCCCGGCGAGCGCGTGCCCGTGGACGGCGTGATCGAGAGCGGCACGAGCGCCGTTGACGAGAGCATGCTGACCGGCGAGTCACTTCCGGTGCCGAAGGCGCCGGGCGACCGACTGATTGGCGCGACCGTGAATGGAACCGGCTCGCTCCGGTACCGTGCGACGACGCTCGGGAGCGACAGCGTTCTCGCGCAGATCGTGCGGCTGATGCGCGACGCGCAGGGCTCGCGCGCGCCAATTCAGCGACTGGCCGACCAGATATCGGCCGTGTTCGTCCCCACAGTGATCGTGATTGCGCTGCTCACATTCGGCACGTGGTATTTCGTCGCCGAATCGGCAGGAGTGGGTCGCGGACTCGCGGCGGCTGTTGCCGTGCTGATCATTGCCTGCCCGTGCGCGATGGGGCTCGCGGTGCCGACGGCGGTCATGGTGGCGACCGGGCGCGGTGCAGACCTGGGCGTGCTCATCAAGGGTGGCGAAGCGCTCCAGCGTGCAGGCGACGTCACGACGATCGTGCTGGACAAGACCGGTACGGTGACGGAAGGCCGGCCGGCGGTGACGGACGTCATTGTCGCGCCCGGTGGCGCGTTCGACCGCCACGGGGGGACGGCGCGCTTGGTGGGACTCGCGGCCGCCGTCGAGCGCGCCAGCGAGCACCCGCTCGCGGACGCGATCGCGCGCCATGACGCGGACTTGCGCGGCGCGTCGCCAGTGGAAACGCCGGCGGCGCGCGTAGAGGCGTTCCAGTCGCACACGGGGCAGGGCGCGACAGGTGTGGTGGACGGCGCCGCGGTTGCCGTCGGAAATGCCGTGCTCATGAGCGAGTTCGCGGTGGACATCACGGCGCTCGCCGCAGACGCCGATCGACTTCAGGCCGAGGCGCGGACGCCGATGTACGTGGCGGTGGACGGCGCGCTCGCCGGGGTGATCGCCGTCGCTGATCCAGTGCGCGAGACGTCGCGCGAGGCCGTCGAGCGGTTCCATGCGATGGGGCTCGCGGTGGTGATGCTCACGGGCGACAATCCGAAGACGGCCGACGCGGTTGCGCGGCGGGCCGGCATCGAGCGAGTGGTGGCGGGTGTGCTGCCGGCGGGCAAGGTGGACGAAGTACGACGGTTGCAAAAAGCGGGTGCGGTGGTTGCGATGGTTGGCGACGGCGTGAACGACGCGCCTGCGTTGGCGCAGGCCGATGTCGGCGTGGCGATCGGGACGGGCACGGATGTCGCCACCGAGGCGAGTGACGTCGTGTTGATGCGCGCCGACCTGCGCGCCGCCGCGCAGGCGATCGCCTTGTCGCGCCGCACGATGCGTACCATGAAGCAGAACCTGTTCTGGGCGTTCATCTACAACGTGATCGGGATTCCAATTGCGGCCGGCGTTCTGTACCCGGCGTTTGGCCTGATGCTGAGCCCGGTGGTGGCGAGCGCGGCGATGGCGTTCAGTTCGTTCAGCGTTGTGACCAACAGCCTGCGCCTGCGTGGCGCGCGCCTCGACTGACTTCCGATTCCCCCAACTCCATCGGTCACGATTCATGCCGACACCGACGCGATCAAAAGCGGCATCAAAAAAACGGATCCCGGTTGCTGCCGCCTCCGGGCCAGCGGCGTGCGGATGCGCCGTGGACCTGCCCGTTGGTCATGGCGGTCGTGCGCTCGCCGTCGACGACGCGACCAAGGCTCGCAACCTCACGCGGCTTCGCCGGATCGAAGGGCAGGTTCGCGGGCTCCAGAAGATGGTGGCGGATGAGCGGTACTGTTCAGACATCCTCACCCAGGTATCCTCGGTGCACGAAGCGCTGCGGGGCGTGAGCCGCGAACTCTTGCGCAATCACCTGAAGCACTGCGCGGCCGCGGCGATTCGGGCCGGTGACGCCGAAGCCGAGGCGATGTATGACGAACTCGTGGACCTGATGCACAAGCACAGTCGATGACCGGATTGTGACCACACGGCACGGGATGGTTGAACGCGTGGGTGCCGAACCCCGTACCTTTGGGCTGTGACGACTTCGCCGCTCCGGTCCTCCGGTCCGCACCCGCAATACGCCGCGCCGGCGATCTCGGGCTGGATGGCCAGCTCGATGTCCCGTCACGCGGTCACGATAGTCTTCGCGACGCTCGTGATCGTCGGTGGCGACCTGCTGGGTGCGAGCATCGACCTGCGGACTTACCTGGTGATGGGTACCTGGATCGGCGTCAACGTGGTCATCTCGCGCTGGGCCAACAGCCCGATCGAGTACGACCAGCGGGTACATCGCTACGGCTGGTCGATCGCGGTCGACGTCATCTTCCTCGCAGCAGCGTACGTGTTTCTCGACGCCGCGCGCTATCTGGGCGTCGTCTTCTTCGCGCATCAGGCGCTCGTCGCCAGTTCGACCTTGCCGCGACGCTGGGCCCTTGCCATCGCGACGTTGATCATCGCCGTGTACGGCGCTCTGGCGACGTTGGCCGTGTACGGTCCGCAACTCGTCGTGTCGCCGATTGGATTGTCGCCGGTCACGGGCAACCGGCTCTTCATCGTCGCCAGCGTCGCGTCGGTAGTCGGAATGGTGGGGCTGTTGCTGCACCTTCAGGTGCGGATGATAAAGTCGATCCGCGACGCCGAAATGCGCTACCAGACGCTGGTGCAGTCGGCGTACGACATGGTGATGACGTTCGACGAGGGCGGGCACTTCATCGATGCAAATCCGGCGACGCTTGAGCAATCGGGATACCGCTGGGAAGAGCTCAAGCTGCTGCCGAACTCGTCGTTCTTTCCGCAGGCCGACTGGCCGGCGATCGTCGGCGCGTTCGAGCGGACCAAGCGTGGCGAGTCGGTGCATCTCGAGGTGCGTTACATCCGAAAGGACGGCTCGGAGCGATGGGTTCTCACGTCGGCGGCAGCGACCATGTTCGATGGGCGCCACGCCACGGTCGTGATCGCGCGGGACGTCACCGATGCGCACCAGCGGCACGACGAACTGCGTGAGCGCGACTCGCGACTCGCGCTCGTCCTGGACGCGCTGAACGCCGGTTTCATGAGTTTCGATCGCGATCTCCGGGTCACCTCCGCGTTTGGCGAATGGGCGCGCGAGCGCGCCGCGCGGGGCGAGACCCTGGTGGGGCGCCCGCTGCACGACCTGATCGCCTCAAACGAGATCATCGCACAGCACGAGAACGCGGAGCGCCGGGTGCTCACGGGTGAGACGGTGTCGGTTCAGTGGAAGGCCGAGGCCGATGACGGCGTCCGCCTGATGCGTTCGCATATCGTGCCCGTGCGCGATGCGAACGGTGAAGTCACCGGTGGCGCCGGTCTCTGGGTGGACGAAACGGACCTCGCGATCGCCGAGGCGGAGCGCGAGCGACTGCTGCACCGGGTGGCAGATGCGGATCGCGTCGAATCGCTCGGCAAGCTGGTGTCGGGTGTGGCGCACGAGCTCAACAACCCGCTGGCGGCGATCCTGAATTTCACGGAGGACCTGCTCGCGGACGCCCGCGCGCCGGAAGAGCGCATCGCGCTCGAGGTGATCCAGGCGCAGGCACTGCGGTCGCGGACGATCGTGCGCGACTTGCTCACCTATGCCCGGCGCGACGTGGCGCGGGCCCGAACGCCGGTGAACCCCGGCCCGATCCTCCACAGCATCGCCCGCGCAATGCGTCCGGGGTTTTCCACGCAGGGCGTGGACTTCACGATGGAGATTGCCGATGCCGGACCTGCGCTCATGCTCGATCGTACCGGCTTTGAGCAGGTCGTCACCAATCTGCTGACCAACGCAGCGCACGCCGCGGGTAGTGGCGGAAACATCCGGCTCACGAGCCGTGTGAAGCGGGGCGCGCTGGAAGTGATCGTCGAAGACAACGGAGCCGGCATTTCACCGGAAGCGGCGGGGCGGATTTTCGAGCCGTTCTTCACCACGAAACCGACCGGCCACGGCGTCGGCCTCGGCCTGTCGGTTTCACTCGGGATCGTGCACGCCCACGGCGGGACACTGACGGCAGAAAACCGGCCGGCCGACGCCGGCGGTGGCGCGCGGTTTGTGCTGCGGATTCCGATCCAGCCGGTTGACGGCTCCGAGGCAAGCGGTGTCGGAACGGTATCCGGTGCCGATCGCGGCGAGCATGGTCTCCGCCGCACCGCAGACGCGCCTCGCCGAAGTGCAGCCGATCCACGTCCGATTTCCGAATCGCCGTCAGGGCCGAAGGCGATGCCGGAGCGTCGTCCGACGATCCTGATCATCGACGACGAGGGAGCGATCCGGCAGGGGCTCCGCCGCTACTTTACCCGCAAGGAATGGGTGGTGGAGGAGTCAGCCGACGGCGCGGACGCGCTCGCCAAGCTGCTGCGTCCCGAGGCCAAGCGCATCTACGATGTCGTGCTCTGCGACCTCAAGATGGCCGGCGTGAGCGGCATGGACGTGTACGATCGGATGCTCGCGGCGGCGCCAGACATTGCGGCGCGGTTCATCCTGTCCACCGGCGACACGTCGGCGCCGGACGTTTCCGGGTTTCTCGCGACGGTGAGCGTGCCGATCCTCGAGAAGCCGTTCGAGCTCACAGTCCTGGAAACGCTGGCGCATCGCGTCAGGTCGGGTTCAGCAGTCGGTACGACGACAGCTGGTCGAGGGCCTTCTTGAGCGCGTCCGGGGTCACGGGCTTCGTGACGTAGTCGTCCATGCCGGCCGCGAGGCATCGTTCGCGGTCGCCCTGCATGGCGTTGGCGGTCATGGCGATGATGCGCAGGTGCGCGTCGCCGGGTTCGCGCTCACGAATCCGTTGTGTCGCTTCGAGGCCGTCGAGATTCGGCATCTGGACATCCATGAAGATCACGTCATACTCGAACTGCCCGGACATTTTCAGCGCCTCAACGCCATCGTTGGCGACGTCGACGCGGCAATTGAGGCGTTCCAGCATGCGCACGGCGACAAGCTGGTTCACGGGATTGTCTTCGGCGAGCAGGACGCGGATCGTGGCGAGGTTGTCGGTGGAGCGTGACGCCACCGCCGGTCGTCCCGGCACCCCAATGCCATCCTCCGGCGTGAGGACGCGACTGGCGCGCTCGATCAGTGAGTGCCGCGTGATGATCTGCTCACGCGCGAACGATCCCGGTCCGCGATGCAGCACTGCCTCGCACGCCGCGGCCACCACGCTCGGCCGGAACGGTTTCGTGAGGTATGCGTCGAATCCGGCCTTCTGGAATCGCTCCGCGTCGCCGCGCTGCGCGGCCGATGTCGCCACGATGAGCAGGCAGTCGCGGAGTTCCGGGTCTGTTCGGATTGCGCGCCCGAGCATTTCGCCATCCATCCGCGGCATGAGG
>Ga0326597_10011252_pt1 | contig 11869 bp, 9 predicted proteins | sample RVTome_12_FD_203789 | JGI IMG/M metagenome (GOLD analysis project Ga0326597, IMG submission 203789) | Soil microbial communities from uranium-contaminated site in the Upper Colorado River Basin, Wyoming, United States - RVT100D185 | ecosystem: Environmental > Terrestrial > Soil > Contaminated >...
CTCAGGGCAGAATTCCAATAATTCGGTGCGGGTGACGGATGAATTTTTGCGCGCTGTGGAAGACGGTTCGACGTGGAATCTCAACTGGCGCATGAAAAAGGGCGTGGCCCGCACCGTCGATGCCCGCGCCTTGTGGGACAAAATCGGCCATGCCGCCTGGGCCTCGGCCGACCCCGGCATCCAGTTCCACACCACCATCAACGACTGGCACACCTGCCCGGCGGCCGGCGCCATCCGCGCCTCCAACCCGTGCTCGGAGTACATGTTCCTCGACGACACGGCCTGCAACCTGGCCTCGCTCAACCTGTTGCAGTTCCGCGACGGCGCCAGCGGCGAGTTCGACGCCGAGGCCTTCGAACACGCCACCCGGCTGTGGACCGTCGTGCTGGAGATCTCGGTGCTGATGGCCCAGTTCCCGTCGCGCCAGATCGCCCGGCTTTCCTATGAGTACCGCACCCTGGGGCTGGGCTTTGCCAATATCGGCGGCCTGCTCATGGCGTCGGGGCTGGCCTATGACTCCAATGAGGGCCGTGCCCTGTGCGGGGCGCTTTCGGCGATCATGACCGGGGTTGCCTATGCCACATCGGCCGAGATGGCCGGCGAACTCGGGGCTTTCCCCGGTTTTGCCGCCAACCGCGCGGCCATGCTGCGGGTGATGCGCAATCACCGCCGCGCCGCGCTGGGCGCGAGCGATGGCTACGAGGCCCTGAACACCCCGCCGGTGCCGCTCGATCACGCCAACTGCCCCGAGCCACGCCTTGTCGAGCGGGCGCAAGCCGCCTGGGAAGCCGCCGTGCGGCTGGGCAAGAAGCATGGCTACCGCAACGCCCAGGTCTCGGTCGTGGCGCCGACCGGCACCATCGGCCTGGTGATGGACTGCGACACCACCGGCATCGAGCCCGATTTCGCACTGGTCAAGTTCAAGAAACTGGCCGGCGGCGGCTATTTCAAGATCATCAACCGCGGCGTGCCGGAGGCCCTGCGGGTGCTCGGCTACGCTCCCGAGGCGATCGAGCAGATCATCACCTATGCGGTGGGCCACGGCACGCTTGCCGGTGCGCCCGGCGTCAACCACGTCACCCTCGCCGCCAAGGGTTTTGGGCCCAAACAGCTCGCGGCCGTCGAAAAGGACCTGGGTGCTGCCTACGACATCAGGTTCGTGTTCAACAAGTGGACGCTGGGCGAGGATTTCTGCCGCAAGCTCAAGATCAGCGACGCGCAGCTTGCCGATCCCGCCTTCGAGCTGCTGGCGCATCTGGGCTTTTCCAGGCGCGAGATCGAGGCGGCCAACATCCATGTCTGCGGGGCGATGACGCTGGAGGGCGCACCCGGCCTTGCCGATGAGCATCTGGCGGTGTTCGATTGCGCCAGCCCGTGCGGCCGGCTGGGGCGGCGTTTTCTCACCGCTGAAAGCCACATCCGCATGATGGCGGCGTCGCAGCCGTTCATCTCCGGGGCCATTTCCAAGACCATCAACATGCCCAACGAGGCCACCCTCGAGGACTGCCAGGACGCCTACATGCTGTCGTGGAAGCTCGGCATCAAGGCCAATGCGCTCTACCGCGACGGCTCGAAACTCTCCCAGCCCCTGTCGGCCCAGCTTCTGGCCGACGAGGACGACGAGGACGAGACCGTCGAGGCGCTCGGCGCCAGCCAGCCCATGGTGCAGCGGGTGGAAAAGATCGTCGAGCGCATCGTCGAGGTGGAGATCAAGCGGCAACGCGAGAAGCTGCCGCAGCGGCGCAAGGGCTATACCCAGAAGGCCATCGTCGGCGGCCACAAGGTCTACTTGCGGACCGGCGAATACGACGACGGCCAGCTTGGCGAGATCTTCATCGACATGCACAAGGAAGGGGCCGCCTTCCGGGCGATGATGAACAATTTCGCCATCGCCATCTCGCTCGGCCTGCAATACGGGGTGCCGCTCGATGAATATGTCGAGGCCTTCACCTTCACCCGCTTCGAGCCGGCCGGCATGGTGCAGGGCAACGAGGCGATCAAGAACGCCACCTCGATCCTCGATTATGTGTTCCGCGAACTGGCCGTTTCCTACCTGGCGCGCAACGACCTGGCCCATGTCGATCCCGCCGACATCGGCTTCGATGCCATGGGCAAGGGGGTGAAGGAAGGAAAAGCCGGCGGCGAGACCGGGGGCCCCTGCCCGCCCGGCGGCGTGCCGGCAAGGCGCATGCTGTCGACCGGCTATGTGCGCCAGAAGTTTCCCGTCAACGTGGTGCTGATGCCGGGCTCCTCGGCCAAGGCGCAAGGCGCCAATCCGGTGGCTGCACTCAGGGTGCGCGCCGAGGAAGGCTTCGCCACCCGCGGCACCGCGGCGCTGGCCGTGGAGGTCGAGGCCGGCATCCTCGACATCGATTCGGACGGCGACGCCATCGCCCGCACCGAAGCCGAACGGCGCGTCGAAGCCCGCATGAAGGGCTACGTCGGCGAATCCTGCGGCGAATGCGGCAACTTCACCATGGTCAGGAACGGCACCTGCCTCAAGTGCGACACGTGCGGGGGAACGAGCGGGTGCAGTTGAACCATGGGCCCAAGCGAATTGAAAACTGCAAGGAACCGGAAGAAACAATCCGTGGCTGGTGGAGATGGGGCAGAGCAAAAAACGTAAGACCGAATTCTTGGCTGAGCACCCACTTTGCTGCTTCTGTGGCGGGGAAACTCGATCGACTGAAATCGATCATATGCCTCCCGCCGCCATGTTCAATCGTCAGCATCGACCGGATGGGCTTTTGTTTCCCGCGTGTTCGCCATGCAATCGTCTCAGCAAGGATTCTGAACAAGTTGCTGCATTCGTGGCGGTTTCAAAATTATGTTCTGATGACAGCGAAGAGTCCAAACATTTCCGGAAACTTGCGCTTGCCTTTCGCAACAATTGCGGCGTTGCATTTGACGAAATGGCGCGAAATCGCTCCCGCACGGTCATTTTAAAGAAACAACTTTCTAAAAAGTTTTGCGAAGAAGTTGAGGTAATCCAATTCGGACCAACTGCTATTCGACACGTAGAGTTGTTTGGTGCCAAGTTCGGCATGGCAGGCTTTTACGAGTGCTCTAAACAACCGTTACCAAAGTCGGGAGGCGTTGCGGTTAAAATCCACACGTCCATCGACGCAATTCAGGGGAGTCTACCTTCCTTTCCTGCGGAGATGGGACCGCTACATATTATGAAGCAAGGGCGGTTCACTTCTGAAGGTCAATTCGAATATCGATTTATGCTGACGGACGACGGCAAAGCGGGCGTGTTCCAAGGTTTGTTCCACAGGAATTTGCTCGTCACAGCCTTTGCATTTGTTGACAGAGCAGAGGCACCGCACGTGCTTGAAGGCCGGTGGTATATTCCAGGAGAGCTAAAGCCAGTCGAGTCGAACGTCAGATCGCAAAGGATCGGCTACTCGTTTTCTTCAGCCCCTCATGTTGGCCCCGAAAGCGAGTAGCCAGCGTAGCCCGGATGAAGCGCTAGCGTAATCCGGGACTGGCAACCGGCGCTTTGCCCCGCATTGCGCTGCGCTGCATGCGGGCTACCAAAGTGGGGGCCCATTCATGATCGACAATTCCGCGCAAGTTGACCGGCTGCTGTCGAAACTGGAGGCGGCCTTGCCACTTGCCGCTCACATCCCGCCCGATCTGGCGGAAGTGTTGCGTGACGATGTCGAGGCAGGCCATGTGCCTGCTACGTGCGAGGTCACGGAGATCAGTTATGCGGGCGATGAGGGCGCTCCAATGACAGCCGGATGGATGGCGGGGTCAAGCCCCGCCATGACGACGTGTGGTGCTCGCAATTAAACCCAAACCCGTCACCCCGGGACCTGATCCCGGGGTCCATTCCGCCGGGGTTTCAGCCAGCCGCGAGGCCAGCGGAATGGATACCGGCATCAAGTGCCGGTATGACGATGGGCTGGTTTGTGACCCACCCACACCCCTCCGTCACCCCGGGGCTTGATCCCGGGGTCCATTCCGCCGACGCTTGCCTCCATGAAGCGCTTCTGGGTCTACATCATCGCCAGTCGCAAGAACGGCACGCTCTATGTCGGCGTCACGTCAGACCTCGCGCGCCGCGCCTTCGAGCACCGCGAAGCTGTCGTTGAAGGCTTCACCAGCCGCCACAGCGTCAAGCGCCTCGTCTGGTACGAGGAGCACCCCAGCGCCGAGGCCGCCATCCGGCGCGAGAAGGCCATCAAGGAGTGGAAGCGGCAATGGAAGATCGACCTGATCGAGGCGGCGAACCCGGCGTGGAACGATCTCCACCTCACCCTCAATCGATAGCCCGGCGGAATGGATGCCGGCATCAAGTGCCGGCATGACGGAGGGTGCGGGGCACGCACCCGGCCCAAACCCGTCACCCCGGGACTTAATCCCGGGGTCCATTCCGCCATCTCATGTCCGCCAAGAGGCGAGGAGCGCCGAAGGCGCGACCGGGACCAAGCAAGAGGCGAGGAGCGCCGAAGGCGCGACCGGGACCAAAAACTCCGGAGAGGAGCGCCGAAGGCGCGACCGGGACTGGAAAAGCGCGCCCCGTTCCCGCTCAGGCCTGTTCGCGTATCAGCGTCACCAGGAGTGAGAGCACGAAAAAGACCACCAGCAGCACGATGGCGCCGGTGCCGATGATGTAGGGACGGTTGGGATATTCCGACGACTCGGCCAGCGATGGGGTGGCCACGATGACCAGGTATTTGAGCCGCCGCGCCGCCTCGATACGGGCCTGCTCGAGGGCATTGAGGTTGGCCTTGTAGATATTGGTCACGAATTCGAGCGTCACCTGGATCTCGCGGAACTGCGAGTCAAGCTCGCTGAGCGAACCGGTGGTCGATCCGCCCAGGCGCTCTCTCTCGCGCTGGATCTGCCGCTTGAGAGCGGTAATGTCGAGCTGCAGCGTGGTGAGTTGCGGTGCGTTGGCATCGAGCACCTCGAGACGGGCGCTGAGGTCGGATTGTTTTTGCGCCAGTTGCTGCTCGAGGGTGGAGATGGTGGCGAGAACGGACTGGCTGGCGCTTTCGGTGGTCAGGAGGTTGTGCTTGCGCTGGAAGTCGATGAGCCGGTTGCGCTCCTCGGCGAGGCGTTTTTCCGACTTGCTGATTTCCGCATCGAAGAAGCTCATCTGCTCCCTGGTGACCTTGTCGTTCAACCGGTCGATGAACTCCTGGCTGCGCTCCACGATGGCCTGCAGCACCATGCGCGACAGATTGCGGTCGAAGGTCTGCACCGCATAGCGGATGATCTGCTGTTCGGTATCGAACTCGACCGAGACATGGTCGAGAAAGTATTCGTGGAAATCTTCCAGGGGGGCATCCGCGGCGAGCCGCGAAATGAAGTCGGCATCGGGGTTTGTGAAATGCTTTCTCAACTCCAACTTAGCGTCGAGGTATTTCAGCATGTCCACCGATTCCATGAATTCCTTGAGCACGAAGGCATCGCGATCGGAGGCGGAATTGGTCACGCCGATCAGCGACAGATCGAAGGTGGTGCCGGAGGGACGTTCCTGGGTGATGATGGCCGAGGCCGTGCTTTCATACCGGTCGGTGGCAACAAACAGCTCATAGGCCGCCAGAAGCGCGAGCGGAATGACGAAGGCGACGAGGAAGAGAACCCTGTGGGCAGTGGGGCGGAACATTTTCAAGAATTCTCCTGCCCGTCAGGGGCGCAAGGTGGCAGCTCGGACATATGCAATTCAGGCCGGCGGGATGTCAACTCCGCCCCCCGCCGGTGCGCGGCGCCATGGGTGCCGGGCGATAGGACGAGCGCATCGGTCCGCCCAACGCGGCAGGGGCAGGCGCATGCGCGGCGGCAAGTGCCGAAGCGATTGCCGGCGCGGCTGCGACCCGGGTCCGGCGCCGCTTCTTGCGGGGCGCTGGCGCCTCGCCCTTGGCCGTGCGCCGGGCCTGCTTGGCTGTCCGCCTGGCGGCCTGCTTGGCTGACTTGCCGGTCTTCTTTTCGCTTGCGGCGGCTTCCTCAAAACTGCCGGCGGCGGCAAGCACTTCCTTGGCGGCCTGCTTCCACTTGCGACCGCCGCGAACCACGCTTGCCTCGTTCGTGTCCCCGATGATGGACTTGTAACAGTCCACTGCCGCCTCGATGGAATCGAAGACCTGAAGGGCGCCGTTCTCGATCACCACGCCACAGTTGCACTCCTCCAGGAGCTCGTCGAGATTGTGCGACACCCTGATGAAGGAAGACCGTGCCCGCTTTTCCTGAAACAGCTTCTTGGATTTGTTGCGAAACGAGGCATCGCCGACCGCCGAGAGCTCATCGATGATGTAGCAATCGAACTCGAACGACATGGCCATGGCGAACTTGAGCCGCGCTTTCATGCCCGAAGAATAGGTCTTGGCCGGCAAGTCGAAAAACTTGCCCAGTTCGGCGAACTTGCGCATGTGCTCGACCATCGCCGGGATCTCGTTGCCGCGCATGCCCTGGATGCGGCAGCAAAAGCGGGCATTCTCCCGGCCGGTCATGGACGACTGGACCCCTGCCCCGATTCCGAGCGGCCAGGATATGTGGCCTTTGCGAATGATCCGTCCGGAATTGGGGATGTCGACACCGGCGAGGAGCCTGAGCAACGTCGTTTTGCCCGCGCCATTTCGACCCAGGACACCCATTTGCGCGCCCTGGGATATGTCGAAGCTGACGTCGCGCAGCACGTAGTGGCGCCCCATGCGGGTCGGATAGTACTTGGTGACGTTTTCGAGCCGGATCATTCCTGTGTCAGCTTGAAGCGGTTGGCGTAGTAGGCGAGCATGCCCAGTCCGAGAAGGGCAATGGCCCACATGGAGGGATATACGAGATTCTCTTCGGGAAACAGCCGGATGCCGTAGAGTGCCGAGCGGCCATGGTCGATGAGATGCAAAAAGGGATTCCACAGGAGATACTCGCGTGCGTAACTCGGCAGGTCACGCAACGAGTGAATGACGCCCGAAGTGAAGAACAGCGGCCGCGACATGAACGACATCAACCGGCCGACGCTGTCATACTGCGTGGCGTAGACTCCCAGCAAAAGCGCGCATCCCAAACCCAGTGCCAGGGTGATCCCGAGGGTCTCGAACAGCAGCAACGGATCGTTGAACGTGGGCGCCAGGTCGAAAAACCACCACAGCAGGAAATACAGAATTACGCCCGCCACCGTCAGCAACACCAATTCGAACACGAACCGTGCCACAATGCATGACAGGGGCTTCACCTGCGGGTAGTTGAGCAGCGAACTGTTGGATTTGATGGCATTGGGGATAGTCGACATGCAGCGCCTGATGAGGGCATACATGAGCATGCCCGAAGACAGGAACAGCGTCACATGAACACCATCGATGGTTTGCCGTCGCACCAGATACCAGATGATGGACATCACCACGACCATCACCATGGGTTCCAGGATCAGCCACAGCAGGCCAAGCCGCCCGCGATCGGTCTTGTTCTTGAAGTCCTTCAGCACCAGGGCGACGATGACGCTGGTCTGGTTGTGCCAGCCGGCCGCCAGCTCCTGCCACAAGCCGACTGGAATTTCCCGAGACATGCTTGACATCAGCCGACAACCACCCCCGGACTCGCCGCGTATTCAACTGGATCCGGCTCGCTTGGGTGTCGTGTAGTCCATAACATGGGCGGCTTAATGGCTGTCGAGCGCCATGGCAAGGCCCGTGCCCGGGCCGCCGCCCGGCAGGCGGCCAGGGATCGACCAGGCTTGCGTGCCTCAGCCTTCATTTCCGTCCCGCTCCGGGCCCTCATCGTCCACGCTTGCATCGTCCTCGTCCGAAATGCGTTCCACCGCCACTACCTTGTGGCCTTCGGCGGTATCGAAGATGGTGACGCCCTGGGTGGCGCGACCAGCCGTGCGGATATCGTGGACGGGGCAGCGGATGAGCTGGCCGCCGTCGCTGACCAGCATGATCTGGTCGCCGTCCTCCACCGGGAAAGAGGCGATGAGCCTGCCGTTGCGGTCATTGACGGCCATGGCCACGATGCCCTTGCCGCCGCGTCCGGTCACCCGGTATTCGTGCGACGAGGTCCGTTTGCCGTAGCCGTTTTCCGAAACCGTGAGAATGAACTGTTCGGCAGCGCTCATGGCCACATAGCGCTCCTGGGACAGGGCGACGCCGGCGTCGACCTCTTCCTCATCGACTTCCGCCGGCAAGGCGTCCTCGCCGTCGAGGGCGCGGCGCAGCTTCAGGTAAGTGCTGCGCTCGGAGCCGTCGGCCTCGAAGTGGTGCAGGATGGAAAGGGACATCACTTCGTCGCCCTTGGCCAGCGAGATGCCGCGCACGCCGATGGAGTTGCGCCCGGCAAAGACACGCACCTCGGGCACCGCAAAGCGGATGCAATGGCCCTGGCGGGTAGTCAAAAGCACGTCTTCAATCTCCGTGCAGGTGAAAACGCCGACGATGCTGTCGCCCTCATCCAGCTTCATGGCGATCTTGCCGTTCTGGCGGATATCCACGAAGTCGGAGAGCTTGTTGCGCCTGACGGTGCCACGGGTGGTGGCAAACATCACATCAAGGCTCTGCCACTGTGCCTCATCCTCGGGCAGCGGCATGATGGTGGTTATGCGTTCACCGGCCACCAGCGGCAGCAGGTTGACGAGGGCCTTGCCGCGGGCCTGCGGTGCCGCCAGCGGCAGCCGCCACACCTTCATCTTGTAGGCCATGCCGCGCGAGGAAAAGAACAGTACCGGGGTATGGGTATTGGCGACAAACAGGCGGGTGACGAAATCCTCCTCGCGCGTCTGCATGCCCGAGCGGCCCTTGCCGCCGCGGCGCTGGGCCCGGTAGGTGGCAAGCGGCACCCGTTTGATGTAGCCGGCATGGCTGACCGTCACCACCATGTCTTCGGACTGGATGAGGTCCTCGTCCTCGACATCGCCGGCATAGTCGGCGATCTCGGTGCGGCGCGGCGTGGAGAATTCCTCGGCAATGGCGGCAAGTTCCGCCTTGATGATGGTGAGCACCCGGGCGCGCGACCTCAGGATGTCGAGGTAGTCGGCGATCTCCACGCCGAGCTTGTGCAGTTCCCCGGAGATCTCGTCGCGGCCCAGAGCCGTCAGGCGCTGAAGGCGCAGATCGAGGATGGCGCGGGCCTGTTCTTCCGACAGATGATAGGTCCCGTCGGCGGCAAGGACGTGGCGCGGATCGGCGATCAGGCTGATCAGCGGGGCCATGTCGCGGGCCGGCCAGGCTCTCGCCATCAGTCCGGCACGGGCGGTGGCTGGATCGGGGGCCTGGCGGATGAGGCGGATCACCTCGTCGATGTTGGCCACCGCAATGGCCAGGCCGACGAGCACATGGGCGCGGTCGCGGGCCTTGTTGAGCAGGAACTTGGTGCGCCGGGTGACCACCTCCTGGCGGAAGGCGATGAAGGCCTGCAACAGGTCCTTGAGATTGAGCATCTCCGGCCGGCCGCCGATCAGCGCCACATTGTTGACGCCGAACGAGGTCTGCAGCGGCGAGAAGCGGTAGAGCTGGTTGAGCACCACATCGGCCATGGCGTCGCGCTTGATCTCGACCACCACGCGCATGCCGTGGCGATCGGACTCGTCGCGGATGTCGGAGATGCCCTCAATGCGCTTTTCGCGGACCAGATCGGCGATGCGCTCGACCATGCTGGCCTTGTTCACCTGGTAGGGGATCTCGGTGATGATGATGGCCTCGCGGTCCTTGCGCACCTCCTCGATGGCGACGCGCCCGCGCATGACAATCGAACCGCGCCCGGTATGAAAAGCCGACTTGATTCCGGCCCGGCCGAGAATGATGCCGCCGGTGGGAAAATCCGGCCCCGGAATAATGTCGCTCAGCTCATCGATGGTGATGGCGGGATTGTCGATAACCGCGATGCAGGCAGCGATCGCCTCGGCCAGATTGTGCGGCGCCATGTTGGTGGCCATGCCCACCGCGATGCCACCCGAGCCGTTGACCAGCAGGTTGGGCAAGCGCGCCGGCAGCACCTTGGGCTCGCGTTCGGACTCATCGTAGTTGGGCTGGAAATCAACCGTATCCTTGTCGATGTCCTCGATCAGGGCATGGGCGGACTTGCCCAGTCGCACCTCGGTGTAACGCATGGCGGCGGGGGGATCGCCATCGACGGAACCGAAATTGCCCTGCCCGTCGATCAGCGGCAGGCGCAGGGAGAATTCCTGGGCCATGCGCACCAGGGCATCATAGATCGCCTGGTCGCCGTGGGGATGATACTTGCCGATGACATCGCCGACCACACGGGCCGACTTGCGATAGGGCTTGTTCCAGTCGTAGCCGTTCTCGTGCATCGAGAACAGGATGCGCCGGTGCACCGGCTTCAGGCCGTCGCGCACATCGGGAAGGGCGCGCGACACGATCACGCTCATGGCGTAGTCGAGATAGGAGCGGGCCATCTCTTCTTCGATGGCGATCGGCCTGATGTCGCCGGCATGCTCAGGGGCAGCGCCGGGACCTGGATTGTTGTCGTTGTCGTCGGTCAAGTGTGACCGTTCCTTTCCATTTTGCCGCGAAGGCTGTGTCCGGTCATGGACCGGTCCGTTTCGCTGCCTGTGCCAGCGAACGCCGCATCCCTCCGATTGTCGGGAAACAACCGGTCAAAGCCCGATTCTCACCGCCTGCGACACTAGCAGATTCGGGGCTGTGCGGCAAACCCGCCAGGAGCGGAAAAGTACTGCAAAAACAACGGCTCAGGCTTGCCTTTCGGTACCGGTACGGCGTCCCCGGCAATCTCGCCCCTCAAACCCGGTCAGTCGGCCGCGGACGGCACCTCGACGATCACGTCGCGGCCGCTTTGGCCATCGACATTGTCATGGGCACGAACGATCACTCGCCGAACATCGCCGGGTATCTCGAGGCCCCCCAACGAGCGGGTGAAGGGTTGCTCGATTTCGTGGGGATGAAGCAGGATCCGGCTGCCGAGAACCCGGCCATCGGGAGCGATCACATCCCAGCGGTCGGCATAGTGGGACCAGCCCTCGTCGTCATGGCGCACGCTCACGTCGAGGCGCCAGGTGCCTGCCGCCTCGCGGCTGGCCTTGGCGCTCACCACATCGGCCTCGCCTGCCAGCGCCGGCAGAAATGGCGCGAAAGACATGGCAACGGCTGCCATCATTGCATGAATTCTCATGCCGCCACTCTCGCCTTTCACCGGCCACAGGGGCAATTCACATGGACGCGAGGGCTCAGATGCGGCCGAACCGCACATCGGCTGCCCGGTACCAGCCGTCCTTCTCGGTGACGGTGCTGCACGCCATCTTGCCGTCCATCCAGGTGTCGAGAACGATGCACAACCGGCCCTTGCTCACGCTCCAGCGGCCCTGATCGGTCGCCGAATTGTAATGGCCGATGAGACGGCCGTTGCGCCTGGCGGTAAACTGCACGGTGGCACCGCGCACCACCGCATGGAACTTGCCGGGAAAAAGCCCGCGCAGTTGCCTGGTGCTCAGTTCCCCGGCGGCGGCTGCCGAAACCCACAAAACGCCTCCCATGCCCGCTGTGGCGAGCAGCGTCATCAAACGCGTCATTGATCTGTCCTTGGTGAGAATAGACGCCGGATCCCGGATTGCGACCCAAGCTTGCGCCGACTGAATCCGTTGTACGTTCAGGCAGGCTTTATGCCGGCGAATGTGGGCATTTCAAGGCAAACGCCCCGAGGCAACTCGTCCATGCCCTGATACCCAACACGCTAGAACGGCACTTCGTCGTCGAGTTCGCGCGAAAAACTCTTTCCGGTCTCGCGGCGCGGGCTGTCCATGGGGCTTGCCTGGCCGAAATCGCCGCCCGGGCTGCTGGCGCCGCCGGCGAACCCGCCGGGCTGATCGCCGCCGGGGCGGCCGTCGAGCATGGTGAGGGCGGAATTGAAGCCTTGCAACACCACTTCGGTACTGTATTTCTCGACGCCG
>Ga0326597_10011253_pt1 | contig 11869 bp, 9 predicted proteins | sample RVTome_12_FD_203789 | JGI IMG/M metagenome (GOLD analysis project Ga0326597, IMG submission 203789) | Soil microbial communities from uranium-contaminated site in the Upper Colorado River Basin, Wyoming, United States - RVT100D185 | ecosystem: Environmental > Terrestrial > Soil > Contaminated >...
TTGCTGGCCACTATAACCTATCCCAACACGCTGAGCTGGTGATATGTCATGAAACAAATAATATATTGGCTCGATATGCGGGGCCGCGTAGCGGCAAACTGCGTGTACACTCCGCTTCCTCGTCCATTTTTGCCTTGTCTCGCCTGCGCTCGCTTGATTTTGGGATAGGTTATACAAGCTGTCTCAACATCAAGGCGCTACGGACAAGTGTAGGAGGCCCGACCCCGGGCCGAATGGTTCGCGACAGGCCTGCCCCGGGCACGTCGCTCCTACAAGAACGCTGGGGTTTCTGTTATTACCCCAGTTGTTTTTCCTTGATCTCATCGAGGGTCTTGCAGTCTATGCACAGTGTCGCCGTGGGCCTCGCTTCCAGCCGTTTGATGCCGATTTCCACGCCGCAGACTTCACAATAACCATAGTCGCCAGTCTCCAGGCTGACGATGGCCTCCTCGATTTTCCGGATCAGTTTTCTCTCTCGGTCGCGGGTCCTTAATTCCAGTGCAAATTCTTCTTCCTGGGTGGCGCGGTCGTTCGGGTCCGGGAAATTCGCGGCCTCATCCTGCATGTGGTGCACGGTGCGGTCGACTTCTTCCATCAGCAGTTTTTTCCAATCCAGCAGGATCTTGCGGAAATGTTCCATCTGCGCGGCATTCATGTATTCCTCACCGCGCTCTGCCCGGTAGGGTTTAAATGGCTGTACTTCGGTTGCTGAGCGTCTGAAGACCTTGCTCCGGAGGGCAAATATCTTGGCCTTCCCGGAGGACTTGTCCCGGGCGGCCTTGGGTTCTTTACCGGGACGCTTTTTCAGTAACGGTTTGGCGACGACCACGGCCTTGCGGACGGGTTGTTTTTTCTGTGCCGGTTTAGCGGCCGCGGCCTTGCGGACGGGGCGCTTTTTCGTGGGCTTTTTCCTGACGACCCTGGCCTTTACCTTTTTTTTGGCCACGGTTTTCCTTGCCGGTTTCTTCTTTGCGACTGCCTTTTTCCTGACTTTCTTCTTTGCAACCATGAAATTATTACTCCAACCCCGGATAAAACGTCCATATATACCAAGAACCACCCGCTTAGGCAAACAGGTTTTTAACCGGAACCGCCCTCAAAGCATCGACACGGGCCGGCACGTGGTAGAAAAAATACAGGGAAGCACATTATTAGAACGAAATTTGGTCTGGAATGGATGATGGCGGGCCCTCTTCCGGGTGTTGGAACCGATCCAGATACATCCTGGTGGCGCCGGACACCGCAACCGGCATTACGATAAAATTCACGCCGGGGATCATTGTGAGCATGATCACACCGGAGCCAAACCCCATCGCAACGTTACGGTGGGCAGCCACCAGCTGTCTTACCTGCGGAAACGACATACCCCGGTTGCCTAACGGATATTCCAGATATTCTATCGCAATCACCCATGCGGCAAATACAAACCATATCATCGGTGCGGCCATTTGCAACAGTGGGATGAAAAACAGTATTGCCAGGGGCAGGGCGCGGACAAAAAAAAAGCGATTTTCTTCGATTCTGAACCGATGGCCCTGGCTATTTCGGCGGGCAGGGCCGATACGGGGGATTCTTGCTGCAAGGACTGTCCGGCCAGATGTTGTTCCACCGCCGCGGCAAGAAAACCGTTGAATGGTGCTGCCAGCAGATTGGCCAGCATGGAAAAGAAAAAAAATACCAGGGCAAGCACCACGACGAAAAATACCGGCCAGAGTAACCATGCCAGCCAGTCCAGCCAGGCCCACTGTGTCGACATCCAGTCCATAAGGTCGCTGAATGCACTGGCGCCGTAAACGACGGCACCCGCGAACAACACTGTATTAATCAACAGCGGGGTGACTACATACAGCCGTATGCCGGGTTTGCCAATCAGGCGGAAACCGGACAGTGAATACCTTAACCCGAGGAGAAAATCGGTCATTCCGGAATATCAGGGCAGGTTCACGGGCACCGTGGCGGTCCAGTTTTCTTTGCGATGTTCGACTACGACGGTGGTATAAATTCCTCCGCGCACGTTGAATTTCGAGGTAATACGCATGAACCGGGGCGTGCAGCAAACGGCCAGGTCATTTAATATCCGGTTGGTCACCGCCTCATGGAATGCCCCTTCGTCCCGGTAGGACCAGATATAGAGCTTCAGGGACTTTAATTCGATGCAAAGCTGGTCCGGGACATAATCTATCAGTATGGTCGCAAAGTCCGGTTGCCCGGTCTTCGGACAAAGGCAGGTAAATTCCGGTATTTCCATATGGATGGTGTAGTCGCGTTCCGGCGTTGGGTTGGTGAATGTGTCCAGTTTTGTGGAGGGTTTTGTCGTCATAGTCGCGTGCTGTTGTCAGAGGCCAGGGAAAAGATAACACACAACCGGGAATATTTTTAGTGTCATTCTTGTGGATAACCATCAAGGTAAAATATCATATTAATCAATCCAGAATATTTGTCTTTATCAGGCCTGAGTGTTGTTAATTTCTTCCTTGTGCGGAGCATGGCTTACCGGTATCGTGACGCCCCATGCGACTACGCAAAATCAAGCTGTCCGGATTCAAATCCTTTGTAGATCCCACCACCCTTATTGTTCCCGGAAATCTGGTTGGTATTGTGGGCCCCAATGGTTGCGGTAAATCCAATATCATTGACGCGGTAACCTGGGTCATGGGAGAGAGTTCGGCCAAACACCTGCGCGGCGAATCCCTGACGGATGTCATTTTTAACGGGTCATCGGCACGTCAGCCGGTTGGCTTGGCAACTGTGGAACTGCTGTTCGACAATACCGAAGGCAGGGCAGGGGGCCAATATGCGGCTTATAATGAAATATCCATCAAGCGTCAGATCAACCGTGAGGCCATCTCCGTCTATTTTCTGAACGGCACGCGCTGCCGGCGAAAGGATATCCATGGCCTGTTTCTCGGGACCGGTCTCGGCCCGCGGGGTTATTCCATCATTGAACAGGGGATGATATCCAGGTTGATCGAGGCCAAGCCGGACGAACTCCGCGTGTATATTGAAGAGGCCGCCGGCATCTCCAAGTACAGGGAAAAACGCCGGGAAACAGAGAACCGGATGCGTCATACCAAGGAAAACCTGGACCGGTTGAATGACATCCGGGAAGAACTGGGCAAGCAGTTGAACCACCTGCATCGCCAGGCCAAGGCAGCAGAACGTTACCAGCTTTTAAAACAGGAAGAGCGGCAGCTCAAGGCAGAGCTGCTGGCGCTGAATTTCCGCGACATGAAATCAGAGGTGTCGCAGTGGGACCAAAAGACACGCCGGCAGGAGACCAAAGTAGAGCAATGCCTGGCGGAATTAAGGAAGGTGGAGGCAGAGATAGAAAAGAAACGGGAAGAACTTTCTTCTGCCAACACGGCTTTTAACCATGTCCAGTCCGACTATTACCAGGTTGGAGCGGACATTTCCCAGCTGGAACAGAAGATAGAATATTCGAACGAAAGGATTGCTTCCCTTGAGGCAGACATACACAAGGGACAGGAATTGATAAAGTCTGCTGAATTTCAGCACCGGCATGATCAGGAACAGTTGCTGCAATTATCTGAAAAGGCCACGGGCCTGGAACCACAACTCCAGGGCTCCCGGGACGACAGTAACAAGGCCTATGACAGCCTGAACCACGCAGAGCAAGCGATGCAGGGTTGGCAGCATGAATGGGATGCCTTCAAGGAAGCAGATGCAAACTACAGACAGGAGATTGAGGTCGGTAATACCAGGGTGCTGCATCTCAAGGAAGGTCTGGAAGAAATAAACTATCGCCGGCAGACCCTGACGGAGGAACTGGAGGCCGCCGGGGACGAAAAACTTGAGAGTCAATTGGCTGAGCTTGAGACCGGTCTCAAGGCAAGGTCAGGTGATGTTGAAAACGCGCGCAATGACCTCGAGAAAAAACTCGTTGATGTCCGTGAGTATCGCGGCAAGCTCAATGTGCTGACGGAAAAAATCGCGGACCTGCGCACCCGGCAACAGAAGCATGAAGGCACACTGGCTGCGTTGGTTTCCCTGCAGAGGGGTGACAGTCATCCCGCACAGACGGACATAGACGCCTGGTTGGCTTCCGTGGGAGAGAAATCACCTGCCAGACTGCTGGAGCAAATCAGTGTAGAGCCTGAATGGGCCCATGCCCTGGAGACTGTGCTTGGACAACACCTGCAGTCTGTGGTCGTAAAGGATTTTGAAGCGGCATTGAAGGCATTGAAGTCCCTGACCAAAACGAACATTAATATCGTGACCGTCAGTAGTAGTGCCCCTGCCGGTCGCAAACGTGATATACCCCGCCTGCTTGACAAGATCACTTCCGGACCGGCCCTGCATGAACTGCTTTCCAGTGTCCTGCTTGCGGAAGATACTGCCGCGGCGCTGAAGTTATACCCGACACTGGACAAGTCCGAGTCTGTCGTTACCCGTTCTGGGATATGGATCGGGAACGGCTGGATCAGGGCAAACCAGAATAAGGCCGAAGACAGCGTCCTGTTACGGGAACAGAAGATCCAAACGCTGAAGTCTGAAAATGAGGCGTTGCTGTCGGACATTTCCGTCACACAGAGACAGCTGGAACGGGTACGCACCGATCTCGCAAATGCGGAAGAAGCGCAGAATACCGCACAGAAGGGCATGGCCGAGACCCAGGACAGGTTGACAGCGATACAATCGCAACATGCGGAGGTCAAGGCCCGTCATCAGCAGAACAGGAAGCGCATCGAACAGGTAAATGAGGAACTCGAAGTGTTGCAGGGACGTGAGGAGAGCGGGCGGCAGGAACTGGAAAACATCCAGAAGATGTTGCAGAGGAACCAGTCCGGGAAGTCCGACCTGGCCAGGCAGAAGGAGACGCTGGTGAAATTGCGGGAAAAACACCAGGGCTTGCTGGATGGGGCGAGATCGAACTGGCAGTCGACCCATGAACACAGCCATGAAATTGCCCTCCAGCTGGAATCCCTGAGTTCACAGAGGGCCTCCCTGGACCAGGCCATCAAGCGTAACCAGATCCAGATAAATAACCTGAATGGGAACCTTAAGGACCTGCAGCAGACCTTATTACAGGTCAGGGGACCCCTGAAAGATTTGCGCGATAAACTGGAGGCCAAACTGGGGGTCCGTCTTGAGGCGGAAAAGCAGCTCAACATGGCACGCGAACATGTCCAGTCGATAGATACTGACATCCGTGGCAGGGAACAGGAACGTGTTGCAGCAGAACAGGGCGTAGATGAAAACCGTACTACCCTGGAAGGGTTGAAACTGGCCTCCCAGGAAGTCAAGGTAAGATTGCAGACCGTCAAGGAACAACTGCAGGCAGGCAACCATCTGCCAGAAAAGATCCTGGAGAATATCGAAGCAGAAGCTGACAAGCAGACCTGGCAGGAAAAAATCGGCAATACAGAACAGAAGATCCAGCGCCTCGGCCCCATCAACCTTGCGGCTATTGATGAATTCAACCAGTTGACGGAGCGAAAAGACTATCTGGATCGCCAGAACAACGACCTGACAGAGGCCTTGAATACCCTGGAAAACGCCATTCGCAAGCTCGACAAGGAGACGCGTACGCGGTTCAAGGAGACCTTCGATAACCTGAATGCCAATCTGAAAGAAATGTTCCCGGTATTGTTCGGCGGTGGGCATGCCTTCCTGGAAATGACCGGAAATGATTTGTTGGAGACGGGTGTGGCGATCATGGCCAGGCCGCCGGGCAAGAAGAACAGCAGCATACATCTGCTGTCCGGCGGCGAGAAGGCCTTGACTGCGATTGCGCTGGTGTTTGCTATCTTCAAGCTGAACCCGGCGCCGTTCTGTATCCTCGATGAGGTGGATGCGCCGCTGGATGACACCAATGCCGGCCGCTTCAGTCAGTTACTTGCGGAAATGGCATCTGATGTGCAGTTCCTGTTCATTACCCATAACAAGATAACCATGGAGATTGCCCAACAATTGCTCGGAGTAACGATGCATGAACCGGGTGTGTCCCGCCTGGTGACTGTTGATATGGAAGAGGCAGTGAAACTGGCCGCTACCGCCTGATCCTGTTTACCCTCGCGGTCAATAAACTGCGACAAGGATCCCGGATTATTGTTATTATTTTGGTCCATCTTTTTGCAAACTGAGCAAGATTCGCGATGGACAATCTGCGTCTGATACTCATCATTAGCGGCCTATGTATTATTGCTGCCATCTACCTCTGGGACAGGATACAAAGCCGACGCCAGTCGCGGCGACAGACCATCGACCCATCAGCCAAGACCCGTTCCGGGCCTGAGCGGGTAATTTCAGCCCAGACGGACGCCGATGATGATTTGTCGTCCGAACTGGCGGACTTAAACGATTTTCTGTCAGGTTCAGGGTCCGGGCGGGGCATTAACGCTGGTGGAATTATGGTGACCCGGGAAGCCAGCCAAGAGGCAAGTCATATACACGGACCGATAGACGCTGACGTTGACCAGGAGAGAATCATCGCCTTGTATATAGTTGCGCCGGACGGCAAATATCTGGCAGGTAGCAGCATACAGGCGGCCTTGTCCGAGCTCGGGTTCCGGTTCGGTGAAATGGACATCTTCCACCATTACGGGACCGGGCAGTTGACCGGTGACCGGCCGTTGTTCAGCCTTGTCAATATCCATGAGCCGGGTTATTTTGACATCGCCAATATGAACGGATTTTCGACTGCCGGTTTGTCCATCTTTACCCGGTTGCCTGTTATCCATGATGCCGAGATGACCTTTACCTTTATGCTGGAAATCACCCGCCGCCTGGCAAACAAACTTGGCGCCGGGATACAGGGGCCTGACCGCGGGCCGCTCGATCAGGACGCGATAAACGCCATCATCCGCCATATCCAACATTATGACCGGTAACAAGCGCCCGGGGAAAATATCAGCCCGATCCAGGCTGGCCGAGCTGCGTGAGCTCATCAACCAGCACAACTACCGGTATTTTGTCCTGGACCAGCCGTCGATACCCGACGCCGAATATGATCGTTTATACCGTGAACTGGTTGCCCTCGAACAGCACTACCCCGACCTGATCACGGAGGATTCTCCGACCCGGCGGGTAGGTGCCGGTCCCCGGTCGGCCTTTGGTGAAGTCGAACACAAACTGCCGATGCTGTCTCTGGCCAACGCCTTTGATGAAACCGACATGCAGGGATTTGACCGCAGGGTCCGGGAACGTCTGGGTATAGAAGAGGTCGAGTATGCCGCCGAAACGAAACTGGACGGCCTCGCCATCAGTTTGTTGTATGAGAAGGGCAGACTGGTGCGTGCGGCAACACGGGGGGACGGCCAGCGCGGCGAAGACGTGACGCAGAACGCCAGGACCATCAAAAGCATTCCGTTATTATTCAGGGGCAGCAAGTTTCCCGCAATCGTGGAGGTACGGGGTGAAGTCATCATGACAAGTGATGCGTTCCGGGAACTCAATAAGCTCCAGCAGGAAAGGGATGATAAGCTATATGCCAATCCGAGGAATGCCGCCGCCGGCAGCCTCCGGCAGCTGGATCCTGGTATTACGGCGCAGCGTCCGCTGTCGTTCATAGCTTATGGCCTGGGGTATCACAGCGACGACCTGGTCTGTTCCAGGCATACCGAAATTATGGGAAACATCAAATCGTGGGGCATCCCGATATCGCCCGAACTGAAAATCGTACGCGGACTGGCAGGCTGTATAAATTATTACAATGAAATTGGCAAACGCCGGGCCGGCCTGCCCTACGGTATAGACGGTGTGGTATTCAAGGTCGATGCTATCGATCAGCAGAAGGCACTGGGCTACGTCTCCCGCGCGCCGCGCTGGGCGGTGGCCTACAAGTTCCCGCCGGAAGAGGAAATCACAAAGGTACTCGCCATAGAAGTGCAGGTCGGGAGGACCGGTGCGTTGACGCCTGTCGCCCGCCTGGAGCCGGTCTTCGTAGGCGGGGTCACCGTCACCAACGCGACCCTGCACAACGAGGATGAAATCAAACGCAAGGACGTACGCGTGGGTGACACGGTGATCATCCGCCGCGCCGGTGATGTCATCCCGGAAGTGGTCGGCGTAGTAGCGGACAAAAGGGAAAAGGGCAGCAGGCCGTTCAGGATGCCCGGCCGTTGCCCGGACTGCGGCTCCGCGGTGGTGCGGGATGAGGATGAGGCCGTCTCCCGGTGTACCGGAGGGCTGTTTTGTCCCTCCCAGTGTATCGGATCGATCCTGCATTTTGCCTCCAGGCGGGCGATGGACATTGAAGGCCTGGGCGACAAGCTGGTCGAGCAGCTTTTCAACAAGCAGTATGTCAGTAACGTGGCGGATTTGTACGATCTGACGCAGGAGCAACTGGAAGGACTGGAGCGGATGGGGGAGAAGTCCGCGGGCAACCTGATCGCCGCGCTGGAAAAGAGCAAATCCACGCAATTGAACCGGTTCCTGTACAGCCTGGGGATCAGGGAAGTGGGCGAATCGACCGCGAGGACCTTGAGTTCCCATTTCGGTACGCTGGAACGTCTGATGTCAGCGGACATCGACACATTGTTGCAGGTTGTGGACGTGGGACCGGTGGTGGCCGGTAATATCAAGGCCTTCTTCGACGAGCCGCATAACCGTGAGGTGATCCGGAGGCTGATTAAAAGTGGTGTCAACTGGCCACGGATTGAAACGAAGAGTGACAAGGCACTGAACGGCAAGACCTTCGTGTTAACGGGTACATTATCGTCCATGTCGCGCGACCAGGCCGGCGACAGGTTGATCGCACTGGGAGCGAAGGTGAGCGGCAGCGTCTCTAAAAAGACGGACTATGTCGTGGCCGGGGACGCACCGGGCAGCAAGGCGGAAAAGGCAGCAAAGCTCGGGGTGAAGATGCTGGATGAAGCAGCGTTTTTGAAGATGCTGGAAGGATAAGGTTACCTAATAAGGGGTCAAAGCCCTTTTTGATTATTATAATACGTAAGATTGAGCAAGCCAGGAGACGAGACTCTCAAAAAGGGCTTTGACCCCTTATTCTTATTCACGAAATAGACATTAACTCTTCGATCAGGAGGGCATATGAAATACCTTGGTACTTTCCTGCTGTTTGTGTTACTTCTTGCCGGTATTTTCCCCGTCACCGGTTTCGGCCAGGGGTCCGGCAAACCAGTCATAAAAATCATCGCCACGGGTGGGACCATCGCCAATACCGTGGACGGGCGCATCCCTATCGAAGACGTGATCGCCGATATCCGCAGAAGTTTCCCGGAGACACATCTGCTCCTGGACAGCGTGGAATTCGAGGTAATCGATCTGATCCGGGTGCAGAGCGGGGCCCTGTCAGGCGAAAATTTTCTCGAGATCGCCCGCACCGCGAACCGGGTGATCCAGGAGCCCGGGGTCAAGGGGGTCATCGTGACCCAGGGCACGGTAACGACGGAAATCACCGGTTACTTCCTGCACTTGCTTGTCCGTAGTGAAAAGCCCGTAGTGGTGGTCAATTCCCAGCGCCGTCACGGGACCGTGAGCAATGATGGAGACAAGAATTTTATCGATGCGGTCGCGGTGGTACTGTCACCGGATTCCGTCGGCAAGGGCGCCCTGGTCGTTACCAACCAGACCATCAATTCCGGCCGCGAGGTCCAGAAAACCAGTGTCCGGCCGGATGCCTTCGTTTCCGGTGAACATGGAATTCTGGGTATCATTGAGGAAGACAGGGTCGATTTTTACCGGATGCCGGTGCGCAGGCACACCACCCGGTCTGAGTTCGACATCAATGTCATCACCGTCCTGCCCAAGGTTGAAATCGTTTATGCCTATTACGATGCCGATCCGGAATTGATCCGCGCTGCAGCCATGGGCGGGACCAGGGGGATCATCGTGAACGGGATTACCACGCGCGGTTCGCCGAACGCCACCCAGCGGTCCGTTCTGGAAGAGCTGGCGGACCGGGGTGTACCGGTGGTGTTGACCACTATGGGCGGAGTCAACAATCGCATCCCGCTCAACGCGGGGGACAAATTTATCTCGGGAGACAACCTGGTTGCGCACAAGGCGCGTATCCTGCTGCAACTGGCCCTGACCCGGACCTCCGATCCCGAGGAAATCCAGAGAATTTTTAATGAATACTGATCTTACGGTTGTTGCCGCGCTGCACGTGCAGGGCTGTTGTCTACGGGGAATGACTGGAGGACAGAATTTTTCGCCGTATCCGTTACACCCTGCATGGGGTAGTCCAGGGAGTAATGCAGTCCACGGCTCTCGGTCCGCATCAGCGCACAATCGATGATCAACGAGGCGACCACGGCAATGTTGCGCAGTTCGATGAGGTCGTTGGTCAGGCGGAAGTGGCTGTAATATTCATGAATTTCTCCCTGCAACAGGCGTATCCGGTTTTGTGCCCGTTTCAGGCGTTTGTTGGAGCGGACGATGCCGACATAGTCCCACATGAAGCGGCGGATCTCGTCCCAGTTATGCGCCACCACGACGTCTTCATCCGAATCGGTGACCATGGTCTCGTCCCAGGCGGGCAGTTCCGGTGGTGCGGTGATGGTACTCAGGGACTTTTTAATGTCCTTGTATGCAGAATGGGCAAACACCACGCATTCCAGTAATGAATTGCTGGCCATACGGTTGGCACCGTGCAGGCCGGAACAGGTCACCTCGCCAATCGCATACAGGCCGGGTAGATCGGTGCGGCCGTAACGATCGATCATCACACCACCACAGGTGTAATGCGCGGCCGGTACCACCGGGACAGGTTCTTTGGTGATATCAAACCCGTGTTGCAGGCAGCGGGCATAGATGGCCGGAAAGTGTTCGATGATGAAATCACTGCTGCGATGGCTGATGTCCAGAAACATGCAGTCAGCACCCAAACGCTTCATCTCGTGATCAATAGCACGGGCCACCACGTCCCTGGGGGCAAGTTCTTCCCTGGCATCGTAACGTTGCATGAATGTGGTCCCGTCCGGCCGGAGCAACCGTGCACCTTCGCCCCGTAACGCCTCTGAAATCAGGAAGGATTTGGCCTCCGGGTGATACAGACAGGTCGGATGAAACTGGATGAATTCCATATTGGCAATCCTGCATCCTGCGCGCCAGGCCATGGCGATGCCGTCGCCGGTACAAATATCGGGATTGCTGGTATACAGATAGACCTTGCCCGCGCCGCCGGTGGCAAGCACAGTGGTCTTCGCACTGAAGACCTTGACGGAACCGGATTGCTGGTCGTAGACATAGGCGCCGAGACAACGGTTGCCAGGAATGCCAAGCTTGTTGCCAGTGATGAGATCAACCGAAGTGTGGCATTCATACAGGTCAATATTGGCATGGTTTCTGACCCGGCTTTCCAGGGTGCTTTCTATGGCCTTGCCGGTTGAGTCGGCAGAATGGATGATCCGCCGATGGCTGTGGCCACCTTCCTGGTGCAGGTGATATTCATATCCATCCGGGTTGGTGGAGCGGGTAAAATTCACCCCGATATCTATCAACCAGCGTATGCTTTCCTTGCCGTTTTCCACGACAAATTTTACTATTTCCGGGTCACACAGGCCTGCACCCACCTGCAGGGTATCCTGCACATGGGATTCGATACTGTCCTGGGTGTCCAGTACCGCGGATATGCCCCCTTGCGCATAAAATGTGGCCCCTTCACTGATGGCAGCCTTGGACAGGACAGCTATCCGGATGCTGCCTGACTCAGCCAGTTCCAGGGCGAGGCTGAGGCCGGAAGCGCCACTGCCGATAATCAGCACGTCATGTTGGTATTGGTAACTCATGTGAACTAAGATAGTATACCCAATTTGTAGCCTAAGCTGTTGAAAAAAAAAGTAATGAAGAGTTATTTTTATTCATGTCCCTGAAGGATGTCGGTCCGGATCGACCCCGGCATACAGGCAATGTCATCTCGCGTTTATAACTGATAAATTGTGAAAAA
>Ga0326597_10011254_pt1 | contig 11868 bp, 12 predicted proteins | sample RVTome_12_FD_203789 | JGI IMG/M metagenome (GOLD analysis project Ga0326597, IMG submission 203789) | Soil microbial communities from uranium-contaminated site in the Upper Colorado River Basin, Wyoming, United States - RVT100D185 | ecosystem: Environmental > Terrestrial > Soil > Contaminated >...
CCACGCCGCGGATCTTCGCCAGCTCCCCGTGCGTCTTGCCGATCGACCGGGTGATCGCGCCGGCGAGCTGCACCTGCGCGTTCGTCGGGATGACGTTGAACGGCGCCGCCATCATCGCGGTCTGCACCGCGGCGTCGAGGTGCGAGTCGATGTACTGCACGGCGAGATCGGGCTCGGCCGCGCCCGCGCACAGGTGCAGGCTCGTGTGCCAGCCCACGGCGCCGGTGCCCGGGATCGCGAGCTCCACCGGAACGCCCTTGCCTTTCAGCGTGGCGACGAAGTTGAAGTTGTACGGAGCGATGTCGATCTGCTCCTGCTGCCACAGCGTCGCGTAGGCGCCGAGGTTCGCGCCGATCGCGCCGACGTTGGGCAGCAGCTCGCGCAGCGCCTTGAACGCGGGCTCGAAATCGTCCACGGTGCCGCCCTTGATGCGGTTGAGCTCGGCGAGGAACGCGATGCCGAGCTGGCTGTTGAGCGCGGTCAGCCCGACGCGTCCCTTGTACTTCCTGTCGAACAGCTCGTCCCAGGAGCGCGGCGGGGTGGCGACCCGCTTCGGGTTGTAGCCGATGCCGATCACCTGCATCGAGATCACCGGCCCCCACTCGTTCCGGTACTGCGGCAGGAGCCTGGAGAAATTCGGCGATTTCGCCTTCGGGTACTGCACGATCAGCCCCTGCTTGACCGCGTCGAGCACCTGCGGCGAATCGAAGATCGCGACGTCGAAGGGGGCGCGCCCGCCCTTGGCGGCCGTCAGGCGCGAGACCTGGTCGTGCGCGAGGATGATCGACTGCGTGATCTGGGCGTTGGCGCGCTTGCGGAACGCGGGCGCGAGGATCTCGCGGTGCGCCTCGCTCCAGGTCCCGGGAAACGTGGCCGCGACCAGCGTCCTGGCCTGCGCGCGCAGGGTCTGCGGCAGCACGAGGCCCGCGCCGAGCGCCGCCCCCGCGGTGAGAAAGTTGCGTCTACGGTTCGTGAATGTCATGTCCTCCTCCTTGGAGTGTGCCTCATTGGACTTCGAAGACCCGGCAGGCCTCGGGCGCGATCGGCTTCAGGTAGACGCGATCGCCCGGCGCCAGCAGCTCGGTGCGCGCATCGCGCGCCGCGCTCACCTTCACGGCGCAGCCGGCGCCGACCTCGGCCTCGTACACGACCTGCGGTCCGAGCGGCATCACGGCCTTGATGCGCGCTTCCACCCATCCTGCGCCCGGCTCGCGGGCGATCCGCAGCTGCTCGGGCCGCACCGACACCATCGCGCCGCGCGCCCCGGTCCAGGCGCCCGCGACCGCCGCCGTCAGGACGTTCGTCGTGCCGACGAACTGGTTCACGAACGGCGTCGCCGGCCGGTCGTAGATCTCGGTGGGCCGCGCGACCTGCTCGATGCGCCCCTGGTTCATCACCGCGATCCGGTCGGCCATCGACAGCGCCTCTTCCTGGTCGTGCGTGACGAGGATGGTCGTGATGCCGTACTCGCGCTGCAGGCGCTTCACCTCGATCTGCATGTCGAGGCGCAGGTTCTTGTCGAGCGCGCCGAAGGGCTCGTCGAGCAGCAGGATCTTGGGGTCGACCGCGAGGCAGCGCGCGAGCGCGATGCGCTGCTGCTGGCCGCCCGAGAGCTCGCGCGGCAGCCGGGCGGCGAGCTGCTCCATGTGAACGAGGCCGAGCATCTCCGCGACGCGCGCCGCGATGCGCTCGCGCGGCCAGCGCTGCGCCTGCAGGCCGTAGGCGACGTTCCCGGCCACCGTCATGTGCGGGAACAGCGCGTAGTTCTGGAACACGATGCCGACGCCGCGCCGGTTCGGCGGCAGGTGGTCGACCGACTGCTCGTCGAACCGCACCTCGCCCCCGGACTGCGCGATGAATCCGGCGACGATGCGCAGCAGCGTCGACTTGCCGCACCCGGAAGGGCCGAGCAGCGCCAGCATCTCGCCGCCCGCGATCGCCAGCTGCACCGCGTCGACCGCGGTCAGCGCGCCGAAGCGATGCGTGATTCGCTCGAGGGTCAGTCGGTGGCCGCGCGTCGCGCGCATGGCGTTCAGCTTCCGCGGTAGGTAGTGTAGGTCCAGGGCGACACGAGCAGCGGCACATGGTAGTGCGCCCGCGTGTCCGCCAGGCCGAAGCGGATCGGCACGAGGTCGAGAAACGGCGGATCGTCGAGCGCCTCGCCCCGGGCCCGGAAGTACTCGGCGACGCCGAAGGTCAGGCGGTACTCGCCCGCCTGCACCGCGGCGCCGGCGAGCAGCGGCTCGTCGGTGCGCCCGTCGGCGTTGGTGCGCACGCGCTTGAGCACCTGCCAGGCGGTGCCGTCCCAGCGCGCGAATTCGATCGGCATGCCTTCGGCCGGCCGGCCCCTGGCGGTGTCGAGCACGTGCGTCGTCAGCCTGCCCACCGTTCAGTCCCCTCCGATCAGGCGCTCGAGCCGCCCGCGCGTGATGTGCGCGATCTGCTCGAGCGCGGTACGCCACTCCTCGTCCGCGTCGGCCTCGACCCGGCGCGCCAGCTCCGCGATCACCGAGCCGCGGTCGGCGTGCAGGCGCAGCGCAATGATGCACGGAAAACCGAAGCGTTCGCGATAGCGCCGGTCGAGCGCGCCGAGCCGCTCGAGCTCGCCGCGCGACAGCGAGGTCAGTCCGAGCCGGCCCTGCTCGGAGGCCGAATCCGCGGTCAGCGCGCCCTCGCGCGCCTCGCGGCCGGCGAGCTCCGGGTGCGCCCGCACCAGCGCGCGCTGCGCCTCGCGCGGCGCGCTGCGCACGGCGTGCATCATGGCCTGGTGCAGCGCATCGAGCGACGCGAAGGGTCGCGCCGCCCAGGCCTGCTCGGCGACCCAGGGCGAATGCTCGAACACCGCGCCGAGCGTCGCCGCGAACCGCGCGCGATCGAGGGCATTCAGGGCATGCAGGGCGGGCACCGGGCGAAGTTACTGCGGTGATTGTATACAGTCAAGGGCGCGCCGGATCGAGCCGGCGGTGCCATGCGTCTCGGACACCGGAGGATACCGGGATTGCGGATCTTGAAGCGTGGTGTATACAATCCCGCGCATGCCCAGGCCCCGCGCTCCAGGCGCGCGCACGCGTCGCGCGACGAGCCAGAAGATCGTCGACCGCATCCACGCGGCGGTGCTCGAGCACCGCCTGCCGCCCGGGGCGAAGCTCGGCGAAGCCTCGCTCGGCGAGCTGTTCGGCGTATCGCGCACCATCGTACGCCAGGCGCTGTTTCGCCTCGCCCAGGACAAGCTCGTCACGCTGCTGCCGGCGCGCGGCGCGTTCATCTCGCGCCCGAGCGTGCGCGAGGCGCGCGAGCTGTTCGAGGCGCGGCGCGTGATCGAGCTCGAGCTGATCGAGCGCTTCACGCGCACGCTCACCCCCGAGGGCCTGGCGCAGATGCGCGAGCACCTGGCGCGCGAGCGCGCGGCGATCGCGGCGGGCGACGCCGCGCTGCGTAACCGCCTGCTGGGCGAGTTCCACGTCTGGATCGCCGATCGCGTCGGCAACGGCGTGCTGCGCGAGCTGCTGAGCGAGCTCGTGTCGCGCTCGTCGCTGGTGACGCTCCTCTACCAGAGCGCGCGCGAGGCCGCGTGCTCGGCCGACGAGCACGCGGCGCTGCTCGATGCGGTCGCGCGGCGCGACGTCGCGGCCGCGCGCCGCCTGATGCAGGAGCACCTCGGTCATGTCGAGAGCGGCCTCGCGCTGCCCGACGAAGCGTCGCGTGAGGTCGACCTGCGCGCCGTGCTCGCGCTCGAGCGCTCCTGAACGGACATGTCGGCGCCTTGCGCAGCGCGCATCCTGCGGCACTGCGACGCGCTCGCCGCGTGCAGCGAGGCGCCCGGCGCGCTCACGCGTACCTTCCTGTCCGCGGAGCAGCGCGCGGCGAACGCGCGGGTCTCGGCCTGGATGCAGGAAGCCGGCATGCAGGTGCGGCTCGACGCGATCGGCAACCTGGTCGCGCGCTACGAGGCCGATGCCCCCGCTCGCCCGGCGCTGATCCTCGGGTCGCACCTGGACACGGTGCGCGACGCCGGGCGCTACGACGGCATGCTCGGCGTGCTGACCGCGATCGAGTGCGTGCGCTCGCTGCACGCGCGCGGCAGGCGCCTGCCGTTCGCGCTCGAGGTGGTCGGGTTCGGCGACGAGGAAGGCGTGCGCTTCGGCGCCACGCTGCTCGGCAGCCGCGCCCTGGCCGGAACCTTCGAGCGCGCCTGCCTCGAGCTGCGCGACGCCGCCGGCACGACGCTGCGCGAAGCGCTGCTTGCGTTCGGCCTCGATCCGCAGCGCATCGGCGAGGCGGCGCGCGCGCCGGGCACGGCGCTCGCCTACGTCGAGCTGCACATCGAGCAGGGACCGGTGCTGGAAGCCGAGGGGCTGCAGCTCGGCGTGGTCACCGCGATCAACGGCTTCAGCCGGCTCGCGCTCACGTTCGCCGGCCGGGCCGGGCACGCCGGCACGGTGCCGATGGCGCTGCGTCGCGACGCGCTCGCGGGCGCCGCGCAGTGCGTCTCGGCGATCGAGCGCATCGGCCGCGCGACGCCCGAGCTGGTGGCGACGGTCGGCCGCATCGAGGCGCTGCCCGGCGCGATCAACGTGATCCCGGGCGAGGCGCGCTTCACGCTCGACGTGCGCGCGCCCTCGGACGCGGTGCGCGAGCGCGCCGTGGCCGAGGCGCTCGCCGAGGCCCGGGCGATCGGGCAGCAACGCGGGCTCGAGCTGCGCCTCGAGCGCCTGCAGGACCAGGCGGCGGCGCGCTGCGCGCCCTGGCTGATCGCGCAGCTCGAGGACGCGCTGCGCGCCGAAGGGCTCACGGCCCGCGCCCTCGCCTCGGGCGCGGGCCACGACGGCATGGCGATGCGGGCGATCGCCGACATCGGCATGCTGTTCGTGCGCTGCAAGGGCGGCGTGAGCCACCACCCGGACGAGTCGATCGCCGCCGAGGACTGCGCCGCCGGCGCGCGCGTGCTGATGCGCTTCATCGAATCGTTCCGGCCGGGGGGCGGATGAGCGGCGCGCGCGCGGCCGTGCGCACGCGCATCCGCGGCTTTCTCGGGCGCGAGCGCGAGGCGCAGACGGCGTTTCTCGCCGGGCTGGTGCGCCGGCCGAGCGACAACCCGCCGGGCGACTGCGCCGCGCACGCCGAGCACGTGGCGGGCGAGCTCGCCGCGCTCGGCTTCGAGGTCGAGCGCGACCCGGTGCCCGCGGCCGCGGCGCAGGCGAGCGGCATGGTTTCGTGCACCAACCTGCTGGTGCGCCGCCGCTTCGCCGACGGCGGCCCGGTGATCGCGCTGAACGCGCACGGCGATGCGGTCGCCCCGGGCGGCGGCTGGAGCGTCGATCCCTACGGCGCCGAGATCCGCGACGGCACGATGTACGGGCGCGGCGTCGCGGTGTCGAAGTCGGATTTCGCCACCTACGCCTGGGCGCTGCGCGCGCTCGAGGATGCGCAGGCGAACGGCGCGCGGCTGCGGGGCCGCGTGGAGCTGCATTTCACCTATGACGAGGAAGCGGGCGGCGAGCTCGGCCCGCGGCGCCTGCTCGCCGGGGGCCTCAGCCGGCCGGATTTCGCCATTTGCGCGGGCTTTTCCTACGGCGTGACCACGGCGCACAACGGCTGCCTGCATCTCGAAATCGAGGTGCTGGGGAAATCCGGCCACGCCGCCGAGCCCGAGCGGGGCGACGACGCGATGGAAGCGAGCAGCGCGATCCTCGGCGCGCTCTACGCCTACCGCCGCGCGCTCGGCGCGACGGGTTCGTCGATCCCGGGCATCGGCAGCCCGACGCTCGTCATCGGCCTGATCCGGGGCGGCATCAACACCAACGTGGTCCCCGACCGCGTCGTGTTCAGGCTCGACCGCCGCATCATCCCGGAGGAAAGCGCGGCGGCGGCCGAGCGCACGATCGAGACGCTGGTGCACGCCTCGGTGCGCGACATGAAAGGCATCCGCGTCTCGGTGCGCCGCGTGCTGCTCGCGCAGCCCTTCGTGCGCCGCCCGGGGCAGGAGCACATGGTGCACGCGATCGGGCGCAACGCGCGCGAGGTGTTCGGCGTCGACGCCGCGCCGCACGGCGTGCCGCTGTACACCGACGCGCGCCACTACAGCGAGGCGGGAATCCCGACCGTGCTCTACGGCGCCGGTCCGCGCACGCTCGAGGAGGCGAACGGCCATCGCGCCGACGAGCGGCTGCGGCTCGCGGACCTGTACGGCGCCACCGAGGTGGTTGCGCTCACCCTGTACGACCTGCTGGAATCCCCCGCATGAGCGAGCCCTATCCCCGCGACCTGGCCGGCTACGGGCGGCGCCCGCCGCAGGTGCGCTGGCCGGGCGGCGCGCGCGTGGCGCTGCAGTTCGTCCTCAACTACGAGGAAGGCGGCGAGAACTCGGTGCTGCACGGCGACGGGGCGAGCGAGGCGTTCCTCTCGGAGATCGTCGGCGCCCGGCCGATTCCGGGCGCGCGCCACATGTCGATGGAATCGATCTACGAGTACGGCTCGCGGGCCGGCGTGTGGCGCATTCTCGAGCTGTTCGGGCGCTACGACGTACCGCTGACGGTCTACGGCGTGGCGATGGCGATGGAGCGCAACCCGGCGGCGGTCGACGCATTCCTCGCCGCGGGCCACGAGATCGCGAGCCACGGCTACCGCTGGATCGACTACCAGCACGTGCCGGTCGAGCTCGAGCGCGAGCACATGCAGCGCGCGATCGAGATCCACCGCCGGCTGACCGGCGGGCGGCCGCTGGGCTGGTACACCGGCCGCACCAGCCCGAACACGCGGCGGCTGGTCGTCGAGGACGGCGGCTTCGTCTACGACGCCGACGACTACAACGACGACCTGCCGTGGTACGACACGCGCCACGGCAAGCCGCAGCTCGTCGTGCCCTACACGCTCGACGCGAACGACATGCGCTTCGCCACGCCGCAGGGGTTCAACACCGGCGAGCAGTTCTACGCCTACCTGAAGGACGCGTTCGATACGCTGTACGCCGAGGGCCGCCGGACGCCGCGCATGATGTCGATCGGCCTGCACTGCCGGCTCGCCGGGCGCCCGGGGCGCAGCGCCGCGCTCGAGCGGTTCCTGCGCTACGCGACGCGCAAGCCCAGGGTATGGTGCGCCCGGCGCATCGAGATCGCGCGCCACTGGCTCGAGCACCACCCGCACCGGCCGTGAACCGATCGATCCGCCGCATCCCCCCGCTGCACCCCGCCCCGAGGCTCCTGATGGGCCCCGGGCCGATCAACGCCGACCCGCGCGTGCTGCGCGCGATGGCCGCGCCGCTCCTCGGGCAGTTCGACCCGCAGTTCCGCGCCTTCATGGCCGACACTTCCGCGCTGTATCGCGCGGTGTTCCAGACCGCGAACCGCTGGACGCTGCTCGTCGACGGCACCGCGCGCGCCGGGATCGAGGCGGCGCTCGTCTCGCTCATCGAGCCCGGCGACCGCGTGCTGGTGCCGGTGTTCGGCCGCTTCGGCCATCTGAAGTGCGAAATCGCGCGCCGCTGCGGCGCGCAGGTGCGCTCGATCGAGGTCGAGTGGGGGCGCGTGTTCGCGCCCGAGCAGCTCGAGGCCGCGCTGCGCGAGTTCCGCCCGAAGCTGGTCGCGCTGAGCCACGGCGACACGTCCACCACGATGGCGCAGCCGCTCGCCGAGCTCGGCGCGCTCGCCCGCGCGCACGAGGCGCTCGTCTATGTCGACGCGACCGCCACGCTCGGCGGGATGGACCTGCCGGCCGACGCCTGGCAGCTCGACGTGGTGAGCGCGGGCCTGCAGAAGTGCCTCGGCGGTCCGCCGGGATCGGCGCCGCTCACGCTGAACGAGCGCGCCGCGGCGCGCATCGAGCGGCGCCGCCATACCGAGGAAGGATTGCGCACCGCGCCCTCGCGCGACGGCGACGGCCCGGCGATCGCGTCGAACTACTTCGATCTCGCGATGCTGATGGACTACTGGTCCGAGCGCGCCCTGAATCACCACACCGAGGCGACCTCGATGCTCTACGCGGCGCACGAATGCGCGCGCATCCTGCTCGAGGAGGGTCTGGCCGCCGCCGTCGCGCGCCACGCGCGCGCCTCGCGCGCGCTCGTGGCGGGGCTCGAGGCGATGGCGCTCGCGGTGTTCGGCGATCCGCGCCACAAGATGCCGAACGTCACCGGCGTCGTCATCCCGGCGGGCGTCGACGGAGACGCGGTGCGGCGCGCGCTGCTGGAGGAGTTCGGCATCGAGATCGGCACCTCGTTCGGACCGCTGCACGGCAGGATCTGGCGCATCGGCACGATGGGCTACAACGCGCGCCGCGACGCGGTGCTCGCCACCCTGGGCGCGCTGGATGCGGTGCTGGCGGGCGCGGGACACCGCTTCGCGCGCGGGGCGGGCGTCGACGCAGCGCGCAGAGCCTACGCCGAGGCGTAGCGCTTAAATGGGGACAGACCCGGACAGTCCCCATTTAGCCCCATTTAGCTACATTTAGCTATTTTTCCTCCTCCACCAGCATGCTCTCCGGGATTTCCTTGAGCTTGGTGGCGACCATCGCGGTGTAGTAAAGGGGTTCGCCGGACGCGGCGCGGCGGTGGCGGTAGCGGCGGGTGGCTTCCAGCCGCACGACGCCCCCGTTCACCATCTGCCGCATGAGCTCGGAAAAGCCGTGCGTGTAGCGCGCGTCGAGGAACTCTTCCTTGATGTTGAACGCGAGCAGTCCGCCGACGGACACATAGCCCGCCGCGATATGGTAGGCCGCGGGCGGGATGTCGCCGAAGCCGAGCGCGGCAACGCAGGTAAGCGCGTTCGGCCGCAGCGCGCGCAGCCGCCGGTCGACGTCCTCGCAGGGTTGCGTCATGTCGGCGACCAGGTAGTCGCTGTAGACGACCGGGAGGTCGCGCTGCGCGGCGGCGCGCGCCTCCGCCAGGATGTCCACGCCCACCACCTCCGCGGCGCCAATGCGGCGCAATTCCTTGCCGACCAGGCCGTTGCCGGCGCCGAAGTCGATGACATGCAGCGGCTCCTTCGCCTCCCGCTCGGCACGCACATCGCCCAGCAGCCCAACCACGCGGCGCGGCGACTGGCACGCGAGCAGGTCGTAGAACAGGTATTCGTACAGGCCCGGGCGCTCGAAGATCTCCCGGTAGTCGTGGAACCGCAGCCGCCGCCAGCCGCCCGCCTCGCGGATCTCGAACCATTCGGCGTCCTGCGGCATGCGCTCGCCCTGCGGCGGCAGCCGCAGGCGGTTCTTCCATTCGCGGGCTGTGGAAATGCTCGAAACGGCGGTGGCCTCGTTCATCGGCTTCGTCTCCATTGCGTCATGCGGTCGATGCGCTCTCTTGCCGGGCGCGATCGGGGACCTTCGGAACTACGAGGGTTGCAGGGCCGCCTGGCCTCGTAGAGGCGACCGGCGGACGACGGCCGAGGCTAACCCATGCCCCGGAACGGGGCAAATCGGGCCTTATTCCTCCAGCAGGTGCTTCTTTTCCTTCACTTTTGCCCACTCGTCGGCATCGGCCGGGGCGGGCTTTCTCTCGATGATCGGCTTCCAGCCGGCGGCGAGCTCCTTGTTGCGCGCGATCCACTCGCGCTGAGCGTCCGGGACGTCGTCCTCGGCGAAGATCGCCTCCACCGGGCACTCCGGCACGCACAGTGTGCAGTCGATGCACTCGTCGGGGTCGATCACCAGCATGTTCGGCCCCTCCCGGAAGCAGTCGACCGGGCACACGTCCACGCAGTCGGTGTACTTGCACTTGATGCAGCTCTCAGTGACGACATAGGTCATGCGGGAAAGCCTGCGGCGGTGAAAAGGTTAATTGAATCCGTAGTTTAGCACGCGCACTTGGGTTCCGGGACGCGCGCCCCCATAATGAGGGCTCCCCGCAATACCCCCCGAGGAACCATGAGCAGCAGCACGCAGATACATCACGTCACGGACGCAAGCTTCGAGCCGGAAGTCCTCCAATCCGAGGTGCCGGTGCTGGTGGACTACTGGGCCGAGTGGTGCGGTCCCTGCAAGTCGATCGCGCCGATCCTCGACCAGGTGGCCCAGGAATACGACGGGCGCCTCAAGATCGCCAAGATCAACGTCGACGAGAATCAGGCGGTGCCCGCCAAGTTCGGCATCCGCGGCATCCCGACGCTGATGCTGTTCAAGAACGGCAACCTCGAGGCGACGCGCGTGGGCGCGCTGTCCAAGTCGCAGCTCACGGCGTTTCTTGACAGCAATATCTAAACCACTTACGCTGCGCAGCAATACCGGAGAAGTCGCGGTAAAGCGGTAACGACCGGCGCGCGCCGCAGTTCCCAGGCGCGGCGCCCCTCCCCATACGGAAGATGTCCGCAGGTCCCGCAGAGCGTCTGTTCACTCGTCCATGCATCTCTCAGAACTGAAAAGCCAGCACGTCACGCAACTCGTGGAAACCGCGGTCGCGAACCAGATCGACAACGCGAGCCGCATGCGCAAGCAGGACCTGATCTTCGCGCTGCTGAAGAACCAGGCGAAGAAAGGCGAGTCGATCTTCGGCGACGGCACGCTGGAGGTGCTGCCCGACGGATTCGGCTTCCTCCGGTCGCCCGAGACCTCCTACCTCGCGAGCACCGATGACATCTACGTCAGCCCCTCGCAGATCCGCCGCTTCAACCTGCACACCGGCGACACGATCGAGGGCGAGATCCGCACGCCCAAGGACGGCGAGCGCTACTTCGCGCTCGTCAAGGTCGACAAGGTCAACAGCGAGATCCCCGAGGCCGCCAAGAACAAGATCCTGTTCGAGAACCTCACGCCGCTGCATCCGGACGAGATGTTCAAGCTGGAGCGCGAGATCAAGGCCGAGGAGAACCTCACCGGGCGCGTGATCGACATCGTCGCCCCGATCGGCAAGGGCCAGCGCGGCCTCATCGTCAGCCCGCCGAAGGCCGGCAAGACGGTGATGCTGCAGCACATCGCGCACGCGCTGGTCTCCAACCACCCCGAAGTCTCGCTCATCGTGCTGCTGATCGACGAGCGCCCGGAAGAGGTGACCGAGATGAGCCGCTCGGTGCGCGGCGAAGTCGTCGCCTCGACCTTCGACGAGCCGGCCTCGCGCCACGTGCAGGTCGCCGAGATGGTGATCGAGAAGGCGAAGCGCCTCGTCGAGCACAAGAAGGACGTCGTCATCCTGCTCGATTCCATCACGCGCCTCGCGCGCGCCTACAACACCGTGGTGCCCGCCTCGGGCAAGGTGCTCACCGGCGGCGTCGACGCCAACGCCCTGCAGAAACCCAAGCGCTTCTTCGGCGCCGCGCGCCACGTCGAGGAAGGCGGCTCGCTCACCATCATCGCCACCGCGCTCATCGACACCGGCAGCCGCATGGACGACGTGATCTACGAGGAGTTCAAGGGCACCGGCAACATGGAGATCCACCTCGACCGGCGCATGCACGAGAAGAGGATCTTCCCCGCGATCAACGTCAACCGCTCGGGCACGCGCCGCGAGGAGCTGCTGATCCAGAAGGACCTGCTGCAGAAGATCTGGGTGCTCAGGAAGCTCCTCTTCCCCATGGACGAGCTCGAAGCCGCCGAATTCCTGATCGACAAGCTGCGCGCCACCAAGAACAACGCCGAGTTCTTCGACTCGATGCGGCGAGGGTAAATGGGGACAGTCCCCATTTTTCTCCATTTTTCTCATTTGCGCGGGTAAACGGGGGTAAGGCAGGCGACGGCGCCAGCTTGGCCGCCGTTTTTGCCTTTCATACATCTCGTGTTTTTTGGCCGGAAGATTCACCCGGCCAAAAAACACGAGACCATGGAAAACCGAACGTAGGCACCGCGATATCCTCGCGCTAAACTCCCTTCGTTTCCTAAAGGGGGAAGCCTGCTCGACACCACGCGCCGGGTCGCGACGCCCGAAGGCATAGAGCTCACCCTGCAGCT
>Ga0326597_10011255_pt1 | contig 11868 bp, 8 predicted proteins | sample RVTome_12_FD_203789 | JGI IMG/M metagenome (GOLD analysis project Ga0326597, IMG submission 203789) | Soil microbial communities from uranium-contaminated site in the Upper Colorado River Basin, Wyoming, United States - RVT100D185 | ecosystem: Environmental > Terrestrial > Soil > Contaminated >...
CCGTGCTGGCCACGGCCGATCTGGGGCCGGACCCGCTGGCGCGCATCGCCGCCCTGCGCGCCCTGCCGGACGCGCCGGAGCTGGTCCTGCTCGACCGGGACGGCGGCGCCGAGGGGCGCGCGGCGGCGGTCGCGGCGGGCTGCCTGGCGGTGCTCGACGCGGGGCTCTCCTCCCGCCGGCTGGCGGCGGCCCTGACCGGCGTCTGCGAGCGCCTGCGGGCCGCGCTCGCGACGTCGCTCCCGGTGCGCGGCGAGCGCGTAGACCACCGGCTCGAGGCGCTCGGCTCGCGCAGCGACGCCATCCGCCGGCTGCACGCGGAGGCGCGCGCCGCGGCCGCCAGCGACGCGCCGATCCTGCTGCAGGGCGAGCCGGGCGTCGGCAAGACCTGGCTCGGGCCCGCCCTGCACCTCGAGAGCGCGCGCCGCACGGGCCCCTTCCGGCGCCTGCGCTGCAGCGGGCTCGGGCGCGAGGAGCTGTGCGGGGCCCTCTTCGGCCACGAGGCCGAGGCCGTCGCCGGCAGCGCCCGGGCACGGCGCGGGCTGTGCGAGGAGGCGCACGGCGGCACGCTCTTCCTCGAGCACCTCGACGAGGCCGGCCCCTCCGGCCAGCGCGAGATCCTGCGCTTCCTGGACGACCGCACCGTGCGGCCGCTCGGGGGCGACAAGGAGATCGAGGTCGAGGTGCGCGTGGTGGCGTCGATCCAGGAGCGCACGCGCTCGGAGCTCGTGCCCGAGCTGCGCGCTCGGGTCGGCCTGTCGAGCCTGGTCATCCCCCCGCTGCGCGAGCGGCGCGACGACGTGCCCGAGCTGGCCCTGGCGGCCCTGGGACGCCTGCGAGCGCGCTACGGGCTGGAGCTGGACGGCTTCGACGAGGACGCGCTGGAGGCCCTCGTGCGTCACTCCTGGCCCGGAAACCTGAGCGAGCTGTGGAGCGTGGTGGAGCGCGCGGCGCTCGTCGCTCGCGGCGGACGCATCGCCTTCGACGACCTGCCGCGGGACTTCGAGCCGGGCGTCGCCGGCGGCCCAGGCCAGGCGGCCAGCCTGCGCCTGGAGGCCGACTGGCTGCTCGACCCGGCGCGCCTGCCGACCCTGCGCGAATGGCGCCAGCGCTGCCTGGAGGTCGTCGAGCGCGCCTATCTGGCCGAGGTGCTGCGCGCGTCCGGCGGCCGCGTGGGCGAGGCAGCGCGACGGGCCGATGTGGACCCGCGCTCGTTGCACGCCCGCATGCGCCGCCTCGGCCTGCGCAAGGAAGACTTCAAGTACCGCCGCCCGCGGCGGCGCGCATCCTCGCGGGCAGAGCCCTCCCGGCCCGAGGCCGGCGGGTCGCCGTCCGCGGGCGCGAGGAGCTGACGGGGGCGCTGGCGGCGGGCCGCGCCCGCAGCGGCTCAGGGAGACTGCACCGTCACGACCGAGGGGGCGAGGACCGACTCGAGCACGAACGACGGCACGGCCCCCAGCCGCGCGTATCGCGCCCGCACCCGCGGAGGGAGGTCGCGGTAGGCGACCACGCGCCCGCGGCAGCGCGGCGAGCCGCACAGGCAGCCGTCCAGCGCGGGCTCGTCCACGATGCAGGTCGAGTAGTCGAAGGTGATCTCCTGGCCGGGGAGGAGGCGGCGCAAGGCGAACAGCTCGAGCCGGCCGCCCGTCGCGCGCAGCGCGGCGTTGGGGTCGCACGAGTGGTTCACGAAGTCGTCGATTCCGCCCGATGGGCCGAGGAAGACGGTCGGGCCGACCTGGATGACGTGCGTGAAGTCGCGCACCCGCTCGAGGGGCATCCTACGGCCCCGGAAGCGCAGGATGCGCTCGCCTCTCCCGTACGTCCTGCCGGTGAAGACCCCGGCACCCTTGTCACCCGCTGCGCGGAGGGCGAGCTCCGCGGTCCGGTCTGGGTTCACTTCGGTTCAAACACTCTCTGGGCCACAGCCCTATCCGTGTTCCGACCTTCCGGCGGACGGCTCCGAACGCGGAGCGCTCCGAGAAGTGGCGGGAGGCTAAGGCCCATCCCGTGCACTGGAAAGACCCTGCGCCTAGAATTCTGCCTGCCCAGCTCCGCCCCGGCCCACCACCGAGCCCGCCCCAACCCCATGGTTCGCCTGCTCGCCGCCGACCTCCAGTGCTTCGTCCGCCCGATCCCCGACCTCTCCGGGTTCCGCCAGCAAGTCCGGGGACTCTTGCGGACGGCGGCCAGCCGCTCGTGCGACCTGCCGGTCTTCTCCGAGCGCTCCGCGCTCCAGCTCCCGACCCCGGGCGACCTCGACCGGCCGCCGGACCGCCGGGTGCGCGACCTCGCCGGCCGCCGGCCCGCGTTGCTCGAGCTGACGGGTGGGCCGGCGCGTGATCCGGGGCGGCCTTCAGCGCGGGCTGAACGCCCGCAACCCAAGGGAAGGACTCGGCCCGCGCTGATCCTGTTGGCGGGGGAGGCGGACCCTCCCCCGCATCGGCCGCGACACGCGGCCTCCCCCTCCTCGCCGCCCGATGGGCGGCGCGGCGCCTCCGGCGCCGGTTGCACGCCCTTGCGAGCGAGTCGGTTCTTGAACGCCGGTCAACATCTCTGGCCCTAGAGGCTCATGGGCGGCATGGACCTCTGCTGCGGGCGGGCCGCGCGCGGGGCGGGCGGGGCCTGAGGTGCAGGCCCCGGGCTGGCTGACGCTGCTGCTCGTCGCCGCGACGCTGGTGGGCGTGGCGGTCGGGCGCTGGCCGGGCCTGCGCGCCAACCGGGCCTCGATCGCGTTGGTGGGCGCGGTGGCGCTCGTCGCGGCCGGCTCGATCCCGCTCGAGGCGGCCTGGCGGGCGATCGACCTGGACACCCTGGCCCTCCTGCTCGGGATGATGGTCCTGAACGCCAATCTGAAGCTCGCGGGCTTCTTCGCCTGGAGCGCGGGCCTGACGCTCTGCGTCGCGCGCGGCCCGCGCGCGCTCCTGGGGCTGGTCGTCGGCACGACCGGAGCCCTCTCGGCGCTGTTCCTGAACGACACCGTCTGCCTGATGCTGGCGCCCCTGGTGCTGGAGGTCGCGCGCGGCCTGCGGCGCGACCCGGCCCCGTACCTGGTCGGGCTGATGCTGGCGGCGAACGCCGGCTCCGTCGCCACCATCACGGGCAACCCGCAGAACATGTGGATCGGCGTCCACTCGGGTCTCGGCTACGGGGAGTTCCTGCTGGCGCTCGGGCCGCTGGCGGCGGCCTCGCTGGCGATCGTGTGGGTGGTGGTGATGCTGTGCTTCCCGCGCGAGTTCCGCGCCGGCGCTTTCGAGCGCGTCGAGCCGCCGCCGGTGCGCATCCTGCGCCCGCTGCTGGTGAAGTCGCTCTCCGTCAGCGCCCTGCTCCTGGTGCTGCTGTTCGCGCGCGTGCCCTTCTCGCTGGCGGCGCTGGCGGCGGCGGCGCTGCTGCTGGTCACGCGCCGCGTGGATCCCGAGCGCGTCTTCGCCGAGTTCGACTGGCAGCTCCTGGTCTTCTTCGCGGCGCTGTTCGTCGTGACGGGCGCGATCGGCGAGGCGGGCCTGGCGGCCGGTCTCGAGCACGCCCTCGGCGGAGCGGGGAGCGGGCTCGGCGGGCGCGTTGCGAGCACCGCGCTCCTGAGCAACCTGGTCAGCAACGTGCCGGCGGTGCTCCTGGTCGGCACGGCCGGAGAGCTGACCCGGCCGGAATGGCTGGCCCTGGCTGCCGCCAGCACCCTGGCCGGCAACCTGACGTTGCTCGGCTCGGTCTCCAACCTGATCGTGGTCGAGGAGGGCCGGCGCGCGGGGCTGCGCCTGACGTTCCTGGCCCACCTGCGCGCCGGCGTCCCGGTCACCCTGCTCACGCTCCTTCTCGCCTGGGCCTGGCTCGCGGCCGCGGGCTGATCCTGCGCGCTGCCGCCTTGGGAGCCTGTTGAAGATAGACCCTACTGCGGCTTCGCAGGGCGCGCCGCTGCTTCGCCTCGCGACGGGCTATCTCCAACAGGCTCCTAGAGCTCGTCAACCCATAGAATCCGACCATGTCCGGGACCGGCGGCACCAAGGCGCGCGTCGGGCTCGTGGTGGTGCCGGCGCTCGCGCTGGCGCTCTTCGCGCTCGCGGACCTCGATCCACAGCGGCCCGAGATCACGCGCGCGGCGGCGGTGGCGGTGCTGATGGCCGGCTGGTGGATCACGGAGGCGATCCCGATCCCGGTCACGGCGCTCTTGCCGGTGGCGCTCTTCCCGCCGCTCGGGATCCTCTCGGGCAAGGAGACGGCGGCGCTCTACTTCAACCACGTCATCTTCCTGTTCATCGGCGGCTTCGTCTTCGCGCTGGCGATGCAGCGCTGGGATCTGCACCGGCGCATCGCCCTGCGCATCCTGCTGGCGTTGGGGACGAGCCCGCGCCGGCTGATCCTGGGATTCATGGCGGCGACCTGGTTCCTGTCCATGTGGATCAGCAACACCGCCGCGACGATGATGATGGTGCCGATGGCGATGGCCATCGTGGCGCAGTTCGAGGAGCGCATCGGCGGCGAGCGCGCGGGACGCTTCACGCCGGCCCTGCTGCTGGGCGTCGCCTACTCGGCCTCGATCGGCGGCCTGGCGACGTTGATCGGAACGCCGCCCAACCTGTCGCTCGTGCGCATCTTCGCGATCGTCTTCCCGCGGGGGCCCGAGATCTCGTTCGCGACCTGGTTCCTGTTCGCCCTGCCGCTGTCGGTCCTGTTCCTCTTCCTCGCCTGGGGGCTCTTGTGCCGGCTGTTCCTGGCCGGCACGCACGACCTCCCCGGCCAAGGGGACGTGATCCGGCGCGAGCACGAGCGCATGGGGTCCATGAGCTTCGAGCAGCGCGCGGTGATGGTGCTGTTCGTCGTGCTCGTCGGGGCCTGGATGTTCCGCGCCGACATCGACCTGTTCGGGGCCACGCTCCCGGGCTGGTCGCGGCTGTTCCCGGAGTCGGGCTTCATCGACGACGGCACCGTCGCCATCGCGGTCGCGCTCCCGCTCTTCCTGCTGCGCTCGCGCGAGCGGCCGGGCGAGCGGCTGATGGACTGGGAGACGGCGGCGGGCCTGAACTGGGGCATCGTGCTCCTGTTCGGCGGCGGCTTCGCGCTCGCCTCGGGCTTCCAGGCGTCCGGGCTGTCCCAGTGGCTGGGCGAGAGCCTCTCCGCCATGCAGGGCACGCCACCGCTGCTGCTGGTGCTGGCGGTCTGCGGCCTCTTGACCTTCCTGACCGAGCTGACATCGAACACGGCCACGGCCGAGATGGCCCTGCCGGTGCTCGGCCCGCTGGCGGTCGCGATCCAGGCCGATCCGCTGCTCCTGATGGTCCCGGCCACGCTCTCGGCCTCGTGCGCCTTCATGCTGCCGGTCGCGACGCCGCCCAACGCGATCGTGTTCGGCACGGGCGAGGTGCGCATGGCCGACATGATCCGCGCCGGCCTCCTGCTCAACCTGGTCGGCATGGTGCTGATCACGGCCGCGGTCTACGTGCTAGGCACGGCGGTCCTGGGCATCGACCTGGCGGGCGCGCCGGTCTGGGCCCGCAACCCCTGATCCCCGCGCCGGCCACCCGGCACCGAGTCGGTCGGAGAATCTGCCGGGCAGGACGTTCAACGGATTCGACGCTCGCCTCGAGGCGCCACGCGCCCCGTCAGCCGCCTCAGCCGGGTCACCAGTCGGAGATGCCGGCGCGCACGGCGCGCTCGAGGTCGCGGCGCTCGAAGGGGCCCGCGACCAGGACCTCGCCGCGCAGGAGAGCCTTCGGATCGCGACCGTCGCCGTCCGGCGGCTCGAAGGCGACGCGCGGCTGGAGCTCGTGCCGGGCGAGTGCCGCGGCCAGTATCTCGACCAGGCGCTCGCGCCGCGCGCCGGGCTCGCCGCGCACGACGACGTCGATCTCCGAGAAGAACGCGCTGAGGTCCTCACCGCGGTGGCGCAGGTACTCGCGCCACAGCGCCGTGCGGTAGGTCGCGACCTCCCCCAGGGGCACGTAGTTGGAGCGCGCGACGACCGAGTAGAGCGCGTCGACCAGCTCCTCGCGCCCGGGCGCGCCGGCCGCGGCGGCGGCGTCGGCGGCTCCGAAAGCCTCGCGCAGGCCGGCGATGCCGACCCGGTCGAGGCCGATCAGGATCTGCTCGGAGCCGCGGCAGGAGCCCATGGGACGGTCCCCACGGTCATTACCGGCCGCCGCGCGGGGGGCGTCCATACGTAGAGGGGGGTATCGGCGCGGAGCGGCGCGCGAGGTCGTATCGTGGGCGCCGACGTCCGGGTCGGACGGCGAGCGGCGAGACCCACACGACGGGAGACGGGATCATGAGCGACACGAACGGCAACTCTACGGGCGCGCGCGGACGCGCGCTCCTCGCGCTCGGCTGCGCCGGGCTGGCGACGGTGGTCGCCGCGGCGGCGGCCGGGCGACCGCAGGAGACGGAGACCGATCCGCCCCCCGCCGGCGAGTTCGAGCGGCGCGTGCTCGCCGTGCTCGAGGAGCTCGACGGCGAGCGCGGCGGCAACATGAACGTGCCGCGCGAGGACGGGCGCCTGCTGCGCGTGCTCGCGCAGGCGATCGGCGCGAAGCGCGCGGTCGAGATCGGCACGTCGAACGGCTACTCGGCGATCTGGATCGCGCTCGCTCTGAAGTCGACCGGCGGCCACCTCGTCACGCACGAGATCGATCCCGGGCGCGCCGCGCGCGCGCGCGCGAACTTCGAGCGGGCCGGCGTGGCCGACCTGATCACGGTCGTGCTGGGCGACGCGCACGAGAAGGTGCGCGAGCTCGAAGGCCCGATCGACCTGCTCTTCATCGACGCCGACAAGCCCGGCTATCTCGACTACCTCGAGCAGTGCCTGCCGAAGGTGCGCCCCGGCGGCTTGATCCTGGCGCACAACATGAACCGTCCCGCGCCGGACGCGCGCTTCGTCGAGGCGATCACGACCCGCGCGGAGCTCGAGACCCTGTTCCTGCACATGGACGCGGCCGGGATGGCGCTGACGCTCAAGAAGGAATGAACCGGCGGAGCGGTTCATCCCCCGCCGATGCAGCGGACGGCCAGGTGGCCGCCGCTGATCGGCGAGCGAGGGTCGGCGGGCGCGACGCACCGCGCCCGCGGGCCCAATAAGGACGTTACCGTGAGCTGCAATGATGCGGCCCGCCCGGGATCGCTACCCACCAGGACGTATTGCGCGACTCGCGAGTGCGGGGTACGCATCAGGGAGCAGGGCGGAAGCCCCCCGCCCCGATCATCCGACGTCCGGGTCGAGCTCCGACCGGGACAGCTTGGGAGAACCACGATGAAACTGTCTGTGCCCATCCTCTCCGCCAGCGTGGTGCTGGCCCTCGCTGCGCCCCTCATCGCGGAAGGGCTCGGCCTGGGCGTCACTGCGATCGGCTCGCCGCACAACTTCGCTGACAACATCGGGCACCCGGAGCGACCCTCGGCCGGGGGCTGGAACCAGCGGGATGACATCTGCGGGGTCTGCCACGTCGCCCACGACGGCAACCGGGACACGTTCTACGGCGAGATCGGGCTGCTGTGGAACCACGCTCTGAGCAACACGACGTACACGATGTACGACAGCTTCACGCTCGACGGCGCCCAGGCACTGCAACCCACGGGCTACTCCAAGATGTGCCTGGGATGCCACGACGGCACGGTCGGCATCGACACCTTCGACATGTACCCCGGCGGCCTGGTGTTCATGGAGGACTACAACCCCGCCAACCTCATCCCCGGCCCGTTGTACGGCGTCGACCTGGGCTCGACGCACCCGATCTCGATCGAGTACAACGAGCGCGCCGACCCGCACCTGCACAGCCGCACGAGCCCGATGGGCGGCTCGGGCACGATCGCGGACGTGCTCGAGCAGGGCATCACGGTGCAGTGCTCGAGCTGCCACGACGTCCACGACGAGCCGGGCGAGTCGGTCCCGGGGACGCACCTCCTGCGCATCGGCATCAAGGTCTCCGACGGCATCGGCAGCGGCCTCTGCCGGGCCTGCCACATCAAGTAAGACGATACGGTGTCAGACGATACGGTGTCAGACACCGTATCGTCATCCCATGTTCACTCGTCGCGAGATGCTGCGCGGCGGACTCGGCGCGGCCGCGCTCGGCGTGCTGCACCGCTGCGGCCTCGGCGGCGCGCAGTCCGGCGGCTGTCCCGACACCGGCGCCCTGCCCCTGGATCAGAGCGCCCCGATCGCGCGCGTGCCCTTCTCGCCCGACTCGATCGTCGTGGACGGGCTGCCGTTCGCGCGCTGGTACACGGGCGACTCCTTCGCGAACCAGTCGATCCCCTTCCACGGGACGCCGCCGTGCTACGGGGACGACCCGCCGCCCCCTGGCGAGGAGGTCGACGTCGCGATCGTCGGCGGAGGCATCTCCGGACTGGGGACGGCCTGGCTGCTGCGCGACCTGGAGCCGGTCGTGTTCGAGCTGCGCGAGCGTTTCGGGGGCAACGCGCGCGGCGAGCTCTGGGGCGACACGTACTACTCGCTCGGCACGGCCTACGTCATCACGCCCGACGAGGGCACCTTCCTCGACACGCTCTACAAGCAGCTGCGGCTCGACCAGGTCGTGCGCGTCGACCAGGGCGACTCGCAGCTCGAGCTGGGTGGGCGCGTGATCGCGGGTATCGACGACCTCGCGCACCAGGATCCGCGGCTGGCCGAGGCCCTGCGCCGCTACCGCGAGGTCGTCCGCTATTACGCGGAGGACGCCTACCCGGAGATCCCGCTGCCCGACGCGAGCGTCCCGTGGATCGCGGAGCTCGACCGCAAGACACTGCGGCAGGACATCGAGGAGCGCATGGGCATGACCGTGCCGGAGCCGCTGGCGGGCGCGATCCAGGCCTACTGCTACTCGTCGTTCGGCGCCGGCTGGGAAGAGATCTCGGCCGCCAGCGGCTGGAACTTCCTGGCGGCCGAGGAGTTCGGTCGCTGGGTGTTCCCGGGCGGCGTCTCGTACATGGTGCGCCAGCTCTGGACCGCCCTGGGGCGCCGCGACGCGGCCCTGCCGCCGAACTGCCGGCCACGGCAGTTGCGCGGCGGCTGCAACGTCGTCGACGTGCGCATGGCGCCCGGCCGGCGCGTGCAGGTGACCTGGGTGGACTCGCAGGCGAGGTGCCGCTCGCTGCTCGCAAGGCGCGTCGTGATGGCCTGCCCCAAGCTCACCGCCAAGCACGTCCTGCACGACTTGCCGGCGCTGGACGAGGAGAAGGCGGGGGCGATGTTCGAGCTCGAGTACCGCGCCTACGTCGTCGCCAACGTGCTGCTCGACGAGCACGTGGCGCTCGACTTCTACGACATCTTCCTGCACATGGGGCCGGACTACCCCGCCAGCCAGGCCGCGGCCGCGAAGCACTCGCGCGTGACCGACGTCCTGAACGGCCACTACGCGCGCCGGGAGCAGATCCGGCGCGGCGTGCTGACGCTGTACTGGCCCCTGCCTTTCGACTTCGGGCGCTGGACGCTCCTGCACGAGGACGGCTTCCGCCACTACGCCAGCTCGCTCGCCCCGCAGGTGCGCGAGGCGCTGGCGCTGCTCGGATTGCGCCAGAACGCCGTGAAGCAGGTCCGCATGACGCGCTGGGGCCACGCCCTGCCGATCGCGCGTCCGGGCCTGATCGCCGACGGCAAGACGGAGCTGCTGCGGCGGCCGATCGACGAGCGCATCTTCTTCGTCCACCAGGACAACTGGGCCCTGCCGGCGGTCGAGAACTGCCTGCTCGACGCCGAGATCTACGCTGCGCGCATCCGCGCCGGGCTTTGACGATACCGATACGGGGTCGGACGCATTCCCGCAGCCCTCGCGCGGCGCGAGGGGTGGTGGGAAGACGCCCGACGCCGTATCGTCGGGGCGATACCCCCTCCGTCCCCCGGCCTTCGAGGTGTGCCATGCGCCCTTACATCTCCATGCTCCCGCTAGCGCTCCTGTCGTCCGCGTTCGCCTCCGCGCAAGAGCCGCTCCAGGGGCGGGCCGAGCCCGGCTACGTCGACGGGCAGCTCATCGTGCGTTTCGAGCAGCCGACGACGATCACCGCCGCGGCCGAGCTGCTCGAGGGCCTGCCCTTCGTGGTCGACCGCGCGCTGATGCCCAAGATCGACATCTACCTGGTCCTGATCGGCGACTCCACCTCGGTGCCGCAGGCCGCCGCGCGGCTCGAGGCTCTGCCGGGCGTGCGCTACGCCGTGCCCGATGCGCTGGTCGAGGCGCGCCAGACGTTCCCGAACGACCCGCAGTTCAACCAGCAGTGGGGCATGCACAACACCGGCCAGAACGGCGGCCTGCCCGACGCCGACATCGACGCGCCCGAGGCCTGGGACCTCGGCACGGGCAGCCGCGACTACGTGGTAGCGATCGTCGACGGCGGGGCCCAGCATGCCCACGTCGACCTGCTGGCCAACCGCTGGGAGAACGACGCCGAGGTCAACGGCCAGAGTGGCGTCGACGACGACGGCAACGGGTACGTCGACGACCGCTACGGCTGGAACGCGTACAACAACAACGGCAACATCCCGAGCGACTCCCACGGCACGCACGTGGCCGGCATCGCGGGCGCGCGCGGGAACAACGCGACGGGTGTCGCGGGCGTCAACTGGGACTGCGAGATCATGCACGTCGCGGGGGCGAGCAGCTCGACCTCGACCGTGCTGGCCGCCTACAACTACGTCCTGACCCAGCGCGACCTGTGGGTCGCGACCGGCGGGACGGTCGGCGCCAACGTCGTCTCGGCCAACTCCAGCTTCGGCATCGACTACGCGAACTGCAACTCGCCCCAGTACCAGCCCTGGAACGACGCCTACAACCTGATGGGAGCCTCGGGCATCCTGAACGCGGCCGCGACGATCAACGCCAACGTGAACGTCGACGTGGTCGGCGACGTCCCCACCGGCTGCACCAGCCCCTGGCTGATCGCCGTCACGAACACGGACCGCTACGACAACAAGGCCTACGCCGGCTACGGGGCCGTGATGATCGACCTCGGCGCGCCGGGCACCAGCATCCGCAGCACGGTACCGAACAACAGCTACGCGGACTACTCGGGCACCTCGATGGCCACGCCGCACGTCACGGGCGCGGTGTCGTTCCTGCACTCGGTCGCCAGCCAGGCCTTCAAGGACTTCTTCGTCGCCTCCCCCGACCTGGCGGCGCTCGAGCTCAAGGACATCCTGCTGGCGAACGTGGACGTCATCCCGAGCCTGGACGGCATCACGGTCAGCGACGGGCGCCTGAACTTGCACGGCGCGGCGCTCGCCATCAGCAGTTGGGGCGATGGCACCTCCAACTACTGCCGGACGAGCCCGAACTCGGTCGGCCCGGGGGCGCTGATCTCCAGCACCGGCAGCACGAGCATCGCGGCCAACGACTTCACGCTGATCGCGAACGGCGGCGTGCCGTTGCAGATCGGGCTCTTCTACTACGGCTCGACGCAGATCGAGGTGCCCTTCGGTGACGGCTTCCGCTGCGTCGGCGGCAGCATCGCGCGCCTCAATCCGCCGCAGCCGAGCGACGGGTTCGGCGACTCGTGGCGCTGGGTCGACTTCACCCAGCCCCCCGCCAACGCCGGCCCGAACCAGATCACGCCCGGCTCGACCTGGTACTTCCAGTTCTGGTACCGCGACCCGGCCGGCGGCGGTTCGGGCTTCAACCTGTCGAACGGCCTGGCGGCCTCGTTCTCGCCCTGACGATACGGTGTCGGACACCTTCCCACCACCCGCCCCCGGGTGGTGGGAAAGTGTCCGACACCGTATCGTCTGCTGCATGGGGATCCGCGCTGGCATCGTGGTGGCGGCGCTCTCTCTCGCCGGCTGCGGCACGTCGACCGACGCGCTCACGGTCGGCTTCTCGCAGATCGGCGCGGAGAGCACCTGGCGCACGGCCGAGACGCGCTCGATCCGCGACGAGGCGGAGAAGCGCGGCATCGCGC
>Ga0326597_10011256_pt1 | contig 11868 bp, 12 predicted proteins | sample RVTome_12_FD_203789 | JGI IMG/M metagenome (GOLD analysis project Ga0326597, IMG submission 203789) | Soil microbial communities from uranium-contaminated site in the Upper Colorado River Basin, Wyoming, United States - RVT100D185 | ecosystem: Environmental > Terrestrial > Soil > Contaminated >...
GGTTCGATGGCTGTCGGCGTTCCCGGCGGGGGTGTGCTGGTCGTCATCAGTCGCGTCGTGCCGATCATGTCCGCATGATAGTAATCAGTGACCGGCGAGGTCAGGGGATTCTCGGTGCGCGCCATCCCCGGCACGAAGGAGCGTTTGTTGACGGGCGAGCCGCTGACCATTTCAAAATCCCCGTAAGTCGCATCCCCGTCGTAATCGCTCCACACCGTCCCGCCCGTGGCGGGGGAGAAATCCGACGTGTTGAGCTTGCGGTTCATGTAACGCGCCCGCGAACCGTCATAGCGAAACTCCCGCGCCCACAGCTTCTTGTACTTGGCCGCCGTCGGATCAAAGAACCCCTGCCCCGTGCAAGACTGTTCGGACGCCTGGTCCCAACACCACTGCTCACCCATCACGTAGGTCACGGCATCCTCGTTGTGGGCGTACACAAACCGCGTGGCCGTGTACTTCTTCTGACCTGTGAGGCAACCCCCACCGCCGCCGGGCATGAAGGCGGCGGCCTCACCGCCGCCGGTACCCTCATCTGCCGGAACAGCCTGCTCGTCACCCACGAGGGGTGACGCTACATCTGGTCCGTCCCCCACGTCTAAAGACATGGGCCACCCCTCAACAGCGCCGCCGTCGAGCTCAACGAATGCGGTCGTCACCATGGACTCCGTCTCGCCGCCGCCGGCGGTCGTCACCATGGACTCCGTCTTGCCGCCGCCGCTCGCCGTCGCATTCTGCTGCTGCCCGGAACCCTCACCCCCCTTGGTGATGATCCGGAACGAGACTTCGTGGTTGATTGGGGCATGGGTATTCCTCTCCCAACAGAATACCGCCGCCAATGCTTCCCGGCTTGGAGAATGTCGCGCCTCCGACCGTCGGCGGCGTGCTTCGGGAAGCACGCGACGAGTGGTGAGGCCGCAATGTACGGGGGAGTTGGCTACCGGTCAAGCGACAGCCGCACCCCGCGTCTATTCCCTGCGTCTCGCATTGGCTAGGATGCCGGGGCCTTGTCCACGCTGGCGACACTTTGGTGGCTGACGTTCTGGACCATCCTGGGGCTATGCCTGGGCAGCTTCCTCAACGCCGTCGTTTACCGCATCCCTCGACACCGTTCGCTTCGCTCCCCGCTCTGGTCGGCATGTCCTCACTGCCGCCACCGCATCGCGTGGTACGATAACCTCCCCATCATCAGCTTCATTATGCTCCGAGGACGGTGCCGCAATTGCGCCGTCCCCATTTCCACTCGCTACCTGGTCATCGAGACGGCCATGGCGATCGTGGTGCTCATGGTGCTGGACGCGTTTCTGATCGGACAGGCTCGGCGAGGACTCAGTGCCAGCGAATTCGGTTTGACGGACCGCCTGGCCTACGACTGGCCGATCCTGGTTTCTCATATCATTTTGTTTGCCTGCCTCCTGGCCATGTCCGCCATCGACCTCGAACACTACTGGGTGGACATCCGCTTCACAAACCTGGTGACCATTTGCGGATTTGTTTTGCATGTGCTTTGGACGCCCACGCACAGTCTCGCTTGGGTTCGGCCCTACGACGCCACGGCGGTGATGTCCCTTTTCGCCGTCGGCGGTCTGGGCATCGTGTGGATCGTCATGGCGTGCCAACCGAAGTTCGATTCGGACGCCTCCGGTGAATCCGCCCCCGAAGACGCCGCATTCGATACAACATCTGGTGCGAGATTGGAATCTCGCACCAACCAGTCTTGCCCCAGCCGGCCGCCGCCATCGCTTGCCTCTCCGTCGCGCGCGGCCGGATGGCTGGGAGTCTTGCTTCTCGGCGCCTTGTTCGTGGTCCTTATTCTCGTTGAAGTCGGGCATACTCCCGCCAAACACGCACCCCGGGCGCTATTCCCCATGGTCATGTTTTTCTTGCTGATCGTCTCGGAGAGCACCGTAACACGGGAATCGGACCAAACCGTCATGGACGCCATCCATGAGGAGCGGCACGCTGCGCGGCGGACGGTCATATCCGAACTGATCCTATTACTCCCCGCCATCGCTCTCGGGGCCGTGGGCCTGTGGATCATGTCCGGGGATGGCGAATTGCCTTCCCGCACAAGCAGCGCACTTCACACCCCGGTTCATTTCAGCAACTTCGCACTGTTGCGCCATTGGACCCCCCTGTACGGTCTGGCGACGGCGGCCGGCGGCTACGTCATCGCCGGGGCGGTGGGTTGGGCCGTGCGGATCGTCTTTACCCTTCTGTTCGGGAAGGAGGCTTTTGGCGTCGGCGATATCCATCTGATGGCCGCCGCGGGGTGCGTGGCGGGCTGGCCCATCGTCGTTCTGGGGTTTTTCCTGACCTGCGGCCTGGCCCTGGTGGGATGGGTCGTTTCCCTACCCTTCAAACGGACCCGCGCCCTACCCCTGGGACCGTGGCTGTCGCTATCGTTCCTCATTATGGTGGTCTTCTATGAGCCGATCATCCAATGGCCGCCCATTGCCCGAGCGATCGTCCTTACCAGGTCCTTGACTTCAGAGAATTCACAGCTTCCAAATCGGGGAATTTTCCCATGACACTTGCAATCCAACGGGTCGAGGTTTATGTTCGTTTGATTGCCGTGGCGTTGGTCGTCGGCGCGGTCGGCCTGGTGTTGTTCAAGAATCGATCGAACTACGTCGAGGTCTGGTTTTTTGGCCTCACCGACGAGACCAAAAAAGTCAATGTGGTCTGGCTGTTGCTTTCCACGGCGTTGGGCACGTTGACCGCGTGGCGCGTCGTCTGGTTCGCCCGCGGACTGTGGCGCGACATGCGTGAAGTCGCTCGACTCAAGGCGATCGAGGAGGCCGACCAAAAACACAAGCACCGCGCCGTCGAGCTTGAGGAGCGCGAGCGGCGTATCGAAGAAAAGTTGAAACGGGCCGCCGGGAGCGACGGCGAGTCGGGGATAAATGAGTAGACGGCGTTGCCCGCCGTCCCAAGCGTAAAGGAGTAGCAGATGAAAAAGTCGACGTTCCTACGAATTGTGCCGGTCGGGCTTTTGGCGGCCGTCGCTTCGGGTTGCGCCGCCAATGCCAAGCAGGACATGGCCGCGCTGGAGGACCGCAACCGCAATCTGGCGGCGCAGCTTAACAAGACCCGCGGCGACCTTGACGCCGCCCAGCGTGACCGCGCCGCGCTCGATCAGCGCCTTGCCGGCGCCATTCGCGACGTCGATTCGCTGCGCGCCGAACTGGCCGGCAGGCCCGAACCTCAAACGGCGCCCACCGGCTGGACCGCCGTCCCCGGCGGCGGCATGATCGCCATCGAAGAAAACATCCTTTTCGCCCCGGGCAAAGTGACCCTTCGCGACGAGGCCCGCAAGACGCTTGATGCCATCTTCAGCACGCTCGAAGGCGAGTACGGCGGCAAGGACATCATGGTCTTCGGCCACACCGACGATCGCCCGATCAAGAAGAGCGGTTGGGCCGACAACTGGCAACTGAGCACCGAGCGCTCCCTCGCCGTGGTGCGCTTTCTCCGCGAACATGGCGTGGGCGCCGAGCGTTTGGTGGCCGCCGGCTGCGGTGAGAACCGCCCCCGCGTCGCGAATAACTCTGAGCCGAATCGCCTGTCCAACCGCCGAGTCGAAATCTTCGCCATCGACGCCCAAGGCCGCACGGGGCGGACGAGATAGCGAGCCGGATCGATCCGACTTGACCCGATTCGACCCCCAAGCGGTCGCCTAGTGTGGCCGTGCGCAAACCCAGCGCCGCCCACGGAACCGACGCCCCCATCATTTTTTCGACCCGCAAAGGGTCGCACAAGGCGCCGTCCGTTATGCCGCCCTTGCAGGGTGTGCGTCGTGAGAGAAGGTTTGGATGGTTCCGTGGAAACGGAGCATGGAACGGATACTCAGGCCCCGACAACCGAAAGGGTCGGAAACACGCTACGCCGCTCCCACACCACCGCGCCACGTCTCGACTCTACCGACGATGACCGTGTTCAGTCCACTACCTCGTCACGCGAGCATTCTCCACTCCACAAGGCACTCACGACAATCTTGCGTCCGCCATTTGCAGATTGCGACGACCTCGCATCCCCGGATCGGCGCCTGCGATTAGCGCCTTAATGCCCTCCGGCATCACCCGAAGGGATTTCTCGATTCTGCTCGGGGTTCGGATTAGAATGGTGCTCGCGGTCAGAAACATAGGAGCCTGTGAATGCGAACCCCTCTTATTGCTGGCAACTGGAAGATGCACAAAACGCTGGCGGAGGCCCGCGAGTTGGTCGTGGGTATCCGTGGCGGCCTGACGAACGTCAACGGCGTCGAAGTTCTGATCTGTCCGCCGGTGCAACTTTTGTTCCCCATGGCCAAGGCCGTCGCGGGAACTAAGATCATGCTCGGAGCGCAGAACGCCCACGAAGCGACCCACGGCGCCTTCACCGGCGAAGTCTCCGTGCCGATGCTTAAAGACACGGGCTGCACGCACGTCATCATCGGCCACAGCGAGCGGCGGCAGATTTACAAGGAGGAAGGCCCGCTGCTCGCCAAGAAGGTTCGGGCGGTGGTCGGCGGCGGGCTCACCGTCATCTACTGTTTAGGTGAAACGCTTGACGAGAGGGAGTCCGGGCGGAACCAAGCGGTGGTCGAGCGGCAACTAGCGGAGGCGATTACAGCCGACGTACCAGCCGATCGGCTCATTATCGCGTACGAGCCGGTGTGGGCCATCGGTACCGGTCGCACGGCGGCCCCGAAACAAGCCCAAGAAGTCCACTTTCTCATCCGCACACGCTTGGCCGGTGTTTACGGGAGGCCGATGGCCGATTCCATCCGTATTCTGTACGGTGGGAGCGTAAAGCCGGACAACGCCGCCGCACTGCTTTCCCAGCCCGACATCGACGGGGCCCTGGTTGGGGGGGCCTGTTTGGTATCCGGTGACTTTTTGGCTATCATATCCGCCGCGCCGGCAAGTGTCGCCGAGCGATAACCACTGGGTGGCACGGTCCAGCGCAGCTTGGCCGTGGAATGCCCTGCTTGGCACGGCCTAACAAGTTAGACCGTACCACCCGGATCGGGACGCGCCCGCCGGTTAACCTCTAGTGAGATGTAGAAATGAGCATATTGGCTGAAATGAGCTGGGGTCAATGGTTGCTGGCCAGTTTCCTGGTCTTCGTTTGTTTTATTCTGATGTTGGTCATTTTGTTGCAGAAAGGGCGCGGCGGCGGTTTCGCTGGAGCTTTCGGCGGCGCGGGCGGCTCGAGCGCATTCGGAGCCAAGACCGGCGACGTGTTCACCTGGATTACCGTCATCGTGGCCGGGGCGTTCGTGGTGCTGACGGTTTGGAGCAATTTCGTCTTTGATGAATCCCTCAAACCCGCCCTTGCTTCCGACGCCGCCGAATCCACGATCATAGACATTCCCCCGACGGACCAGGATGGTGCTCAGACTGCCCAACCCGTAAAAATGGAACTCGGCCTTGTCGATCCCAACACGGGGGAGAAGAGCACGATTCTCCTGCCCAACCAACCTTCAACGCCCCCGAGCGACACGGCGCCTGCCGGGCAACCATTCGATGCCCCTAACCCTAAGCCCTCTGAGGAAGCTCAACCGGCTGGTTCCGGCGTCGAGGGGTCGGCGATGCCGACAGAGGAAATGCCGCCGGAGGGCGAAAAGAAGGACGATAACGAAAACAGCCCCAACCCATGATTGTGTCGATGACCGGATACGGGGCGGCGCAGCACACCGAGAACGGGGTCAGCCTCGCCCTCGAACTCCGTACGGTGAACAATCGGTACCTCAAGCTGTCGATCAAGCTGCCCGAACATTTGCAGTTCGCCGAAAGCGACATCGACAAACTCTTGCGACAACGCTTGTCCCGCGGAACCGTGAGTTACACCGTCCGCATTCGCTGCGACGCCTCGATGCTCAAGGCAGTGGATCTGACAGCGCTGCAGCGCTATGTGGATGTATTGTCGCAAGTGCGGCTTCCGTCCGGGGTCCAACCGGTCATTGACTTGGCGACGGTCGCCTTGCTGCCGGGCGTCAGCGATCCGCCGGAACTTGGCGACGACACGAAACGACGTTACGCGGAGGTGCTCACGGAGCTGACCAACCGCGGGCTGAACGCCTTGATCGACATGCGTCGTGGGGAGGGGCGGACCCTCCACGACGACCTCCTGGTTTGCAGCGCGGCCATTCGCAAGCACTTGGCCTCGATCGCGGGGCGGGCTCCGGGCGTGATAGACGAGTACCGCGAACGGTTGCGATCACGGGTGGCGACGTTGATGCAAGGAGGCGGCTTTCAGCTTGAGGCCGACGGGCTGCTCCGCGAGGTTGCGGTGTTCGCCGAGCGTTGTGATATTAGCGAGGAGATCAGCCGCTTAACCTCGCATTTGGACCAGTTTGCGGAGGTATGCGATCGCGGCGAGCAAGTGGGCCGGACGTTGGATTTTTTGGCCCAGGAAATGCTCCGCGAGGCCAACACCATCGGCTCCAAGAGCAACGACGCCGTCATCGCCCGCGACGTCGTGGAGATTAAGGGGCTGATCGATCGGCTGAAGGAACAAGTGCAGAATGTTGAATGATTGTCACCCTGAGCGAAGCGAAGGGTATGATCTCGTGGACGAAGATGCTTCGCTTCGCTCAGCATGACAAGGTAGAGTGATCGCCGGTGCCGTCGCGCGGTTGTTTGATCGTCATCAGCGGGCCGTCGGGGGCGGGCAAGACCTCCATCTGCAAGGCCCTGTTGGAGGGGCTCCCTCGTACGGTGTGGAGCGTTTCCGTGACCACGCGGCCGCCTCGACCAGGGGAGGTGAACGGGGACAGCTATCAGTTTGTGGGCCGGAAGGAGTTTGAGGCGAAACAAGCGGACGGGGAGTTGTTGGAAAGCGCCGAATACATCGGCCACCGCTACGGGACCCCGCGACGGCCCGTCGAAGAAGCGCTCAAGGCCGGACGCAACGTGGTCATGGAAATCGACGTGCAAGGCGGGATACAGGTGGCCGAGAAGATGCCCGAATCGGTACGCATTTTCGTGCTTCCGCCGAACATGGAGTCCTTGCGGGCGCGGCTCGAAGGGCGTCGCACCGAGGCCGCCGAACAATTGGCCAAGCGCTTGGCCGAAGCCGACGGCGAGATCGCCATCGCCCGCGACAGTGGTTGTTACTCCCATTTTGTGGTCAACGACGTGTTGGAAACGACGGTTGAACAGGTGAAGCGAATCATCGAAGAGGAGCGTAGGCAAGCATGATCGAAGCATTGCGGCACGACGATCTCATGGACAAGGTGGGCGGACGGTTCAAACTGACGGCCCTCATCCAACGGCGCTGGTTGCAACTTTTGCAAGGAGCCAGGCCCATGATCGACCCCAAGGGCCTCACCGAGATGGAGGTCGTCATTAAGGAAATCCTCGAAGGCAAGATCGATTTTGAGATACCGCCGGAAGCGTTGGAGGATGACGAATAAGCCTGACGCATGTAGCCCAGCCGCCCCCGGCTGGGTGGCATGGCCAAGCGAAGCGCCGCCATGCTGAAATCGGGACTTCTCGCTCTATGACCACGCCCGAATCCGACTTGTCCGGTTACGAAGTGCTCGTCTGCGTTTGCGGCGGGATTGCGGCCTACAAGGTCTGCGAGGTTGTTTCGAAGCTGGTGCAACGCGGCGCGGGCGTGACCGTGGCCATGACCCGCTCGGCCAGGAAGTTCGTGGGGCCGACGACGATTCAGGCTCTCACCGGACGCCGCGTGCTTACCGGCCTGTGGTCCGCCGACGATCCTGACGACGTCCAGCACATCGCCATGACCGGCGCCGCCGACCTCGTGCTCGTCGCCCCGGCGACGGCCAACATCATCGGCAAAATCGCCTCCGGCATCGCCGACGACGTGGTGACAACCCTTGTCATCAGCGCCGCCTCGCCGGTGGTCCTCGCCCCGGCGATGAATGACCGTATGTGGGCCAACGCCATTGTTCAAAGCAACGTCGCAGCGTTGAAGAAACACGGCTATACCCTCGTCGGGCCCGGCGAAGGCTGGCTTGCCTGCCGCAGCATCGGCCCGGGGCGAATGGCCGAACCAACCGAAATCCTTGAGACCGTCGTCGGCAAACTGAATTCTCAATCCACCCAAAAAATGCCGACTCGCCGGTAGCGACGCGCGAACGTCTACAAGATCCCCGCGCCGAACGGGGCATCGTCGTCCGGGTCGGGCTGCGATGGCGGAGGCGCGGTGCGAGTCGGGACGCTGGGCGCGGGTTTGATCGGTTGACGCTCGACGATCGGCTTGGTCGGCGCGGGTGGGGCGTCGGTCGAGATCATTTCCCGCACGGGCACCGCCGTAGCCGTATCATCAAGGTCGTCGCCGGCGGGCGGGCGCCAGCCATTCTCCCCCACCGGTGCAGGAGCGGGATGGCGGCTCGGCTGCCGTGAGGGCGCGGCACCGAAGCGTTCTTCCCGGCCACCACCTACGGCGGGTCGCGGCGGGCGTCTCCGCGGATCGTCCTCCGACCCCTTGGGCGTCGGTTCGGGCTTGGGACCACGAGACGCGGGCAGGGACTCGCCCGAACCGGACCTCAGACTGGCGATCAGGGCGTCGTATTCCGTAATTTCAGAGATGACGACGGGAACGTCGTGCGCGTCTTGTGCGATGGACGTGTCCGTCATCTCGTCGAGTTCGGCGTCCAAGTCCGTGGGTTGGTAGCCCGGCTGACCGGCAAGCTCGCACTCGGAGGTGTAGCGTTCGATGATCTTCGTCTGCACCAATTCGCGGAAGGCGGGGTTGATGGGGTGGGCGATGTCGCGATGGAGGCGGACCCGCCCATTGGCGTCCGCGGAGGCGCGATGGGGGGGAAGCTTGGCCCCGCAGTCGTTGCAGAAACGGGCGCGAAGATGGTTCTTGTGGCGGCACTGCGGACAGTGCACGGCGAGCTTGCGCGAGGGCATGGCGACGAACAGGCCGTTCGTGCCGTCGACGACCTTTAGGTCGCGGACGACGAACGCCTCGTCGAAGGTGACGCTGCAAACGGCCTTGAGACGGTCGGCCGCATTCTCCATGAGCTTGACACGTACGTCGGTGATTTCCATTCAACACTCCTCAGAAAAAATAGGGCCTTGTCCCACCGGCGCCGCCGCCACAACGGTCGTCACTTGCGACCAACGCTCTCGAATCTTGTCGGCGGCGCGGAGGGCGGCCCCTGGATCATCGAATAAACTGTACATCGCGGACCCCGATCCGGTCACATGAACGGAGGTCAAGTCGAGAAGATTAAGCGCCTCACGCAATGAGTAGACGGTCGGGCAAACGCGGAATACCGCCGTTTCAAGGTGATTGGAGAGCAGCCCCGACAGCTCGGTCGCGGAGGCGGCGTGAAGAATATCGAGGTCGGCCACGGAAGGTAATCCGCCGGAGTCGACCGGACGATAGGCGCTGTAGACTCTCGCGGTCGAAACCGGAATGGGGGGACAGATGAGAAGGACCCATCCCGACCATCGCAGCCGGACCGGCGTTACCCGTTCGCCGCGCCCTTCAATGATCGCGCTGGGCAGCGAAAAGAACAACGGCACGTCGGAGCCGAGTTCCGCGCCGATGGCGGCGAGTCCGACCTCGTCGAGTCCCGTCTCCCAGAGATGGTCGCAAAGGCGTAAGGTCGTCGCGGCGTCGCTGCTTCCGCCGCCGAGTCCGCCGCCGACCGGGATTCGCTTGTTCAGATCGATTCGCAGGGCCGGTTCGCCGCCGCACCGATCGGCCAGCATCCGCGCCGCTCGCGCCGCGAGGTTGTCGGCGTGGTTTAGGGTCGGATCGTCACAGTGAAAGGCAATGCCGGGAACGGGCGAGGTTTGGCACACAACCCGGTCGGCCAGTTCGATGCCGATGACCAGCGAACGCAGTTCGTGATAGCCGTCGTCGCGGCCGCCAAGCACCTCGAGGGTGAGGTTGATCTTGGCCGGGGCGTCGGCGCGAATGGTCCGCGCGACCTTGGCTCGTGGTTGTTCCAACGTTGTCAGACTCATGCCAGGCGCGAAGTAAAATTCCACTGAGACCGGCATTGTAAGCCCACGGCGGACGTTGTCAATGGGGGCGTCTGACCTACCGAATCGAGCCTTTCCGGCGGTACGTTGTCGAAATCCCGACGCCCGGTTGGGCGACAGGCTGCGTGCGGAGCGGCAAGGTCGCTGGTCGCGGTTTGCTTGACTACGGCTCTGGAATCGGACCGTTGATCTGTCCGCAGGTCCACGGATGGCACTGGGTCAGGGAGCCGAAGTACCATCCCCCGATTTCCAGGCAACATTCCTGTGTCATCAACACGCACGGGCCGTCCTCTGACAGGCAGCACGCCCGCTTGGAGCCGGCCAGCTCGCAAGGGAGTTTGCCGTCCGTGCATTGGCAAAGCGTGCCCGTCCCGCCGAATGTCCCGCCCTGAGCCTAACAATAGCACGCCTGGGTCACGGTGCACGTCGAGCCGACGCAACAGGCTCCCGTGGCGGAGGATGCGATCACGCCGAAGTTTAAGGGTGCAAGATTATCATAGCGCGGCTTGAAAAGGCCGACCAGAGGATCGCGCGGGGGGGGACGCTCATGGGGCCTTCTGGGCGGCGCCTGCGCAGGATGAGTGCCGCGCACGCAACCAGAAGCAGCCCCATGACCATGAGACCCCAAGATGACAAAGTGGGTATGGGGGGAGGAGGCGTATACACGATGGTCAGCCCACGGATATCAAAATTGGGGTTCTCCGCGTCACTGGCGGTTACGAAATCCTCCACGTTAGAGCCGTCCAGGTTGGATCGTTGGATGACTTTCGCGGTACGATCGGCCCAATACAGCTTCCGCGCCTTGGAGTCCACGACGACTTGCTCCGGGCCAGAATTCAGTTGCTGCCATGCGGGGAGCCAAACAATCTCTTCGAAGCCGGTACCGTCTGGATTTAACCGAACAATCGCATCAATGGTCGCCAAGTAGAGCTTGTTCTCCACCGGATCGTGGGCCAGGTCCATGGGCGCCCCGCTTTGGTGAACGTACTGCTCGTTGGAACCGTCGGCGTCAGCCCGCCATATCCCTTTGCCCATAGTCAGCCCGCCGCCGAAAAACACCTCGTCCCCGAGAGCTTCGAGGGTGAAAAGGCAACAACTCGGGTAGGTGTGCGACTCAACCCCGGCGCCGTTTAATTCCGAGCGGTTGAGAGTATCTCCGGGGTTTATCCAGTATAGTTTCCGCGATTCGACATTGAGCGTGAATATTCCCAGGCTCGGAGTAGGGATGTTTTCACGATTGGATCCGTCCAAGTTGGCACGCTGGAAAGCTGTCCCGGAAAGCCGGTAATAAAGTTTGGCGGTGACCGGATCGTAGTGGATCTGGGTAGCTGCTGGTAACGACGAGAACTGGACGATGGTCCCAACTTCGCCGCCATTCACATCTTTCCGCTGAATCCGCCGCGCGTTCTGGTCCGTCCAGACGATGGTCTGGGCGAGCGCCGGCGTGGGCAGCCCGACCAAGCATACCAAACTGAGGATCAAGTTCCGTTTGGGCATTCGTTGCGCCCTCCTGGGGAAAGACAGTAATGTAGCTGTTCTCGACAGGAAAGTCAATGAGCGAAAACCCCTAAGACCAAATACGAAGGACATCGTCCTCGCGGGGGCTAGCCTTCTCAGGCGAGGCAGACGGACCAAAAGATTGGGGGGCGGGCGCTCATGGGGCCTTCTGCGCGGCACCTGCGCAGGATGAGTGCCGCGCACGCAACCAGAAGCAGGCCCATGACCATGAGACCCCATCCGGACAGGGTGGGGATCGGCCTCGAAGTATACACGATGGTCAGCCCACGGATATCAAAATTGGGGTTCTCCACGTCACTCGCGGTGACGAAGTCTTCCACGTTCGATCCGTCCAGGTTGGATCGTTGGATGACTTTTGCGGTAGGATCGGCCCAGTATACTTTCCGCGCCCGGA
>Ga0326597_10011257_pt1 | contig 11868 bp, 12 predicted proteins | sample RVTome_12_FD_203789 | JGI IMG/M metagenome (GOLD analysis project Ga0326597, IMG submission 203789) | Soil microbial communities from uranium-contaminated site in the Upper Colorado River Basin, Wyoming, United States - RVT100D185 | ecosystem: Environmental > Terrestrial > Soil > Contaminated >...
TTTGAGCGCATAGGCGAGCGCGACGGCCCCGCCGAGGCTCTGGCCGATGATCACCGGCCTCTCGGCGCCGAGCCCGGCGATGGCGTCATGGATCAGCGTCGCCTGCGATTCGAGCCGCCAGCCCTCGTCGGGCCGCGTCGAATAGCCCCGTCCTGGCCGGTCGATGATGATCACGCGGTGATCTTTCGACAGCGCCCCGCCGAGCGCCATCTGCATGTCGCGCAGGTTGACGCTCGCGCCGTGGATGAGAACCAGCGGCGGCCCGGCGGCGCCGTTTTCCGGCGCCAGATCGACGACATGAAGACGCTCGCCGTCCGTCTCGACAAACCGGCCCATCGGCGGCGCCCGCCGCTCGGCCTCAAAGGCGACGCAGCCGGGAAGAACCACGGCGAGCCCGGCGATCAACAGAAAGATGGCGAAGCTCATTTTCTTCATCCGCCGGCGCCTCGGTTCATGCGCTGCAAATCCACAGGCCCTAATGCGCGCGGGTTTTCAGATCACACAGACCGCGGTCGATGAGCTCGCGAATGAATCTCTGATAAGGCAGGCCGCGTTTGCGCGCCTCTTTTTTGATAGCGTCAAGCTGGCGTTGCGGCAGACGCATGTTCACCCTCGCCGTCTTGGTCTCGAATTCAAACCTCAACGGCCTGAACTGCGAAAAGTCGAGATCGGAAAGATCCTGATCGAGGAAGGTTTCGACGTCCTCATCGCTCTTCATCCTTGGAACCCTGACCTTCGCTTTGCGCGCCATAACGCTGCGCCTCCTTTGCACGCATATACCGGGCTTTGTATGGACAATTGTCAACCCATCGCCAGATTACGCCGCGGCGATGATCGCATAAAACTCATCCGCCTTGAGGCTTGCCCCGCCGACCAGCGCCCCGTTGACGTTCTCCGTCGCGAGAATTTCCCGGGCGTTCGACGGCTTCACCGAGCCGCCGTAGAGAATGCGCACACCCTCGCCCGCCCGTTCGCGGATAAAGCCATGCATCGCCGCGATGTCGCCGAGGGTCGGGGTCAGCCCCGTGCCGATCGCCCACACCGGCTCATAGGCGATGACGAGGCCGCCCTCGCCCGCGGGGAGCGAGCCGGCAAGCTGCGCGCCGACGATCTGCTCCTGACGTCCGGCGCGGCGCTCGGCCTCCGTTTCGCCGACGCAAACGATGGGGATCAGCCCGGCGCGCCGCGCCGCCTCGGCTTTCGCTCTGACGAGGCCGTCGCTCTCTTCGTGATCGGCGCGCCGTTCGGAATGGCCGACGATCACATAGCTCGCGCCGGCGTCCTTCAGCATCTCGGCGCTGATGTCGCCGGTATGGGCCCCGCTCGGCTTCGGATGGCAATCCTGCCCGCCAACCGCTACGCCGACCGCACGCGCCGGCGCCGCCAACGCCGCGATGAGCGTCGCCGGCGGACAGATCAGCACGTCGCGATCGCCGGGCGCGCTGCCGCCCATCAGCGTCCCGAGCCGCCCGATCTCGCCGAGCCCGGCGCCGAGCCCGTTCATTTTCCAGTTGCCGGCGATCAGCGGTTTCATGGCCGGCCCGTTTCCTTCATCAGCGCCTCAAGCGCCCGCCCGCGAACCGTCGGCCGGTTCGCGTCCGGAACATACCGGCTCGGGATCTTTACCGCCGTTTTCTCCGCCGGGGAAAGCTGTTGGCGCTGTCCCGTCAGCACGGCGCCCTGACTTCAGTCTTATGAGCCCGCCGCCCATCCGCCGGCATTCGGCGCGAAATAGTCACGCTCCCAATGTTGCGGGTGCGGCTGGCAGCGGGAACCCCGTCATCCGGCTCCAAACCCACATGAATGGCGGGATTGGCGGGCTCGGGTTCCGGAGGTTCCACAGGGTCCGCCCCTGATGGGCGGGCGGGCGGCAGGTACCGGCGCAGAATCAGCGCCTTAAGAGGGATTGATTGTATAAACAAAATGTTTATGTATTGGCGGCGATGATCAAGACATTTGCGGATGCCGAGACGGAGCGGTTTTTCGCGACGGGTGTAGCACGGAGATTGCCGCAGGATATTCTTCGACGGGCGGCCAAGCGTCTTACTCAGCTGCACGCGGCGACAAGGGTTGAAGATTTGCGCCTTCCGCAATCGAACCGGCTGGAAGCGTTGCGAGGGGATAGAGAAGGGCGACACAGCGTCCGCATCAATGACCAGTGGCGGATTTGTTTCAGGTTCGAGGCCGGAGATGCGTTCGATGTCGCGATCGTGGATTATCACTGAGGAGTGTTTGAAATGGCAGTGAAAAGCGGACTTGCGCCAATTCATCCCGGGGAGTTTCTGGCCGAAATCCTCGAAGAGCTTGGCGTGTCTCAGGCAGCCTTTGCGCGCGCGATCGGCGCAGCCCCCATGCGTATCTCGCATGTGGTTAAAGGCGCGCGGCCTGTGACTGCCGAACTTGCGCTGTTGTTCGGTCGCGCGCTCGGGCAATCGCCGGAGTACTGGATCAATCTGCAATCCTCCTACGACCTGGCGACTGCCGCGCCGGCGATGGCGCGGAAGCTCGGCGAAGTCCAGCCCGTCGTTTGAGGGGCGGGCGGGCGGCCTCCCCTCCCTCGCACGCGCGCGCGTATTGGTCAGCGCGGCCTTTGCCGGAAGGTTTTTGAAAAGCCCGTTCGCGCTTGGCGGCCGCTCACGCCCCAGATCGCCGCTCTGCGGCCGTACCAATGGCCGGGCGACGTTTTCAGCCGCACCGGCAGATCGAGGACTTCGACAAGACGCCGGCTCTCCATGCCGATGAGATCGGCGAAGTCCTTGAGCCCGCCGAGATGGGCATCCGCGGCTTCGTCGAGACGACGAAGAAGACCGCCGATCTTGTCCTCGACGAGGCGGTCTCCGTCGCGCTCGTAGACGCCGGGCGTTTGGAGTGTGACTTCGCCGATAGCCTGATCGCCGCTCTCAATTGCGCGCTCGGCTGCGCGACGACCGCCACTTTCGACAAGCGCGCAGCGAGCCGGCTGGAGACCATGTACGCGGTCGAGGACAATCTCTGACCCACTAGTCTGGCGCTAACCCTTTGGTGGTGTTATTCTATCTATGGTGGTGGACCTAGTCGGACTTGAACCGACAGGACTCGCTTGGTAAGGGCTCTCCCGGCAAACATGCCAGGCCCGCCTCCAGATAGCCCACCATAACCTATTGGTTTTGGTGGGCTTTTTAGACAAAGAATGGGTAATATCAAATCTGAGATACAATTTCAACCTTGTATTATAACAAAAATGAGATACATGTGTGGACGTTCAGGCGATATGTCACCAATGGGGGGCGCGATGAGGTGGGTGACTGGTTCGAGGGGCTCAGCGCCAAGGATCAGGCGCGGTTCCTGACTGGTCGTTTGGAGTTGCTTCGGAGCACTCCTAAGGGTCAGGGGATCTGGTGCGAGCCGTACTACAGGGATTTGCCAACTTATGGTTTGGGTGAGATTCGGACCCCAAAGTATGGAGGCGTTAGCTATCGGCTCCTTGGGTTCTTTGGACCTTCCGGAAATGACTTCACGATCGTTTCGGTTTGCGAGAAGAAAGCATGGAAGTTGCCCAAGCAGGCATTTGAGACAGCCAACAAACGCAAGAAACTAATCCTAGAACAACCGGAGCTCGCAAGTGAGTGGAATTTCGAAGAAGAAGAATCTTAGGGAACGGCTGAAGGATAAGTCGTTTCGCGAAGCTTACGTAGAAGGCAGCGTTCGCGCGGGCCTCCCTCATCAGATCCGCGCAATGCGACAGGTGCGCAATTGGTCGCAGCAAGAGTTGGCGAAGCGCATGAAGACATCGCAAAGCGCGGTCGCACGCTTAGAGAATCCGGACAACGGCAAGTTTAATATCACGACGCTGCTAGACGCAGCGGCGGCCTTTGACGTTGCTTTGCTCGTAAAGTTCGTTCCATTCAGTAGGCTGCTTGGCGAGCGCGCCAACTTGGCGCCGGTTGCCGTGAACGCAGTGGATTTTGCTCATGATGATTTCGAGTCTTACTCGTTCAAGCTCTATAGGCCCAGCATGGCCGGAAAAACGCACTATTTTACGCTACGAAATAATGCGCCTTCACAAGCGCCGGCTGTATCCTTCGAACGTAATCTCGGCGAGTACATAACCGCAAACACTGATCTGTTGTCATTCGCCTCAGGACGTCGCGTTTTATACGAACCTCCCATCGCCAATGAGCTGCAAATCGCTTCCGTTCCCCATTCTGAGGATATCGTAGGCGTTATGTATTCTCATAAGAACATTGGATTTGCGTCTAGGAGTGAAAAATGTCACGCCTGATCTTTGAAGATACAGAATCAATGCCGGGCGTAAAACAGCAGCTTTACGGCAAGGAGGAAGGCGACCTCGAAGTTTTTGCCGACGGGGTTTGGGGTTCACAGCTTCACAATGGAATTGTGAAGGTGAACTTTGTCACCGTGGCGCCGCAGGATGGTAATGAGATTCAGCGAAAGGAAGTGGCCGTGCGGCTAGTCATGCCAGTGGGAATGTTCCTGGCACTTGAAGGTTTTGTTCGCGATTTTAAAATTCATCTGGAGGAACTGCAGCAGCAGCAAATTGAGCGGCAGCAACAAGAATCCGAAAAACCGAACGAAAACCACATCCAACGGTAAGCCTTGTTCTCCCCGCCGGGCGCGACTACGATCCGCGCCGCGAAAATGGCGCGCTATGAGGGGTTCGGCCCCGCGGGGGGCGCGCCGACAAACCGGGACTGCTCGAATGCTCAAACAGGTGCGCGGCTCGCTGAAGCGCGTGACGGCGTGGTTCATTGTCGTTCCTCTGGTGCTCGCCTTCTCCCTCTGGGGGGTGCCGGAGGTGCGGAACTTCACCCAGCGCGCGCCCTTGCGGGTCGGCGAGGCCGGCTTTTCCGCGCAGACGCTGCTGCGGGAATTCAATCAGCAGATGACCCAGCGCCGCAATCAGAAGAACGGCGACTACACCCGCGAGGACGCGCTCGCCGAGGGGCTTCCCGACTACATCGTTTCCTCGCTCGCCACCCGCTCGGTTCTCGAGCAGGAAGCGGCGAAGATGGGCCTCGTCATGCCGCGCGCCCTGGTGCGCGACTACTTGCACTCCGACGAGAGCTTTCAGAACCCGGCGACCGGCAAGTTCGACCAATTCGCGCTGCAGAGCATCCTTCAGGCGAACAATCTGAGCGCCGGCGGGTTCGAAGCCATTCTCAAGGAAGACCTCTTGCGCAACCAGCTCGTGGAGACGGTCGCCGCCGCCGGCCCCGCGCCGCGCGACTTCGCCAGGGCGCTTCTCCTGCGCGAGGTCGAGCGCCGGCGCGTCGGCTATCTGACCATCACCGGCGACATGGCGGGGGTTCCGGCCGAGCCGACGCCGGACGATCTTAAAGCCTATTACGACGAGCACACATCCGCGTTCATGGCCCCGGAATACCGGACGTTCACCGCGGTGATCCTCACATACGAGGATTTCCGCGCCGGACTCGAAGCGCCCGAGGAAGTGCTCCGCCCGATCTACGAGGCGAACAAGCCGCGACTCTACGACACGCCGGAAAAACGCACGATCTATCAGATCACCCATGATTCCGAGAGCGAGGCCGAGGCCGCCGCCGCCGCGCTGCGCCAGGGCAAGCCGTTTGAAGCTCTCGCCACCGACAAAGGCCTGACGCTCGCCGCCGTCACCTTCACCGAGATCGGCAAGGGCGACATTCTCGACCCTTCCGTGGCGGAGGCGGCGTTTTCGCCCGATCTTCGCGAAGGCGACATCGCGGGGCCGGTCAAGAGCCTCTTCGGCTGGACCGTCGTGCAGCTCGCCGGAATTATTCCGCCCACGACCAAATCGTTCGAGGAGGTGCGCGAGGAGCTCGCCGCGCAATATCTTGAAGCCGACACGCGCAAGCGGGTGCTCGAAGTCATCGATAGTCTTGAAGAAGCCCGCGACACCGGCTCTACGCTCGCCGCCGCCGCCGAGCAGGCCGGCGTCAAGCCGGTCCGCTTCGGCCCGGTCGACTCGAAGAGCTTCGCGCCCGGCGGGGCGATTATCGCCGACATACCGGGCGAAGGTCTCGCCGAAGCCTTCAAGATTGAAGAGGGCTCGGAATCCGACGCGATCGAGCTTAAGGACGGCGGCTATTTCTTCGTTCAGGTCGACGAAGTCACCCCGCCCGCGCCGCGGCCCTACGAGGAGGTCGGCGACGACGTCGCCCAGCGCTGGCGGACGGACGAGCGCCGCCGGCGCATCGCCGAGGCCGTCGCCGAGGTCACGGCGGCGATCGATGAGGGCAAGAGTTTCGCCGAGGCCGCCGAGCCCTTCAATCGCGCCGTCCTCGAGCGCGTGATCGAGCGCCGGAGCGCCGACGAAAATTTCTCGCCGGAGCTCGTCGACCAGATCTTCAAAACCGACAAGGGCGCGGTTATCGCCGGGAAGGCGGGGTCGGGCGATGCTCAGACGATCGTCGAAGTGCGCGAGATCGGCTACGCGCGCAGCCGCATAGGGCCGGGCCAGGAGGTGGCCTTCGAGCAATTCCTGACCCGTCAGCTCACCCAGGAATATCTCGAGGCGTATGTCCAGTCGCTGCGCGAGGATTACGGCGTGAAAGTCGACCCGGCCGCCGTCGCCGAGATCTTCAACGAGGGTCAATGACGCTCTCGCCCGATTTCGCGCGATTTGCCGAACGCTACGATTCCGGAGCGCCGCAAATCGTCTGGAAGCGGATCGTCAGCGATCTCGAGACGCCCGTCTCGGCGTACCTGAAGCTCGCGGCGCGGCGTAAGAATTCGTTTCTTCTGGAATCGGTCGAAGGCGGGGAGCAGCTCGGCCGCTATTCGATCATCGGCTTCAGGCCAGACGCCGTATGGCGCGCCCATGGAGAAAAGGCCGAGATCAACCCCGACGCGGCGGCCGATGCGGGAGCTTTCGAGGCTGAAGACCTTCCGCCCCTCAAAAGCCTGAAGCGCTTCCTCGACGCTTCGCGCATCGACATTCCGCCGCTTGCCCCGCCGATGGCCGCCGGCGTCTTCGGCTATCTCGGCTACGACATGGCGCGCCAGATGGAGCGCCTGCCGACCCGCCCGCGCGACGTGCTCGATGTTCCCGACGCGATCTTCATCCGCCCGACGATCATCGCCGTCTTCGACAATATCCGTCAGGAGATCATGCTGGTTGCGCCGGTGCGGCCCGAGCCCGGCGTTTCGCCGCGCGCCGCCTATTCACGCGCCGGCGAGCGGCTCGCCGACGCGGTCGGCGATCTTGCAGCGCCGGCGCCGCACGCTCACGCCGACGCCGTCACGGCCGAGGCCAGTCTCGCCGTCAGCTCGAACACGCCGGAAGCGGACTTTTTCGCCATGGTCGAGCGCGCCCGCGACTATATCGCCGCCGGCGACATCTTTCAGGTGGTGCTCAGCCAGCGCTATTCGGCGCCGTTCACGGCGGCGCCATTCGAGCTCTACCGGGCGCTTCGCCGCACCAACCCTTCGCCGTTCCTGTTCTATCTTAATTTCGACAGTTGCGCGCTTGTCGGCTCAAGCCCGGAAATTCTGGTGCGCGTACGCAACGGCGAAGTGACGATCCGCCCGATCGCCGGCACCCGCCCGCGCGGGGCGACGCCCGAAGAGGACGCCGCCCTCGAAAAGGAGCTCCTCGCCGATCCCAAGGAGCGCGCCGAGCATCTGATGCTGCTCGATCTCGGCCGCAATGACGCGGGACGGGCCTCCGCCATCGGCACGGTCAAGGTCACCGAGAGCTTCGTCATCGAGCGCTACAGCCATGTGATGCACATCGTCTCGAACGTCGTCGGCAGGCTCGCGCCGGGCGTGCACCCGGTCGACGCCGTCGCCGCCGGATTTCCCGCTGGCACCGTCACCGGCGCGCCGAAAATCCGCGCCATGGAGATCATCGACGAGCTCGAGCGCGACGCGCGCGGACCCTATGGCGGGGCGATCGGCTATTTCTCCGCGGACGGAAATGTCGACACCTGCATCGCGCTCAGAACCGCGATCGTCAAGGACGGAATCATGCACGTCCAGGCCGGCGCCGGCATCGTCGCCGATTCCGATCCCCTCTCCGAGCAGCGCGAATGCGAGAACAAGGCTGAGGCCCTCTTCGCCGCCGCAAAAGCGGCGCTCGCGGGCGGCGGCAATTGAAGGCGCGCGATTTGCGATCGGCCGCGGCGACGCGCTGGCGTTTGGCGCCTCTCTCAGTGTCATCCAGGCCGAAGCCCCCGGGTCCGCGCGAAGCGCGGCCCGAGGATAAACTTCGCGGAGAGCCGGGACCTCCCTTTGACCGCATACGGAGCAAGCGGGCCCCCTCCGTCGGCTACGCCGACACCTCCCCCGCGCGCGAAGGCGCGCAATTTAAGATTGGCCGCATTCGCGGCCGGAGCGGGGGAGGAATCACACCGTGTCCGCCGCGCGGGATTCCTCCCCCGCTTGCGGGGGAGGTGGCCGCGAAGCGGACGGAGGGGGCTCACGCCGCGAAACAAAAATTGCGGGGTCACAGGAACAGCTTCCAGCCGGATTCTGAGGGGTTGTTTCAATCGCGGCCGCAATCGCGCTAAACGAGCCCCATATCGGCGAGCTTTGTTCGGCATTCGCTTCTCGGGCGCGACAGGTGGAAATCGGCGAAATAAGACCCCGTGGTTTCGAGGCCGTCAGGGTCGCAGCCGGCGGCGCGCACTGCTTCGATCGCGCCCTCCCGCTCGTCTTCGTCCTTGAACGCGCGCTGCGCGAAATGCCGATTCTCAAGACGCTCCGTTCGCAAATCAAAGGTCTCGATCTCATCGGCGATCCCATCGAAGGGGAATTGCCGCAGAGAAAACGTCGCGACCCATGGCGGCCTTCGCCCGACGGCGTCGAGAAGCCGCGAAAACGTCCGTTGGGTCACATAGCCGACCGCGCCGGTGGTGATGATGAGATCGGCGCCCTCAACGGCCGCTTTCGCCGCATCGCTCATCGGATGCGCCTCGAGATTTTCGACGATCGCCTCATCGATCAAGCCGACGGCGCGCGCATAGCCGGCGGCCTCGCGCGCCACGTCGAGGCCGACGAACGAGGCGTCGATGGCTTCCGGCATCTCGGCGAACTCATGAGCGTCTTCGCAGACCACTTCCGCGACCGATCGGGCGTCCATGGACTGGCCCTGATAACGCTCGACGAGATCGGCGAATGTCAGATTATAGCGCAGTATGGCGGCGTTGACGCCATACGAGCAGCCGATATCGACCACCCTCAGGCGATCGCGGCCCATCGCGCGCATGACCCGCCGGAACACCGGTTTGGCCTCCGTCGGTATCCGATAATCGAGCGCGCCGAGCGCGCGATAATAGCCCCGCGGATCGGGCGCGTTGTAAACATCGTCGAAATTCGCCTTCGCTTCGTTGGCGTGTTCAAAAATCTCTCTGTCTGCGGACATCGTACCTCGCAGTCGCCTCTCTGGTGAATTTTTGCTGACGAAATGACTATGGCGCATTTGACCGGAGAATGCAAATTAGAGCGCGTTAGTCAGCATATTCTTTAAGCATTTCAAGCAATCGCAGGCGCGCATCGGGCAGCGATTTGTCGGTCGGATGCAGAATCCGCGTTTCAATGAAATATCCGGTCGTCGTCAACGCCGATATCGCATCCTGGTGACTCGCATGATTTGCGGCGCCGCGGAGAAAGGCCGGCAACGGCAATAATTTATCCTTGTACGGCTCGCCGGCTTCGGCGGAGACGGCGCAGGCCGATCTCGGGGAGACATAGATCAAATTCTCCCGCGCGCCGGTCGCCGCGCAGCGGTCGAGCGTCAGCCCGAAACCGAGCTCGGCGAGAAGACCGAGCTCCCAGCGCGCCATCAGCGCCGGCCAGACTTCGATATCGCCGAGATTGTCGACGAGAATGCGCATCGCCCGATAAGCGCCCGGATGAGCCTCGCGCTCCGGCAGACAGACGCAGGCGAGGGCGCAGGCCGCCGTCAATCCGGCGAGCGACCGGCGGTCCTGCATCAGCTCGCCCGCATGGGCGCCCGTCAGCTCCAGCGTGAAATGGCCAAGGCTTTCCGCAAGCCGGCCTTTCCATTCGGCTCTGACTTCGTTGCCGGGCTGCAGGAGCGGGCGCATGCGCCTTCCCTGCCCGCCATGAACGAGCCCCGCCCAGCGGCCATGCGAGGCGGTGAAGATCTCCGCGACCGCATGATTTTCGCCGTGCGCGCGCGCTGACAGAATGACGCCTTCGTCGGTGAAATCCATCTTGAGGACGCCGCTGAATGCGCGCCTTTGTGATCGCATCGGCGTCGCGGCGCAAGCTGATCTGCGCTATCACCATGCCGAAGTCCGAGGAGAGGTCGCCATGCTCCGCCATCTCGCTGCCTGTCTCGCCGCGCTCGTCTTCGCAGGGCCGGCCGGCGCAAGCTGCCCCGGCGCCGTCAGCGTCGAGGTTCTGGGATCGGGCGGTCCGATCGCCGACGACGAGCGCGCCAGCGCCGGCTATCTCGTGTGGATCGACGGAAGGGCGCGGCTTCTGATCGAAGCCGGCGGCGGCGTCTTTCAGCGGTTCGGCGCGTCCGGCGCGAAAGTCGGCGATCTCGACGCGATCCTCGTCGGCCATTTTCACGTCGATCACACGAACGATCTGCCGGCGATCCTGAAGAGCGGATCTTTCGAGCCTCGCCGCGCGCCGCTTTCCTTCGTCGGAGCGGCGTCGGGTTCAGGCTATCCCGGCGCGAAGGATTTTCTTTCGGCGCTCTACGATCCGAAAACCGGCGCCTTTCGCTACCAGTCGGGATTTCTCGACGGCTCGGGCGACCTGCCGCGCCTCGATCCGGTCGAGGTTAAGACCACGCGGAATGAAGCCGTCGTCGTGCTCGAAAATGACGACCTCAAAGTCACCGCCATTCCGGTCGTCCATGGGCCCGTTCCGGCGCTCGGCTTTCTTGTCGAGACCGGCGGCGCGCGGATCGTGTTCGGCGGCGACCAGGGATCGGAGAGCAAATTTTTCGAACGGTTTCTCGCTGACGGGACGGTCGATCTCCTCATCGCCCATCACGCCATCCCGCAGGCCGAGGGCGGCGAGCCCAACCTCCTCCACCGCTCGCCGCGGCAGATCGGCGAGCTCGCCGCCGCGATCGGGGCCAAGCACCTTGTTCTGTCGCACAACATGCAGCGCGCGCTCGTGAAGCTCGATGCAGGCCTTGCGGCGATCGGAGAGAATTACGACGGGCCGGTCGAGGTCGCCGACGATCTTTCGTGCTACGCGGTTGTCGAGTGACGGGGCGTCACTCGACGATGTCGAGCCCCATGGCGCGGTAGCGGGCGGGCTCGTCGGCCCAGTTTTCGCGCACCTTGACGTGCAGAAAAAGATGCACCGGGCGAGCGAGGAGTTCGGATAGCTCCTCGCGCGCCGCCGCGCCGATGGCTTTGAGGGTCTGCCCGTTCTTGCCGAGGACGATGCCTTTCTGGCTGTCGCGGACGACATAAATCGTTTGGTCGATGCGCACGCCGGTCTTCGTCTCCTTCCAGCTTTCGGTTTCGACCATCGACTCGTAGGGAAGCTCCTGATGGAGCCTCAGAGTGAGCTTCTCGCGCGTGATCTCCGCCGCCAAGAGGCGCTCCGATAGGTCCGAAAGCTGATCTTCCGGATACATCCAGGGACCTTCGGGCGCGCGTTCGGCGAGTCGGGCCTTAAGATCGGCAACGCCGTCGCCGGTCTCCGCCGACACCAGGAACGTATCCTCAAAACCGCCGCGTTCGTTGAGGTCTTTGACGAGCCCCAGAAGCTTTTGCCGGGCCAGCGTGTCGATCTTGTTGACGACGAGGACGGCCTTGAGGCTCTTGGCCTTCAGCCCGTCGATGATCGTGTCGGTGTCGGCGCGCGCATGGCGGGCCGCGGCGTCAGCCTTCCCCGCGCCCGTTCCGGCGAGGTAGGCCGGCGCATCGACGACGAGCA
>Ga0326597_10011258_pt1 | contig 11866 bp, 10 predicted proteins | sample RVTome_12_FD_203789 | JGI IMG/M metagenome (GOLD analysis project Ga0326597, IMG submission 203789) | Soil microbial communities from uranium-contaminated site in the Upper Colorado River Basin, Wyoming, United States - RVT100D185 | ecosystem: Environmental > Terrestrial > Soil > Contaminated >...
ACGCCCGCGTTGCCGACGATCGAGCGGCCCGGATCGACGATCAGCGTCTTGTCCCGGGCGCCGAGCGCGCGCAGCGCGCCGCCGATGAACTCGCCGATGGCGGGCTCCGGCTCGTCCTTGTGGCGAATACCGATGCCGCCACCCACGTCGACATGCGCCAGGGCGATTCCACTGCGCTCGATTCGGTCTGCCAGCTCGATCACGCGCTGCGCTGCGGCAATCCAGGGTGCGGGGTCTACGAGCAGCGAGCCGATATGGCAGCCGATGCCGACCGGCTCGAGGTGCGCGCGTCGCGCCGCCTCGCGGTAGAGCCGCTCGGCGTGGGCGAACGGCACGCCGAACTTGCTCTGTCGCAGGCCGGTGGAAATGTAGGGATGGGTCTTGGCGTCGATGTCGGGGTTGACGCGCAGGGCGATCGGCGCACGCTTGCCCAGGCGCGCGGCGACGGCGTCGACGCGCTCGAGCTCGGCCTCGGATTCGACGTTCAGGCACAGGATTCCCGCCTGCAGCGCCTGTTCGATCTCGGTCTCGCTCTTGCCGATGCCGGAGAACAGCACCTTGCGCGGATCGCCGCGTGCCGCGAGCACGCGCGCCAGCTCGCCGCCGGAGACGATGTCGAAGCCCGCGCCCAGCCGCGCCATCAGTGCGAGGACCGCGAGATTGGAATTTGCCTTGACGGAGTACGCCACGAGCGCCTTGCGGTCCCCGAGCGCCTGCGCGTACGCGCGAACCTGACGCTCGATTGCGGCCCGCGAGTAGACAAAGCAGGGTGTGCCGAAGCGCCGCGCGATCTCCTCGAGCGGTACCTGTTCGGCGCACAGCGCGCCGTTGCGGTACGCGAAGTCCATGACGTGCTACTTCTTCTCGGAATTGCGCTCGGTGTCCGCGGGGTACGGCACCGGCTGGTAGGGCTCGGCCTTGGGTGGGGTTACGCCGGGGGGTGGCTGGTCGCGCAGGTAGAGCGGCCCGCGCTGGCCGCAGGCCGCGGCCAGCAGCACGACGGCGGCAGCAAGGGTGAGAGAACGCATCCGGCGGCGGCTAAAATGCCCATGTTATCAGGGAACCCGCGCATGACGGACGCAGAGTTCGAGACGCTCGCCGATGCCACGCTGGCATCGCTCGAGCGCGCCATCGACAAGGCCGGGCTGGACGTGGATGTCCAGACCAAGGGCGCGGGCGTGCTCGAGATCGAGTTCGCTGACGGCACCAGATTCGTCATCAACCGGCACACCGCGGCGCGCGAAATCTGGGTGGCGGCGAAATCAGGCGGTTTCCATTTCCGGCATGCCGGCAGCGCGTGGCGCGATACGCGCGATGGCACCGAGCTCTACGCGGCGCTGTCGCGCCTGGTGTCGGCGCAAAGCGCGACGCCGGTGAACCTGGCGCCGGCCTAGCCCGAGAGCGGCGGCGCGGCCGGGGCCGGCTGCGGCACGAGGGGCGGCAGATACTGCGGCGGCGTCGAGCCCGGCTGCGGCGCCGCGCCCGGTACGCCGGGGGCCCCGGGAACGGCGGATTCCTCGGGCGGCGGCACGAATACTGGCAGCAGCGGGAATGGCGGCGTGTCGTCCTTCGGCACGAACTCGCGGTAGAAATACTCGGGCAGATGCTTCAACTCGCTCAACGTCTCCGCGTTGAGGCTGAAAGTATCCGCGGTCACCACGCCGTCGGGAACGATGCGCTGCATTTCGGGCACCGCTTTCTGAACTTTCTCCATGTAGCCCACCCAGATCGGCAGCGCCACCAGGCCGCCGGTCTGGTTCCTGCCGAGCGAGCGCGGCTGGTCGTAGCCGACCCATGAAACGCCGACCAGGGTCGGCAGGTAGCCGGCAAACCAGGCGTCGATGAATTCGTTCGTGGTCCCGGTCTTGCCGGCGACGTCCTTGCGGCCGAGGCTCGCTGTGCGCGCCGCGGTGCCGACGCGCGCGACGTCCTGCATCAGGCTGTCCATGATGAAGGCATTGCGCGTGTCGATGACACGCAGCGATTCGTCACCTGCGCGCTGCGGGCGCGCCACACCGAGCGGATTGCCGCGATCATCGACGATCTTCTGGATGAAATACGGCTGCACCAGGTAGCCGCCGTTGGCGAATACCGCGTAGGCGCGCGCCATCTGCCAGGGCGTGACGGTGCCCGAGCCAAGCGCCATCGTCAGGTAGGGCGGGTGGCGCTCGGAGTCGAAGCCGAAGCGCGTAATGTAGTCCTGGGCGTACTTGACGCCGATGGCGTCGAGCACGCGAATCGACACCATGTTCTTGGACTTCACCAGCGCCGTGCGCAGGCGCATCGGCCCCTCGAACTTGCCGTCGAAATTCTTCGGCTCCCAGCGCTGGCTGCCGGTGACGTCGGCTTCGATGGCGATCGGTTCGTCCGGCACCACGGTGGCGGCCGTAAAGCCGCGCTCTAGCGCCGCCGAATAGATGAAGGGCTTGAACGCCGAGCCGGCCTGGCGCCACGCCTGGGTAACGTGATTGAACTTGCTGCGGTAGAACTGGAAGCCGCCCACGAGCGCGCGGATCGCGCCGTCGGCCGGGTCCATGGCGATGAACGCGCCTTCGGCCTCCGGCAGCTGCACGATCTCCCAGTGCTCGGCGTCGAGCTGGCGCACGCGCACGATCGCGCCGCGGCGAATGCGGCGCTGCGCCGCGACGCGCTGCAGCGACGGTGCCGCAAAGCGCAGCCCTTCGCCGGTGACGGTGACGGCTGCACCCGTCTTCAGCACCGCCTTGACTTCGCGCTGCGTCGCCTGGGTCACCAGCGCCACGCGCAGATCGTCGTCGTCCTCGCGCTCGGCAAGCGCTTCCTCGAAATCCGCCTCGTCCGCGTCCGCCGCCACCTCTACAAAGGCCTCGGGCCCACGGTACCCGAGTCGACGGTCGTATTCCATCAGCCCGTAGCGCACCGCCTGCACCGCCGCGTCCTGGTCGGCCTTGCGCAGGGTGGTATAGACGCGAAAGCCGCGGCTGTAGGCGTCGTCGGGATACTGCTCGTACACCGCCTGGCGCACCATCTCGGCGACGTATTCGGCGCGTACCCCGTAGGTTTCCGTGACCTTGCGCGTGATGATCGGGGCGGCGGCCGCGCTTTCGAATTCGTCCACCGTGACGTACCCCAGCTCGCGCATGCGCCGCAGCACGTACAGCTGGCGCTGCTTCGCGCGCTGCGGATTGGCGACCGGGTTGTAGCTGGAAGGCGCCTTCGGCAGGGCGGCGAGCATCGCCGCCTCGGCGAGCGTGAGCTTGTCGAGCGGCTTGCCGAAGTACGTATGCGCGGCCGAAGCGAAGCCGTAGGCGCGCTGTCCGAGGTAGATCTGATTCACGTACAGACCCAGAATCTGGTCCTTGGTGAGGTTGCGCTCGATCTTTATCGCCAGCAGCACCTCGTAGAGCTTGCGCGTGAGGGTCTTTTCGGATGACAGGAAGAAATTGCGCGCCACCTGCATGGTGATGGTGCTCGCGCCCTGGCGCCGCCCGCCGGTCAGCAGGTTGGCGTAAGCCGCGCGCGCCACGCCGATGTAGTCGATGCCGGCATGCTGGTAGAAGCGCTCGTCTTCGGCGGCGATGATGGCGCTGGTCAGGGCCGGGGGTACGTCCTTGATGTCGACCAGAACCCGGCGCTCTTCGCCGAATTCGCCGATCAGCTCGCCCTCGGCCGTGTAGACGCGCAGCGGGACTTTGGGCTGGTAGTCGGTCAGCGTGTCGAGCGAGGGCAGGTTGGGATAGGCAAGGGCGACCACCAGCCCGGCCACGCACAGAGTGGCCACCAGCAAGCCCCCGATAAGGGCCAGTGGAAACGTCAAAAAACGAAGCCACATCAAGGGTTAGACGGCCATCGCGGCACTCTTGCTGCCGCAGTTGCACCGGGGTGGAAATCCGGGGCATTATAGCCCTCCCTCGGCAGGTGACGGATTCGCTAGACACAGAGGGGAGTTGTTGCTAGCATTTAACGCAAATTCTACGTATCGTGCCTAAGGGCCGATACAAAAAGGGAAATAACGATGCAACTGGATATTTTCAGCCCGAAGGCGCCGCCGCTGTTCGGGCTGGACATCAGCTCATCGTCGGTGAAGATGCTCGAGATCGTGGATGCGGGCAAAGGCGCCTATCGCGTCGAGCGCTACGTCATCGAGCCCTTGCCGCGCGACGCCACCGTCGACGGCAACATCAGCAACCTGGAAATGGTGGTCGAGTCGGTCAAACGCGGCTACAAGCGACTGGGCACGCGCTCGAAGCACGTCGCCATGGCGGTGCCCACGGGCGCCGTGATCACGAAGAAGATCATCGTGCCGGCGAGCCTGCGCGAGACCGAGCTCGAGGTGCAAGTGGAGTCGGAGGCGAACCAGTACATTCCGTTCGCACTGGAGGAGGTCAACCTCGACTTCCAGGTCGTGGGGCCCTCGCCCACCTCGCCCGACGAGCAGGAAGTGATGATCGCCGCCACGCGCAAGGAAAAAGTGGAAGACCGCGTCGCGGTGGCGGAATCCGCAGGCCTGACGGCGGCGGTCATGGACATCGAGTCCTTCGCGCAGCAGGCAGCGCTCAGTCTGGTGGTGAACCAGCTCCCCGGCGCCGGCAAGGATCTGAACGTCGCCATCGTCGACATCGGCGCCAACGTGATGAACGTGAGCGTCATGCGCAACGAGCAGTCCGTGTACACGCGCGAGCAGGCCTTCGGCGGCAATCAGCTCACCCAGGACATCGTCGCCCGCTACGGCATGAGCGTCGAGGAGGCGGAGAGCGCCAAGCGCTCCGGCGGCCTGCCCGATGACTTCGAAACCGAGGTGCTGCGGCCGTTCATGGAGAATCTGTCCATGGAAGTGCAGCGCGCGCTGCAGTTCTTCTTCACCTCGACGCAGTACCACAGCGTCGATCAGATCCTGCTCGCCGGCGGCTCGGCGGTCATCCCGGGCATGGACGAGGTCGTGCAGACGCGCACGCAGGTTCCGGCCATGGTGGCCAATCCGTTCGCCGCGATGCAGGCGTCGCCGCGCATCCAGATGAAGAAACTGATGGTGGACGCGCCGTCGCTGATCGTCGCCTGCGGCCTGGCCATGCGCAGGTTCGACCCATGAACGTACGCATCAACCTGCTGCCGCACCGCGAGGAGCGGCGCAAGCGCGGCCGCCAGCACTTCGCGGTGCTCGCCGGGCTGACGGCCGCCCTCGGCGCCGTGGTGGTCGGCGCGGGCTACCTGTACATCGCCGGCCAGATCGACACGCAGGACCAGCGCAACGCGTTTCTCAAGTCCGAGATCGCGAAGCTGGACAAGGAGATCGCGGAGATCAAGAAGCTGAAGGACGAGATCGCGGCGCTCCTTGCGCGCAAGCAGATCATCGAGACCCTGCAGGCCGACCGCGCGCAGACCGTGCACCTGCTGGACCAGCTGGTGCGGCAGATGCCCGAGGGCGTGTACCTGCGCCAGCTCAGGCAGCGCGGGCTCTCGATCAATGTGCAGGGCTACTCGCAATCCAATGCACGCGTGTCCACGCTGATGCGCAACATCGAGTCCTCGCCCTGGCTCTCGGATCCGAAGCTGATCGAGATCAAGGCGGCCAAAGTCGGCAGCAAGCGCCTGGCCGAGTTCAACATGAACCTCCAGCTCAAGCGCGTCCAGCTCAAGGAAGCGCCCAAGGACGCCGCCAAGGCACCGGCGAAGAAGGGATAGGCCATGGCGATGGCGATCGACTTCAAGAAGATTGCGGAAGACTTCAAGGCCACCAACTGGCGCGATCCGGGCACGTGGTCCGCGATTCCCAAGGCGGTGGTGCTGGTGGCGATCGTGACGGCGCTGCCGGTGCTGGGCTACTTCGGCCTGTGGCAGGGTCAGCTCCAGGCTCTGGAGACCGGCAAGGCCGCGGAGGCGAAGTTCAAGCTCGATTACGTGAACAAGAAGAAGCAGGCGGTGAACCTCGATCTGCACAAGCAGCAGCTCAGGGAAATCGACACGCAGTTCGGTGCCCTGCTCAAGCAGCTGCCCAACAGGTCGCAGATGGACGCGCTGCTCGTCGACATCAACCAGGCGGGCCTCGGCCGCGGCCTGCAGTTCGAGCTGTTCAAGCCTGCGGGCCAGGAAATCGTGCGGGACTTCTATGCGGAATTGCCGATCACCGTGAAAGTGGTCGGCGTGTACCACGACATGGGCGCGTTCGCGAGCGACGTCGGGCAGCTCTCGCGCATCGTCACGCTGAACGACGTGGCTATCCAGGCGCAAAAGGACGGCAACCTGGTGATGGACGTCACCGCGCGCACCTTCCGCTATCTCGACGAGGAAGAGGTGGCCGCGCAGCGCAAGGCCGCGGCCAAGGCGCGCAAAGGGGCGAAGCGTCGATGAAGCGCCTGCTGATTCTGGCGTGCGTCGCCCTGCTCGCCGGCTGCGAAGGCGAGCAGTACGGCGACCTGAAGAAGGAGCTGAACGACATGACCAAGGACCTGCGCGGCCGGGTGGACCCGCTGCCGCAGGTGCGGCCCTACGAGCCGGTGCCCTACCAGGCGGAGAACGAGGTGGACCCGTTCCGCCCGGACCGCATCGAGGTCGCGGCTGCGGCCGGGACCGGGCCGGCGGCGAGCGGCAAACAGCCGGATCTCGACCGGCCGAAGGAGCCGCTCGAGGCATTCCCGCTGGAGTCCATCCAGATGGTGGGCTCGCTCACGCAGGGGCGGGAGACTTTCGGCCTGGTCAAGGCGGGGCCCAACCTGTACCGCGTGCGCAAGGGCAACTACATGGGGCAGAACTTCGGCGTCATTACCGGCATCGACGAAGTGCAGATCAGCCTGAAAGAGCTGATCCAGGAAGGCAGCGGGGAATGGATCGAGCGGGCGAGCGCGCTGCAACTGCAGGAGGTAAGGAAATGACAATCACCCACGTCGTGCGCGCCGTCTTGAGCGCGCTCGTTCTTTGCCTCGCGGGTACGAGCATTGCCCTCGCTCAGGCCAACAGCATCGAGGCGGTCGATGTCTCGCAGCAAGGCGGCAAGGTGGTGCTGCGCATCACCACCAAGGAGGCGCTGAAGGCCGCCCCGCCCAGCTTCAGCGTCGCCAATCCGGCGCGCATCGCCTTCGATTTTGCCGGCACGGTCAATGCGCTCGGCCGCTCCAGCCAGGACATCGCCCAGGGCGAGTTGCGCTCCCTGAATCTGGTGCAGGCGCCGGACAAGACGCGCCTGGTGCTGAACCTGCGCCGCCCGGTGGCGCATGAAGTGGCGCTCGACGGCCGCAGCGTGGTGGTGACGCTGGCCGCGGCGGCCGTGCCCGCGGGCGACAAGGTGGCGCACTTCGCCGAAGGACGGGGCGAATCGAAGCACGCCATCCGCGACATCGATTTCCGGCGCGGGCGCACCGGCGAAGGCCGCGTGGTCGTGGACCTGTCGGACACGACGACCGGCATCGACATCCGCCAGCAGGGGCAGAACATCATCGTCGATTTCCTGAAGACGGCCTTGCCGGACAACCTGCGCCGGCGGCTGGACGTCGTGGATTTCGCCACGCCGGTGCAGACCATCAGCACATTTCAGCAGGGCGAGAACGTGCGCATGGTGATCGAGCCGCGCGGGCAGTGGGACCACAACGCCTACCAGTCCGATACGCAGTTCGTCGTCGAGGTGAAGCCGGTACTCCCCGACGCGACGCCGAAGAAAGGCCAGTACGTGGGCGAAAAGCTGTCGCTCAACTTCCAGAACGTGGAGGTGCGCGCGGTGCTCAACGTGCTCGCGGACTTCACCGACCTCAACATCATCACCAGCGATTCGGTCGGCGGCAACATCACGCTGCGGCTGAAGGACGTGCCCTGGGACCAGGCGATGGACATCATCCTGCAGACGCGGGGCCTGGACAGCCGGCGCAACGGCAACGTCATCTGGATCGCGCCGCGCGACGAGCTGGCGACGCGGGAGAAGCTGGCGCTGGAGGCGACGCAGCAGATCCAGGACCTCGAGCAGACGCGCACCGAGGCCTTCCAGATGAACTATCAGAAGGCCGCCGACGTGGCGAAGCTGCTCTCGGACCGCTCGCAGCCGATCCTTTCCAAGCGCGGCAGCGCCGTGGTCGACTCGCGCACCAACACGCTGTTCGTGCAGGACACGCCGACACGGCTCGAAGAGGTGCGCAAGCTCCTTGCGAAGATCGACGTGCCGGTGCGCCAGGTGATGATCGAGGCGCGCATCGTCGAGGCGAGCGACACGTTCAGCAAGAACCTGGGCGTGCGCATGGGCTATTTCGAGAGCGGCGTTGCCGGGCGTCAGCCGGGGCTGGGCATCAACGGCCCCAACGTCGGCGCGGAACTGGTCAATACCGGCCAGGGCATGGGCGTGGTTGAGGGTACGCCGGTGATCGACGGCCCGGGGCTCAACTCGAACTTCCGCGCCGCCGGCCTGAATTCCTTCCAGCCGGGCCAGATCTCGTTCATCCTGTTCAACAGCTCGCTCACCCGCTTCCTCAATCTCGAGATCTCGGCGCTGGAGGCCGATGGCAAGGGCAAGATCATTTCCAGCCCGCGCGTGCTGACCGCGGACCAGGTCGAGGCGCTGATCGAGCAGGGCACGGAGATCCCGTACCAGCAGGCGACCTCCTCGGGCGCCACCGCCGTTTCCTTCCGCAAGGCGAATCTTGCCCTCAAGGTGAAGCCGCAGATCACCCCCGACGGCAACGTCATCATGACGCTCGACGTGAACAAGGACGCGCCGGGTGCGGTCACCCCGGCGGGTGTGCAGATCAGCACCAAGCACGTCAAGACCGAGGTACTGGTCGAAAACGGCGGCACGGTGGTGATCGGCGGCATCTTCGAGCAGACCGAGCGCACCGACATCACGCGGGTGCCCTTCTTCGGCGAACTGCCGGTGATCGGCCGGCTGTTCCGCAACGACACCACGACGTCACAGAAGACCGAATTGCTGGTGTTCGTGACGCCGCGCATCGTCAACGAGCGCGTGACGGTGCGCTGACGGGTTTGCCAGGTCTCCTTCTGGGACACGCGGCCGGGCTTGCCCGGCCGCTTTTATTTGTGGCGTCCGTACAATAGGCGCATGCGGAGCAGGCGCAACGTATTTCTCGTGGGCATGATGGGCGCGGGCAAGACCACCGCGGGCCGCCTGATGGCACGCCGGCTGAAGCGCGATTTCTTCGACAGCGACCACGAGATCGAGCGCCGCTGCGGCGTGAAAGTGCCGGTGATCTTCGAGATCGAGGGCGAGGCGGGCTTTCGCCAGCGCGAGGCGGCGGTGATCGCCGAGCTCACCGCGCGCGAGGACGTGGTGCTGGCCACCGGGGGCGGTGCGGTGCTCGACGAGGCCAATCGCCGCCACCTCGCCGCGCGCGGCACGGTGGTCTACCTGCACGCGCCGCCGCCTGCGCTCTACGAGCGCGTGCGCCAGGACAGGAACCGGCCGTTGCTGGCGACCACCGATCCGCAGGCGCGGCTGCAGGAGTTGTATGCGGTGCGCGACCCCTTGTACCGCGAGATCGCCGATATCGTCGTCGACACGGGACGCCAGAGCGTGCAGAACCTGGCGCGCCAGCTGCTCGCCCGCCTCAAGGAAGAATGGAAACTGTCCGCGTAGCGCTCGATGCGCGCACCTACCCCGTGCACATCGGCGCGGGCGTGATCGACGCGGAGGCACTGTATCGCCCGCACCTGCGCGCCGGACGCATCGCCGTCGTCACCAACCCGGTGGTCGGCGCGCTGTATCTCGAGCGGGTGCAGGCGGCGCTCGCGCGCGCCGGGGCGTCGCCCGCGATCGAGATTCTGGTCGAGGACGGCGAGCGGGCGAAGAGCTGGCCCGGGCTGGATCGTGTGTTTGACGCCCTGCTGGCGGCGCGCATGGGACGCGACGGCCTGCTCGTCGCCCTGGGCGGCGGCGTGGTCGGCGACCTCGCCGGATTCGCCGCCGCGGTGTACCAGCGCGGCATCCCGTTCCTCCAGGTGCCGACCACGCTGCTCGCCCAGGTCGATTCCTCGGTCGGCGGCAAGACCGCGGTGAACCATCCGCGCGGCAAGAACATGATCGGCGCCTTCCACCAGCCCGCGGCGGTGATCGCCGACGTCGGCACGCTCGCGACACTGCCCGAGCGCGAGCTGCGCGCGGGCCTGGCGGAAGTGATCAAGCATGGCTTCGCGCTGGATGCGGCGCTCGTCGCCTGGCTGGAGAACAACATGGAACGGCTGCTGGCGCGCGAGGCGGCGGCGCTCACGCACGTGGTGCGGCGCTCCTGCGAATTGAAGGCGAGTATGGTGGCGGCCGACGAGCGCGAGAGCGGGGCGCGCGCGCTGCTCAATTTCGGCCATACGTTCGGTCACGCCATCGAGCTCGGCGCAGGCTACGGCGTCTGGCTGCACGGCGAGGCGGTGGCGGCCGGCATGGCGATGGCAGCCGAGCTGTCGGTGCGCGCGGGGCTCCTGCCTGCGGTTGACGCCGAGCGCGTGCGCCGCCTGATACGCGCAGCGGGACTGCCTGCGGCGGGGCCGGCGCTGGCACCGGAGCGCTACCTCGAGCTGATGGCGGGCGACAAGAAAGCCGCCGGCGGCCGCGCCCGCTACGTCGTGCTGCAGAAAGTGGGCCGCGCCATCCTGCGTGACGACATCGACGAGCGGGTGGCGCGTGAGGCCATTGCCGCAAGCGTCGAGGGCGCGCCCGCCGCGGCAGCGCGATAGACCCGCCCCCGCCCGAGACCCTTGTTGGCGCAGGGCGCTGCAGGTATATTTCCCCGTTCGGCCGCGGAAGTTGTGCAGAGCGGCGAGATGATGAGAAACGAATTTGTGATCAGAAGGTTACCCGTGGACGCGCAATTCCGGATCGACGCGCAAGGCCTGTACGACCCGCGGCACGAGCACGATGCCTGCGGCGTGGGATTCGTCGCCCATATCAAGGGCAAGAAGTCGCACACGATCGTCGAGCAGGGCCTCACGGTGTTGAAAAACCTGACCCACCGCGGCGCGGTGGGCTGGGATCCGAAGCTCTCGGACGGCGCGGGCATCCTCATCCAGATGCCCGACCGGTTCTACCGGGAGGTCATGGCCAAGCAGGGAGTAAAGCTGCCGCCCGCCGGACAGTACGGCGTCGGCGTCGTGTTCCTGCCGCGCGACCCCGCGTCCCGGCTCGCCTGCGAATACGAGATCGAGCGCGCCATCAAGGAGGAAGGCCAGCATCTGCTCGGCTGGCGCGACGTGCCGGTCGACAATGCCGATCTGGCCGAGCCGGCGAAAAAGCTCGAGCCGGTCATCCGGCAGGTGTTCATCGGCCGCGGCCGCGGCATCACCGTGACCGACGCGCTTGAGCGCAAGCTCTACATCATCCGCAAGAGTTCCGGCCACGCCATCCGCGCGCTCAAGCTCGAGCATGGCCGGGAGTTCTACGTGCCGTCGATGTCGGCGCGCACGGTGTGCTACAAGGGGATGCTGCTCGCCTACCAGGTGGGCGAGTACTACCTCGATCTGAAGGACGCGCGGGTCGAGTCCGCGCTCGCGCTGGTGCACCAGCGCTTTTCGACCAATACCTTCCCGTCCTGGGATCTCGCCCATCCGTTCCGCATGATCTGCCACAACGGCGAGATCAACACCGTGCGCGGCAACCAGAACTGGATCCGCGCGCGCCAGGGGGCGATCTCCTCGCCCATCCTGGGCAAGGACCTGGAAAAGCTGTGGCCGCTGATCTACGAGGGCCAGTCGGACTCGGCCTCCTTCGACAATGCGCTCGAGCTGCTCGTCATGGGCGGCTATTCGGTGGCGCACGCGATGATGATGATGATCCCGGAAGCGTGGGAGAACCACACGCTGATGGATCCGGCGCGGCGCGCGTTCTACGAGTACCACGCGGCCATGATGGAGCCCTGGGACGGGCCCGCCTCGATCGCGTTCACCGACGGGCGGCTGATCGGCGCGA
>Ga0326597_10011260_pt1 | contig 11866 bp, 14 predicted proteins | sample RVTome_12_FD_203789 | JGI IMG/M metagenome (GOLD analysis project Ga0326597, IMG submission 203789) | Soil microbial communities from uranium-contaminated site in the Upper Colorado River Basin, Wyoming, United States - RVT100D185 | ecosystem: Environmental > Terrestrial > Soil > Contaminated >...
GATCAGCTCATCGCCGCCGTCCGTACCGTCGCCGCCGGCGATGCGTTGCTGGCACCGACGATCACTCGCCGGCTGTTGGCCGAATTCGCCCGCCGGCCTCCACCCGGTGACGAGCTACCGGCGGAGTTGGAGGTTCTGACGGCACGGGAGGTCGAGGTTCTACGTTTGATCGCAACCGGGCTGTCCAATTCCGAGATCGGACTCGAGCTGTACATCAGCGGGGCCACGGTAAAGACCCACGTGTCGCGGCTTCTCACCAAGCTGAGGCTTCGCGACCGGGCGCAAGCAGTGGTTTTTGCGTACGAGAGCGGACTGGAGCGTCCCGGCTCGTGACGGAGAGTGCCGCCCTGGCATGCACGGCCCGGCATTACGTCGGTGTCCCCAACAGACACTCATAAACCCACAACCCTCGGGCTCCACCAGGCCTCCTGACCGACCCTTTCGATCGGGGTCCGCATTCTCAAGGAGGAGTGGCATCCCCTCCCTCACAACCCTGAGACAGCGCCGCAGCAGCATCAGGTGGGAGGCAAATCTTCACTCCCCAGACGCATCCTGCGCATCTGGTGGAGCGGCCCCGTCGGGCCAGGCAGCGATGCACACGCGGTTGCCGGCGCGATCGGCAAGTGTCCACCAGCGAGGTGCTTCGGAGTCGTCGACGATCCGACCGCCCGCCGCAAGCGCCGCCGCAAGGCGCTTCGCAGCATGCTCGCGAGCGACGGAGACGTCGACGTGCATCGCGTGTCGTAACGGTCGCGCGGAGTCCAGCTCCTGCATCCAGACGGTGGATCCGTGGCCGAGCGGGTCGACGCCGTTGTCGTCGGCCATCGGCGCGTAGCCGAGCACCGCCCGCCAGAAGCCGACGTCGACCGCCTCGGGCTGTGCCGCGACGGCGAGCTGCACCTCCTGCACTGCGCCGCGGTCGGGATGGGCGCCGCGGGTCCGGGCGATTTCCGACACGGCGCGCGCAACCGCGACGTGCCGCGACTCGAGCTGCCAGACATCGCGGGTGAGCCGCACGGTAAGGCGGTCGGATGCGACCGTCATCAGGATGCCCGGCTCCACGCCCGGGACGCCCGCCATGGCCTCCGCCAACTGCGCCGCTTCGACCAGGGACCCGACTCTGAACACCGCCGTCGCGCCGCCGTGCAGTACCACCCAGTCATCGACGCCAACCGTGCGGAGGAACTCCCGCCAACCCTGTTCGCTCATACCGTGCCTCCGACCAGACGCTACCCCTGGATCGAGGTGCGCGACCCGGCGATCAGACCGATGTTGTCGCGGACCGGCCAAGCACCGGGCGACCCGCCGCTGCCGCGAATCTCTTCGAGTCGGCCGGCGCTTCTCCGGCACCGACCGCTACGGGGCGGGCACATCCGTCATATTCAGCACTGTCGGCGGCACGCAGGATCTGCCCGGCGACGGTCACTTGTGGCTGCCGCATACGGCCAAATCGTCACGTTGCGTGGCGTGTCCACCGAGCAGCGGCGTCTCCGGCGCGTGACAGACCTCACATCGGTGACGCGGGGATCGGGAAGGCGGGTGAGCGTTCATGGGACGGTGACCGCCGACCAGCATGCCGGTTGTCGCGCTGCGTCCTACCAGCGACTTGTGAACGGAAGGCCCAGTGAGTTCTTGTTCTCGAAATTCTCGCCGGATCCTTCTTCGGCCTGCTTCCGGTATCGCTGAACGGCGACCAGAACCCAGAAAGCAGTTGCCACTAGGAGGCCCCACGGCGCAAAGAAGAGGGCGAGGATCACCGTCAACGCTATTCCGACTCCGGACTTCATTGCGCAGCACACCTTTGCATGATCGACATCAGACTACGCACGCAGATCGGCACGTACGCTCCTGGGGTCGGATCGGGATGGTGGTGTGCGGTGGCTTCCCGATGGGTCCATCATGGTGGTGATGACAGGAAGCCGACTGGGTGAATACGCAGAGACCGTTTCGGTGGCTGCCTGCCTGGTTGGCGGTGACGAGGTTCCTGAGCAGGTTTCGTTGGCCTTGGCCACTGTTCCCCGTCACCGGTTTTTGGAGCGTTTCTACTTCGTGGCGTTCGAGGAGTTCTTGGCGGGCTCCCCGTTCCAGGAGTATGTGATCGATCCGGGGACATCCGATGAGGAGGTGCTCGACATCGTCTACTCGGACGAGGCGCTGGTCACCAGGCTCGATGATGGGGGTCGGCCGTCGAGTTCGACTTCGCAGCCGTCGCTGATGGCCGGGATGCTTGGCCTGTTGGATCTGGGGGTGGGGATGCGCGTGCTGGAGATCGGTGCGGGCACCGGCTACAACGCGGCGCTGATCGCCGAGCTGGTCGGTGACCCTGGTCTGGTCACAACCATCGACATCCAACCCGATGTGGTCGGCCAGACTCGTCGACTGCTCGACCTCAGCGGTTACGGAGACATTCACCTGTTGTGCCGCGATGGAGCCTCTGGTGCTCCCGAGCATGCACCGTTTGATCGGGTGGTGGCCACGGTGGGATGTCCCGACATCTCCTGGCACTGGGTCGACCAGCTGGTTCCTGAAGGTGTGATGTTGATTCCGCTGCAACATGGCGGACCCACCGCCGATCCACTCGTCTGTCTGCGTCGTATCGACAGCGGCCATCTGCAGGGCCGGGTGGTGGCCTGGTCCGGGTTCATGCCGATGCAAGGTGACCTCGCCGGCTTTCTGTGGCCAGCAGCGGTGGGGGATGACGCTGGAGAACCGGACGCTCAGTTCGAACTTCCCGAGGCGTTGACCGAAGCCACCCTCACATTGGACTCGTTCCGGGCGGGGAAACGGGCCTGGTGGGATTTCGCCTACTTCCTCGCCCTCGAAGACAGCCGTGCCCACTTTGGACGGGTGTTGGCCCTGATCGACCCGAGCGGAGACCGCGTCGTCGTCGGCGACGACGGTGTCCGCCTCTGGGGTGATGCCGGTCTGTACCAGGATCTGGTCGCCGCCTACCACCGCTGGGAGACGCTCGACCGTCCGCGGCTAGGAGACTGGCAGATCCGGCTTGTTCCCCGAACCGAGCCACCGCCGCCCCACGACCCGCAGCACACCTGGGTGGTGGCCCGCCCCGTCAGCTGGCAGATCGCACAACTCACCGACTGACCGCACCGACCACCAGTAATGCGGAATAGTGCACCTCCTGCGTCCGGTCCGGGATCGGCACGTGTGCTCGGGCAGGTCGGCCTGATAACGCCGGATCCAGCTAGTTCTCAGGCACACGCGACCGGATCGCTGGTAGTCGGCCAGGCTTCGACTCGATCCTCGTCGACGAGGTACGCGATGGATCCATCCGCCGACAGCCAAAGCTGGCGACCGTCATGGTGATAGCCGGTGTTCGTGGTGTCAGTGGGGAGTTCGACATCGTCGTCGAATGGGACAACGAACTCAATGTCAGCCAAGACTCCGCGGGGGTCGCTTATGAACGGACGATCCTCGAACCACAAGAACGTGACCGATTCCCAGTCGCAATGCTCTGGCCCCTTCGACGAGGTGATGGTCGATGTCGGGACGCGGTTGCCGTCGGCGTCGAGCCAGATATCCACTGGGAGCTGGTCATCGACCGATGGGTCAAACTCGGCCGGATCACAACTGGCGAACGTCTCAACCATCCATCCATCCTCTGCGTCGAGCTGAAGATTGGCGCCATCAGCCACGATCACAGCAACCTTGGGTTCCCCGGCCACCGAGTACGTGTACAGCATGCGACCTTCATCCCGACCGTCGGCGACATAACCCTGGTCGGGGATAGCGAAGACTTCATCGGTCACGAACCGCTGGAGAGCACCGTCGGCATCAGGAGCGCTGCCCGGAGGTCCGAAGTCCATCGACCATCCACCCTGCGAGATCCCATAGGTGCATTCGATGTAATCCGCGGCTGCTCCTGCCCGGTCGGCAGGATCAGGCGCGTCCGCCACCGGCTGTTCGAAGAGATGAACAACAGGAACCGACGGGTCACCTGCGCCGGGATCAGCATTCGAGCCCGTGGCTTCACCCGGATCAACCCCGCATGCAGCGACGAGGCCAGCAACGAGCAAGATAGAAACCACCACGCGGGTCACACCGGTTAGACGTTGTCCGGGCTCGACGAGTTCCGCACCGACGGGTGCGGTATCGCCCATATCCGAGACCGCCCTGTAACGGCGCGTACGCGACCAGCAGCGCATCCCATAAATGCGCAGCGCTGCCCCAGGTCTCGACTGTCACTACCTCCGGCTTGGCCACAGCTTCGCCGAGGGCACCGACTACTGACCGTCGTCACTGCGTCGGCAGCCCTGTGGCCGCGAACGGGCAGTTCGCCCTGGCCGCCAACACCCTCACTGCCGCTCGCCTCTCTTTGGCCCGAAGACCGCGCGTTCGAGAGCCCAGTTCGGCTGTCTCAGCTCTCGTCACCGAGAACGCGTCGCAGATCAGCGAGGGCGGCGACGGTGGGGCTTGCGCATTTCCCCTCGTCACAATCGGGGCCGGCAGACGTGACGGACCCTCACCCCTCACGTGGGCATCCATCGTCACCCGAGTCCCTTCCTCCGCGGGTTCAAGCAGGAGCGCCATCGTTGTCGCCACACCGAACACCGTCTGCTCGTGAACGCGCCAAGCGCTCGGCACTGTCGGGACAGGCATGCCAGGCAGGTCGCACCGGCACGATCAGGATGGACTGGTGCGGGGAACCTCGGAGCCCGGAAACACGTCGTATCTTCGAAGACGAGCGGTCCGTTGTGGTGCGGAAGGTATGAACATGTCATCGGCGCCCGGTGGGAGCGTGTGCGGGCGGAGAAATGCAACGCCTGCTTCCCTTCGCTCTGCCGGCCGTCATAGCCGGCGGTTGATCGCGACAGGCGCGGCTCTGCTGGCTCTCGGTGTGTTGTCGGTATTTGCGGCCCCAGCAGGCCTCGCCGATGCCGGCGAGACAGTCGACATTGGCCGCCTCGACGAGATCGACTGTGATCCAAGTCCTACTGAGCTCGAAGACATCGAGTTCATCGCCGAACAGGATGGGATTCCTCTGGATGAGGCCATCGCACGTCATGGCTGGCAGGGTTGCTTCGGAGCGGTGACCAGCTACCTCGATGAGCGCTATTCAGACGAGTATGCCGGTGCGGCGATCGTCGATGATGGGCGTGGTGCGTGGATCGCCTTCAAGGGAGATGTGCCCGAGGAGGCCGCCGCACTTGTCGAGGCGATACCAGTGACCGTGGAGCTCATCGGCGGCAAGGGTTTCTCTGAAGCCGAGCTGAATGAGCTTCTCCCGGCGGTCTACTACGACGTCTCGAGTCACGAAGACGTGGTGGCCGCCAGCGGCAGCTACGACATCGAGACCGGCGTCATCACGATCAATGCACAACCCGTGGAGAGTCTCACCGACCCGGCTCAGCGCGAACGACTACGCGAGATGTTGCGGCCGAACCAACCAGCCAACACCGCCATCACCGTTGAAGTGGTCATCGTCGACGAGTTGGGCGGCGTCGACGAGGCCTCCTCGAGCCAGACAGGCGGCCAATCTCCTGCGACATATGCAAGCCTGCTGGCAGCTGCCGGAATAGCCCTGCTTGCCGGCCTTCTGATGAGGCGTAAACGCCTCGGCTGACGGTTGGTGCCGCGGTCCGACATTGGGTTGCCGCGCGGGAGGAGGAAGCTGCGGAACGGGTACGCCGTGGCCGATGCACAGATCTTCACCCAGGTCGACAGTTCTCGCTCGGATGCGCCCATATCTGCAACCGCACCCGAACAGCACATCGGCGTGCACTCTGGCAGTCGAAATCCCTCGCCATCGGTCCACGGTGCGGGTATGCTGGCATACCATGAGGAGAACGACCGTCAAACTCCCAGACGAACTCGACGCCAAGCTTCGTCACGAAGCCGATCGGCGCGGTATCACCGTCTCCGAACTCACTCGTGAAGCCATCGAAGACCATCTCGGCGGGCGGGCGCGGCGCCTCCGGGCAGCCGGTGCCGGGCGCAGCGGACGCGACGACATCTCCGAACGCATCGAGGAGATACTGGCCGCCGAGGTGGCGAAGTAGCAGTCCTCGTCGACGCTGGGCCGCTCTTCGCCTACGTCGACGCCGATGACCGGCATCACCGCGACTCCCTCGATCTCCTCCTGACCCATCCCGGTCCTCTGATCGTCCCCACTCTGGTGGTCACCGAGGTGGTCTACCTTCTCGGAAGTCGGCTCGGCGCAGATGCCGAAGTCCGCTTCCTGGGCGATCTAGCCGCCGGAGAGTTCACGGTCGAACCCGTGGCGGCGGGCGACTGGCTACGCATCGCCGAACTGGTGAGCCAGTATCGAGACCTTCCTCTCGGATCGGTCGACGCATCGGTCGTCGCCACCGCCGAGCGTCTCGGCATCACCCAGATCGCAACACTCGACCGGAGACACTTCTCGATCGTGCGCCCCACCCACGCCCCCAGCTTCGAACTCGTGCCTTGAGTCACATTCACCACTCCGATCACCCAATATCGGCCCATACCGCTCCAGCGGTCGACTGCCCTCGATCTTCACTTCGGGGATCGGGTCGTGCGGAGCGGGCTGATGCGAGAGTCGCCGGCGGGGCGTGGAACAGGCTGATGCCATGAGGTGGGCCGTTGCCGTGCTCCTCGCGCTTGTCGGCTCCTGGATGGCGGTCGCCATACCTCAGTGGGTGCGGCTGAGCCGCGTCTCTTCCCCGAGCCGGGCGAGTTTGTGCGGGTTGGCGATCCCGAAGATCCGGGTGATCCGTCCGCCTTCGATGACCAGGCTGGCCGCACCGACGAACTCGCCGTCGAGGTCGACCCGCAGCGCGGGCGCCCCGTTGAGCCACACGACCCCGAGGGCGGCGGTCGGGGCGAGCCTGGCGAAGCGAGATAGGAACCCGGCCACCAGGTCCGCGCCTCCACCGGATGCCGGGCCGCGGCAACCTGACCGCCGCCGTCGGCGACCGCGACAACGTCGGGGGCGAGCACGTCCAACAGACCCTGGATGTCGCCCGAGTTGAGCGCGGCCAGGAACCGGTCCACTACTGCCTGCTTCTCGGCTGGGCTGACCTGCACTCGCGGACGCCGCCCAGCCACGTGGTCACGGGCGCGGTGGGTGATCTGCCGTACCGCCGCCGGCGTCTTGCCAACGGCATCTGCGATCTCGTCGTACGGCGTGTCGAAGACCTCGCGCAGCACGAACACCGCGCGCTCGGTCGGTTCGAGTGTCTCCAGCACGGTGAGCATCGCCATCGAGCCGCTCTCGGCGAGCACCACATCGTCGGCGACGTCGGGGCTGGTCAGCACGGGTTCGGGCAGCCACTCTTCTACGTAGTCCTCCCGCCGCCGGGCCAGCGCCCGAAGGCGATTGAGCGCCTGCCGGGTGACGATCCGCACCAAGTAGGCGCGCGGGTCGCGCACCTGGTCGTGGTCGACGTCGAGCCACCGTAGCCAGGTCTCCTGGACGACATCCTCGGCATCGGCGGCTGAGCCGAGCGTCTCGTAGGCGACAGTGAAGAGCAAGCTGCGGTGGCTGACGAACGGGTCGTCGCTCATGAGATCGAGCGTACGGCTCCAGTCGACTCGGCAAGCGGCTGCAGTCCACAGGCAGCGGAGAAGCCCTGCGACTTGATGCCGAGTGCCGGGCGCGCCGAGTTGCTCCAGCAACCGCCCGGACATGTCGTCGGTGACCGTGGGGGGCGTCTGGCTCATTGCCTCGGCGTACTCCATCACGTCCCGCTCGAGTGGCGTGAACATCTCGGAAACGCGCCACCGCGGCACCTCACGTGCCTTGTCGACGTCGAGGTTCTCGTTGTGGGCCTGGAAGTAAGCGAGGTCCAGGCAGAAGCTGCAGCCCACCAGCGACACCGCTGCCATGTGGGCGAACGTCTTCAGTTGGGGGTCGCACTCGTTCCACTTCTCGGCCTTGCTGGAGAACCCGAAGAGAGTCTTGAGCACCTTCCTGTGCTGCCACATCACACCGAGGGGCTCCGGTACCTCGCCGAGCATCTTCTTGCTGAACCGCTTCACTATCGCGCCGTAGATGCCCGTGATCTCGGCCTGCGGGATCCTCGTGTTGGCCGTCATGGTTCCTCCTGTCGTCGATGGTTCGACATAGAGACACCGGCCAGGGGCGGTTCGTGACACCCGGTCCGCAGGGCGCCGGACACGCGAACTCCCAAAGGCGACGGGCATGACCCCGGAAACTCGCCGTGGTCAGTGGCTGCTCGACCATGAGGCTTCGCTTCGAAGCGGGGAGCAAACCCTGCGACGCGTCGCAGGTCAACCAGCGCAGGAATCTCGTCGGACGCCCCGGAGACACGGCCGCTGGGCGCGGCCTCTCGACCGGCGTACCCGTGCCTGCCACCCGACGTTCAGGCGGTCGTCTCGACCCGGAACACCGGGAACCGGTGCGCAGCTCGGCCGAAGTCGTCCAACGAGGGGTCGGCGGGCACGTCCATGTACTTGCGGGGATACGTCTCCCGGCTGTAGTAGGCGGCCACCACCGGAGCCGCCTCCTCGCCGTCCACCTCGTGGAGCGTGACCTCCCGCCCGCGGGAACCGTGACGCAAGGTCGCCTGCGGATCGGCTCGCACGTTGCGGACCCAGCTCACCTCCCCGTACGGGGCGACCAGGTACTCGTTACCTTCGATCTCGATCGGGCTCACCGGCACCAATCGGGTCTGACCGCTCTTCCGTCCCGTCGTCAGGAGCAACTCCGTGCGCCCGCGACCGCTCCGAGCGAAGAGCGAGGTGATGCGGTTCACCCACCGGGTCATCGCCGTGACTTCGTATCTCTCGGACATACGGACCAACCTATCGATTCGGACGGACCAAGGCGTCTGTCAGTGGGCCTGATTGGACAGAAATGCGAACCCTCTCAACGACGCGATCCACAGACTGGCCACGGCTGCTTAGGGCCCCGACAGTTCGGGGTCGGGAAGGAAGCGCTCCGAATGGCGACCGTGCGGTCCGGTGTGGAGCGTCGCCCGCGGGGGAGGATCGGCCGCGATTCACCGAACGCGCGTTCGACGTCGAGTCAGAGAGACGTGAGTCGGGTCGAAACCCTGCGGATGGCTCATTCAGTTCGCCCGGCGAGCCGACTCAAGAGCACGCCCACGGCGACCACCGCCACTGAAGCGGCCGCGGCGAGCACCCATACCAATGGGAAGGCATCACCGAGCATGAATCCTCCGACGCCGATTACCACCACTGCGACCACTACTCCGGCCGTTCTGATTCCTACGCCATGGAGGCGGTCACTCCATGGTGAGTCTTGGATCGCCTTGTCGACCAGATCCACCGTGTTCCACGGGCAGTAGACGACGTAGCGGCGACCAACGATCAGCGATGGGATACCGACCACCTCACATCCCCCGTACCGGACGAACACCACCACAACGATGGAGACCGTGACGTAGATCGACATGGCCACCCGAAATGTGCCTGGGAGGCCATCGACGTAGGGCAAGACGAGAACCGGACCGTAGAAGAGAACCGTGGACGCCCATGGGTTCAACTTGGGGAGGATGCGGGGCGCCAGCAGCAGGTACACCACGGTATAGACACCGAGGATGCCAAGGAAGAAAGCCAAGGCTCCGGCGAGGAAGCCGGCTCCTACATCATCCGAGGTGACGTCGATCGTCACCAAGGCCAAGGAGGCGACCACACCGATGAGGATTCGCACCCAGGTTCCCACTGCCCCCAGGTCGTATCCGATGGTGAATCCCCTCACCATGTCTCGTTGGGTCGGTCCCCTCACCCCGGGGCCTTCGTCTCCCGACTTCCGTGAATGCTGATTCCGGCTCATGGAGACAGAAAACCTAGGGCTTCCCCCAGGGGGAGAGTCAAGTCCTGGTCGGATCGGATGCAGCAAGATCTCCACGACCGGCCAACTCGTGCCTCCTTCGGAAGGCGTCGAGTTCGGATCGGGCGCGCTGCAGGGTGTTGATCCGTTGATCGAGCCGACCGCGGACCTGGGATAGGAGAGCATCAAGATACGGGCCGATCGGTTCCTGAGGCCGGTTCAGATACTGCTCTGCCAGAATCCGGATCTCTTTGACCGTGAGTCCCAGCCGTCGAAGAGTGCGGATGGTTTCGATACACCAGAAAGCCGATTCGTCGTACAGCCGATAGTTGGCGGGACTACGGCCCCGTGAGTAGATGAGGCCGAAATCGGTGTAGCGGCGGATCTTCCTCACCGACATCCCGCTACGTCGCGAAAGATCACCGATGGTCATCAATGCATGGCCCACGGTCTCACCCTCACCGTTTCCGGGAAGACTCGTCATCGACCTCTCACTCGCCATCGTGATCGGGCCTGCGCTGGCACCCGCTCACACGCTAGCGGGATGTCAACGAGGCAACCGGCCCGATGGGCTTTCCCTCACTTCACAACGATGCTTCCGGATGACCGAATCCGACCTGAGCCCAACGTCCATAGAGCGAAAGGGTTCGGTCACCGATCGGCATGTCCGGCTCGCTCTAGCTCGAGTGGTTCATCAGCAAGTAGTGCTCGGCCTTGAAGAAGTCGGAGCCGGGTTCGAGGACGGGGTCGAACTCATCGACCGCCTCCTGCTGAGTGACCAACCGTGGTGACTCCAACTGGTGCTCTGCTCCATCGACCCGAAGGGTCGCCGTGCCGGCCTCCAGGATGTTCCGGACCCAATCCGAATCAGGTCCGTATCGCACAACGAGCACGTAGCCCCGTTTCGTGGGATGGGCGTCGAGCGGGGTCTGATGGAGGGTGCCCGATGACCTCCCGACGTGTATCACGACCGGTCTCGTACCCCGTCTGATCTCTCTCGGGTTGAATACCCGCTTGTTGATCGTCGCCAGCCACTTGGGGTAGGGCACTGCTTGACGCTCCGCCTGGTGTTCGGCCCACTCGACAACCTACTCCCGGCTCCCTCCGTAGGTCCATCTGCACGGAGCCCGGCTCACCCAGCCGGCTTCGAACTCGTGCTTCGAGCCGCGTAGATCACTCCGATCACCCGGGCCGAGGCCGCTCCATGGGTCGACTGCTCGGGAACGGCACGTATCGGTCGGGGTCGAGATGGATCGCCGGTCATGAGTGGCACCGGCTGTGCGCCGTATGCTCGGCGTTTGGCCCTGTTGAGTCAGCGGCTCACAGGGCTCAGGGGAAGTAGCACGGCAATGGAGAAGAGGACCGAGGAGAGGCAGGCAACATGGGGAAGAGCCAGTCGGGCGGAACCGAGTCTCCATCTGAGCTGATAGATGCGACAATCGAGGATCTGGACGATTGGAGGGGCGAGATGCTCTCCCGGCTCCGCGCCCTGATCAAGGAGGCGGACCCCGACGTGGTCGAGGAGGTCAAATGGAGAAAGCCGTCGAACTCGATGCGCGGCGTCCCGGTGTGGTCCCACGCCGGGATCATCTGCACCGGGGAGACGTACAAGAACGTCGTGAAGATGACCTTCGCCAAGGGAGCCTCCCTGAAGGACCCTTCACGCCTCTTCAATTCGAGTCTCGGAGGCAGCACCAGGCGCGCCATCGACTTCCACGAAGGCGACGAGCTGGACGAGGAGGCTCTGAAGGCTCTCATTCGGGCCGCCGTGGCCATGAACGAGTCTTCAGCCCACGGCTGATCCGCAAGGTCGACTGACGGTGTTACTGAACGTCCCCTTGCGTTGGGAACAGCAAGCCGGCCGGCGCCAACCCACACCCGACGCCTCGTCACGAGTACGTTAGGGGCTGAGATCAACCCTGAGGGAGATGTGGTCGAAGCCTACGTTCTCATCGAAACCGAGATCGGGAAGCAGGCCCGGGTCGCCGCCGAGCTCCGTCTCGTCCCCGGCGTCGGCTCGGCCGATGTCCTTGCCGGCCCCTACGACGTGATGGCGCAGGTGGAGGCCGCAGACATCGATGCCCTCGGAAACCTCGTCGTCACCACCAT
>Ga0326597_10011261_pt1 | contig 11866 bp, 7 predicted proteins | sample RVTome_12_FD_203789 | JGI IMG/M metagenome (GOLD analysis project Ga0326597, IMG submission 203789) | Soil microbial communities from uranium-contaminated site in the Upper Colorado River Basin, Wyoming, United States - RVT100D185 | ecosystem: Environmental > Terrestrial > Soil > Contaminated >...
CCGGAAGGTTACCGGGTCTTTATTGACGATGCCGATTTCGACCGGCGCATAGCAATGCTACCCCCGGCGCAACAAGAAGAAATCAAGCGGCGCGCCCGAGACGCATTCGCGGCAGTGGTCGGCGTTGCGGATGTGGCTATAGGCGATCCCGGGCGTGGAACCCCAACTGGCGGCTTTGAAATGATGGGGCGCGATTTGATTGGGCGACCGCTAAACACGCTTCGCGTTGGGCCGTCTGGACGCGGAGCGGGTTACGATCCGACCCGGCAAGCTCAAGTTGGCCGCATGATGCAGAACCCATCGACGGGAGTGCTTGGGGCATTCGAAAGTCTCGACCCAGAGACCAAGGATCGCATTTACAGAATGGCCCTTGGGTTGCCGCCGCGCCAGCCGTATCCGGCGATGTTCGAGTAATGAGCGCCATCCTTGAGAACCTTCGAGAAAAGTACCCGGCTTACGGCGAGATTCCAGATGACGAACTGGCCATCGCGCTAGGCCAGAAATATCCGCAGTATCTCAAGGCGGACGACCAGTTCGCCTCCGAGTTCAACGACGCCCTCAGACGCCAACGCCGCGGCGCCGTTGAAGAGTTCAAAGCGGATGTCCCGGCGATTTCTGGAACCACCTTTGGCCGTGGGCTTGCCTCTGGCGGGCTGATGATGGGCGAGGGGGTTGCTCGGTTCGGCGAGGTGTTGCTTTCCCCTTTTGGTGATACGGCGCCCAAACGGTCGTTGCGCGAAATTGGGGATGAACTGGCCGCTCAGCGGGCGGCAATCCCCTTCGAAGTCCAGAGCATCCGCGACGTGCAAGGCCCTGGCGATGTCGCCCAGTTCGCCACCAAGGCAATTGGCGAAGTCACGCCCCAAGTCGCCGCCATGTTCGTTCCCGGTGGGATCGCAGCGCGGCTTTCGGCAAGTCCAAGGCTGGCCGCCGCATTGGGCGCTGGGTCGGTCGCTCTTCCGCTTGAGACGGGCCACATCTTCGAGGAAGTCCGCCAGGAAACCGGGCAGGAACGACCGGGGCTTGCGTTGGGTGCGGGAACATTGGCCGGTAGCTTGGAAGTCCTGATGCCCGCCAAGTTGATCGGAAAAGCGCTCGACAACCTGAGCGGCCCGGCCAAGCGCAACCTGTGGCGTCGCGTGGTCAGTGAAACCGCCAAGACGGCCGCCGAGAGCGCTGTTATCGAAGCGCCAACCGAAGCGCTTCAGGAATCCATTTCGATTGCAGCCGTCAAGATCGCCGATGAAACCTACGATGCCGTCAACAGCGAGAACGCCTGGCGCACGCTGGATGCTTCGCTGATGGGCTTGTTCGGGGGCGGTGCATTTGGCGGGGCGGTCGGGGGATTGACGGCGGCAAGGCGCGGAGAACCCGTTCGACCAACCGCACGAACCGGCCCGCCGCCGCCATCGCAACCGTCAGGGGCGCCACCGCCGCCCGCGCCGGCCATGCTGGACGCCGAAGTGATTGACAGTCGCCAGCGTGCCCGAGCGGACTTTGAAACCGCGCTGTGGAACGCCATTGGCGAGGAAACAGCGAAAAGACGTTCACCCGTTCCACGTGGAACCCGAGCAGAAAGAGGAACCCCAGATGCCCAGCGTATCCCAACGCCAGCACAACTTCCTAGCCTTGTGCGCGAACCCGAAGTCCCGCCCGAAAGCCCGGCGCCGTTGCCCCCCGCAGGAAGTGGCCCGGGAATTCCTCCGAGCCGACCGGGGGAAGAAGTTGCCACGGCGCCGCCCGCCCAAGGGACAGTAAAGCCCGAAGAAGCCGACACCCGCTACCCCAAAGTCCGCGACGTTGTAGATGGCCGGTCCGTATTGCCGGACGTGCCGAACACATCTTCGATTGGATCGTCACTGACAGACTGGGAAGCGCTGCCCGGAATCAGGGAGGTTCCAGTCTCGGAGTTCACGTTGTCCGGAAAGCACTATTCGCCTGATGGTCAGAAACGAATTGATCAGTTAGTCGCCGCGATCAGCCAATCAAACGAAATTGCCCCCCTGATTGTCGTCATCGAAAAGGACGGCCCGTATATTCTCGAAGGAGCGACCAGGGCCGAAGCGCTTTTCAAGATGGGCGCCAAGTCGTTTCCCGCTTTGGTGGTTATCGACAAGGAATCCTTTGCCACAGATGAACCGCCGCCCGCCCAAAGGCCAATAGCGCCGGCTGAGTTCATCGGCTGGCAGCAAATCCCAGGGCGCCCGTCCCTGCCGATGTTCAGGCTGACAGCCGACTTGAACGAAAGGCAAAAGGCCGGTTCGACGGTCATGGGGCCGACGCTCGAAGCAGCCGGGTTCAGCCTTCCGCCGTTGCCGCCAGAAACGCCAACGCCGGTTCAAACGCCGCCCGCGCCGGTTCAAACGCCAGCGCCACCCACAATCGAACAGGAGGTGACACCAGATGAAGGGATCCAAGAAAGGCCAGAAGAAGAAAGGGAAGGGGTATTAGCCCCGCCAGTCGCGCCGCCCCCGGTCGAACCGACGCCGGAGGCGGCGGCTGAGCCTTCCGAGCCCCCAAAGAAACCTACGTCCGCGAAGTGGTACGAGCAACTGCCCGAACCCCAACGGGAAAGCGTGTTCGCAACCATGCGGGCGATTCGCCAACGCTCGGACGAGTTCCTTCAACGAGAGCGGCAACTGCGACCCCCGACCGGTTCAATAGCTGCCGGGGCGACTGGCTTTGATGAATTCATCAGAGGCGAAGCTATCGCCGTGTTTCTTAGAGAGATCGGACGGGGAAAGACGCCGGAAGCGGCGGAGGCTGCAACAAAAGCGTTTACGGAAGACGCTGTCAAGACGCACAACAAGAAACGCCCCAAAGACAAGAATTGGGCACGTTCTCCCGGCACGGCGGATTCAGATATCGGGCGAGTGCGAATGGAGATCGAAGACGCCGCGGCAGTCGCCCAAGAACAGGCCGAAGAAGGCGGAAGCACGTTGCTGTCGCGTGCCCCAATCGGCTGGGCTGAAACCGGTGCAACCGCCCGGGTCGCAGACCCGTATAAAGCCTTCCTTCGCGGGCAGCCCAGCACCAGCGAGATTCTCAAAGAGATCGAAACCAAGTCCGCGGCGCCCTTTAGACGGCGACTGGCCGCGCGGCTTCGAGCGCTGAAGATCGACCCGCCGATCAGGCTTGTTCCCCGGTCTGAAATCGAGTCGGCAATGCCGGGCGATAAGGGAAAGACCGCCCAGGGGGGTTACAACCCCGACAAGCATTTCATTTGGATTGCCGAAGACGCGGCTTACACGGAGGAAGTGCTGCTTCACGAGTTAACGCACGCGGCCACAGTTGCAGCGTTGCGTAAAGGCGGGCCGGCAGCACAGGAGATTAGGGCCATTTTCGCCGAAGCCGCAAAAGAGCCGGCCCTTGCCGAGTTCTATGGAATGACCGACGTGGACGAGTTCTTGGTTGAGGCGCAGACCAACGAAGGGTTTCGGAACGCCCTGGCTAAAATCGGCCAACCGCTGAGTTTGTGGGAGCGGTTGGTTCGGGCGATTCGTAAGCTGCTGGGACTTGATGTCAAGGACACGAACCTTCTGGAGCGTGTCTTGCGGGTGTCGGATCCGCTCATTACATCCGAACGTCCCGCGCCAGGCGCCAGCGCCACGTTGGCGTCTCAGCTCGACCCCTTCGAATCCCGCCAAACCCTGGAGCGGTTTGTCCGCCAGAAAACCGTTTCCCCGGAGGTCGAACAGGAAATGCGAACGGTGGCCGGCGCCCAAGCCGGGTTGGTGTCCGACACGATCATGGGCCGAATCGCGAGCATTGACGTGACTCAGCCAATCGGCCAACGCCAACGCGCCCTTCTGGACTTCGTGGTCGCCCTTCGGAACCTGGCGCCTGTCCAGCAGATTCAAGCCATCCTGGCCAGCAACATGCCGGAGGACGTGAAGACCGCCGCCGTTTCAACGGTGATGCGCCAGGCTGAACACGTCCGGAACAAGGCGCGCGACTTCGGCATCGAAAGCGAAAAAGCGACCGCGGAATTGAAACGCCTGGCCCGTCTCGGGAAACGGTACACGGCCAAGGAAATCGAGAAGGACAGCGCCCAACAAACCGCTGAGGAACTGTTGACCGCTTATCAGGGCTACTTGACCGCCCAGGGTCGGACACTACCCGCGGATCGGAACATTGCCGCCGAACGCCAGCGGATCATTGACGGTATGGCGCGGGTCGTGGCCGGTTGGCAAAAGACGCCGGCAGCAATCCAGCGCGCGGTCGAACTGATCGCCGAGAACGCCGGCATCCTGCCCATGACCCGCAGCCCGGCCGTCATTGCCAAAGCCGTCCGCGACTTGAAGATTCTGGATGGCAAAGTCAGCCAGGATGTCATCGACCTGATGACGCTTGAGCAACCCGGCGGGATCGCCCCGGCTCTGGCCACGCCGGAGATCATTGCCACCCTGCGCGACCTGGCACGCCTGCGCACCCAGTCAAACGCCATGGCAACCAAGCTGGCTGAACTGGAAGCGCTCTTCGCGGGTGACCCGACCCCGATCAGCTTGCGGAAGTGGGCCAGGGAATACGCCCGCTGGCGGAACAAGGAACGAGATGCGGCCCGGCTGTTGCGGCGGATGGACCGCGAGTTCGAAGCGGCCGATGCGGACCTGGAGGTTTACAACGGGGCAATCGACATCCTGGAAGCGCTTCAAAAGGATCCGCAATTCCTGGCCGTGTTTAACGCCGCGCTCGATAGCGGCGACGTGCTTTACAGCGACCTGGCCAAGGCGGACGCCAGAACGCGCGAGACGCTTTACGTGGGACCTATCTCAGGCCGGGAATACCGGGTCGATCTGCGACCGGACAAGATTCACGAGACGGCAACCTTGGTTCAAATGGACGAGTTGTTGACCGAGGTGGACAAGTTCCTTGAGCAACCGGACATCGACCCTGTGATTGCGCGCGGCTGGGAACGACGCCGCGATTACATCCGGCAGTTCGTTTATTTCCCGCAGTTTGGACAGGTGGTGCGCGGGTTGGAATTCCCGCTCAAAGTCATGGGCAGGGAATGGTTGGTCAACCTGAACCCCTTCGAGTTTGCCAATAATATGTTCTTCGGCGGTCGGATGAAAGCGGCCCGGCCTGAGCTTGAGCTGATGGACTTCCGAGCGGCCAAGGCGGCGCAGAACACCTATCGGTTGGCGGATTTCATTTCCCAAAAGATGCGGCAGTTGCGCAACGACAAGGTGATTGGCGACGCCGCTCAGACCATTGCCATCAACCGGGCATTGGCAAGCCACGGGTGGGCGCCCGAGCGAACCGAGTATTGGAACCGCTATGTCCTGAATGAGATCCTTGCCAGCGGCCAGAACATCGGCCAGTTGCGATACAAGGAAGGCAACCTGGTCAACGGCATCCAGATCACCAAGGAAGACATGGAAGTCGCCCGGCTGCAAAAGCGCTACACCAATCGCGCTCTGGCCATTACTCAGAGCGGCGCCCATCAGACGCCCTTGCAGTTCTTCAACCCGCTTCAGATCCAAAGCCAGTTCTCGAACCTGCGCGTGAGCCGAAACGCCTTCGGATTAGGCCCGATGACCATGGCGCGATTACCCGGTAAGTGGGGTCGGGGTTTCGCCGATCAATGGGCGGAAGCCAAGACCACCGGCGCCAAGCTGAACCTGATCCGGGATGGGGACGGGTTTTTCGGGGCGGTCATGGGATTGGCTCGGGAAACCAACCTGGAATTCGAAGCACGTCCCAAGTCGCCACTTCAGAAGGCGTACAACGAACTGGCCGACCTAGCCAAGGACGATCAAGCCTACAACTTCCGCTCGCTCGATCCCATGGTTAACTGGCTGACTACCAAGACCAACCAGACAGCGGACGAAGTTCAGGAGCAGTTGATCAAAGAGATCGACGCTTACGTTGCGGATTACAACGAAGGCTTGGCTGAGGAAGCCGCGAAGGCGGAAACGAAAACCCCGGAAGCGGCTGCTGAGGTTGCCAGCGCCAAGAACGCTTTCACGACCCCGCGTCAACGGTTGCGCGCGCCATCGACGTTCTACGATTACACCTTGAGCCAAGACACCGACCGCACGTCATACCTGGCGGGCGGCTATCAGATTTATCAACTCGCCCAGATTCATGCGCTCAAGGACTTGCAGGCGGGGCTCAAGCGTAAGCAGGCCGAGTTCGAGACTCGGATCGACGCCGAATATGAACGCGGTCTGAATCGGCGCGCCGCCATCAGGAAGGTGCAACTGGAATCCATCCAGGAAGTCAAACGCCAGGAGACACGGTTCAATTACAAACGGTTGCTCAATTACATCGGGACCATCGAGAAGATCGAGAAAGACCTTACTGAGATGGTCATCGACCAGCGGACGCCATTCGACGGGTTTGTGCTCTACGCCATCTCGCGCGGCCAAAGCACCTTGAGTTCCGCGCTGTTGGGCAACCCGCAGGCAATTTCGACCAACGTGCTTGGCGGGGCGGTCGTGTCCCAGTTCCTATTCCATCAGCGGCTCGGGCGCGCCAACCTGCTCTTGAGCCCGTTGCGCTCGACCAAGGAAGGTGTCTCGGCGCTCATGACGCGGCTCTTGAGCCTTGCGCCCGCTCAAACGGTAGTGGGCAAAGCCATTCGCTCGAACATCCCAGGGTTCAGGAAGCTGATCCAATGGGTGGCCGAGCAACAGGCCGAATCGATCCAGCAATACGCGGAAGCCTACGACGCGGGCTTGGTGAACCCGGCTGACACCAAGGGGCGCAGTCAGGCAGCGGGCGAACTGAAACGGGCGGCGGGCAGGGTCGAGTTCATGGAACCGGGCGGGGCAACCGCGCTCTTCAACCTGCTGGAATCCCAGCCGGGCATGCGCCGGTTTCTGATCGAGCTGCGGGACAAGTCACCGCGTGTGTTCGATGACATGATCAACCTGAGCGCGATGTCCAACACGCGGAAGAACATCTTCGACCGGCTCAAGAAAGAAGCGATCAGCGCATTTCAAGCGCGCGAGAAGCTGGGCAAGTCCAACGATTTCACCCAAGAGCAGAACCTGCTCGAACCCGGCGAGCTTGGGTTCACCCAAATCAATTCCCATCGTGTCCTGGCCGCCACCAGGGAACTGTTTGGGTCGGTGGGGTCCCTCGACAACCTGCTGCTCAATTATTACACCCGCTGGAACGCGGAGCCCTTCAACGACCGGCATGCCGTCCCCCTGTTCGAAGACCCGGCCCATGAGCTGGGCGTTCTCTTCGACGCCACCGCCGCCACCAACCTGCCGACCGCGGGTTACACCCCGTCCATCATGCAGGGCATCGGTTACAAGGGCGCGGTCAAGGGGTTGCTCTTCATGTTCCAGAATTTCCCGGTCCGATTCGCCGCGCAGATGGGGCTGATGCTGGCCAAACACCAGAACGATCGGCAATTCATGCGGACTGCAAACGGCCTTTACGCCGCCGGCGCGCTGGTGGTGTTGATGGCGTTGTTCGGCATGTTCGCCCGTGAGATCGGCCAGGAAACACTCGAGACCGTTACGGGCCGTTCGACCGGGCAATTGCGCCTTGCGAACCTGCTGGAGACGCCGGAAGCCTACACTGCGGCCCGGTTGGCCGGTATCGCGATGTCCAGCAACTTCCCTTACTACGGCGAGATGATCAGCCGTATTTTGGGCAACCCCGCCTACGGAAGCTTCGCTGATGTAACTGAGATCGTTCCCGTGCTTGGGATGATCAAGGACGCGGCCCAGACCGGCAAACGCATCGTCGAGACCGGCAGCGCTCTTTACCCGGCCACCGATTTCATGAGCCGGTGGTTTCCGCCCATCAACCCCGTCTTGCGGTTGGTGCCGGAACTGGCCGGCGACCTGGCGGTCAAAAATGCGGGCAGGGCATTGACGGCCACGGCGCCCCGGGAAATGGAATTGGTCCGCGAACGGTTCCAGGGCGGCGCGTTCCGGCAAACGCCAGCCAGCGCGACCTTGCGGTCCTTGCTCTCGGCGGCTTACCGGGGGGATGCACTTGGTATTCGGGCAGCGTTCCAGACCGCGACCCGGCAGCGGGCTGAAGCGGGGTCGACGGATCCAGAAAAGTCCGTGCTGCAATCCCTGGCGGCGATGACGCCTTCTCGGCGCGCGTTCGGGCGGAACATCACCGATGCCGAAGAAAGCCGTCTGATCGGGCGCATGAGTCAACGGCAACGGACCGATTACGGCGCGGCCAAGGTGGCGTTCGGCCTGATCAACGAGGTGTTGGGCAGCCAACTGCGATTGGTCGCCGCGCCGGAACAGCCGACCGTGGCCCGGTCGAGAGCGGGGATACGCCGGACCCGGCGCCCGACTTTCTACCGGGGCTTCGCCGCTTCACCATTCGAACGACGGCGGCGGCGGTCGCCCACGTTCGCCTTCAGCGAATAGTTGACATCTTCGGGCTGTCCGCAGAAGGTCCGGATGTGGAACAGCCCAAGCTTGGACATTTACCGACGCCCGAAGAAGTCGAAATGACGCCCCGGCAGTTTAAGGCGTACAAGCGGATTCTTTCGATCATCAAAGAGAATTTCCGGCTCGGAGTGATTGCCGTGGCAGTGATGGGCAAGAACGGCAATCCGCGAGTCGCCACGGGAACCTTTTCCACGACCAAAAAAGGCGCGGTGGCGTTGCTTGAACATGCCATCCGCCAAATCGAGAATGGCAATCAACCACAGGAAAACCATGATGACACCCGACCAAATTAGAATCTTCGAACACGCCAAGTCGCTCCTAAACGCGACATTTGAACACGTAATCTTGTCCGTGACGTTTCGCGAACCGGGTATCGACAAAGAACTCGACATGACGAGTTTTCCGATTAATCAGGAAAAAGCAGTGGCCATGGCGGAAACCATTTTACGCGATGTCAAAAACATCCCGGAGGTTTGGGGGGCGAAAGAAAAAGCAAAATCAGCCCCCGACGGAATCCATAATGACACCAAGCGCATACGCGACATTATCGCCCGAGCCGAGGCCGCCGCCGACGCGATCAGCGAGGCCCAAGAGCTGCTAGGCGACTCTTACCGGTTCGTTCGCTCGGTTGTGCGCAACTCGCAGCGACCATGAAATACCGAAAGAAACCCGTAATCATTGAAGCCGCCCAGTGGCACAAGAACGGTGACCACCCCGAAGATAACGTGATGCGTCCGTTTGAAGACACGGGCCGAATCCCGACCGAGCCCCGCGAGGGCGCCGTCGTGCGATACTTCCGGCATCCTGGCGTGGGCGGCGAAACATTGTGCAAGTCGTGTAACAATACCATGCACGTTCATGGATGGGTGGACACACTCGAAGGCGGGCACATCGTTTGCCTGGGCGACTGGATAATCACGGGCATAAAAAACGAACGATACCCGTGTAAACCGGACATAATTTGAGGCCGCTTACGAACCCGTTCTTGAGTGACCTATTCCATCGCCATCGGGGCTTACAAGCTCCCGCAGTTCGTAGAGCTGTGCATCAAACGCTGTCGGACGCTCTTTGGGCCGGACGTGCCAATCCTTGTGTCCGATGACTTCTCTGATCGGTCCACCGCGATCCGAGCCATCGCCAACGCGCATGAGTGTGATTACGATTGCCCGGCCAAACGTCGTTCCCATTTCTCGGGTGACATGCAGGTGTTCATCAACGCGCTGAAATTCTGCGAAGAGCTTGAGACCGATGCCGTGGTCAAGATTTCCCAGCGATTCATCCCCGTCCTGCCGGCGTTCAAGGATGCCATGGACACCGCCTTTGCCAACGGTGATGTCCAGGTCTGTCTGCCGGGCCAGATTCACCGCCGCCAGATCGCCAGGCGGGAAGCCATGTTCTATTCGAAGTTCGGGATCCTGACCGATGTGTTGGCGATTCGGCGCGGGGCGATCACACCGAAAGAACTGATCGACTGCTACCGCAAGCGTTGCCATCCCGGAAGCCGGCCCAGCGACAGTTTCGCCGAGACCACGTGGGGCTGTTTATTGGCTGAGCGGTTTGGCGGGCGACGCCATCGGATTCTGCCCGAGTGGACCAACCATCAGCCCAACCAACCGAAGGTGTACCTGCGGAAGTCCCAGGCCAAAGAAACGGATTACGGCCAGATCGGCGCCATGGAGGGAATGGCCGGCCATTGGGACCTGCGCGAGTGGCGCCTGATTGAGATGCGGGGGTATAAACCCAAACCGGATGTTGTCTGATGCTTCAGAAACCACCAGAAGCCAAACGAAAACCGCAGAACCCAAGAAGCAGTCGCTATCGGATCTTCATCTGGAAGTCCGAAGGGTTGACGCCTTTGGAGAAATGGGAACTGCGGGCTAAGAACTGGCACGTTAACGGCGTGTTCGCAGACACGGGCGAGATCATCGAAGCGACAACGCGCGCCAACGCCATGGCGATCTACCGATGGCGCGAGAAGCTGTCCGTTTACGTCAAGATTACGGCCAGGCCCGTGGAATCAGATGCCGTGTTGCGGCAGCGGTTAGCGTGGGCAAAAGCCGCGCCGATCAAAACCGAACGGGTCAAGAAACTCGAAGCGGAATACACAGCGCGGCTAGGCGACCGGGCGCGCCCCTTGATCATGCCCAACGCTTCCAGCGCCGCCCACATGCGTTCTTGGCGTGGAACCCCGATCATCCTTGGCGACTTGGCCCCCCGAGTAACCGACGGCATGGCCCATATCGAAGGCGGCGACAGGGGAACCCATTTAACGGCGTGCGGTGTGACGCTGATAAACGTCAAGCGGTCCCATGGCAAACCTACCTGCTCGGTCTGTCTGAAAGCGCTACAAGAACGTGCATCCGACCGCTAAAACCTACTTGGAGCAACTGGACCGAATCCCGCCCAACGTCTGCCGGTTGCTGGCGCGGTCCCGGGGGCGGAACGCGCGACCGCTCACGGTCCGGGAGATCGCCCTAGCCGCTGGGTTCACCTGGCAGAAAGCCGCTTGGATCGCCCGGAAGAAAACTTGGGCCGATGTTGCGGTGGCTGACGCGGATCGGTTCCGAGCGGCTTGCGGGGTGCGTATCCGGGATGAACACCGACAGTTGGCCCTGCTCGCGCGCGGGATGAGCCAGGACGGGGTGTTTCAGTTTTGGGATCACGTCGAACGGATCAAGACCCACGATAAAAAGCGCGTCGTGGCAATCATGCTCAAGAATCTTGCCTGATGAGCACTTTTCGAACAGCGGGCGATCTGGGGGACATCATCTACGGCCTGCCTGCGGTGCGGTTTCTTGGCGGCGGGACGATCTTTTGGCACGCGGCGAAGTGGACCCGCCAACGAATGACCGAAGCGCTCTGGGCGAACATTGCCCCGCTCTTGGAAGCTCAGGAATACATCACTGGGACAGCCCCATGGAAGGGCGAGCGGGTGGATCATAACCTGAACGATTTCAGGGCCGCTTACTTCAGTGCGATCCATAAGGCGGGCGGAAAACTGATCGAGCCGCGCTTCCCGATTCGACGGTCTATCGCCGAATGGATCTGCCGGCAACACGGCGCGCCCATGGATGAACTGGCCAAGCCGTGGTTGAAGGTTGAACCGGTGCGCGTAGCCGAGGTCATCATCAACCGGACCGACCGTTACCAGAATCAAGCGTTTCCGTGGCGGGCGATCCTGGAAGCGTCTCGGGGCCGCCATCTGTTTTTGGGCACCGAGACAGAAGCGGCCAGGTTCCGAAAGGAAACCGGCGATCCCAATGTGCCGTGGCTTTCCACGCCGACCTTGCTCAAGGCCGCCCAAGTCATTGCCGGAGCGGATTTGTTCATCGGCAATCAAAGCGCGTGTTACGCCATTGCTGAAGGACTGAAGAAGAACGCGATGCTCGAAGTGTGCCCGTGGCTGCCCAACTGCTTGTTTCACCGCGGGAACTGTTGGCACGGCTGGGACGCCAACATCGCCAACGACCTGAAAACATGCCTGC
>Ga0326597_10011262_pt1 | contig 11865 bp, 11 predicted proteins | sample RVTome_12_FD_203789 | JGI IMG/M metagenome (GOLD analysis project Ga0326597, IMG submission 203789) | Soil microbial communities from uranium-contaminated site in the Upper Colorado River Basin, Wyoming, United States - RVT100D185 | ecosystem: Environmental > Terrestrial > Soil > Contaminated >...
AAGGACCCCGGGCTGTTCCGCCGGCTCCTCGCCGAGGCCAGGCCGCTGCTCGAATTCCTCATCGACCGGGTCCGCGCGACCTCGCGGCTCGACCAGCCTGAGGGGCGCCTGCGCTTCCTCCAGCGGACGGCGGCGCTCATCGCGGAAGAGCCCGATCCGGTCCGGCGCGAGGTCTACCTCTCGAAAGTCGCGGGAAGTGCCGGGGTCGATCCCGCGTTCTTACGAGAGAAGCTCCCAGCGCCCGGAAAGGGTACGCAGCGAACGACGCGTGTGCCGAGCGAGCTTCCGTCTCCCACACGACTCGAGACGCCAGCGCCGAAACAAACGGCTTCTTCCGAGCGTTACGTCATGGCACTATTAACTCGATATCCGGAGGAGATCGCGCGCGCCGACCTCGCGCCCACTGACCTGGTAGACCCCCTCCTGCGTGCGCTCTATGAACAGCTCCAGGCGGGGAAGCGTCCGGACTCTGACTTGCCGGCTCAACTAGCCGCCCTTGCCGCGGCACTTGGCGCCAATGCGCCTGAGCTCGACGAGCAGACGGACCCAGGCCAGGTGATCGAGATCGCGGCGCTGCGCCTCCGGGTAGGGAACTTGCGGAGTCGGCTGCAGGACGCGCGGAGCCAGCTCGCGCGGGCCGAAGGCGACGTCGGGGGGTTGGATGGCGAGATCGCGCGCATGGGCGAGGAGCTCCAGCGGCTCATGAAACGACAGGAGCGCCGGACCGTGCTGCACAGCGAGCTGGAACGAGAAGAGGATCGATGAAAGCGACAACGAAGGAAAAAGAGCAGGAGAAGACCACTCCCGAGCGCACCGGGATCCACCCGGAGCACAAGGAGCAGGCCGAGCGGCTGCTCGCGCGCGGCCGCCAGCAGGGCTACGTCACGCAAGAGGACATCGTGCGCGCGATCCCGGACGCCGAGCCGGGTGAGATCGAGGAGCTGCTCCTCGCGCTCGACGACAACAACGTCGAGATCCTCGAGGCCGAGCGCGGCCCCAACTGGGCCCAGGTCAAAGAGGAAGAGGAGGAGACCGAGGAGCTCCAGCGGGAGGACGCCATTTCGGCCGTTCTCGCGAGCGACCTCATCAGCGTCGACGACCCGGTCCGCATGTACCTCAAGGAGATCGGCAAGGTCCCGCTGCTCACGGCGGAGGAAGAGGTCAACCTCGCGAAATCGATCGAGCTAGGGGAGCAGGCGCTCGTATCGCCCGCGCTCTCGGTCGTCCACCTGTATGAGCTGGGCGTCGAGGTCAAGAAGCGCATGGCGCTCGGCCGTCCGCGCGAATTCGTCGACGAGGCGACGCGCTTCACGGTGAAGGCGCTCACGCGCACGCTCGGCGATGCCGAGGGCGGCAAGGAGCTGCGCCGTCTCACCAACCGTCTGCTGAAGCTGCGCGATCCGCTGAAGGCGGAGGCGAACAGCAAGGAGATCTCGACCGAGGCCAAGGTGCTCATCGACGAGACGGTCGGGCTCATCGACGCCGCGAAGCGCGATCCGCAGCGTCTCGCCTTCCGCATCCTGCCGCAGTACGCGAAGATCCATGGCCCCGCCGAGGGTGCCGAGCGGCTGGGCGAGCTCGTCATGCTCGGCCAGGAGATCCGCGACGTGCTCGTGAAGAACCTCAACATGCTGGTCGAGTCGGACGCCGACGAGCAGCGCGCGCTGCGCCGCCTCGCGGACGAGCTCATCCAGAAGGGCGACGACGCGCGGCACAACCTCACCGAGGCCAACCTGCGTCTCGTCGTCTCGATCGCGAAGAAGTACATCGGCCGCGGCATGTCGTTCCTCGACCTCATCCAGGAAGGGAACATCGGCCTCATCCGCGCGGTCGAGAAGTTCGACTACCGCAAGGGCTACAAGTTCTCGACGTACGCGACGTGGTGGATCCGTCAGGCGATCACGCGTGCCATCGCCGACCAGGCGCGGACGATCCGCATCCCGGTCCACATGGTCGAGACGATCAACAAGCTCATCCGCGTCTCGCGTGGCCTGCTCCAGGAGTTGGGCCGCGAGCCGACCGCGGAGGAGATCGCCGAGCGCATGCTCATCACTCCGGACAAGGTGCGCGAGATCGTGAAGGTCTCACAGGAGCCCGTCTCGCTCGAGACGCCCATCGGCGAGGAGGAGGACAGTCATCTCGGTGACTTCATCCCCGACAACCAGGCGCTCGCACCGAGCGACGCGGCGTCGCACAAGCTGCTCAAGGAGCAGGTCGAGAGCGTGCTCGAGGGTCTCACGGGTCGCGAGCGACGCGTGCTGCAGCTGCGTTTCGGTCTCGAGGACGGCCGGACGCGCACGCTCGAAGAGGTGGGCCGCGAGTTCAACGTGACGCGCGAGCGTATCCGTCAGATCGAGGCGAAGGCGCTGCGCAAGCTGCGGCACCCGAGCCGGAGCCGCAAGCTGAAGGACTACCTAGAGTAAGAAGGCGATGAGCCGCGACGCATGTCGCGGCTCATCGAGCTCTTCCGCCTACCGCGATCAGGGTTTGCCCCGCTCCTTCTCCCGCTGCGAGACGAATATGTCGCCGCCTCCGGTTGCGCGGGTGGAGCCAATGAAGAGTGTCAGGTCGTCCCAGGACAGCGCCGGAGTAACGTCTTGTCCGATCGTGTTGATGCCGGCCACGTTGACGGGCGCCGACCAGCCATCTCGGGTCGTCGCCCGCGTCGAGCTCCAAATGTCGAATCCGCCCTGACCGCCAGTCCGGTTGGACTGCAGATAGATCTCGAGACCGTCACGGCTGAGATATGGCCTGCCCTCTGATCCCGCGCTGTTGAGCGCGGTCACCAGCGCGGGCGATCCGAAGGATCCATCCGCGTTTTGGCGGCTGACGTAGATATCGGCCAACGCCTGTCCTCCCGCGGGGTTGCTTGCCATGTACAGATCGGTCGTGCCTGCCTCTTCGTCCTCAAACAGGGCAGGGCCCGAGTCGAACCCCGTGGTGTTCACGGCCGCGAGGTTGACAGCGGACTCCCACGCTTGGTCGTCGTGCACGTGCGCGCGCCACGACACATACATGTCGAAGTCGCCGAAGCCGCCCGTTCGATTGCTTGCGAAGTACAGCCAGTGCCCGTCGATCGAGACGAACGCACCACGGTCGTTCGCGGCAGAGTTAACGGTCGCCGGGAGCTTGATCGGCGCGCTCCATGGCCCGTCGACGCTCTCCCGATGGACGACGTACAGGTCCTCGCCCGAGGTCGCGGCGGTGCCTCGCTGGAAATACAGGCTCAGGCCGTCGCGCGATATCGCGTTGGGAAAGTCGAGGTCCGAAGTATTCGTGGCGGCGACGTACACCGGCTCCGACCAATCCGAATAGCGCGGCGCTGCGGCGGCAGGGGAGCTCGCGACCAGCGTCGCGACGATAGAGACCGCCCCCAGTATGCGTTTCATTGCTCCATCTCCTCCACTCAGGGTGCGCCGTGGGCCTTCGTTCGCGTGCTCATGTAGAGGTCCCAGAGTCCGAATCCGCCCGGTCGCGCCGATCCGAAGATGAGCGTCTCGGCGTCAGAGGAGATCGTCGGCTGGAAGTCGTCTGAAGCGCTGTTGACGAGAGGCCCGAGGTTCACAGGACCGGACCACGGATCGGCCGTCGTGCCTCGCGTCGCCGACCACAGATCCAGACCCCCGAACGTGCCCGGCCGGCCTGACTGGAAGACGATCTCGAGTCCGTCGTGGCGGATGGCAGGACGTGCGTCCTGAGTGGCGCTGTTGAGCTCGACGACCGAGCTCGCCGGCCCCCAGGAACCACCGCTCTCCCTGGCGCTGGCATAGAGGTCAAAGCTCCCCATGCCTCCCGGCTTGTTGGTGGTGAAGTAGAGGACGGCACCGTCCTCCTCATCGGTCTGGAGGAACGCGGCGGCCGGCTCCGAGAACGCCGTGTTGATGTTGGGACCCAGGTTCACCGGCGTCTGCCAGCCGAAGTCGTCGTGCACATTCGTGCGCCATGAGGCCCAGATGTCGAAGAGGCCGAATCCGCCGGAGCGCGTGCTTCCGAAGAACATCCAGTGAGCATCGCGCGACAACGTTGGCACTCGATCGTTGTCGGCCGTGTTGAGGACGCCTCCGACGTTCACCGGGGCGTTCCACGGATCGCTGGTGCTCGCACGCTGCGAGACCCAGATGTCTTCGCCGCCGAATCCCCCAGGTCGTGTCGACGTGATGTAGAGGCTCAGGCCATCCTTCGACAGAGCTGCTCCCGAGTCGTCCCACATCGAATTGATCGCGCTACCGAGGTTCTGCGCACCTGTCCACTCCGAGTAGTTCGGTGCGGCTGTCGCCGTTGATCCGACGAGCGCAAGGACCAATGCGATCGTCGGCGCCGCGCTGATGCGAAGAGGCTTCGCGCGCATGTCTCCCTCCTGTCGCCCGGAGGGCCGGCGCGCAGATGCGCTCGCGACGACGAGCGTGCCCGTTGCGCCCCCTTCCTTTGCTGTCTCGTAGTCGGACATCGTCGCGACACGAAGCTGTGGTGCCGGGCGCGGGCGGCCCGAGTCTACGCGCGGAGGGCGACAGAACCCGCCCGAGCACAATTGGCAAGCCAGCGCGGGCTCAGAGGGCTATCTCGTATAGCGCTCGTAGCTCACGATCTCTGAGAGGGGCTTGCGTCCTCCTGGCCGTACGTTGGGGCGAGGATCGTTCGACGAGACGGGCCGGCCGATCATGACGATCGAGCGCGCGGTCCGCTCGGCGGGGATGCCGAGGATCCGCTTGGCCTCGGCTTCCTGCGCGTCGTCGCCGAACCAGGCGACCCCGCCGCCGTAGCCGAGCGTGTGCGCCGCGATGAGGATGCGCTCGGTCACGCGACCTTCGTCGTAGGCCTCGCTCGTCGCGCTCCCCCCGTCGAGGACGATCGCGATGCCGAGAGGCGCGCCGGCGAGCCAGTTGATCGGAGCGCGCAGCTGGCTGAGCTTCCGGAGCCGATCCTTGTCGGTGATGACGACGAAGTGCCAGGGTTGCGTATTGCGCGAGCTCCCCGTCCATCGCGCGACCTGTAGCAGCTGCTTGACAACGGCGTCCGGAACTTGCTCCGCCGCGTACTGCCGGATCTGGCGAACGTTACGGATGCGATCGATCAACGAACGGAAGGTAGCATCTGCGATCAGTGGCGTCGCAGGAGGTCGATCAGGGTGAGCTCGAAAGGCTCGGTTCCGCCCTGCGCCTCGCGGAGTCCGCGCTCGAGGAGGCGCTCGAGGCCGCGGAGAACCTGGGGAACTTCGATCGCCGCTTCGACGTGCCGCGTGCGATCGGTGGCGCGCAGCGTCTGATCCAGAACGCGACTGAGGCGGTCGAGGCGGCGCGCAAGACATGATCGAGGTCCCCGTTTCCGTCGACGCGGGGCTCAGCCGGAAGCGCGATCGGATGTGGGGACTTCTCGGTGGTGTGCTCGGCGCCACGGTCGGCGTCGGTTCGGCGGCCATCGCCGTCTTCGTCGAAGGCGCCGATCTCCTTTCCTCAGGACCTTACCCAGCGTTCTTCGCGAAGCGCCAGCTGCTCGTCTACGACATCTTCCTTCTGTTCGTGATCTTCCTCGGCGCGGTCTTCGCAGTCACCGGCGTAGTGCTGGCACGACGAAGCAGGTTCCCGCGCACCGACACTCTCGGGCCGCTGATCGCGAGCGGCGTTTTCATGATCCTCGGCGGCGCGCTCCTCTTCACGCGTCTAGTCGCGGTGATACGCGGGGTCTGATCGGCGCTACCATCACGTCATGCGCCAGCTCCTTGGCAAGCGCCTCATAGACATCGACGTCGGTTAGATCGCCGAACTCGCCCGGGCGTTCCCGCGCACCGTGGTCGATCTCGGCACGGGAGACGGGCGCTATCCGCTTCACGTCGCGCGCACGCGAGCGGACACCCTCGCGATAGGACTCGATGCGTCCTCGGACGCACTGGCGCACGCCGCGCGCCGAGCCGTGCGTGAGCCTCTCCCGAACCTCGTGCTGCTGCGCGAGCCGCTGGAAACGCTCCCGCTTCCATCGGTCGCCGACGACATCACCATCCACTTCCCGTGGGGCTCGCTGCTGCGAGGAGCGCTGGCGGAGGATGAGACGGTGTTCGACGCGATCTGCCGTCTGCCGCGTCCCGGCGGCGCGCTCACGCTCGTGCTGTCCGTGATCACCCGCGACGGGCGCGCACCCTTGACCGAGCACGACGTCGCGCGGGTCAGGCGCGAGTACGGATCGCGCGGCTTCACGCTCGTGGAATCTCGCGCCGTCGTGCCCGCCGACGTCGGTACCGCTCACTCCACCTGGGGCAAGCGGCTCGAGGTCGGCGTGAGCCGACCGGGTGAGTTGCTGCGCTTCGTCCGTAGCAGCGCGCCGGCCTAGCCTCCGGTAACCTCCCTTCGACAGCCGCTGACGGAGGTCGCATTTGTCCGAGCATCGACCGGTCAACGAGAAGCCGCGCGTCGAAGAGCATCTGGTCTACGCGCTGCTCGCGATACCGATCTTCCTCGTCACGATCTTCATCGTCGTGCTGCTCGCCGTGCTCGGGACGTCGCCTCGGCCGTAGCCCGCGCCGGCCGTGCCTCGGGCTCGGCCCAGGCAACGTCGTTCGGCAGCTCACGCCGCAGATCGGTTCGAGCGCGGTCACGTAGGTCGCGATGCGGTCTGCCAGCTCCCTCGCGAGCGACACGTCTGCCTCTCGATAGGGCAGCGGTTCCCATACGCGGCACCATCCACGGTCCCACTCGTCCAGCCGCACGTTCGCGAGGGCGCGGCGCACCGCCTTCGTGTTCGCCCTGAAGGCGGCGAGGAGTCGCGTGTTCGTGAGCGCATCGGACTCGAAGTGAAGCCCGATCTCGATGGTGCCTGCACGCTCGCGCGGCGTTATCTCGTAGTGCAGCGCGTGGTTGCCGAACCAGAGCTTGGCGAGGAACGAGGCCTCCCACTGGAAGGCGCGCAAGTCCTCCGGCAGACGTTCCCGCAGGAGCGGGCGGACGCGCCTGAGGCATTCGCGCATCTGCATCAGGCGATGCGCGCACGAAGGGTGAGATCGACGATCCCGGTGAGCGCTGGCATGACCAGGCCGGCGAGCACGGTCAGCTTGAGCACCCCAGTGGGGGTCGGCATGCCAACGACTCTCCAGATCGGGGCAGCCAGCAATGAGCCGACGATGAAGAGCGGAACCCCGATGAGCACGCCACCAAGCGTCCCGTGCCAGATCGCAGCGGTGGTGAGCGCGAAACCGGTCCCGGCGAGGAACCACACCGCGGGACTACCGCTCCGGTTCCCTGCGATGGCCAGGACGAGTCCCGGAACGACGAACGGGATGAAGTCGCTGGTGCGGGTGAGGAGTGCCGTCAATGCGACGGTGAGCCACCAGTGCGCGCCGAGGTGGTGCAGTAGGCGGAGGCCCATGCCCGCGGAGAGTGAGATCAGCGGCACGAACAGGGGGTTGTAGCGATGAATATCCGCGGCGAGATAGATGCGCGTCGTGTGCTGGAACTCCGGCTCGGCGGCGAGCACCGGGATGCGCGAGATGAGGCGGATCACCTCCGGTGACAGGTTGTTCGCGAGCGGGCCCGCGAAGCGTTCGATGGACACGGCCAGGATGAGGAACCCGAACGCGATCGCGCTGATCCAGCCGATCGGGCGCCACTCGCGCAGTGCGACGCGACATGACGTGATGCCGAGGAAGGCGATGAACAGACCCCAGCCCAGCATGGAATGCGGGAACGACCAGTTCGTCTCGTCGAGGCCGAACGTGTTGTGCCAGATCGCGTCGAACATGCCGGCGAGCGCGACGACGCCGAAGCCCGCGCCCGCGAGGCCGATCGCGCCGGGGATGGGGAAAGGGATGAACGGAAGCCGGAAGGTGGGGCCGAACCAGCGTCGAAGGTCCGGATTGAACGCGATGTACGCGAGCGTGATCGTCGCGCAGAGGTGCATCGTGTAGATGAAGATGTGTGGCGGTGAGAAGAAGTCCTCGAACGCGTGCGTCGCGTGCCAGTTGCGATCCCAGTTGAAGCCGATGCCGAACGCGAGGAAGTCGAAGATGACGGCGAGCCAGAGGAGTCCATACGCTGTCTTGAGGCTCGCGTCCTCGCGCATGTCGGTGGCGGCGACGGCGGTCGCGGTCACGTCGTCGACACGCTAAGGGCGCGACCAACGCTATGCATCACTCTCTATTCGCGCCGGCCTCGATGGCCTAGAATCGCGAGAGCATTTACTCCCTGGTAGCTCAGTGGTAGAGCGAGCGGCTCACGGTCAAGGGCAGCCCCTTGGGGAAACTCAGGGGTGTAACTGGGTGAATTGCGGGGAACCTACGGCGTGTTGTCGCTATGGCAATCCGCAGCCAAGCCCGGAGCACGCTCCGGGAAGGTTCAGAGACTATGCGCCCGGCGCCTAACGCCTCCAGGGCTATGGCGAAGAGATAGTCCGTGCCCGAGGGAAACCTCGGGGTTCATGTAACCGCCAGGTCGGAGGTTCGAATCCTCCCCAGGGAGCAGTACATCGGCCGCCTGATTTTGATCACCGTGCGGCTCGTATCGCGTTACGCGAGCCATACGATTTGACGGCCGACCGGATTAGAACTAATGTTCTAGGCGTGCTGCTCATCTGCGAATCGTGCGGGAAACAGTTCTCAGATCGTCTGACGATCCTCGGAAACGAACGTCATCTCAACGGCCGAAAGCAGTGTCTCGATTGTCTGCCGTTCCGACCGCGGCGCAGCCCGAGGTTCGTGACAGCACGCCCTCCGAAGGAGCTGCGGTGCGAGGCGTGCGGAAGGGGCTTCGCGGCCAAACAAGTGATCGACGGCAGAGTCAGATCTTTATACGGGCGACGGTTCTGCCTGGATTGCTCACCGTTCGGGATCCACAACACGTCGAAGAGGCCACCGGGTCAACTCGCAGACGACGAGCTCCTGGCGCATCGGCGGAAACGTCGCAGCGAGAAGACATACCGATACCAGAAGAAGCAGCGTCGCCAGCTGAAGGCGCAGCTTGTGGCGATGCGTGGAAGTCAGTGTTGCGATTGCCGATATTCAGGGCCGCCGGCGGCGTTCGATTTCCACCACCGCGATGCGACCGCCAAGCGGTTCGGGATCGGCGCGTTCAGCGGCCCGTGGAAAGAGCTGCTCGTTGAGGCCGAGAAGTGCGACATGCTCTGCGCGAACTGTCACCGCATCCGTCACGCGGCCCAGGACGTGACGAGCAAGGGCGGCGCCGTGGTCGAGTTCCGCCGGAGGCTCAAGGTCCGCGCAGTGGAGTACATGGGCGGTCGCTGCAACGAGTGCGACGTGTCTGGACCCGCCGCTGTCTTCGACTTCCACCATACCGACGCGTCCGACAAACGCTTTGGTATCGGTGACGACGGCATTCCCCGCAAGTGGGAAAGAGTCGTCGCCGAGCTGGAAAAATGCGTGATGCTCTGCGCGAACTGCCACCGCGAGGTGCATGCCGGCGTCCGCACCATCCGTCCCACGCTCCTCGGCCTCGCGGAGGACGCCCTGCCCTACGTCGCGTAGCGCCGCGCCCGCCGTGGCACTATCCGCCCGTGAGCGACGGCCCCTTCTTCGAAGACTTCACCGTGGGCGCGACCTTCCGCTCCTCGATCGGCCGCACGATCACCCAGGCCGACAACATCCAGTTCTCGCTGCTGACCAACAACACGAACCAGATCCATTTCAACGCCCATTACGCGGCGCAGACCGAGTTCAAACGGCCGCTGGTCAACAGCTTCCTCACGCTCGCGACGGTCGCGGGTCTGATGGTCCCGCAGACCAGCCGCTGGGGGTTCGCCCTCGGCGTGGGCGAGGTCACGCTGCCGAATCCGCTCTTCGAGGGCGACACGCTCTACGCCGACACCGAGGTGCTCGAGTCACGGGCGTCCCGCTCTCGCCCGGGGTGGGGCATCGTGACCGTGCGCCAGCGTGGCATCAAACAGGACGGCACTGTCGTCCTGATCGCCAAGCGCACGTTCATGGTCCCGACGCGCGCGAACGCGCCAAAGCCGTACTTCCCCGAGCCGCGCGCATAGATGGACTTCGCCCGCACCGGAGAGCAGGAGTCGATCCGTTCGGCGGTGCGTGCGCTGTGCGCGCAGTTCCCCGACGAGTACTGGCGCGACCTCGACCGCGCGAGCGAGTACCCCGAGCGCTTCGTGCGCGCGCTCACCGACGCCGGTTGGCTCGCCGTGCTCATCCCGACCGAGTACGGCGGAGCCGGGCTGGGCATCGCGGAGGCGGCGGCGATCATCGAGGAGGTCAACGCCTCCGGCGGGAACGCCGCGGTCGCGCACGCGCAGATGTACACGATGGGCACGCTGCTGCGACACGGCAGCGACGAACAGAAGCGGCGCTACCTGCCGCGGCTCGCGAAGGGCGAGCTGCGCCTGCAGGCGTTCGGCGTCACCGAACCGGAGGCCGGTTCGGACACCACGCGCATCAAGACGACCGCGACGAAGCGCGGCGACCGCTACGTCGTCAACGGGAAGAAGATCTTCATTTCCCGCGCGAAGCACTCAGATCTACTCCTCTTGCTCGCGCGCACGACGTCGTACGAGGAGCTCGACGACAAGACGCGCGGGCTGTCCGTCTTCATCGTCGACCTCCGCGCCGCCGTCTCGAGCGGCCGGATCGTCGTGCGTCCGATCGAGACGATGTTCAACCACCACACCACCGAGCTCTTCATCGACGACCTCGACGTGCCGGCGGCCGACCTCGTGGGAGAAGAGGGCATGGGCTTCCGCCATATCCTCGACAGCTGGAACGCCGAACGGATCCTCATCGCGTCCGAGTCGCTGGGGGACGGCCGGTGGTTCGTCGAGCGCGCCGCGGCGTACGCGACGAGCCGCGTCGTCTTCGGTCGGCCCATCGGGTCGAATCAGGGCGTGCAGTTCCCACTGGCGCAGGCGCACGCGCGTCTCGAGGCGGCAACGCTGATGCGTGACAAGGCGGCGTGGCTCTTCGATCAGGGTCGCAAGTGCGGCGCCGAGGCGAACATGGCAAAGCTCCTCGCGTCGCAGGCCGCGTGGGACGCGGCGAACGGGGCCCTCGACGCCTACGGCGGCTACGGCTTCGCCCGCGAGTTCGACGTCGAGCGCAAGTTCCGAGAGACACGGCTGCTGCTCGTCGCGCCGATCAGCAACAACCTCGTCCTCGCCTACATCGGGCAGCACGTCCTCGGCATGCCGCGGTCGTACTGATGGAGCGGCGAAACACCGGAGGTCATTGATGGCAACGCTCCCGCCGCTGCGGTCGCTGATGTTCGTGCCCGCCCATCGCGAGCGCATGGTGCGGCGCGCCCTCGGGCTGGGAGAGTTCGGTCCCAGTGCGCTCGACGCCGCGATCCTCGATCTGGAGGACGGCGTGCCGCCGGTGTCGAAAGACGACGCACGACGCATGGTCGCGGAGGTGCTCGACCGCGCAGCGCCCGGCGGACCGGTGCGTCTGGTGCGGATCGAGCGCGCGCTGAGCGACGCCGGAGAAATGGATCTCGACGCCGTCGTGCGCGCGGGCCTGGATGGCGTCGTCGCGCCGAAGGTGCGACGCGCCGAGGAGATCGCGTGGCTGGCCGACGAGCTCGAGGCTCGCGAGCGGCGTGCGACGATCGCGGTCGGCACGGTGCGCGTCATCGCGTCGATCGAGAACGCGGCGGCGCTGGTCGACGCGCCGCGCATCGCGGCGGCCTCGGAGCGACTCATCGGCCTCATGTTCGGGTCGGAGGACTTCGCGCTGGACCTCGGCCTTCCGACGAAGCGCGAGGGCGAGGCCGCGGAGCTCCTCTACGCGCGCTCGGCGACCGTCGTCGCGGCGGCGTCCGCCGGCAAGCTTGCGATCGACGGCATCTGGCCAGCCATCGATGACGCGGCCGGTCTCCGCGCCGACAGCCTGCGGGCGCGCCGACTCGGCTTCAGCGGCAAGACCCT
>Ga0326597_10011263_pt1 | contig 11865 bp, 9 predicted proteins | sample RVTome_12_FD_203789 | JGI IMG/M metagenome (GOLD analysis project Ga0326597, IMG submission 203789) | Soil microbial communities from uranium-contaminated site in the Upper Colorado River Basin, Wyoming, United States - RVT100D185 | ecosystem: Environmental > Terrestrial > Soil > Contaminated >...
AATCGAAAAACAACCCCCAAACAAAACGGCCGGGCGATTGGGGCGCCCGGCCGCAAGGTCCAAGGGGAATTGGGACGGGACCGTCCCCACAATGCGTCTCCGCGGGTCGGCGGAAACGTGAACCGGTTACTCCTTGAGCCACTCGGGCGCGAGATCGGGCTGGCCCAGATAGAAGCCCTGGAAATAGTCGACGCCGAAGCTTTCCAGCATCTTCGCCTCGTCCTCGGTGCCGACCCATTCCGCCACCGTCTCGAGGCGGAAATTCTTGGCCAGCTCGACGAGCGTGCGCACGAAGATCTGATTGTCGGGCGACGAGGTCAGCCCCTTCACATAGGCGCCGTCGATCTTGACGGTGTCGACGCGCAGCATCTGCAGATTGCGGAACGAAGTGAAGCCCGCGCCGAAATCGTCGATGGCGACGCGGCATCCCATGTCGCGCAGCCGGCTGACGAATTTGGCGTTCTCCTCGAAGGCGTGGATGGCGGCGGTCTCGGTCAGCTCCAGCGTCATGCGCTCGGCCACCTCGCGGTTCTCCTTCACATAGGAGATGAAGGATTGCAGCCAGGACGGATCGCCCGCCGTGGTGCCCGAGACGTTGATCGAAAGGCGCACGTCGGGATGGGCATGAAGCTTCTGCACGGCCATCTCGAGTACGCGCCGGTCGACCAGGCGCACCAGGCCGAGTTGTTCGGCGGCGGGTATGAATTCGCCGGCGGTGGCGATGGTGCCGTCCGTGCGCTTGAGCCTGAGCAGGCATTCCCAGTGCTTGGCCTCGCGCGACTTGGCGTCCACGATCGGCTGATAGGCGAAGACCAGGCGGTCCTCCTTGAGGGCGGCCACGATGTCGTCGGCGATGGTCATCAACCGGCGCCGCGCGGATTCGCGCTGCGCGGATTTGGCGTAGACCGCGAAACCGTTGCGCCCGGAGCTGCGCGCCTTTTCGATCGCTTCCTCGGCGCGCAGCATCGCCTCCTGGCTGGTCGATGCGCCCTCCGGCAGCCACACCGCGCCGATCGAGATCGTCGCCGAAACCATGCCCGCGCGGGTCTGGATCACTTCGCTGCGCACCGAGGCGGCCAGACGTTCCGCGATCGCGGCCATTTCCTCTTCGCCGCAATCGCTGACGATGACGCCGAACTTGTTGCCGGCCGTGCGGCCGATCACGTCGGAAGTGCGCAGCGAATCCTCGAGCCGTTTGCCGGTGGCCACCAGCACGTCGTCGGCGATGTCGAAGCCGTAGGTTTCGTTGATGACGGCAAGCTTGTCGATGGCGGCGACGAAATAGGCGCAGCTGCGCTCTTCGGTCTTGGCGGAGGCGATCTTGCGCGACAATTCCTCGCGCAGCCGCGTGCGGTTCAGGTGTCCGGTCAATTCGTCGCGCGTGGCGAGATAGGAAAGCCTGTCCTCACGCTTTCGCCTTTCGGTGACGTCGCGCATGATTCCGGCGATGCGTTCGATGGTGTCGCCGGGGCCCAGCAGCCGCACGGCGCGCATCTCGACGAAGGCCGAACCTTCCCGCGTGGTCACCGGGAATTCCAGCGCGAAGGCGGGATCGTCGATTTCGGTTTCGTCGATCAGCGCGCAGAGAACTTCGCGCGACTTGGTGTTCATCCAGGCGAGCAGCGCCGCGCCGCTGCGCAGGCGCTCCGGTCTCGGGTGAAGCTCGAGAAAGCCGGGCGCGCCGTCCCAGACGATGCGGTCGTCGGACAGCGTCCAGTCGAATACGGCTTCCTTGGCTCCGAGCACCGCCAGGCGAAGCCGTTCGGCCTCGCTTGCCTGTGCAAGGCCGTTCAGGCCTTTGCGAAGCTTCCTCTGAAGCGCCTGTCCGTGCACGATCCCACCATTGTTTCTGTCTCTTTGTTGCGCGCGCGATCTTTGTCGCGTCATGGGGCAAGCCTACGTGCCAGCGCTTAAAAATCTCGAAAGATTTGCTGTTGATTCGTGCACGATCGCGCCCGGCGCAACCATTGCTTAAGCTCCGGTTATGCGCATCGCTTCGTCGCTAACCTCGCTGGGCCGGACGGGCGTGCACGGACCTTCCGTGTACGGTGGAAAACCGAGCGTTTCGAGGCCTTTGCGCGCGCCGGGCGCGGCCGACGCAAAGCGCGACGCGCGGCCCGGCTGCGGCGCGCCGCCAAGTCTCGCGTCCCGGAACGGCACGGCTGACGGCTTCGTCCGGCCCCGCCTGCCCTTGGCGAGCCCGTTCGTGGCGCAACTCCTGGGGCAGAAGATGTGCGATCCCGGGACGCCGCCGCATCTGGCCCTGCGCGCCTATGAAGATGCGGCGCAGTTGACCGGGCAGCGCTACGCGCGCGCCCGATCGGCGGCGCCACGTATCGCCTGAGCCGTTCCCAGCAGGCCCGCGGCGGCGAAAAGATGGAACCCTAGGCGGCCCTCCGCGTCCCCCGACGCGAACGCGAATGCGCCCGCGCCCAGCGCGAGCGCGCCGAGCGCCGCATAGAAACGCGCGCCAAGGCTCTTCCGGCGCGCGCGCCCGGCAATGCCCAGCGTCGCCAGGATCGCGCCCGCCTGGATCGCATAAGCGGCAAGTGCTGCTCCGATAGCGGCGGTAAGCAGCGCGGCCAGCGCGACGAACACGACTGCCGGTCCGGCCGCGCGCCTCGGGATCGCGGGATCGAAACCCGCGAGTGCGGCCGCCGCCAGCGCGGGTCCCGCGAAGGAGAACGCGAGGAGCGCGACCCTGTCGTAGAGCATCGCGAGGGGCGCGCCTCCGAAAGCGGCGGCAATCCCGGCAAGGCCGAGCGCCGCATAGACCGCCGCGCCCAGGCGAAGAGCTATGCGCGCGTGCGCATCGGCCGGGGCGGCAAGAATCGCCGCGGCGACGGACGCGAACAGCACAACGGCCGCGAAGAAGGCGCCCGCCACCGCCTCAATCCCGATGGAACTGGGCGATCAGGAGCGTCTTCAACTCGCTCATCGCGCGCTCGAGCCGCGCCAGGCGCGCATCGAGCCCCGCCAGCGCGCGGCCGATCTCTTCGAGGCTGCGGGGCGCGGCCGTCGGCGCGGGCGTAGAGACACCGGCGTGCCGGGCCACGTCCTCGGGTGCCACATGGATCGCAGCGGCGATCGCGGCGACGTCGTGCGCGGCGAGCTCGCGCTGATCCTTCCAGATCGCCGCGATGTCGTCCTCGCCGAGGGCAAGCCTGCCCGCGAGCTCGGCGCGCGTCAGCCCGGCTTCGGCGAGTTTCGCGTCGAACCATTCGGCATCGAAGAACAGTGCCATCGAGCTCAGCGGCCGGGGCGGTAGCCGGGCACGCCGATCATGGCCGCACCCAGGATCGGGCCGTGGCCGCCCTGCTGCACAAGGACGACGAGCCCGTCGTGTTCGGCCGATGCCATGAACCGCTTGGGCAGGTCGAGCGTCACCGCCTCGCCGCGCCACGTACCCACGGCCTTGAGATCGCGCACGACGTTGCTGTAGGAAAGCTTGCGGCCTTCGTTCTCGCCGCGGACGACGGCAACCTCGATTCGCGACAGCGTGTGCAGCATCCAGATCGTCGCGTCGTCGCCCTTGTGCGTGCGCAGGCCCGCGATGCCGATGCGCACTTCGTCGGGCGTGTTTGCGACCGTCACCGGGACATTGGCGCGCTCGGCGGACGACCGGGCGGCGATCGCATCCAGCACTTCCTGGCGGCGGCTTCCCACGACGTCGATCGTGCCGTCGACGATCACTTGCGGCGTATAGATGCCGCGGCGGCCGAGCGCCTGGGCATAGGCCTTCTGCCGGCGCGTATTGGCCTCGCTGGCCAGCGTGTCCTTCCAGCCCAGCATGTCCCAATAGGTGATCGGCAGGCTGAGCGCGATGACGTCCGGGCGCCCGGCGAGTTCGGTCAGCAATTTGTCGGCCGGCGGGCAGGAACTGCATCCCTGGCTGGTGAACAACTCGACGACCACGGGGCGCGCAGAGGCGGGCGGCGCCTCGGCGGCGGCAAAGCCTGTGAGAAGCGCCGCAAGAAAAATGCGCCGACAGAACATGCGTAAGGGCATGGGCCGGACCATAGGCATACGCCTTCCCGACGCCCATTCAATTCGGCTTGATGCCAGACCCCCCGGTTCCCTCGTCATGCCGCCAAGAGATTGCGCAAGACATAGGGAAGGATACCCCCGTTCACGAAATACGCCACCTCGTCGGCCGTATCGATCCGCAGGGTGACCGGGATTTCGGCCGTCCGGCCGTCCGGATAGCCGATTTTCGCGGTTAGCGGCATGGCGGGGCGGATGCCCGCCGCGAGGCCAGAAATCGACACGGTTTCTCCGCCCGTGAGCCCATAATCCCGTCGCGTCTTGCCGCCGGCGAATTCGAGGGGGGCGATGCCCATGCCGATCAGGTTCGAGCGGTGGATGCGTTCGTAGCTTTCCGCGATCACCGCGCGCAGGCCCAGCAGGCGCGGGCCTTTCGCCGCCCAGTCGCGCGACGAGCCGGTACCGTATTCCTTGCCGGCGATCACGATGCTGGGCACGCCCGCCTTCTGGTAGCGCATCGCCGCGTCGAAGATCGGCATTTCTTCGCCGCTCGGGTGATGAATCGTGTCGCCGCCCTCGCGCCCGCCCAGCATCTCGTTCTTGATGCGGATATTGGCGAAGGTGCCGCGCATCATCACTTCGTGATTGCCGCGCCGCGAGCCGTAGGAATTGAAATCGGCCGGTGCGATCCCGTGCGCGACCAGATATTTTCCCGCCGGGCCGTCCTTCTTGATCGCGCCCGCCGGGCTGATGTGATCGGTGGTGATGGAATCACCGAAGATGCCGAGGATGCGCGCGTCCGTGATGGCGGTGACCGGCGCGGGCTTGCGCTGCATGCCTTCGAAATAGGGCGGGTTCTTCACATAGGTGGAGGTTTTGTCCCAATCGTAGGTGAGCCCGGCCTTGACTTTGACCTTCTTCCAGGCGGTTCCGCCGTCGAACACGTTGGCGTAGCGCGCGCGGAACATGGCGGGCGTGACGGCCTGGCGCACCGTGCTCGCGATTTCCATCGGCGACGGCCAGATTTCGTTGAGATAGACGGGCTCGTTTTCGCCGTCGTAGCCGATCGGCTCCTTGGTGAGATCGAGATTGGCCGAGCCAGCGATGGCGTAGGCCACGACCAGCATGGGCGAGGCGAGATAATTGGCGCGCACTTGGCTGTGCACGCGGCCCTCGAAATTGCGATTGCCCGACAGCACGCTCGCCACGACGAGATCGCCCTCGGTGACCGCCTTGGCGACGGCGTCGGGAAGCGGCCCCGAATTGCCGATGCAGGTGGTGCAGCCATAGCCCACCAGATTGAAGCCGAGCTGGTCGAGCGATTTGCCGACGCCGGCCTTGGCGAGATAGTCGGTGACCACCTGGCTCCCCGGCGCGAGCGAGGTCTTGACCCAGGGTCGCGTGCTGAGCCCGCGGGCGAGCGCCTTTTTGGCGAGCAGGCCCGCGCCGATCATCACGAAGGGGTTGGATGTGTTGGTGCACGACGTGATGGCGGCGATCACGACGTCGCCATGGCCGATGGAATAGTTCGTACCCTCGACCTTCACGCGGCGCATCGCGTCGGCTTCCTTCTCGAAGACGTCGATCAGGGCTTCGGCGAAGCGCGGCGCCATGTCGGAAAGCGCCACGCGATCCTGCGGGCGCCTGGGGCCGGCGAGGCTGGGCACGACGGAGCCAAGATCGAGATGCAGCGTGTCGGTGAACACGGGCTCGTCCGACTTCGCGTCGCGCCACATGCCCTGCGCCTTCGCGTATTTCTCGACGAGCGCGATGCGCTGCGATTTGCGCCCCGTCGCCTTCAGATAACGCAACGTCTCGGCGTCGATCGGGAAGAAGCCGCAGGTCGCGCCGTATTCCGGCGCCATGTTGCCGATGGTGGCGCGGTCTTCCAACGGCATCGCATCCAGGCCCGGGCCGAAGAATTCGACGAACCTGCCGACCACGCCGCGCTTTCTCAGCATCTCGGTCACGGTGAGCACGAGATCGGTCGCCGTGACGCCGGACTTGAGCTTGCCGGTGATCCGTACACCGATCACTTCGGGGATCAGCATTGAGATGGGTTGGCCGAGCATCGCGGCCTCGGCCTCGATGCCGCCGACGCCCCAGCCCAGCACCGCGAGACCGTTCACCATCACGGTGTGGCTGTCTGTTCCGACGAGGGTGTCGGGATAGGCGAGCACGACGGCATCCTTTCCCTTGCCCGACTTCTCGCTCCACACCGTCTGTGCGAGATATTCGAGATTGACCTGGTGACAGATGCCGGTGCCCGGCGGCACGACGCGGAAGCGATCGAAGGCCTGGCCGCCCCAGCGCAGGAACGCGTAACGCTCGCCGTTCCGCTCGTATTCGAGCTCGACGTTGCGTTTGAACGAGCCCTTGCCGCCGAAATAATCGACCATCACCGAATGGTCGATGACGAGGTCGACGGGGGTCAGCGGATTGATCTTCCTGGGATCGCCGCCCAGCGCCTTCATCGCGTCGCGCATGGCGGCGAGATCGACGACGGCCGGGACGCCCGTGAAATCCTGCATAAGGACGCGCGCGGGCCGGAACGCGATCTCGCGATCCGAGCGCTTCTTCTTGAGCCAGCCCGCGACCGCATCGATGTCCTTCTTGGTGACCGTGCGCCCGTCCTCGTGGCGCAGCAGATTCTCGAGCAGAATCTTGAGCGCATGCGGCAGTTTCGAGACGGGCCCGAGACCGTTCTTCTCGGCGGCCTTGAGGCTGAAATAGGTGTAGCTTTTCTGGCCGACTTTGAGCTTGCGGCGGCACTTGAAGCTGTCGAGGCTGGACACGGGGGGGTCGCTACCCTGGGCTAAGCGGTTTCTGGGGTGCGGAATCGGGCGGAACCTATGCCGATTTGCCCCCTCTGGCTATGGGAGTTTAGGCCATGAACGGTGAAGAAATGCGCAGCGTGCGGGTCGAACGCGCCGGTCCCGTCACGACCGTGATCTTGGATCGGCCCCATGCCAAGAATGCCGTCGACCGGCCGACCGCCGAGGCGCTCGCGGGCGCCTTTCTCGATTTCGAGAAGGACGAGGCTGCGTCGGTCGCCGTCCTGTGGGGCGCGGGCGGCACCTTCTGCGCGGGTGCGGACTTGAAGGCAATTGCCACGGGTCGCGGCAACCGTGCCGTCCCACCCGCCGAACCGCTCAACCCGCTCGCCGCCGACGCGCCGATGGGCCCGACACGGTTGCGCCTCTCCAAGCCCGTCATCGCGGCCGTCTCGGGTCATGCGGTCGCCGGCGGGCTGGAATTGGCGCTGTGGTGCGATCTGCGCGTGGCCGACGAGGACGCGATTTTCGGGGTCTTCTGCCGGCGCTGGGGCGTGCCGCTGATCGACGGGGGAACGGTGCGCCTGCCGCGCCTGATCGGCCAATCCCGCGCGCTGGACATGATCCTGACCGGGCGGCCCGTGGCCGCCATGGAGGCCTTCGCCATGGGCCTCGCCAACCGCGTGGTCAAAAAAGGCGAAGCGCGCGCAGAGGCCGAGAAGCTGGCCGGCGAGATCGCGCGCTTTCCGCGAGTGTGCATGCGCGGCGACCGCGCCAGCGCGATCGCGCAGTGGGATATGGATTACGGGGCCGCCATGGCCAACGAATTCGCTCACGGAATGAAAGCCATCGCCTCAGACGAAACGCGCGCCGGCGCCGCGCGCTTCGCCAGCGGGAGGGGACGCGGCGGCAAGTTCGACGATATCTAGTTCCTGCTCTCCAGCCTTGCCAAAAACGCCAAGCGCTCGAACAGATGCACATCCTGTTCGTTTTTCAACAGCGCGCCGTGCAGGGGCGGAATGAGTTTCGTCGGGTCTTTCTCGCGCAGGCTCTCCGGCGGCACGTCCTCGTTCAGGAGCAATTTCAGCCAATCCAGCAATTCGGAAGTCGAGGGTTTCTTCTTCAGGCCCGGCACGTCGCGGATCTGGTAGAAGACGTTGAGCGCCTCGGAAACGAGCTTCTGCTTGATGCCGGGATAGTGCACGTCGACGATGCTTTGCATCGTCTCGCGGTCGGGAAACTTGATGTAGTGGAAGAAACAACGGCGCAGGAACGCGTCGGGCAGTTCCTTCTCATTGTTGGACGTGATCATCACGATCGGGCGGTGCCGCGCGCGGATCGTCTCGCTCGTCTCATAGACGAAGAACTCCATGCGGTCGAGTTCGAGCAGGAGATCGTTCGGAAACTCGATGTCCGCCTTGTCGATCTCGTCGATCAGCAGCACGGGGCGCTCGTCCATGGTGAAGGCGTCCCACAGCTTGCCCTGCTTGATGTAATTCTTGACGTCCTTTACGCGCTCGTCGCCGAGTTGGGAATCGCGCAGCCGCGTCACCGCGTCGTATTCATAGAGGCCCTGCTGCGCCTTGGTGGTCGATTTGACATGCCAAGTGATGAGCGGACGGGCGAGCGCGCCGGCCACCTCGTAGGCGAGCTGGGTCTTGCCCGTGCCGGGCTCGCCCTTGATGAGAAGCGGCCGCTCCAGCGTGATCGCGGCGTTGACCGCGATCCTGAGATCGTCGGTCGCGATATAGGTGTCGGTTCCTTCGAAGCGCATGGCCCCCACTCGTCGATGATCGATGGCGATGGGTTCACGGTAGGGGCGAGGGGATTTCTTCGCAAGAGCAGCAAATTCGGGGTCTCGGACGCTTGACGGATGGGCCCGCTATCCCCTCACACTTCGCATATGCAAAAGGACTTGCGTGGCAACACGAGGGATTTCGGCGGCACGGTTCCCGCCGAAGCGATCCGCGCCGGCGCCCGGCCGGGCAAGGATGTGCCCTACGAAAACTATACGCTGGGTCCCGCCTATGACGAGATGTTCGACAGCAATGGCTGCGTGCGTCCCCACTACGCCGCACTGCATTCTCGGCTGGCGCAATTGGCGCCCGCGGAACTGATCCGCCGGCAGCAAGCCTGCGAGACCTCATTCCTTCACCAGGGCATCACCTTCACCGTCTATGACGACGAGAAATCGGGGGGCCAGGCGACCGAGCGCATCATTCCGACCGACCTTCTGCCGCGCGTCGTGACGGCGGCGGAGTGGGCGCGCGTCGAGGCCGGGCTCACCCAGCGCATCCGCGCCCTCAATCTCTTCCTGCGCGACATCTATACGGACGCGCGCGTGCTGGCCGACGGCGTCGTGCCGCGTGCGCTCATCTACGGCTCGAAACACTACCGGCGCGAGATGCGCGGGCTTGCCGTGCCGCACGGGGCCTATGTGAATGTGTGCGGCAGCGATCTGATCCGCGGGATCGACGGGCGCTTCGTCGTGCTCGAGGACAATCTTCGCGTGCCGTCCGGCGTGTCCTACATGCTCGCTAACCGCGAAGTCGTGCGTCGCGCCTTTCCGGGCGTGTTCCGCTCCTCGGGCGTGCGCCCAATCGATCACTATCCCGAGGCGCTGCTGGCCACGCTGGCGGCCATTGCGTCCTTCCAGGAAGATGTCTCGATCGCCGTGCTCAGCCCCGGAGTCTTCAACTCCGCCTATTTCGAGCACGCATTTCTTGCGCGTCAAATGGGCGTCGAACTCGTCGAAGGCCGCGATCTTCTGGTCAACGACAATGTCGTCTATGCACGCACGACCTCTGGGCTCAAGCGCGTCGACGTGATCTATCGCCGCATCGACGACGATTTCGTCGATCCGCTGCATTTTCGTCCCGACTCGTCGCTCGGCGTGCCCGGCCTCTTCAACGCCTATCGCGCGGGCAACGTCGTGGTGGCGAACGCGCTCGGCACGGGCGTGGCGGACGACAAGGCGGTCTACGCCTATGTGCCGAAGCTGATCCGCTATTACCTGAGCGAGGATCCCATCCTCGACTCGATCGAGACATTCCTCTGCCGCGAACCCGATCAGCTTTCCCATGTGCTCGCCAATCTGGACAGCCTCGTCGTCAAGGCGGTCGGCGAGTCGGGCGGCTACGGCATGCTGGTCGGCCCGCACGCCTCGAAGGCCGAACGCGAGGCCTTCGCGGTGCGCCTCAAGGCCGATCCGGCCAATTACGTCGCCCAGCCCACGATCGCGCTTTCGACAGCGCCCTGCTATGTCGACGGCGCGGTCGAGCCGCGTCATGTCGATCTGCGCCCCTTCATCCTGACCGCCGAGGAAACCGTGATCGTGCCCGGTGCGCTCACGCGCGTCGCGCTGAAACGCGGCAGTCTGGTCGTCAATTCGAGCCAGGGCGGAGGTTCCAAGGACACCTGGGTGCTGAGCGCCTGATGCTAAGCCGTGTCGCAGACAGCCTCTATTGGATGAGCCGCTATCTCGAGCGGGCGGAACATTCCGCGCGGCTGATCGCGGTGAAGCTCGAATCCATGATCGAACAGACGCAGGAGGATTCCGAGGCCTCGTGGCTTAGGGTGATCGCGGCGCTCTCCGGCGAGGAATTGGCGCCCGCGAGCGCGGACGCGTTCGCGGTAACGCGCGCGCTCGCCTTCGAGCCGGCCAATCCATCCTCGCTTGTCGCGTCCGTCCGTCAGGCGCGGGACAATGCGCGCCAAGTGCGCGAGCAGATCTCGACCGAGATGTGGGAGCATCTGAACCGGCTCTATCTCCGGTTGGCTCCGGTCAAGACGGAATCGGTGTGGGTGCACCAACCGGCCAGGCTCTTCCGCGACGTGGTCGACGACATCAACCTCTTCGAGGGCATCACGTTCTCGACCATGCGCCACGGCGAGGGCTGGCATTTCATAGCGCTCGGCCGCTATATCGAGCGCGCGCAGCTCGTGAGCCGGCTGCTCGACCTGCATTTCGGAACCATGCCGTCCGGCATTGCGGAACGCACGCCGCCGCCGAAATATTTCGACTGGATCGTGCTCCTGAAGTTCTGCACGGCGTTCGAAGCCTATACGAAAGTCTATACGGCGAATGTCGTACCCTCGCGCATCGCGGAGTTTCTGCTCTTCGACGCCGAGTTTCCCCACGCCGCGCGCTTCGCCGTCGACCGCATCCAGGAGGCGCTTTCCCATGTCGCGCCCGTTGCGCCGCCCGCGCGCCGCGCCGCCTGCGAAAGGCTCGCCGGCCGCCTCAAGGCCAATTTCGACTACGGCCAGATCGACGAGTTGGCGGCGGGCGATCTCGACCGCTTCCTTGCCGGCATTGTGCGGCAATGCGAGGGAATCCACGAAGCGGTCTATGCCGCCTACATCGCCTACGGCGCGGAAACGGTGCTCTGATGTTCTATGCCATCCGCCACGTGACACGGTTTCGCTATTCGGCCCCAGTGCGCGAAAGCGTGATGGAGCTTCGCATGCAGCCGCGCTCGGAAGGGCCGCAGACGCTTCGGAGCTTCCAGATCGTCACCAACCCGCGCGCGCAGCTCTATGCCTATACCGATCACGTCGGAAACGCCGTCTATCATTTCAACGTGTTGCGCGAGCATGCGGAATTGCGCATCGAGGTGACGGCGAGCGTCGAGATGCAGCCCTTCGAGCCGCCCCTGCTGCCGGCCGATGCACTCGAATGGCAGCGCTTCAACCCGCTCAATCTGACCGACGAGCACTACGACCTCCTGCAACCATCGCAGTTCGCTCGGCTCGGCTCGGCGCTCGACGCCTTTCTCGCCGCGCAAGATCTCGCCAAACCACAAACCGACCCGTTGACCGCGCTCCGGCGCGTGAGCAAGACGATCTTCGATTCCTTCGAATACGAGGTCGGCGTGACCGAAGTGCATTCGCCGATCGAGCATGCGCTCGCCGAGCGGCGCGGCGTCTGCCAGGACTTCGCCCATATCATGATTGCGGCCGCGCGCGGCTGGGGAATCCCGTCGCGCTATGTTTCGGGCTATCTCTTCCACCGCAAGGAAGACCGCGACCGCTCGGCGGCGGACGCGACCCATGCCTGGGTCGAATGCTACCTGCCGAGCTTCGGCTGGGTCGGCTTCGATCCGAC
>Ga0326597_10011264_pt1 | contig 11864 bp, 10 predicted proteins | sample RVTome_12_FD_203789 | JGI IMG/M metagenome (GOLD analysis project Ga0326597, IMG submission 203789) | Soil microbial communities from uranium-contaminated site in the Upper Colorado River Basin, Wyoming, United States - RVT100D185 | ecosystem: Environmental > Terrestrial > Soil > Contaminated >...
ATGTTGCACTGCAGCCACGAGGCGTCGACGGGCTGAACGAGGAATTCCTGGTTCGGGTCGAGGGCCAAGAAGGTCGTGCCTCTCTCGTGGGGCGAGCGGTGGGTTGGGACTCGCTATCGGGACTCGGGGCAGGGACTCGGGGCAGACGCACGGGCGGCCGGGGGACGCCGACGAGGCCAATCTACCACCGGGTCATGTGGACCTGCAAAGCAGGCGAACCGCGGTCCGCTGCTTCGCATCGTGGATTCCGGTTGATTTGACCGGTCGCGCAGTCGCAGCTACGCTGGCCGGGCAAGGGCCGACTCCCGTGGAGGAGCCGGCCGCACGGAGGGACGCACGGAGCGGTGTCCGCCAACGAGTTCGCCTTTCTGGCACTCGGCCTCGTGCTCGGCGTCGCAACCGGCGCCGCCCTCATCGAAGTGATTCGGAGCCGCCCGCCGGCGCCGCGCGAGGTGCGTCTCACCGTCACCCCTGATGCGGTCCCACGCCGACCGTTCGCGACCCTCGCGACCGGCGCCTTCCGCTCCGAGGCAGCCGAGGTCGCCCGTGGGGGACCGGCCGACCGGCGCGGCGCGGACCGCGACACGCCGCCCAACGATCCGCCGCCCGGCTCGCCCGGCAGCCCGTTCGTGCCGGCACCGGCCGTTCTTCGGATGGGCGCGGTCGCGTCCGGCCCGGTCGCCGGTGCGGCTGGCGCGATGATCGGTATCCCGATCCTTCGGGAGACCGATCCGGCCACCGCCGCGCTTCGGCGGATCGCCGCTGCGACGGCCGAGCGGGCGATGCGCGTTGGCACGGCGACGGCCATGCTCGAACCCCCGGATCGGTCGGCCGAGGCCGTCGCGCTGGACGGAACCGTTACGCCTTCGATGGGCGGACCAAACGCCGGGTCCGGCGACCGAGCGCCCGCCGCGTCCGGGCAACCGGCCGATGCGGGGCCGTGCGCCGAGGAACGCCGGGTCGCCGAGGAACGGTGCGCCCATGCCGGGCGGGCCCGGGAACAGGCCGAGGCGGCACATGACGCGCTCCGGGCCGCCCAGCGCGCGTACGACGATCACCTGACCCGGGCGGATCGGGCGGCAGCCGATGCCGACCCGCGAGCCGTCCGAGCGGCAAAGGAAGCCGCGCAGCATGTGTTCCGATCGGATCGCGCGGCAGCAAAGACGCGGGACGGGGTCGAAGCCGCCGCCCGTTCATGGCTGGCCGAGATCAACCGGATCAATACGACCGCCCGCGACGCCGCTGTCCAGCTCGATCGTGAGCGCAGCGGCGCATCGGCCCTTGTGAACGAGATCGAGCGCCTGACCGTCGCCGCGGACGCCGCGAGGATCGGCGCCGAGTCTGCCGAGCGTGCGTGTCTCGATGCGCGTGAAGCCGTCGCGGTCTGCCAGGAAGCGGCGAACGCCCCGGTTGCGACCCTCGCGGTGCCGGCTCAGCCGAGCGGCGCCGGTTCGGCCGGACCGGCGGCCCGGCGCGAGGAGGCCGGGACAGGCTGGGACGACGAGGACGAGGCGGCGATCGCCCTCGCAACGGGCCGCGGAGAGCCGGCCATCCTGCGCATCCTGCGCGGCGACCGGGCCGCCGTCCAGGCGATCGCCACCGCGCTCGCCGACGGCGATGCCGCGGAGCAGCGACGCTGGACGATCGCGCTGAGCGGGCTCGTCGAGGCGATCGTGGCGCGGGCCATCGAGGCCTCCGCGCTGAACTTCCCGACGGAGCATCTGTTCTGGGGTCCGTTCACCCGCTCCCAGAACCGGGACATCGCGGCCGCGCTGTCGTCGCTCGGCTACCGCTACGACGGGCTCGGCGGCTGGCTGGACGGGCGCGTCCCGAGCCAGCGCGACCTGTCGCTCGCCGTCGGCTACGCGGGTCTTGACCCGATGCGCATCCGGCACTGGCCGAACGAGGCCGAGATGGTGGACCTGTTCCGCGACGTCACGGTCGCCGCGGACGAGTACCTCGGAGGAGCAGCCGGCGGCCTGACGCTCGGCGAGCTCGTGACGGTGCTCGGATTGCGGGCCGATGCGCTGACCGACCTGTGGAACGAGTGGGGCCGGGTTCGCCCGCTGCTGCTGGCCGGGACCTGACGGTCGCGCCGTCCGCCCGCCGTGGCCTATGAGGCCGCGTCCGCCGTCGGTCCCTCGTCCGCGTCGTCCTCGATGACGATTACCCGAAACGCCTCGGCCGCGGCCGACCCGATCCGCTCGCCCTCCTCGCGAGCCCAGTCGCGGATCCGGGCCTCGAGCCGCTCCGGCTCCCGGATCTGGCTCGCATGGGCACGCAGGGCGTCGATCTTGCGCCCGATCGTGTCGCGGACGTCCACCCAGGCGGACGGCTGGTTCGACCAGAACAGGTAGAGCCGCCTGACGACGTGCTTGTTGAGGCCCTCCCGGGCGAGCCACGGGAAGGCCATCGGATTGCGCGCCGCCGGATAAACCGCATCGACCGCGGCCATGCCGGCCGCCCGGTGGTCCGCGTGGTTGACGAAGCCGTCGCCGTGGAAGAGCACCTCGGGATCGGTCGCCAGGACTGCGTCCGGCCGGAAGGTCCGGATCTCGCGCACGAGCAGCTCGCGCAGCGCGAGATCGTTGGCCAGCGCTCCGTCCGGTTGGTGGAGGAACGAGACCCCGGCATACCCGACGACGCGCGCGGCTTCTCGCTGCTCCCGCTCCCGCAGCGCGGCCAACTCGAGCGGGTCCATCGTGGCGTCCTCGCCGCCCTGGTCTCCGCTCGTGCAGCACACGAGCCAGCCGACGGAGCCGGCGTCGATCCAGCGCGACGCCGTGGCCGCCGGTCCGAAATCCGCGTCGTCCGGATGGGCGACGATGACCATGAACCGCCCGGGTCGCCAGTCGTGCGGCTCCGCCGTCGGGTCGCCCATCACGCGCTGCACGGGGTATGCTCGCCGACCTTGCAGTCGGCCAGCGTGTGACTACAATGCAGCCCGAGGCTTCGCTCGTCTCCCCCCACGAGCGAAGCCTCTCTGCGTGCGACGGCGTGCAGCCGCACGCGGCTGCTCATCGAACCATCACCGCCGCAGGGCGGCTTGTGCCTCGTCGAGTGCCGCCAGGACCTCGTCGGCATGGCCCTCCGGGCGAACCTTCGGCCAGACCCGGGCGATCCGGCCGTCCGGGTCGACGAGGAACGTCGTGCGCGCCGTGCCCCAGTACGTCCGGCCGTAGTTCTGCTTCTCGACCCACGAGCCATACGCCTCCGCTACCCGGTGATCCTCATCGGCGAGCAGCGTGAACGGGAGGCCGAACTTCTCGCGAAAGGCGCGCTTGCTCGCCGCGCCCTGGGGCGACACGCCCCAGACGTCCGCGCCGCGCTCGGTGATCGTCTCGATGGCGTCCCGGAACGCGCATGCCTCGGTCGTGCAGCCGGGCGTGTCGTCCTTGGGGTAGAAGTACAGGATCGTCCAGCGGCCGCGCTGGTCCGACAAGCGATGGACGGTGCCGCCGTCGTCCGGCAGGGCGACCTCCGGGGCCGGGTCGCCGACGGCAGGGATGCTCGCGCTCATGGTCAACGGAGCGTAGCAGGCGTTTCGATGACGAGCAGCCGGCCGGACCGGACCGTCACGGCGGCTACGGCCGACAGCCGGACGTTGGACAAGCCCCGTGAACTCCCGAGCGCGAGTGGCTCGCCGGCGAGCGGGTAGCGCAGGCCCGCCGTCGTGACTCCGCGCACATCGGCCCCGAACGGGAGCAGCGAGATCCCATCGCCCTCCCGCCCATCGAGCGACAGCGTGACCGACCCGCCGTCGCGACCCGGGGCGTCGACGAGGCGGACCCGCGCGTCCACGTCGAGCAGCTGCGCCGGGCGCCCGTGCAGCGCCGGATGGCCGAGCAGCGCGACGTTCGCGAGCGCGTGATCCAGCCGCGCCCCACCGAGCGCGCCGAGGATCGTGACGTCCGTCGCCCCGAACCGGAGCGCCGCGAGCACCGCCAGCTCGGCGTCCGACTCGTCCTTGTCGACGGGGCTGCGCTCGACGGGAACGCCGCGCGCCTCCAATGCAGCGAGCTCCTCCTCCCCGAGCGAGTCCCCGTCGCCGACCCAGCGGTCGATGTCGAGGCCGAGGCGGGCCGCGCCGCGAGCACCGCCGTCGGCGGCCACGACGAGGGTCGCGCCGTCGGCCCAACCCGGCCACGCCGCGTCAAGGGCCGCTCGCTCCGGAACGGCCCCGTCGGCGACGACGATCGCCCGGATCGGCCGGTCCGTCATGAGCGCCGCCCGGCCTCCCGGGCGAGCAGCCCGTCCACCCACTCGACGACGGAATCGGCGACCTCGTCGGCGCCGGCCGCGACGAGCTCCGACGGGTCGCCGAGGATCGACGCGATCCCCACCGCCCGCGTACCCACGGCGACCGCCATCCGCATGTCGTCGGGGACGTCGCCGACATACGCCGCCCGGTTCGGTCGGTCTGCAACGCTGAGCGCCTCGAGGGCGCGCCGCAGCGGGGCCGGATCAGGCTTGTGGACCGGCAGGTCGTCGCCGAACACGGTCACCCGCAGGAGCGGCTCGAGATCGAGGCGGGCAAGCTGCGGCGCGACGACGTCGCGGACGCCGGCGGTCACGAGGCCGAGCGTGTAGCCGGCATCGGTCAGGCGCGCCAGCGCGTCGCGCACGCCGTCGAAGGCCAGGGCGGCGACCCCTCCGTCGATCGCCCCGTGCCAGATCGCGTTCGCCTCGTCGAGCCGGTCGTCCGGGATGCCGAGCCGGCCGTACATGACCCGCCAGTCCGGCGCGTAGTGGCGCCGGTAGACGTCGCGGTCGAACGGCAGCCCGAACGCGGCCATGACGGCGACGTTGGCCCCGTACAGCCCGCCGAGCGTGTCGGCCAGCGTCCCGTCCCAATCGAACACGATCGCGTCCATGTCGGCCGATCCTAGCGCGTCCAGGTGCGCGTCCCGATGCCGCCGCCGGCGATGCTAGACTCCGGCCGTGCCCCAGACGACCGAACCCGCTGCGATCGGGCGCGTGCGCGATGCCGCCGCGCGCAAGGGCGTCGCGCTCGACGTCACGGTCTTCGACGCGTCGACGCACACCGCCCAGGACGCCGCGATGGCCGTCGGGGCGGAACTCGGCCAGATCGTGAAATCGCTCGTCTTCGTCGCCCCGGGCGACGGCGGGCTCGAGCCGATCCTGTGCCTCGTGTCCGGCCCGAACCGGGTGGACCTGGCGCGCCTCGCGGCGGTCACCGGCGAACCGGATGTGCGACGGGCGAGTGCCCGGGAAGCGAACGAGTTGACCGGGTTCGTCATCGGTGGCATCCCGCCGATCGGTCACAGCCGGCCGGTCCGGGTGATCATGGATCCGGACCTCGGACGCTTCCCGGTGGTGTGGGCCGCCGCGGGCACGGACCAGGCCGTCTTTCCGGTCCCGCCCGGGACGCTCCGGACGCTCGCCAACGCCACGGTCGCCCCGATCACCGAGGAACGGCGGCCGGCGGACGCGGCCACGGACGCCGCGGCTGCGGCCGAGACGGGCGACGGCGGCTTCGGCGGCGCCGCGCCGGCGAACGCGGGGGCGTGACCGGCGAGCCCCGCAACGCGACGGTCCAGTATCCCGGCGGGATTCGCGCCCGCTGGCGGTGGGCCGGAAGCGGCCAGGGCGCGGCCGTGTTTGCCCTCACGGAGGCCGGAGGCTCGCTCGTCGACCTCGGCGACGCAGCGGGACCGGACCACGCGGAACTCTGCCGGGCGGAACTGCGGGCCGACACGCCGGCCGCCAGCTGGACGGTCCGCTTCGCCTCCGTCATCTTCGACGACCCGACTGCGCTGGTCTGGGACTCCGAAGGGCTGCTCGTCGTGAAGTACGGGTTCCACGCCTACGGGATCGACGCGCGCACGGGCGCCGAGCGCTGGCGCCACCGGTCGGCGAGCCCGATTCTTGCGGTCATCGGCTCAGCGCGTCTGCCGCACGTCCTCGTCCAGGCGGAGATCGAGACGTTCGCCCTCGAGCCGGACGGGACGGTTGCCTGGCGGATCGCCCACTCTGACGTCGTCACCGGCGCGGAGCTGATCGGAGGCCGGCTCGTCCTGACCAGCTTCAGCGGGCAGCAGCGGGCAATCGACCCCGCCTCCGGGCGCTCGTCGGACTGACACTGGGGATCGAGCGTGGACAACTCGACCGAATGCGCCGACGTTCGTGGATAACTCCCGTTGTCAGGCCGGCCCGGCGGTCGCTACAGTTGATCCAGCCCGGAGGGGCCGAGCGACACTAACGGCAGCGATCACCTCAATGCCCACGTGTCGGGTAGGTTTCTTCGGGCCCTTTCGTATGATCCGCGGGTGATCCCCCTCGTCCTCGCCGGTCTTGGCGTCGCCGCGCTCGTCCTCGCGGCCGGCCTCCTGCGATCGTTCGGCACCCGCTACCGCGTCGGGCGCCTTCTGGCCGCCGTTCCCCGCGTCCCGATCGCCGACGCGATCGAGCTGGCGCGTCGCGGAGAACCCCGCTATGTCCGGGTCGACGGCCGAATCGACGCCGCCGACGAGTTCGAGGATGCGGACCACCGGCCGCTCGTCTTCCGGCGGACACGGCTCCAGGCCCGGAGCGGGCGCGAGTGGACGACCTTCGAGGACGGTCGCGAGGTTGTCCGGTTCGAGATCCGCGAGGGGCTCGACGCGATCGTCGTCGACGGTGACGCACTCGGCGACGGTCTCGTCGTCGTGCCGCGCGAGTCGATCGGGACGGCCGCCGACCTCGGGGACCGGGCCCCGGCCGGACTCTCGCCCGACACGCCGGTTCGTGCCCTGATCGAGCAGGTCTCGTCCGTCGAGCATGCCGCGGTCCTCGGGGTTCCGGTGCTCGACGACGATGGCGCGCCCCGGCTGACGGCCGGGCTGGGTCGGCCGCTCATCCTCACGACGCTCGAACAGTCGGACGCCATGCGGATCCTCACCCACGGCGGCGCCGGGCGAGCCCGGCTCGCGGCGCTGTCCTTCGTGGCGGGCCTGGGCCTCCTCGCCGCATCCGTCGTTGCCTGGCTCGCCGATGCCGCCGGGGCGCTCGCCGCCTCGCCATCACCCCCGGCCGGCGGCGGCGATCCGCGCAGCGCCGGCGAGGGACCCGGGCTGGTGGGAGACCCGCTCTACGCCGTGCTCGTCGTCGTGCTCATCGCGATCACGGCGACCGTCGCAACCACGGTCTGGGTCCGCCTCACCCGGCCGCGCAGCTGAGCGATGAGCCGACGAGCGGTACGTTCGTCCTATTGGCAAGAACTGTGAGCTTGGTAGGCTCGGACGCGTCGAGTTCACAAATCCTCACGAGCTGTGCCGACCGCCTTCTCGCCACGCCCGATCGACGCCACCCTCTCGGTCACCAAGGCCGCGCGGCTGCTCGGCGTGCACCCGAACACGATCCGGGCGTGGAGTGATGCCGGCCGGCTTCGCTACTACCGGATCAATCCGCGCGGCGACCGCCGCTACCGGCTGGGCGACCTGCAGCGCTTTCTCGCCGCCGCCCGGGGAACCGCCGTCGACTTCTCCGTCACGCACGGTTTTCCGCCGGCCGCGTCGACGTCAGGCCGCCGGAGCGCCCACGCGGCGGGCGACTCGCGCCAACGGGGCACCCAGCCGGCTCCCCCGGCGCACCTGCCTGCGGCGGACGCGTCCGAGGCCGGTCTCGATGCCCTGACCGAGCTGGCCGAGCTCGTCGGCATGGCGGCCGCCGGGACCGGGCGGGACGTCGATTCCGTGCTCGAGTCTGCGATGGAGGCGATCCGGGACTCTGGCCCGCACTACGCAGCCGCGCTCTGGGAGGTGCGCGGCGATCGACTCGTGCCGCGAGCCGTGGCCGGACCGCCGACCGCCCGGATCGCCGACCTCCCGGCCACGTTCGGGACCCTGGGACGGGCGCTGGCCGTCCAGGAGCCCGTCGCGACACCGGGTTCCGGGGTGGCCTCCGCGCCGGGACGCGACGACGACGTGCGACTCGTCTTCGGCGACGGGCACGCCGAGCTCGCCGTCCCGATCCCCGGGCGGACCGGGCCGTGGGGCGTCCTCCTCGTCGCCACGGACGCGCATCCGCTCGACGACGCCGATGCGGACACGGTCTCGCGGGCCGCACGCGCCGTTGGGGCGATCGTCCGCGCCGGACGGCTGGCCGAGGACATCGGCCACCAGGTCCACCGCTCCGAGGCATTGCGCCGCGTGGCCGCGGACATCGGCGGTCGCCTCGAGCTCGAACGCGTGCTGTCGGGACTCGTCGACCATGCGATCGTCCTGTTCGGCGCCGATCGTGCCGCCGTCTTCCTCGGCCAGCCGGACGGCAGCACCGTGCCGGCGGCCTCGCGCGGCCTGTCCGATGCGTATCTCGCCGCCGTGCGCGACCCGCATGCCCGGTCGCTCGCGACCGTCGCGATCGCGGAACGGCGGCCGTTGTTCTCCGTGGGCTACCGGGACGACCCGCGCGGGGCGGACCTCCGCGCCGCGGTCGTCCAGGAAGGCTACGACACGAACTGCATCGCGCCGCTGCTCGACGGCGACGACCTGGTCGGCCTCCTGGCTGTCTACCACGACCGGCCGCACCACTGGACCGACGACGAGCTCGAGACGATGGGCGCGCTCGCCGTCCAGGCAACGGTCGCGATCCGGACGGCCCAGACGTATGCGCGGATGGCTGCCTGGGCGGCGCAGCTGCAATCGATCCAGCAGCTCGGGACCCGCCTGAACCGGCTGGCCACCGTGGCCGCCATCGGCGACGCGATCGCGACCGAGCTGCGCGAGCTCATCGATTACCACAACGTGCGCGTTTATCGCCTCGTCGGCGACGACCTCATTCCGGTCGCGATGCAGGGCCGGGTCGGTGAGTACACCGACGAGACGCCCGAGCAGCTCCGGGTCAAGCTGGGCCAGGGCATCACCGGCTGGGTCGCGGAGCACCGGGTCGCGCAGTACCTCCCGGACGCGGCCCACGACCCGCGGGCCAACACGATCCCCGGGACCGAGGACGACCTCGACGAGTCGATGCTCCTCGCCCCGATGGTCCACGAGGACCAGGTGCTCGGCGTTCTCGTCCTCTCGAAGCTGGGCCTCCACCAGTTCCACGACGACGACCTGCGGCTGCTCGCCATCTATGCCTCATTCGCCGCGCAGGCGATGGCCAACGCCGACGCGACCGAGCGCCTGCGTGCCCAGTCCGCCGCGCTCGAACGCCAGGTGCGCAGCCAGCGGGAACTCCTCGGCATTACCGAGTCGATCCTCTCGACGCTCGACCCGCACGAGGTGCTCGACCAGATCGCCGACCGCCTCGGCGAACTCGTCGGGTACGACAACCTGTCGATCGAGGTCTACGATCGCGCGGCCGGTCTCCTCCGTCCGCTCACCGCTCGTGGTGTCCATGCCGACGAGTTCCTCGAGGAGTGGCAGGTCGGCGAGAGCGGCATCGCGACGTGGGTCATCGAGCACAACGAGCCGGTCCTCATGCAGGACCAATTCTCGGATCCGCGGGTTCGGCACTTCGAGTCGACCGGACCGCTGCACGGCGGCCTGATCGTCGTCCCGCTCCGTGGCCGGGAAGGCGTGACCGGTGTCCTGACCGTCGAGCGGCTCGGCGAGGGGATCACCTTCGACGAGGGCGAGTTCGAGCTCGTCCAGCTGTTCGCCGGGCACGTCTCGATCGCGCTCCAGAACGCGGAAATCTATCGAGCCGTCGAGATCCGGGCACGGACCGACGCACTCACCGGCCTGCTCAACCACGGCACGTTCCGCGAGCGGCTGGCGGACTGCGTCGCCCGGCACGAACCGTTCAGCCTGATCATGCTCGACCTCGACGACTTCAAGTCGGTCAACGACGCGCTCGGTCATCAGGCGGGCGACCGGTTCCTCCACGAAGTCGCGACCGCGATCGTGTCGGCCGGACGCGAGACGGATCACGTGTTCCGGTACGGCGGCGACGAGTTCACGGTCATCCTGCCGGGCGCCACGGCGGGTGCCGCGCGCCGGATCGCGGAGCGCGTCCGGACCGTGATCTCGAAGGTGGGCCGGGCGGGCACGCCGTGGCACGCGGAGGGCGTCCGGGTGGGTGCATCGATCGGCCTGGCCACGTTCCCGGACGACGGACAGACGGCCGACGGCATACTCCTCGCCGCCGATCGAGCATGCTTCGTCGCGAAGCGCCGCGGTCGAGGCGGCATCGCGACGGCCGACGAGGGTCTCGCGCTCGCGACGGAATTCTCCCTCCAGGAACCCACGCCGGTCGACCCGCCGACGTCGGCCGCCTGAGCCGAACGGTCGACCGCCCGGTCCCGTCACTGGGACGGCGCGATCCGCGTCAGACTGATGACGACCGATGACCGAACGCCGAATCGCGCCTACGGGCGCTCCCGCAGCCTCGACCCGCCCCGATGGCCCGCCCCGCGTTGCCGGCCTGCTTGCCGTCGTGCTTGCCATCCTCGTCGGCGTCACGGCCTGCCTGCCGGGCCTCAACCTCCCGACCGGCTCGCCAGGCCCCGATCCGTCGGCTTCGCCGTCGGCCGCCCCCGGCTCGCCGAGCGCCTCGCCGCTGCCGTCGTTCGTCCGGCCGACGCCGACCCCGCGGCCGACGTTCCTCGCGTATCTCGTCCGGACCGGCGACACCCTCACGTCGATCGCCCGCCAGTACGAGACCACGGCCCGGAGCATCGCCTTCTGGAACCGCGAAGCCTATCCGTCGCTCGACCCCGAGTCGGAGGCGTACGACCCGAACCGGATCGACGTGGGCTGGACGCTCATGGTCATCCCGGGAACGGTCTACGAACCCGCCGACGTCCCGTCACCGACCCCCGGCCCGGCGACCCCGTCGCCGACCACACCGGTCGTCACGCCCCCGCCGACGGTGTCGCCATCGGCCGGCCCGTCGGCGGTCATCTCACACGGCCCGCGCGGCACGACCCACGTCGCCCTCACGTTCGACATGGGCGGCCGGCTCGATCCGGCCGTGCAGATCATGGATTGGCTCATCGCCAACCGGGTCAAGGCGACGATCTTCCCGACCGGCAAGTCGGGGACGACGACCGACATCGGGCTCGCCGTCCTGGCGCGCGTTCGCGACCATCCGGACCTGTTCGACCTCGCGAACCACTCGTGGGACCACCCGAACTTCAGCGAGCTGACCGCGGCCCAGATGGCCGGCCAACTCCAGCGCACGGAGGACGCCCTCGTCCCGATCGTGGGCCGGACGACGAAGCCATGGTTCCGGCCGCCGTACGGGGCCTGGACGTTCGAAGTCCGCGACGGCGTCGGCCGCGCAGGATGGGCGTACACGGTCATGTGGGACATCGACACGATCGACTGGCGGCCCACGTCGGAGGGCGGCCCCACGGCGACCGACATCGAGGCCAAGGTCCTGTCACGCGCGCAGGGCGGGTCGATCGTGCTCATGCACCTCGGCGGCTGGCACACGCTCGACGCGCTGCCCGGCATCCTGGCCGGGTTGCGGACGCGCGGGCTCGAGCCGGTCCGCCTGTCGGAGATGATCGGCGGCTGACCTTGGCGACGGCGGGCTATCCGGCGTCGCTCGTCACGGAATGAGGAACGGCAGCACGTACAGGCGGCTCGCGCCGTTGAAGGCAAGGATCGTCACGACCACGAATAGCCCGATGAAGCCGCCCAGCACCAGCCGATCCGTCCGGTCGTAGACGAGCGCACGGAGCCACGTGCGGCGATGCGTCCCGAACGCCCGCAGGTCCATCGCGTCGATCGTGTCCTCGGCCCCGACGATCGCGTTGATCGCCACGGGCACGAGAATCGGGACGGTTCGTCGGACCCGACCGATCGGCCCCCGCCCGGCCTTCTCATAGTCGTAGCCGCGGATGCGTTGGGCGTCGATCGTCGTCCTCACGTCCGCCGCGAGCGACGGGATGAACCGGAACGTGAGATCAATGG
>Ga0326597_10011265_pt1 | contig 11864 bp, 9 predicted proteins | sample RVTome_12_FD_203789 | JGI IMG/M metagenome (GOLD analysis project Ga0326597, IMG submission 203789) | Soil microbial communities from uranium-contaminated site in the Upper Colorado River Basin, Wyoming, United States - RVT100D185 | ecosystem: Environmental > Terrestrial > Soil > Contaminated >...
CTGAAAGCGCACGATGATATCGGCGTCCTGGGTAAAAAGATCGACGATCTTGCCTTTGCCCTCGTCTCCCCACTGGGCGCCTATGATCGCGACATTGGCCATTGTTTAGGCGTGAGGCGTAAGGCGTAAGGCGTGAGGTGGGGCGAGGCGCCCCTCGCCCCGACAACCGTCGTCTGTCGCCCGTTGCCTGGTTTTCACAGTTTCACCTGGACCGCGGAGACGATTTCCGGCCGGTCGCGTAGCTCTTGCAGCGCTTTTTTGCTGACCGCGTCGTCGACGTGGATAAAGGAGATCGCGTTGCCGCCCTTCTCGGAGCGCCCAAGCTCCATGCCCGCGATGTTGATGCCGTTTTTGCCCAGCAGGGTGCCGACGGTGCCGACGACGCCGGGAACGTCGCGGTTGCGTAGAATGAGAATATAACCTTCCGGCACCGCTTCGAGATAAAAGTTATCGACTCTAACAATGCGCGGATGCTTGGCGCCGAACACGACGCCTTCGACTTCCATCTCTATTTTGCCCGTGTCCGCTTTGACCGTAATGTAGTTGGCGAAATCGCTGGCGCGGCTGCTTTTCGATTCGACGACCTTGATGCCGCGGTCGCGCGCCACGATGGGGGCGTTGACGTAGTTGACGCCGGACTCCATGATCGGCGTGAGAATTCCCTTGAGCACGGCCAGGGTGAGCGGCGCGAGACTATATTGGGTGACGTCGCCGCCGTACTCGACCTGAACTTCCTTGGGCAGCGCGCCCACCATCTGGCTCAATAGACTGCCGAGCTTTTCAGCAAGGAGTAGGTAAGGTCGCAGGACTTCGAGCAGCTCGGGGCTCACTGAGGGCACGTTGACGGCGTAGCGCACGACGCCTTGGGAAAGAAAATCGACCATCTGCTCGGCCACCGCGATGGCGACGTTGAGCTGGGCTTCGTCGGTGGAGGCGCCGAGATGGGGCGTGGTGATCACCTGTTCCATCTTGAGCAGCGGATGGTCCGCCGCCGGCGGCTCATCGACATAGACGTCGAGCGCCGCGCCCGCCACTTTGCCTTCCTTGATGGCGGCGGCGAGATCGTTTTCATCGACGATGCCGCCGCGGGCGCAGTTGATGATGCGCACCCCGGTCTTCATTTTGGCAAAGGCCGCCCGATTGATCAGCCCCTGGGTCTCCGGCGTCAGCGGCACGTGCACCGTGATGAAATCCGACTTGGCAAAGATGTCTTCCAGAGCCGCGGGCTCGACTCCCATGCGCGCGATGTTATCGGTGGAGATGAAGGGGTCGTAGCCGATCACCTTCATGCGCAGGCCCGCGGCGCGCTCGGCGACGACGCGCCCGACGTTGCCGAGGCCGATGACGCCGAGCGTCTTGTTGCACAATTCGACGCCGACGAATTTGTTGCGCTCCCATTTACCGCTTTTAAGCGAAGCCGCGGCTTGAGGAATATGGCGCGCCAGCGCCATCATCAGCGCGACGGTATGCTCGCCGGTGGTGACGTTGTTGCCGCCCGGCGTGTTCATCACGACGATGCCCTTTTTGCTCGCCGCCTCGGCGTCGATGTTTTCATAGCCTACGCCGGCCCGGCCGATGACTTTCAAGTTTTTCGCCGCCTCGATCAATTCGGCGGTGATCTTGGTGCCGCTGCGAATGACCCAGCCGTCATATATTTCGCAAATCTTCTTGAGCTCCTCGGGCTTGAGTCCCACGCGGACATCGACTTCAAAGCCGCGGGCGCGTTCGAACACCGCTAAACCTTCGGGAGCCAGCGAATCGGTTACCAGAATCTTCATGTGTTGTTCCACCATGCAGTTTTATCTCTGAGGGTCGAGGATCGAAGATCGAGGATGGAAGATTGCGCGATCCTCAATCCTCTATTCTCGATCCTCGGTTTCTAAGCGAGAGCCTCCATCAGAACTTCCTCGGCCGCCGCCACGCCGCGCCCGAATGGAATCTCGGCGCCGAATTTCCTAAGCGCCATCTCCAGCGCGGCAATCGCCGTGACCACGTCGAAGGCGCCCATATAACCCACGTGCGCGATACGGATTACTTTGCCCTTGAGCTGGTCCTGCCCCTCCGCCAGGATGACGTTCATGTGATCGCGCAGATATTCCAAAACTCGGTCCGCGTCGATGCCTTCCGGCAGGAATAGGCCCGTGGCCGCCGGGCTCGGGCTGTCCGGTGCCAGGAGTTTCAGTCCAAGCGCCGTCGCCGCCGCGCGGGTGGCGCGGCACAGGCGCGCGTGACGCGCATAAACCTTGTCGAATCCTTCGCGCTCCATCATGATCAAAGAGGCGCGCAGCCCGAAGATCAACGACACCGCCGGCGTAAAGGCGCCGGAGCCTTTCTGCTGGTTCTTGCGTTCCAGGTTGAGGTCGAAATAAAAGCGCGGCAGCTTCGCCTTCTTGGTTTGGTCCCACGCCCGATCACTGAGGGCGATGAAGCCCAAGCCGGGCGGCAGCATGAGCGCTTTCTGGGAGCCGGTTACCAGCACGTCGATGCCCCATTCATCCACCGGCACGGGAACCACGCCGACCGCGGTGACGCCGTCGACGAGAAACAACGGCCCGCCTTTGGTGAGGTTGGCGATCTCTTTTACCGGGTGGAGCACGGTGGTGGAAGTTTCGCTCGCCTGAATCAGAACGCCTTGAATATCCGGCTGAGCCTTTAGCTGCTTTTCGATGTCCGCGACCTTCACCGCCCGTCCCCATTCGACCTTCAGATCGATGGGATTCAGTCCATAGGCGTTGGCGATGTTGAGCCAGCGCTCGCCGAACTTGCCGCCGTTGATGACCAGCACTTTGTCGCCCGGGGAAAACAGATTGGCCACCGCCGCCTCCATGGCGCCGGTGCCGGAAGAGGCGAACATGATGACGTCGTTTTTCGTGCCGAAAAGTTTCTTGAGCCCCTGGCGCGCTTCTTCGAACACTTTATTGAATTGGGGCGTGCGGTGGTGGATCATGGTTTCGGACATCGCCAACTCAACTTCGTTGGGAATCGGCGTCGGTCCCGGTGAGAGCAGATATTGCTTAATCATGGTTATCCCTTGTATTTTGCCGGCTGTTTCCAATCAAAATGTGATTGCAGCACCGCGGGGGGTTAAGTGTGATAAGTGGCGTCCTGCCAATTCCCGACGGCGCTGCTTCCATAAAAAAAGCCTGGACCTCCTAACTTAAGAGACCCAGGCGTTCGGCCGTCTTAACGCTTTGCACTTCCTCGTGGTCAATTCCACGTTGACGCCAGTCGCGCAAAACTTACGAAAAACTTCTATCTTAGAAGCTCCGGCTTGTCAACGGTAGCGTCATCGGTTAGAGACAGGGGAACAGACAGAGATACAGACAGGGACAGAGACGGAGATATCGACGGGAGGGGACCGGGAACGGGGCGATTTTTGTCTCAACTCTCGGTCTGAGTTTTCATGGAACACCTGATCCTCTTCGATATCGACGGGACGCTGACGCGGACGCAAAACGGCTTCGTTCCATTTAACCGGGCGATCATGGATACGTTTGGCGTCGCCGGCGATATCCGCTCGGTCTTTCCCGACGGCATGACGGACCCCCATATCCTCGAAGAAATTTTCGCCAGGGCCGGAGCGGCGATAACGATCTCCGGTGATCAGTTGAGTCAGTTCTCGAATAACTTGCGGCGAAACTACGCCGCAGCCTTGGGGGATGGGACGACGACCGTTCGCGCGTTGGCGGGGGTGCCGGAGTTGCTGGAGCAGTTATCCGCCCACGGAAAGTTCGCCCAGGGCGTCGTCACCGGAAACTTCGAGGCGACGGCGCGCATCAAGCTTGAAGCCGCGGGGCTGGCTTGTCACTTGAGCTTGGGCGCCTATGCCAGTGACGCAAGCCACCGTCCCGATTTGCCACCGATCGCCAAGCGGCGCTGGGAAAAAGGCTCGGGGCGGGCGATTGATCCCGAGCATTGCGTCATCGTTGGCGACACGCCTAAAGATCTCGAAGCCGCGCGCGCGAACGGTATGAAGTGCGTGCTCGTCGGCACGGGACGGCATCCCATCGAAGAGTTGCGGTATCATGCGCCTGATGCGGCTATCACGGATCTCACCGACACCGAGGCAGTGATCGATTTGTTGGGAAAAATCTAGCCAAACATATTTGCAATGTTCGGATGAAAAAGAGATCGGAAAAAGTGTCTCCCGCAAAGGCGCAAAGACGCCAAGGTGACGGGTCAAGGCCCGTCATCCCGAGCGAATGCGAGGGATCTAAGAAAGATTTCTCCCTTCGGTCGAAATGACAAGGGTTCTTTCTTTGCGAACTTGGCGTACTTGGCGCGAGGAAATTCTTGAAGTCGTTCGGTCCAACGTTTTGAACGGAAGAATCTAAGAGGGGGTATCATGCAATATCGAACCATCGGCAAAACCGGCGTGCGGATTTCCGAGATCGGCTTCGGCTGCGGCAACAATGCGGTGTTGATGGTCAAGGCTAGCCATGAAGATCAAGTGAAAGCCGTGCGCCACGCGCTGGATCTGGGGATCAACTTTTTCGACACGGCCTTCGCTTACGGCTTGGGGAAATCGGAAGAGAACCTTGGAGGGATTCTTAAAGAGCTGGGCGCCGAGCCGGTGATATCCACTAAGATTCGCCTGGAGGCCGATTGCCTCGGTGATGTCAGAGCCGCGACGATCCGCGCGGTGGAGGCGGGGCTGGCGCGCTTGCAGCGCGAGCGCGTCGACTTCGTGCAACTCCATACTCGCGTTACCTTGGCGCGGGGCATAGGCAAGCGCTTTAGTTTAACACCGCCGGATGTCCTCGGACCCAACGGCGTCATTGACGGTTTCAAAACCATGCGCGACCGAGGCAAGGTCGGGCATTTCGGTTTCAGCGGACTCGGCGATCCAAAGGCGCTCCACGAGTTGGTGGACAGCGGCGAGTTTCAGGGCTTTCAGGCTTACTACAATTTGCTCAATCCCAGCGCGGGCCAGCGGGTGCCGCCGAGCTTCAGCGCGCAGGACTACGGTTTGATCATCGACCGCGCCGCGGCCAAGGGCATGGGTGCTTTCGTCATTCGCATTCTTGCCGCCGGTGCGCTGACTTCCGATCCCAGCTCCGGCGGCGGCAGCAGCCCCGAGCCGCTTTCGCCGGGCTCCGACTACCCGCTTGATCTCCAACGGGCGGAGAAAGTGAAAGCGGCGCTCGGCGTCGACGGCAAAGAACTCACCCAAGCGGCGATTCGCTTTGGTTTGATGAAGCGCGAGGTGTCCACCGTCCTCGTCGGCTTCTCGAATACGGCGCACATCGACGAGGCGGTGGCCTGCTCGGGGGCGCCGGGTTTGTCGGACCAGCAGATGACGAAAGTTAGAAAACTTTGGGAAACGGATTTTGGCAATTGAGGTAGGATGTTACCCTCCTTCGCAGAAAGCCACGGGTGTAAACCCTTGGATGAATGCGAGGTGGGTACCTTCCGTAGCCTCGGCGAAGGAGGGTGCGCTTCGGAGGGTTCCGCCCTACGAAGCGTGTGGAGAGGTGCTACGGCCGTAAGGCCGTGGGGCTCCACTCGCTGGCTCTATCTTGCATTCCGACGAGATTGATTATTAAATCGCGGTCCAAACAAAGCGCGGCGCGGCTATGATGGCCGTCGGAAATTGGAGCTTGAAAACATTCGAAGCTTGAGAGGTTAGTATGAAGAAAATTGCATTGGCGATTATCGGGGTCCTCTTATGGTGCGCATCCGGCGATGCCCAGACTCCTTATTACCAAGGAAAGAGCATGACGATTGTCGTCGGCACGGTGGCGGGAGATATCTACGATCTCTACGCGCGGGCGATTGCGTTGCACATGGGCAAATATCTCCCCGGCAATCCTAACATCATCGTCCAGAACATGCCGGGCGCGGGGCATATGATCGCGGCCAACTATCTCTACGGCGTTGCCAAGCCGGATGGTCTAACTATCGCTGGGATCTTGCCGACCCTTTACTTCGAGCAACTGATCGGGCGGGCGGAAGTCAAATTCGACTGGACGAAGTTCAGCTGGATCGGCAACGCGACGAAATCCCCGCAGGTTTTATACATGCGCGCAGACGCGCCCTACAAGACCATGGACGACGTGCGCAACGCCAAAGAGCCGCCCAAGTGCGGTACCACGGGGACCAGTAACATGGGCTATTTTGTGCCCAAGCTTTTGAACGAAACCATTGGCGCGAAGTTCAACGTTATTGCCGGCTATCAAGGCGGCAGCGAGGTCGACCTCGCGGTGGAGAAGGGAGAGATTCAGTGCCGGTCGCTCAGCGCCGAGGCATTTTTTTCCCGCGAACCGTTCCATACCTGGCGCAAAAAAGGATTCGTTCGAGTGCTGGCTTACGGCGGCAAAAGCAGGGACGAAAAGTTGCCCGACGCGCCGACTGTCTATGAGCTCTTAGACAAATACAAAACGCCGGAGTTGGGCCGGCGTTTGGCCACAGCGCTGCTCGCTGCGGGGGAGTTTCACCGGCCCTACATCGGTCCGCCGAATCTGCGCCCAGAGCATGTTAAGATGCTGCGCGAGGCATTCGACAAGACCATGAAGGACCCGGGATTTTTGACCGAGGCCGCCAAGAAAAAACTCGACATCGATCCGACGAGGGGTACGGAGGTCGAAGTTTTAATCAAGGAAGTAATGTCCCAGCCAAAGGATGTCATCGAACGGCTGAAGGTGCTGATGGGGCAGTAGGATCAATCCGACGGTTTGACTTGTCGAGAAGATCGGATCGGTGCCGGCGACCGGAGAGGAGAATTGAGGATACCCATGAAAATTACGCGCGTTCATTCCCAGTTGGTTAAATTGCCGGCGGAGGAGCCGCTCGCCGGCGGGCCGCCGTTTTACCGGCCGTTTCATGAATTTGTGACGGTCGAGGTCGAAACGGACGCAGGGATCGAAGGAATCGGTTTCACGACTTTTAACGGACCGCTCGCGCCGACGCTCAAGCACGCGGTGGATCAGCTCGGCGCGCTCATCATCGGCGAGGATCCGCTGCGCACCGAAGCGGTGGGCCGAAAGCTTCGCAGCGCGGCCTGGGGTTCCGGCGCCGGGGGAATTTTTACGCTGGCCTTTTCCGCCATCGACATCGCGCTTTGGGACATTAAGGGCAAGGCGCTGAACCAGTCGTTGGCGCTGCTGCTGGGCGGGCTGCGCGACAAAGTGCCGGCCTATGCGAGCGGCGCGCTGGTGCGGAGCTATTCATTGGATCAACTGCTCAAATCCGCGCGAGTGCTGGTTGAAAAGGGTTTTAAGCAGATGAAGTCGCAGCTCGCCTTAATCGGCGAGACCTCGCCCCGAATCGAAACCGAGCGTGCCCATCGTCTGCGCGAAGCCGTCGGTCCGGATATCGACCTCATGTGCGACATCAACCAACGCTGGAGCGTCAACGAGGCGATCGACATCGGCCGGCGCATCGAGGACGTTCACTTGTTCTGGCTCGAGGACGTTACTGCGCACGACGACTACCCGGGGCTGGCGCGCGTGGCCGACGCCCTGGCGACCCCGCTCGCCGGCGGGGAGTGTCTCTACGGCATCACGCCTTTCCGACACATGATCGAGGCGCGCTCGGTGGACATCGTGATGATCGATCTGTTCCGCGTCGGCGGCATCGCCAACTGGATGAAAGTCGCCGGCATGGCCGAAGCGTTCAACCTGCCGGTGGTGAGCCATCTGATACCCGAGATCCACGTGCATTTGGTTTCGGCCATCCCCAATGGCCTCACCGTCGAGTACATGCCGTGGTCGTTCAAGCTTTTCGAGGAAGTGCCGGCGCCGGTAAACGGCGAGCTTGCGGTGCCGTCAAAGCCAGGGATCGGCCTTTCATTCGACCGCGCGGCGATCAAGCGTTACGCCGCGTGAACGAAGAGCGAATGGATTTACCGCCGATGAAGGCTCTCTATTCCAATTGGTACAAAAGAAATGTGTCCATGATCGGTTCCAAGCTGCGCGTGCGCAGCGCGCGGGTCATGTTGTCGGCGATGGTCTTGTTGCGCGATTGGCCGGTGAAACCGTCCGTCGAGGGGAAACTGCTATAGGAGTCGACCAACGTCGCTCTAATTCCTAACGCGGCCGCTCTTTGCTCGAAGCGCTTTTGATCCCTTTGGTTGACGAAGATCGACGCGGTCTTTCCTTCAAGGTTTAGATCGTCGCCCCGTCTCAGGTCATCTTTGAATTCGAGGCTCCGTCCCAGCATCATCGGCAAGAAGGCCGGTTCGGGAATTCGGTAGAGAATCACCCTTGCTTCTCTAACCCGCTCGATGATTCTCGGTGGGAGTCTATTCGATCCGAAGGTCGGAAGGAGAAGTCCGGTCAACGTCATCCATAACAGGCTCGCCGACACGGCCATCGGCATCACTCTAGGCCGGCGCAACCAAACGATGGCAAAAAATAGGTATGCGACGAGCACCAGGCCCAACTCCCAGATTGAAGTCTTGAACCACCAGGAAAAGCCGACCCAGAGGAAAATGACGATGGATGAGACCGCCATGCCCACGCAAAACTCGAGGCGGAGTCTATCGACGTCGGTGAATTTGAAAGCTAGCGCGCACAGAAGCGCCACCGGAATCATTGAACCCAGGATGTAGCGGTCGAGGAAATGGAAAAAAAAGAACGGTAGCAGACTGAGTCCCAAGAAGATCATCAGCGACCTCTTTGAGTTGCCGCTGGAAAGCTCCCCCGTCGGTCTTCGATCCTTCGACTCGATCCCCGGCCGTGGCCGGGGGCTCTTGCTCAGGATTCCGCCCCACTGGCGTACTGGCAGGTGCCCCGAGCTTGCCCGTGGGGCTCCACGATAGAGCATTGCGAACATCACGAAAGTCCACGGCAGGAACATCCACAAAACGGCGACGAGCGGCCGCCAGGTCAAGGTCCCAAGGTGGCGCGCCGAGAGTTCCCTGTCCATCTGGGCGAAGGTTTGCTCGGGGTAGAGCGATGTAACATAGGTGTACCAGGCGAAAATCAGACTGAGAGACAGCGCCAGCGGCAGCAAAAGCGTCAACTTAGAACGCCAGATCGAACTGCGAACCGTCGGCTTGGTTAAAAATAAAGAGCCGATGCCGGAGCCGGCGACGACCAAGACCACCGGGCCTTTGATAAAAAAACCCGCGGTCAACGCGGCGGACATCGCGAACAGCGGGAGCCGGCTTCCGGTCCGGTTCCACACCAGGAAACAGTAGAATGCCAGACCGCTCAGCGCCGCCGCTGATAGATCATGCATGAGAAACTTACTGCTAATACCCATGCCCAGCATGGACATGGAGATGAGGCTAGCATTGAAACCATAGGCGGGGTCCTTGTCGTATTCAAAGCCGATGAGCGCGACGACGACGACGAGCAGCGCCGCGAAGAAAACATTAATTACCCGGCCACTCGTGACCGACACGCCGAACAGTTCGAAGCTCGCGCGCGTCATCCAATAGGTCAGTGGAGGTTTGCGCACCCTGGGAGCGCCGTCGAGCCGCGGCGCCATCCATTCGTCGTTTTCCATCATCGAGAGGACGGTTCGGTAGATGCGATGGTATTCGTCCGGGTCGGTGAAGATCGAGACGCTGGTTATGCCGGGAGATAAGATCGCCAGCGAGAGCGCGAAGAGGAGCGGCAAAAGGAGGCTGCGACTAGGCAAGGATTGAGTCTCCGGCGTGGGAGGAAGCGCTCACGGTTATCGGGTCAAGGCTTGATGTCCTGGAGAAACCACTCGGAGGGGATCTCGCGGCCCAGGCATTTTTCTTTCGCGCCCTGATAGGCGCAGTAGCCCATGGCAGCGAACTGGACGCCCGTGCCGACGTTGTTCAAAAAGAACGTGATCTGCTTGTCGTCGGTCCGGCCGGGAGTTTTTCCGGCGATTAAGTCGCAGATTTCAGGATAGCGGGTCCAATCGCGCGGCTTTTCGCGGCGCACTCCGGGCATGTCTTCGACGATCCCTGGCGGCTGGTAGTGAAAGATGCCGCCGAACCGGGTGTGGATCGCGATGACGTCGCAGCGATCCAAGACGCCGAGATCGGTCTCGAACTCGCGGATCGAGTTGTAATGCATCCCCGCTTCCAGCCAGTCGAGCTTGATGACCGGACGCGATGAATTGGTCGCGCTGCAAATCACGTCGCAGCCGCGCGCAGCGTCTTCCGCGCTGCCGACCGGTTCGCCGGCAACCCCGGTTTCTTTTTCCATTTCCTCGACGAACGCTTTGCGGTGATCGGCGTTGGGACTGTAGACTTTGACTTTCTTGATCGGCATGACGGCGGTCATGTAGCGGTAGTGGGCTTTCGCCTGCCCGCCGGAGCCGATCAGGCCTAGGGTTTGAGAATCCCGCCGCGCCATGACCTTCATGGCGAGCGCGCTGGTCACGCCGACCCGGGTCTGTTGAATAAAGCCGTCGGGCATGATGGCGAGCAGTTCGCCGGTCGCGGCGCTGAAAAGCTGGACCAGGCCGACGAACATGCCCTTGCCCGCCAGCGGCAGTTTCTCAAGCCTTACGGAATTGTGCGCCTGTTGCTCCTGCACGATGTCAGAGGTGACGCGCAGCGCCAGGACGCCCAGCTTTTCAACGCCGCCGTCCACCGATTTAAAACTGTAAGTGGAGTTGGGTAAAGAGTGGGGAAGATAGGAGTGGCAAGTCGGGCGATTGACCGCGCGGCTGGCGGCCTGCTCTCGATAGGATTCTTCCATAACGTCTAGGCATTCCCGAACATTCAGTGCCGCTTTGACGTCGTCGTTACTGAGAATGAGGATCATTCTTTCCTCCCGCGAAATTTATTTATCCCTAACTGATCGGCGCGCCATTGTCCAATAACCGCGCGAATCAGATGAACCGTGGAGAGTGCCTTGTTTGACAAAGCCGGGTTGGAAATTGAATGATGCGGCTATAGCAAGACGTCGATAAGCTGGGATCACGCGGATCGAAAGTCAACTGAGAAAAAGAGGAGCGCAACATGGACGTAACACTCGATCGCCTGGGCAAGGCGGCGTTTGCGATTGTCGGAGAAGACGGCGCGACCAATTTTGGCATCGTCAGGGGCGAGGACGGCTCGGCGCTCCTGATCGACGCCGACATCCGGCGCATCGACGAAATCGAGGACGCATTGAAGCAGGCGGAATGCCGCAGCGTCAAATATCTTTTCATCACCCATGAAAATTTCGACCATGCTTCCGCCAATGACTATTTCGAGAAAAAGGGCGCGGTGGTGATCGCCAGCCAAGGCTGCCTCGACGCGCTGGCGGACGACGGCGATGCCAAGTTCGCCGAAATGTCCGGCAGGTCGCCGGAGTTGTTTGAGCGCTACCCCGGTCTTAAGATGCGGTTGCCGCACATCGTTTTCGCCACTGGTTTGACTGTGAACCTGCCGGGCGCGACCGTCCATCTGTGCCATTACGAACAAAGTCACAGCCGCGGCGATGCAACGGCTTATTGTGCCGAGGAAGAAATATTGTTTGCCGGCGACTTGCTCTACACCGACTATCACCCGGTCACGATCTACGGGCAGATCGACCGCTGGGCAAGAACGCTCGGAGAGCTCAGGGAAGTCCGCTATTCCAAGATTGTGCCGGGCCACGGCCCATGCGGCGGCACGTTGGCGATTGGCAGACACCAGACCGAAAACTTCCAACGGTACTTGGAGGAATTTTACCGCCGGCTTGACGAAGCCAGGACCGGTCGTAAGAGCGCGCAGCAAATCGTGGACGAGACCTACGAAGCCTACCCGAGCTTCGGTAAACGGTGGATGGTCAAACGCAATGTCGAATATTTTCTGGGACATCAGCGCTGAGATCGAGCATGGCCCGACGCATCTGGGTAGCTGTCAAACCGCAAGCGCGAAAGGAAGAAATCGTCAGGCTCGCGGAAGGGGAATATCGCGTCTCGGTTCATGCTCCGGCTAAGGAGGGGAAAGCGAACGAAGCGGTGAT
>Ga0326597_10011267_pt1 | contig 11863 bp, 18 predicted proteins | sample RVTome_12_FD_203789 | JGI IMG/M metagenome (GOLD analysis project Ga0326597, IMG submission 203789) | Soil microbial communities from uranium-contaminated site in the Upper Colorado River Basin, Wyoming, United States - RVT100D185 | ecosystem: Environmental > Terrestrial > Soil > Contaminated >...
AGGTTTTCCAGCAGATGGATGCCGTGCACGGCGAGCATGATTTGATGTATCGGCAACGATAACTCCGGATCCGGGTTCGGTCTGACTTCGACTGGCGAGGTGTCGGCGCCGATGAGAATCGGCGCCTGGCGGGCGAGCCATTCCGCGGCCGCGACGCCGATGCCCGGATTCGTGCGCTGGAAGCGCCCATTATCGATGCCGTAGAGCTGGCCCCACCCGGTGTGAATAATCACCGCATCGCCCCGCTCGAGCTCCAAGCCTTGGCGCGCCAAGGCCCGCTGCAGATCCTCGGCCGTGATCTCGTAGGTATCCGCGAGCATGCCGACATTCTTTAGCGCCGCGATGTCGAGCAGCACACCGCGGGTCATGATCGCGCCGACCTTTTCGACGCCGAGGTGCGTGAAGCCGGTACGCGTTTCGATTTCACTGACTTTGAAGCAATTATAGAGGCTGTCGCCGATGGTCTGATGCGTAAAGCCGTCGAACTGTGTACCGACGTGTCCGAGCTCGCTGATGACGAGTTCCTCATTCGAGCCGCGGCGGTTCGAGGACGCAACCGGCGCCGTGCGCTTCGTATGCACGCTGAACTGGCGCCACGGGCTCATCGGTATGTCTTCGGATAAGACGTGAGCAAGCTCGATGACCTGGCCCGTACGGATCAACCCTGCGGCACGCATGACCCGATCGGGCCCCTGCAGGTTGCCGGCGCCGCGTTCATCGGCCGCGCCCCACGGCGACGGGCAGCGTGCCGATTCGACCGGCGGCTGCCAAGATTGCGCCTGGGCGAGCCCGCTGGCCGTCAAGCCGATAATTGCGCTTGCGATAATTCTTTTAGCTGCCATGAGTGCCTCTCGCTTAGCCAAGCCTAGTATGTACTTCTAACTACGCCGTAGCCTCGATCCCGCGACCAAGTTCTTGCCGTGCCGCGCAGTCTGCTGTGTTCCTTAATTCGCTGACATCAATCACAATTGAAGTTGCGACGACTCAGCACACGCGTCGCGCAGCGTGTAAATGGTGACCGTGCGATACGCAAGCTGTGCAGATGCGTTCGTTTCCGCGGACGAATACCTCTCGGCGGACGTCCATCCCCACGCCGGGATCGCAATTACCCAGAGCGGTAACGCCGACAGCACGCGCACTGCTATATTAATCGGCATTAATTACCCTTAGCAGCTGAAGGTCGCAATAAAGACAGAGCACTTGATACGCACGTCAGCGCTTGCTATTTTACGGCCGCACCTCGCTGTTCTAACAGCTCCCTAAGCAACGAGCGATGGCAGCGGGATTCTTCCTCGCAATAGCAGCCCACCGCGAAATTCGTCTGATGCGAGAGGGCCGCGAGCAGATCCAGATCGCGGCGCGCCTCGGGCCCTTTCATCTCTGCGAAGAAGCGGCGCTTGAAGTTCTTCCAGGCCGCCTCGTCCTGCGGAGCGGATCGCTTGAGCAAGGCGTCGCTCGGAGCGAGGTTCGGAAACCAAACGTCGTAGATATCCCGGCTGCTGCATTCGTCTTTGGGAACGCCGCGTGGCGGTCGCCGGACCGTGCCGATACGCAGCCCCTCGGACTTCCGCCTGGGACTACCTAGCCTGACAATACGAACGGCCATAGTACTTACACACTCCTTTGAACCGTAGGCCACGCGCCTACTCCAGATATTTTCATGTATTCGCACCGTCGAAAGTACGTACCGAGATCCCGGCGATTTCCACCGGCATTAGCATACGCGCATTGACGGCGACTCGGCTGTCGCCCAACTTCTCCGTACTCTCATAGTGCGTCAGGCAACCGCACGTATTGCAATGATAGAACTCGATGACCTTATCGTTCCATAGGTACGCCGTAACCGCCTCCGGGGCAGCATGAACGCGCATGGTTTCGCGCGTACCATAAGCCCACAATGCGCCATAGCGGCGGCAAATAGAGCATCTGCACCGCGTTAACGATTTAGGCAGCCGCGAAAGCTCGATACTGACGGCGCCGCAGTGACAGGAGGCCGTTAGCATCGCTTAACTTCGAATCGACCTGGCGATCACGATGGCCAACCAGGCCATCGGTAGGTAGGCGCCCACGAGATCTACGGCGATGAACCAGGCCGGCGCTGGAATCCGGCGCGTATACCGGCCCGGAGCCCATCGCGCGCAACCGCGCGCGATGGGCTCCGGTTCGCCGTTAGTCCGAGTTCTATTGGCTATCGATGACCGCAAGCATCTCCCCAGTATTGAACGACTTCACCCATGCTTCAATATCTGCAATCGTGCCATGCAAGGAGATCGTGACGTTATAAACTCCAGACTTGCTAGTGACCCCGTCGTCCGGTGTCTTGATCTCGACCTTCGACAAAGTCTCCGTCTGGCGCAGCGCGACCGGATCCAGATAGACCGTCACCTGCCCCTCCTCCCCCTCGACGTCCGTATCGCGCAAGGCGATGGCGCCCGGCGATTCGAAGACAACGGCATCCGGATCGATTCCCGTATACGAATTCATATTGAATTGGATGTAAGCGGTCATGTCCTCTTTGGCCTGCGTGCTCATTCCCGCCGCAGCTGCCATCTGGCTGATTCGCATCATCTCCTCCGACATCTGAATCATCGCATTGGGATCTCCGCTTGCCATCGCTGTCGCGTACTTCGCTTCGAACTCTTTTGCCGCCTTCTCCGCGTTATCGATACCTTCTTTGGATGCCTTATCGGTGTAGCGCAGTGATACGCTCGCGGTGACCGGCCAATATTTTCCGGTCTGCGTCGGACTCGCGTCGGTGGGAAGATTGAAGTCCTCGGATTCTTTCAAATAGCCTTGCGGCTCGACGCCCATGGCCTGTTGAACCTTCACCAGCTTTGCCTTGATGGCGGCAACGTCGGCACGCGTCAAGCTGGTGTCTTGGGCGAAGGCAAAAAAACAAACCGCCATCGCCAAACAGAAGCCGCTAATTCGATCGAGTTTCATTGTTTTCCTCCTGAAAAAAACGACCAAGCGACGGCGCATTTATACGCTCTCGCGGGGTTTTCTGCTGCAAATTTTTAATGGCCACCGGGCCAGGCCGGCCTCAGGCAACCGGACCAACTAGCCCGGCACGTTCGCCACTCTAAGAAACTACTAGATTTCGTCGCTGATTACGCCCGGCCTTTAAGGAACTCGCGGCGCTTGATCAGAAGATAGACAATCAGGCCAGCTCCCACCACTGTTCCGATAGGAAATATGACGCAATACAACCCAGCGAAACCCAAGGACGCCCAAAAAAACCATTTTGACCGATAGTCGGACAGAACCGCGACTCCGGCGTTCAACAACAGGCCGAGTAGGCCGATGGACCCGCCGAGCATCACGATGCCATAGAGATTTCCGTAGAGCTCTCCCTCGAGCTGCGGACTGGTCCCAGCGATACGTGTATTGGCGCGATAGAGCCTAAACGCTCCAAATGTCGCGTTGATTAGGCCTGCCAGGACTGCAGCTTGTATGACCGTGCCTTATACCGCAGACGCGAGCGCGATAATTCTACCGGCGCGCATAGAAAAACTCCTGCGCCTGATTAGCTGATTTTTGCGCGCGTTTCGGATTCATTATCGGCACTCAGTTGTTCGAGAAATGACAACGGATCGATAACGAAATGTGCCGCACCTGACTCGGCTGCAGCCCGCAGCATTACGACTGGATCTCGCGCAAGCACCCTCCTCTGCGCGTAATCAAGAATCGCCAGATCGAGCGTGCTCGCTACCTCGACCAGTGCCCTAATCAGACCGATGTTGGGACGCCTCAAGTCGAAGCGGACTACGAGATCGATTATTTGATGGTTCTCGCGCCAAAGTTGAATCCCATCCGCTTCTGCGGACCCCCACAGTGACATGGTATCGCTCCAGGATCTCCCAACTGGAAGCAGCGACGACAATTCCGGCTCGAGTCTTGAATCGGCGTAGCCCCTCCAGGCCGATACAGCGTCATAGCCGTTGCCACCAAATAGCGACTTGATATCGCCGCCAGAATCGAGCCACGTCTGCGGGAGCAGCGCGACTCTAAATTGCCAAACGGCCACGACCAATCTTCAGGCCGACTTTAGCCGAACCACTGGACGTTGCGGCTTGCGACGCGCCACTTCCGAGAAACCGGCTTTGTCATACATGGACTTCGCTCCAAACCACATCGAGTCGTCGTTCGAGCGGCCCGGTTTGTCTACGGGGTAAGCCTCGATCAGCTTGGCGCCATGCTTTTTGGCATAGACAATAGCGCCGGCGAGCAGCGCCTCTGCGACGCCTTGGCCGCGGTACGCCAACGGGACAACGAAGCAGATGACCGACCACACCGGCTGATCGTCAACGGGCTTCATGACCGGTGAACGCTTGAGTTTCGCGAACTCTTCCCTTGGCCCGATAGACACCCAACCGACGGGAACCTTACCACGATAACCGATGAGACCTGGAGGCTGGCCCGCGTCAACGAGCGCTCTGAGCTGTGCTTTGTTCAACTGGGCACGCGTAGTGTGTGGCGGCGGTTGCGCCTGCGCGCCGCTCTGCCTATAGAACATGCACCAGCAGCCGCGCGCCACCGAGCAGCCTTTGGCCTTGAAGATAAGCTGGAGATCGGACCAGCGCTCTGGCGTAAGGGGCTGTACGGTCAGTTTCATGGCGTTTTCGACCCGCTTAATGACTAGGCCCAACGCTGAAGGCAAACTGGCGTAGGAATTGCGGCAGTAACCGGCAGAACAGAGCGTCCTGGTTCATCCGCAGCGACTTTTCAGATGCGAAACGCATCGGCGCGAGGTCTCGACAACGATCGAAAAACCGCTCATAAGCAATAACTGATGATCATGCTCAAGAACTGCCGCGCCCCGAAGAACCGATCTCCTTCTGAAGCTGCTCAAGCCAACAAATGTGGCTCGTTGCGGGTTGCGCTAGCTCAGACATCGGTGCTGAATTTGTCCGTCGTCGGGTCGCGCGCATTAAGAAATTCCACGGGCTATCACCTCTTCTCTTTACGCTCCCGAAGCACGAAGGACACGTAAGACCCAGGAAAAAAGACGGGCGATCGGAGATGAGTCTCAGCAGATCTCGGCATTGTGCTAGCCGCGCTGCAGAAGCGGCCGCAATCTGCGAACGTCCGTTACACCCTCAATCGCGTACACGGCCTCGATTAGGCGCTCCGACGTTTCGCGCCCGAGTATCGGTATGACGAGATCCCGCGCCTTGGCGATCACTTCGCTACGCGACATCGGGTTTCGCGGCGTGCCGCGCACGGCTTCGATGCGCTGTGAGAGGCGAGTTCCGTCACTGAATTCGATCTCGACGACTGCGACGCGCACGGGCAGGAAACGATCCAGGTCTTCGTCATGCACGAGATCGATTTTCGCGCGCCCGCGTAAGACAGCGGGATCCTGCATTCGTGCCGTGTCGTGCGCCGCGCGGAACGAGACGGTCCCGTCGAGCAGCATGACGGCCACCATGTGTTGCAGGCAGATGTTAGCGATCTCGCGGTTATCGACGACCGCTGCGACGGTCGGGGCGAGCCGCACCGTCACGCGCTGCACCTGCTCGGCCTCGAAAGGCCGCATGCCGCGGATCGCCTCGATTGCATCGAGGGGCGCCTGAATCGGCGAGCCGACGGTCCACTTCTTGATGTCGGTTAGCGCGATCTCGAAGCGCTCGCCGAGATTCTCGACGAGCCGCTCGAGCTGTGCGTCAGGCGCGTAGGCGGCAAAGAAGTTGTCGGGGCCAGAGAAGATGTCGTCGACGCCGGTCCAGCCCGATTGCACGACCAGCGCCGCGGTGACGCCGTTGCGCGCGGGCATGCCCCCGAAGACGAATGCTTTCTCGATGTGGTCAGTGTCGCGCCGCCAGGCCGTAATGCCCGATGACTGCTGTGCGGCGTAGTCGAGCACCCAGCGCATCTGGCGCGCATCGAGACCGGCGATACAAGCTGCAGCGGCCGACGCACCAAATGTGCCGGCGATGCTATGTGTGGCAAGGCTGCTATTGGAGCCGAATTCGAAGCCCCCCATGGCCATGACGACCCGTGTGCCGACGTCATATCCGAGTGTCACGGCGCCCAGCAAGCGTGCGCCGTCGATACCGAACTCTTCACCGACCGCGAGTGCCGCGGGCACGACTGCGCAACCTGGATGCGAGCGCGAGGCATTGTGCGAGTCGTCGGTTTCATCCGCATGCGCCATGACGCCATTGGCGAGTGCTGCGTCGATCGGCGCGGCCGTGAGTCTGGTGCCGGCGATTGTTCCCGCGCCCGTTCCACTATGCGCGCGGATGTAGCGCTGCGCCGCCTGCCCGGGCGGTAGCTGTGATCCCGAAACCATCGATGCCAGCGTATCGAGAAGATGGTGTTTGGCCTGCTCTGCCGCGTCGGCCGGCAGCGCCCGGGTCCCGGCGGCGCTCATGTAGGCACTGAGTGCGCTCATTTCCGGCCCGGGACCGGAAGCTTGCGCGAGGACGCGCGCCGGCGCTACGGTAACTCCAGCCGCTGCCGCGGCACTCACACCGAGAAACCTACGTCGATTCATTGTCCTCTCCGCTGTAACTCATTGGCTAGCGCCCGACGCCCGGAGTGGCGAATGCGCGCGGCACCCGAATTGTTAGGCGCCTGGCACGCGGCCTGGTGGTGCGCCTTCATGTGCTACCGCTCGGACTCTGCGACGACAAGCTCCAGCCCTTCGCGCTCAAGAGCGACCCGTGGTGTCACGATCGCGCTCGTATCGTCTCGTGAGCGGAAACGGCCGCAGCCAGGACTCGCGACGGACGATCCGACTTTCGTCGGTTGGCATCAGTTGGTCGGGGGCATCCAGGGATCCTAGGTTCACTTCGATCTCGTCTGCGGTGCGCGCGAAAATGGACCAGCCGCAGCGGGGACAGAAAAACCGCCCGGCGTAGTCGCGTGTTTCGCCATCGATGGTCACCGCATCCTGAAGGAACACGGCGAAAGCTTGAAAAACGGCCCCATGATGCTTGCGGCAGTCGAGACAGTGACAAAGGCCGACCCGGTATGAGTCCAGACGCCACAGTTCGGACGTTGCCGCAAAGGCAACCGCCCGTGAATCGATCCATGCTGCGTCTCCTCTTAAATCAAGCGATCGAAATGATCACAACGAACCCCATCTAGCGTCAATGAAAAATGCGCCAGCCTTTTCGGCTGCAGGCTTTACAGCGTTTAGCGTCCCCCTGCTTGCAGTGAATTCCTGTTAATTGAGCGCTCGGCTCATCCAGGGATGACATGCAATCGAGCCACGCATCCATGTTGCGGCCGTAGAAATCGGGGAACGCAAAGGTACGATTAAACTCATCGTGAAACGATGCCCAATCATGTATGCGAGATCCGTGACGTTGACAAAAGACACGATCACGGCAAACTGGCGCCGAACGCCGCCGATGAGCCGCGCGCCGCCAGCGCCAAGGCCGCGAAGCGGAGGTAGCCGTAACCCGCGTCGACTCCGTTGGCTTGCTAGAAGAGTTCATGAGTCACTTTCAAGACCGTGCTCCTTTTCCAGCAACTCAACAACTTCCGGACTAGCTCGGCTCCGAAAGGCGTACATTCGTACGATAGTAGATTGCCAGTGGTCGTCTTCATCCTCTCATAGGATTCCGGTGTAACCAAAAGGTAGGAAGTCTTAATCGCACCGATGTCCAGAAGTCGCTGAATAGCATTTAGACGAGATACGCTTCCGAGGACTTGCCCCATTATTCGGGTATTTGGGTGGTCGATGTTTCTTCCGGACTGAGCTTCGGCCAGCAGCATCCAGCTTGGGTTATCCAAAGTTTCCGCTGCTCTCTGAATCGCTAGACTCTTCTTTAGGTCAAGCTCTCTTAAGGAGGAAATGGCCGCCTCAGTAACAAGGGCACGGGCTGCTTCAGCGGAGTCGTCGGGCAGATAGCGACCAAGCCTGACATTTGCTACGTCGAAAGGAATCTCATCGTCGTCTGATCGAAACAATAGGACCTCCTCTGGCTGACGCATAGCATGTGCGACTCCGACTTCATACATCATGTTCCCATTGCGTATCGCGCGTCCGGCCACTCGCTCAATGGTTGTTACATCGGCGAAAATCAGCCTGGAATCGCGAATTCCAGACAAGATTTCGGTCAAGATAGAGTCGCTGATTCTTCTTGCGTCGATTCGATAAGGATCAAGCTTCTCTCCATCTATCAGTACGTTGCGCAGTGCCGGCTCGATCACGGCTTTGTATCGTTCATCGAAGCGCGAATCGAAACTCATCGCCACGAAGACTTTGTTGTTTCGCGGGAAAGCTGGGAAGAGTGAATAGTACGTGGAGGGAAACATGTGTTTGGTCCAACCAGCCTTCTAGACAGTATGACTTTCGCGAGGCAAGGCGCTGACCTCCGCGAGGCCCTTATCGCGGGTTAGCGCAGTGCCAGTACCGCACGAGCGTCGTTTCGGTACGTTCAAGGTCGGTTCCCTCATGCGGAGGTCAGCATGGCTCACGATACCACCGTCTTCGTCGGTCTCGACGTTCATAAAGACTCCATCACGGCCGCCTGCGTCGGCAGCCATCCCACCGATCCGGTGATCGACGTCGGCAGAATCGGCACACAACAGTATGCGATCGATCGGACTATCAAGAAACTCTCCGGGCGCGGGCGCCTCAAGTTCGTCTACGAAGCCGGTCCCTGCGGCTTCTGGCTGCAGCGTTACCTGTGCTCCAAGGCCCAGCGCTGCGTGGTCGCCGCACCGTCGCTGATCCCCAAACGCCCCGGAGAGCGAATCAAAACCGATCGCCGCGATGCCCGCCATCTCGCTCTGTCGCTGCGCGCCGGCACGCTCACGGCCGTGCACGTCCCCACCCCCGAGCAGGAAGCCTTCCGCGACGTCGTGCGCGCCTGGCAGCAGAGCAAGCGCGATATCACCGCCGCCAAGCAGCGGCTGAAGTCCTTCCTGCTGCGCAACGACATCCGCTACACGGGCCGCGCGACTTGGAACGCCGCCCACCGACGCTGGCTCTCCGGGCTCGTGCTCCCCAGCGCCCCGCAGCAGATCGTCTTCTAGGAACTCGCCGATGCCATCGACGTGCGTGAACGCCGCCGCGACCGGCTCGAGCACGAACTGGATGCGCTGGCACCGGCCTGGGCCCGATCACCCGCTGCGGAAACCGCTGGGCACGCACGCTGCTCGTCGAGGCCGCTTGGGCGTATTGCTACACTCCCAAGGTCAGCGCCGTCATCGAACGTCGTGCTCAGCACATTGACCCCCAAATCCGCGACCTCGCCTGGAAAGCCCGACTGCGGCTCACTCGAAAGTTCAGGCGACTGACCGCTCGGGGTCAACACGCCTACCTCGTCGTCACCGCCGTCGCTCGCGAGCTCGCCGGCTTCATCTGGGATGCCGCTCGTCTCATTGAGCAGCCGGCATCGAAGGCTTGATTTCGGAGGTAACGGTGCTCTCGAACCGGTGTCGTGGGCAATCCGCGACGACGTTATGCGGCAGCAGTCCCTGCCATGCGCGATCCTAGAGTGCGGCCAGGCCACCTGACGGAACTCAGTAATGCGGTACCCAACCCGCGGATATCAGCATGATCCACCGTCGACGCAGCTGCTCGGGACGCTGCTCACCTCCGATCCCTTTCCTCAGCACTTCGAAAACTCGGAGGAACGAATGAATACGTCCTAAAAACGCCTTCGCCAGACTTGACAGCGAAAGTCATATCAACGCCTGAGCTGAGCGCCGCGCGCGATGTGGCCGACTATTCGCACTTTATTCCTCCCGCGTGCGCTCCAGCGATTTATTATGCGGCCGACAAATCGAGCCTCTCAACCCTTTTTAGGTCGACTGATTTTTTCGCATGCCAGAGATCGTATTTATCCTGAAGAGCCAACCAACTTTCGGGCGATCTACCAAGCGCCTTGGAAAGGCGCAAGGCCATCTCCGGCGAAACATTGCTGAGACCGTTGAGCACTCTGTTGAGTGTCGACGGCGACACGCCCAGACTACCGGCGACTTTGCGCACGCTGAGGCCGTACGGCTCCATATAGATCTCCCGGATAAACTCACCGGGATGCGGAGGATTGTGCATGCTCATCAGTGATAGTCCTCGTAATTTACGATGTAAGCGTTACCTTCCTTAAAGTCGAATGTGACCCGCCAGTTACCGCTTACCCAAATCGACCACTCACCCTTGCGGCCTCCCTTCAGGCGGTGGAGTTTGAATCCCGGAATATCCATATCCTTGATCGTCGTGGCTGTCTCGAGAGCCGCTAACTGAAGCCTGAGTCGCTTGCGGTGCGCCGCCTGAATGCCAGCTGCGCTACCTGATTCGTAAAACCGCTGCAGTCCCTTGTGACGGAATGACTTGATCACGACATGAGTATAGCATGTTGCGCATCACGCAACAATAGGACGCGTAACGGCAGAGCTCAGCTGACGTGGCAACTCGGCACGTCAGCTGCAGCGAAGTGTTAGAGGGCTCGATATACATCGCGTCGATGCCCCACCTTTATGGCGAACACGACTAGCTCATCATCCTCGACACCATAGACGATTCGATATCTTCCCTGTCTGATACGGTATCGGTCATAACCCGACAGCTTCTCGCATCCAGGCGGCCGGGGGTTCTCAGCAAGTGCCTCGAACTTGCGAACGATGCGCTGGCGATCCTTTTTTGTAGAAATGGCGAGAACTTCCTTTTTCGCCGAAGGTTTGATCAGAACCTTATATCTTTCCACTACGCCGCAGTTCCTTTACGACTCCTTCGAAAGGCAGATCAGGCTCTTCGGCCCGTTCGCCAAATGCCGCGAGATCCTCAGCATCCTCTGCTAAGCTCAGTTTCACGGCTTCGTTGACGAGATCGGACAGTGATCGATCTGTTTCGGCTGCCTTTAAGCGCAGCGCGCGATGCAAGGCCGGGTCGAAATACACCGTGGCGCGCTTCTGACTTGCTTCCATGGCTAAATCGTAGTGCTTTGACGCTATAACGTCAAGGTGACGTCAATCCGAACCCTCAACGCCTGAGCTGAGCGCCGCGCGCGCTGTCGTTCCTATTTGGCATAAATCGCATGTTCGGCCCGCTCACCGCTTCGCAGATCGCCTCCGCATCTCGTGCGTCGTTCTTGTTCGTCTTCACGTACGGCTTCACGAACTGCGGCGCCATCAGCTTCACCGTGTGTCCGAACTCCGTGAGCTTGCGCGCCCAGTAGTGCGCGCTCCCACATGCCTCAAGCCCGATCAGGCACGACGGCATGTTCGCGAACAACTTCATCAGCTCCGCTCGTTTCACCGCTTTGCGCAGTACCGTCTTCCCACGCGCATCAACCCCATGAACCTGGAAAACATTCTTTGCCAGATCGATACCTACCGTCGTAATGTTCATTCGGATGCCCCTCTCGGTTTAAGTGGTTGCTGTAACACTTCCACTTTGGCACGTTCCATGCCGTGCCGAGTAGGGGCGTCCATTCCATTACTTTATCCTCCACGCGTGCGCTCGAGCGATTTGCTAGGAGCCAAGCCGCGCCTTGATGTGGCCCGGGTCTTGGGCTCCATGGATGACTGCTAATACGTGCACTGTATCCGCGCCAAATGTATAGAACACCAGATACGGGAAAGTATGCACCACCGCCCGCCGGATATCTGGCTCGACTTCCAGATACATGTACGGATTCGGCGCGATGCGCTTGAGAGACTGCTCGATTTCGTCCAGAAATCGTGCGCCGAGGCCAGGCTGCTTGTCTTCTTAAGACTGAAATCCGTCGAGGATATCCGCCTCTGCCTCGGGCGTGACGATGAGCGCACGGCTCATTCGCTTACTTGGACAGGATTCGGCGCCTTACCTCCACCCAGAGTGAACCGGCGTTTCGGTTGGCTCGATAGACCGCGAGACGCTTACGAAGCAGCTGGCGAGTTTCGTCGGAGAGCTCGATCTGCT
>Ga0326597_10011268_pt1 | contig 11863 bp, 7 predicted proteins | sample RVTome_12_FD_203789 | JGI IMG/M metagenome (GOLD analysis project Ga0326597, IMG submission 203789) | Soil microbial communities from uranium-contaminated site in the Upper Colorado River Basin, Wyoming, United States - RVT100D185 | ecosystem: Environmental > Terrestrial > Soil > Contaminated >...
CCGCACGGTCCCGGGAAAATACACGGACGCGTACGCGATCGTCTGCCCGGATGCCGGAGTCGCCGCCCGACCGGCTGCGGTGCCAGGCAACGCAGCGCCGCCGCCGCGAATCTGACGCTCGGCCCACTGCAGCTCGGCCGGAGTGGTTGGCCTCACCTCGGCCCCGGCGGTCAGCCGCGGTTGCGCCGAGACAACGTAGTCGCCGGCGGGAAGGCCGAACATGCGAAACGCACCTCGATCATCCGTCGATGGAATGAGCGCTCCGGACGTGCCCGCGAACGCCCGCTGGCCGAGCGCCGACACCGTGACGCGCTGGACCCGAATGCCGACGCCAGGCATGGGCTGACCATGCTCATCGGTCACCGTACCCGCCATGACGCTCCCGCTGGTCAGCGCAATCGGCACGCCGATGTTCGATCCCGGCTGCCTCGCGCCGTACGTCGTCGTCACATAGGTCGGCCGGCTCGCCACAAGTCGTGCGTTGCCGGCCGGCAGGCCGCCCACCGAGAATCTGCCGCGATCATCGGTCGAGGTCTGGTACTGCTGCCGTGGGTGGCTGTTCAGCACGACGGTGACGATCGCGCGCCGAATCGGCTGGCCGTTCGGCTCGTCGACGACGACGGTGCCCGACAACGTGGCGGTGCCAGCGGCCAGTCGCGGAACGTCACGGACCTGCGGCGGCGCGAGCAGGGACGCGAGAACGACAAGCGGCATCAGGGTCTTCATCGCTTCACCGCCAGTTGAACGGTTGCGCTCCCGGCGTCGCCCAGCGTCACGCGCGTGGCATCAGGCATGAGCGCAGCCAGAAACGCGGGATCCTGCCGATCGCCAGGCCGGCTTCCCGCGGCCGCCGCGACGAAGTAGTCGCCGGGCGGCAGACCCGTGATCGAAAACGACCCTGATCTGTTCACGCGCTCCACCCGACGGCGTCGCGAGACCGCGCCGATTTCCTTCCACGCCAATGAGTCGGCCGGAAACACGACAATCTCGGCCGTCGGATCAGGTCCACCCGCGCGGGTCACCGTGCCGGACAACGTCGTCGTCCTGTCCGTGAAGGTCACGAGCAGGCCGGTGACGTCCGCGTCGGTGAGTTCCAGCGGCTCGACTGACACGTCGCGGCCGTTCGCCATGATCGACCTGACGGACCAGCCCTGGGGCACCGTGTTCGGCAGGACGTTCGCGATGTAACGTCCCGCCGGATACCCCGCCGTCTTGAAGGTAGAGTCCGCGCGCACCCGGCCATCCAGGGCGATCGGGCTGGACGTGCGGCCTTCCGCCATTTGCAGACGCACGCCAATCCGCTGAATCGCGGCGGCGTTCGGCGGCGTTCTGGCGCCGACGAACTCGACGCGGCCGATCGCGCGGAGGCCGGCGCGCACGGTCAGGGTGAGATTCGTGGTGTCGGCCGGCCCGGCCGTGATCGGCGCCGCGAGCCACAACGACGTCTCATCCAGCGCCGCGGCTGGATTGCCGCCAGGGAGTGGCCTGGGATAGAGCCGGCCCTTCAACACGTAATCGCCGGACGGGATGCCGAGCAACATGAAGGCGCCAGAGGCGTCGCTCGTCGTTCTGGCGAAAGTGGCCTGGCCCTCGGACACGACGTCGTTGCCGCTGGCCGGTACCAGCGTCAGTCCGAGAAACGCCACGGGTCCGTTGGGCCCGATGAGCCGGCCGCCGACGCGGACGGTCGGCACCAGCTTCAATTGCATGTCGATGCCGCCGCGTTCCTCGCCCGGCTTCAGCGTGATGAGCGACGCCTGTGCCGTGGTGGCGGCGCCGCCGTAGTACTGCGGCGCGTAGGCCAGGATTCGGCCGTCCTCGTCCGGTGGTGGCGGAATCGGCCCGCGAAGTGAGCCGATCCCGGGCGAGTAGATCACGTCGCCAATCCGCACGCCGCTGGCGCTCGTCACAGCCGACGAATTCGACATCCGCCTGGATTCGCTTGTCGGCGCCCCCGCCTCGCTCGCGGCGGCGCTGACCGCGGCCACGGAGACCGGCACGGTGGTCGGATTCAGCACGTGCCCGCAGATGTACTCGCCGGGCGGGACATTGCCCACGCGATACCGGCCCCGGTCGTCCGTGAACACCGAGGTCGAGGCCGGCACGAAGCGGCGCTGACCGCCGGTGAACACGCGTCGCAGACATTCGATATTGACGCCGACCGCCGGCTCGCCGTGCTCGTCGCGGATGAGGCCCGTGATCGATCCATTTCGCCACAACGTGATCGTGACGCCGCCCCGTTTCTCGCCGTCGTCGATCTCGAGCGGCTGGCCTGGTCCGTGCGGCCGCAACTGGCCGAATGTGCCGGCCACGTAGGCAGGCGCGGTGGCCGAGATGCTGAAGCGGCCCTTCGGGAGGTCGCGGAACAGAAAGCGCCCGTCCGCGGCCGTCAACGTCCGTCGCGCGCCGGGGGCGGTCGGCGGGGGAACGGTTGGCGGGCGGGCCTCCGTCAACTCGCCAATCGGCGTGGCCGCAGCGCCCTGTGGCGCGATGACGACCAGGACACCCGGCAGGCCGCGGCCCGTGGTGGCGTCGACAATCTGGCCGAGCACGAAGGCGGTGCCGATTGCCGGGGTCTCAGTGACGCGGAACTGCGCAAGCCCGCCACCGCCCGCGGCCACGGCCAGTGCGGCGCCCAGGCCAACCACAGAAGAGCGTCGCAGACGACTCGGCATGTGTCCTCTGGAAGGCTGTTACGGTGCGATCTACTGCAAAGCTTACATCGCCCGGCAATAACGACGGCGGTGATCTCCGGCGCTCAATCCTCGCGAATGGCCTGGATCGGATCGACGCGGGCCGCCCGCCTGGCTGGCAGCAGACTCGCAACGAGGGCCGTTACCGCGAGTAGCGCCACGGTAGACAGAGCGGCCACCGGGTCCGCTGGGGAGATCCCGATGAACATGGCCCGAAGGCCGTACGCGACGGGCACCGATACCAGCAGTCCGACGCCGGCGCCGGCGCCCACCACCCGCAGCGCGTGCGAGACGATGAGCGCGACGACCTGCCCCGGCCGGGCGCCCAAGGCGACGCGAATGCCGATCTCGCGCGTCCGCAGCGACACGACGTACACCATGATCGCGTAGAGCCCCGCCATCGCCAGGCCAAGCGACACGACGCCGAGCCCGACCACCGACAGGCCGAAGTACAGCGTCTCGCCGAACTCGCGGACGAGCAGTGTCCTCGCCGTTTCGATCTGCGTCCACGGCGCGCGCGGGTTGGTCGCCGCAATGATCCGCTGAAGGCCACCTTCGAGGAGCCACTCGGGGGACTCGGCGCGAACGAGCAGAGTCGCCGACAACGGCACCTCGCCCGCGAGCGTCACGTACATGCGCGGTTCGGATCGGCCGCGGGCGACGTTGCGAGGGTGCTCGATCGTGTCGGTGACCACGCCGACGATCTCGACGGGCAGAGTCACGCGCGCCGGTCCTTTCACACCGACTCCTGGAATGGCCGGCGCTGAGGGAGCCCGCGGCGCCGGTGACGCCCCGGCAAGCGCGTCGGCGAGATCTGGCGTCATCCGAAGCGACACCGTCTGCCCGATCGCCGGCCCGCCGATCGCCATTCCCCGCGCCAGCGTTTCGTTGATGACCACCGCCGACGCTGGGCGATCCCCAGCTGCCGGCAGCCGTCCGGCAAGCAGCCGGGCGTCAACGGCGTCGAACCATGCACCGCTGACACGCTGGATGTTCACGACGCGAGGCCACTGGTCGGGTGGATCGCGCTGGGTCCGCCAACTTGCATAGCTGCCGCGGAGGAGCGGTGCGTCCATGACGGCCGCCGCGCGAACACGAGGCTCGCGCTCCAGTCTGTTCAGCAGGTCGCGCGCGAACACGGTGGCCGACGCGCCATCGTGACCGGCCGACTTCAGGTTGAGTTCGGCAACGATCAATTGAGCCGCGACGGTGGGAATCGAGTCCAGGAGGAGAGCCGTCGACCGCGCAAACAGTGCACCGGTGACGAGCAGGACGATCGAGAGCGCGACCTGTCCGCCAACCAGAACGTTGCGCAAGCGCGCATGAGCCAGTCCGCCGGCCTGCGCTGTCTGCCGAAGTCCGGCGGTCAGCAGGCGGCCCGCGACCAGCCACGACGGCGCCAGACCCGACAGTACAACCACGCCCGCGGCCAGCGCGCTGGAAAAGACGGCGACTCGGGCGTCCAGCATGACGGGGAACGGCAGCAGACCCGCCACCTGCGCCAACATCACGCGCGAACCCGCCCAGCCGGCCAGCGTCGCCAACGCTGCCACGATTCCAATCTCCACGATCAGCATGCGGGTGATCTGCCAGCGAGAGGCGCCGAGCGACAGCCGCACCGCCAGTTCTCGCGTCCGCTCCGTCGCTCGGGCGAGCCGAAGGTTGGCGACGTTGGCGCAGCCGATCAGCAGGACCGCCAGCGGAGCGGCCAACACCGCCGCCATCGCGGCCAGAAGTTCCGCCGGTCCGCTGCCCGGCGGCTGCCCCAGCGCCGCCAGTCGGACCGAGTGACGATGCTCCGCGTTTCGCGGCGGCCCCAATGCCGCCAGCGTGGTTTCAACGCCGCGCAGTGCCTGCTCCGCTTGCGCGCGCGACACGCCGGCGGCATGGCGAGCGATGGCTGTCAGCCACACGTCGTCCCGTGCGGGCAATCCGGGCCAGCCGTGCGTCTCGGACAGCGGCAGCCAGATCTGGATGCCGCTTCGGCCCCGCTCGATATCCGGCTCGGCCCAGCCCGAGAATCGCTCCGGCGCGACGCCAATCACCTGGAGCGATCGGTCGCCCACCACGATCGTCCGGCCGACCGCGTCGTCTGTGCCGCCGAGTTGTGTTCGCCAGAAGGTCCGGCTCACCACGACCACGGGCTGGGCGCTAGTCTCATCATCTGGCGCGATCAACCGGCCCAGATCGGTCGACGTACCCAGGACGTTGAAGTAGTTGCCGGACACGAACGCCGCATTGACGCTCGCGGTCTCGTCGCCCAGGCGAACGGAGAGATTGGCCGTGCCCTCCGCGGCGACGCCCGCGACCGGCGCGGGAGGTGTCCGCAGCGCTTCATCGTACTGGCGCGTGGACCCGGCATTGAGGGTTGGTGCGAATCCGGGCAAGTGCACCTGCACGTGCACCTGTGAGAGCGACGACCGGTCCTGAATCCCCGGCCGCTCACCCCAGACGAGCGCGTTGAGGATCGAGAAAACCGTCGTGCAGGCCGCCAGTCCCACGCCAAGACAGAGGACGGTCGTGATCGTCTGCCACGGCGCTCGGACGACCAGCCGGAGGGCCTGCTTCACGTCGCTGCGCCAGCCACGCCAGACCGTGCCTGACACCTCACCCGCCAAGCGCGGGCGGGGCCGGCGCGTCATCAGCGCATCCCAGGGCGCGCCAAGGCTTCTGACCAGCACGCGACGGCCCGATGGACGCGAGCCGCGATCGTCGCGCCCAGCGGCGACGTCGATCTCCGCCAGCCATTCTTCCCGCCACCGGTCGCGCGCGTCCCGCGATGCCAGCGCGGCCGAGGCACGGACGACGAGCCGGGCGATGCGCGCGGTCACGCCCGGCTCCGCTTCGGAAACAGCTTCGAGACGGCCCTATAGCGGGCCTCGGCTTCGACAAGTTGCGCGCGGCCGGCGCGGGTGAGCTGGTAGTTCCGGCGGCGCGGGCGGCTCGCCCGCCGCGCCCGGCCGTCGTCTTCCCAGGCCGAGTCGACGAATCCCGTGGCCTCCAGCCTTCGCAAAGCCGGGTAAACGCTTCCGGACGGCAGGCCCGTGGCATCCATGATGTCGAACCCGAAGCGATAGCCCTGGGCGAGGGCCTGCAGGACGAATAGGGCCGTATAGGACAGGGCCATATATGTGTATCTACATAGCATGGTTACGCGCCACCGGCCAACTGGGTAACAGCGGGCGGCGCTACGACGGAGCTGCGCGTTAGGGCCGATCGAACAGCGATTCCAGGATCAAGCGCGTCTTCGGCAGCAACTGGCTCTCGTCGAAGTACTGCGTCACGACCGCCAACGCGGCGTCCGCCGTCTGAATGTCGAGGTGCCGGAGCAGGTAGCGCACGTCGTCCAGATCGTGGAACTCCTCGCCAAGCCGCAGGGCCGCGCACTTCATCGCCAGTAGATATCCGGGCCGGGCCACGAACACGTGGAGATGGCTCAGTTCCAGATAACGATCGAACTCGCCGCGGGTGCCGAGGTATCCCTTGACCGCGTCGTTGAGCCAGTCATGCGCGACGCCCGCCGCGCCCGCCACCCGCGCGGCGGCCTCACGAACGACGCGCGCCGGCTGGAAGACGCCGTCCACGTCCTTCGTGGCCTCCCGAGCGCCGAATGCCAGGCACATCACGGCGCCGCCCACGAGGTACAACTCGCCCGCCTGCTCCTCGCGAGCCAGTTCCTTGTTCAGCAGCCCGAACAACTGAAGGATGTCGGCCTTGGTGAGGCGACTGCCGGCCATGCTTCTCACACGCGATCGCCGACGGTCGCGTCAACGAACAGGTTCCGACGTTTGAACGCCACCGGCGCCGATCGCAACAAGTGCACTCGAAGCCGCGGGAAGGGCACGGCGAAGTACGGTGATTCGAGCGGATCGATCTCGTGCACCCACGTGGGCGCCGGCGCCGACTTGAGATGCGCGGCGTGCTCGACCATCGCCGACACGTAGTTCTGACGAAACGGCGACAACCCGCGCAGGTTCACGTGCTCCACCGCCTCCATGAACGCCGCTGGAGGCAACGCCGCCAGCAGGTCGTTCAATTCGGCAAGTGCGAACCGGTGCCCGTCGTCGCCGGCCAGCCGGTGCAGCACGTCGGCCACCTGGGCGCCGGCGACCGGGAGCGCGCGGCTGAGGACGTACGTCGACACGTCCAGTCCGGCCAACCGGGCGTGCCGCTTCAACGCCGCTTTCTGCGCCGGCGAGACCCGCACCTGAAGCTGCTGCGACTTGGCCACGACGCTCAGATTATGCGGGAGGCGAAGCAATGTCAATACGTATGTATTGACAATATCGATGCCTGGGCTCCCGTCCGGTTCGGCGGTCTCGCCGGAATCGCCTTTTCCGCCCCGATGATGGTGATCGTCGCCGTCACGGCGCCGGGCGGGACCAGGTCGTCGGCGATGTCCGTCCACGTGCGCAACTGGCCTGGCTGCAGGATCTGCTTGATGACGCCCTCGCGCGCGGCCAGCAGGCGGCCGTCGGCGGCCATGTAGGCGGTCGCGAAGCGGATGTCGAGCCACGCAGCCGCGCGGCCGGTGTGCGCCACGCTCAGCGTGAATCCTGAGAAGCGATCCAACACGGGCGTCCAGGTGGTGGCAATCACCTGCAGGTCGTCCATCGCGCTGGCCGTCAGAAACGCCTCGTCGAACGCGCGGCCGGCGTCGGGGCCGAGTCCGGCCGGTCGGGCCGGCGGCACCAGGGCGACGCCGCGCCGCTCGCCGAGCCAACGGTCCATGCGCTGCTCGATCGCACCGGCGACGAGCGCACGGTCGACGTACAGCGACTGTCGCGTCCACCGATCGGCGGCCAGGCCGGCATGCATCACAACCGACGCCACGAGCGCCGCCGCGGCCACGCGTTCGAGGCGCGGCATGCGCCCGCCCGCAGCCCGCACGCGCGCCTCCCAGCACGCGCACGCGAACAGCAGCGCGACCGGAAATACCACGTAGAACGAATGCGCCTGCGCGCCGCGCACGGAGAAAAAGTAGCTGCCGTAGATCAGCAGAATCGTCGCGCCGAGCAGGAGGCGCACCGCAGTCCAATCAGCAGGACCGTCGCGGGCGGGACGGAACGCGGACACCGCCATCCACAGCGGGTGCAGGATGCCGGCAATCGCCACGATCAGCACGAACGGCATCAGCCACGGACGCCGGGACAATGTGAGCGCGCGCTCGGTCGACGACTGCCCGAGAAACCGATTCGTCTCGAACGACGCGAACGACAGCACGCGCGCGGCGGTGACTATGACTCCGAAGGGACTCTGCGGCTGTGGCTGGACCGCGCTCTCGACCTGCCCCGCGCCGAGACCGTGACGCGCAATCGTCGGTGCGAGCAAACTGCCGGTGATCGCCGCGCCAATCAGCAGTCCCGCCGCAGCCTGCGGCAGGTCGCGCAGGCGAAACCCGCTCACCTCCCCGCCGTCTCGGCGGCGGCCCGCCACCAATCCCACCGCCGCCGCGAGGATGTACGGCGGCAGCAACACCCAGGACAAGTGCAACTGCATCGTCCACACCAGCCCGGCGCCCATCATCGCCCACGCGATCGCGAGCGGCACGATCCCCCACCGCAGCGCCGGCAGTGCTTCGAAGAAGCCGATGAAGAAGACAACGCCGCCGATCAGGACGTACGAGGGATTGACGACGTGCGTGGAGAAGTTGAGGGTCCAGGGGAGCAGGAACGGAGTGGACCAGAGGAGCCAGCGTGGGACGCCGGGGTAGCGGCGCGACAGGTACCACGCGAACAGCGCGAGCGCGGCGAACGAGAGGACGTTCAGGAGGACGAAGGGCGCCTCGGGCGCGGCCCAGACCTCGAGGGGCCAGCGGACCATCAGGCCGAGCAGCGCGCCCGGCACGCGGCCGCCGGTCCAGACCACGTCGGCTCCGAAGTACGGCCACTCCCCTCGCGCGAACGCCTGCAATCCAATCAGGTAGACCTGCCGTTCGTCCTCCGACCAGAACGGCATGCTGAGGCCGTAGATCAGCCGGAAGGCGAAGAGGCCAACGATCGCGAGGAGCACGACGATCAGGCGACCTGGACCGGGGCTGGACATGAGAGGCAAGCGGATTCTACGCTGCGCAACCGGTCGTGGGCGGGATGCGTCCAAAGCGGGGTATCTTCATCCTGGTCATGTCCATGCCTACATCACGCGTGCTCGCCTGTTCGGTCGTGCTTGTGCTCGCGACGCTCACCACCTCAGCCCAGTCGAACCGGGAGCCGGACTGGAGCCGATTCCGCGGGCCGAACGGCTCCGGTCAGTCGTCGGCGACCGGAATTCCGACCGAATTCGGACCCGACAAGAACGTCGCGTGGCGGTTGCCGCTGCCGTCCGGCCATTCATCACCCATCATTTTCGAGGATCGGATCTATCTGACGGGCACGCGCGACAAGACGCTGGTAACGTTCGCTATCGATCGGACGGCCGGCACGATCCTGTGGGAGCGTCCGGCGCCGGCCGAGGCGCGGCCGCCGGTCGACAAGCGTAACCACCCCGCGTCGCCGAGCGTGGCCGTCGAATCGAATCGCGTCTACGTCTTCTTTCCCGACTACGGCCTGGTCACCTACGACGCGGCCGGCAAGGAACTTTGGAAGCAGCCGCTCGGCCCGTTCAACAACATCTACGGCATGGGCGCCTCCCCCGTCATCGTGGGCGACCTGCTGGTGCTGCCGTGCGATCAGAGTACGGGCTCGTATCTGCTGGCGGTGGACAAGCGCACGGGGAAGACTGTGTGGAAGACGCCGCGGCCGGAAGCGAAGAGCGGCCACGCGACGCCCATCCTGTGGCGCGCGCCCGACGGCCGGGACGAGATTCTGCTGCCTGGCTCGTTTCTCCTGACCGCGTACGACGCGCGGACCGGCGAGCGTCGCTGGTGGGTGCGCGGGCTGTCGTTCGAGATCAAGTCCACGCCCGTGATCAAGGGGGACACGATTTATGTCAACGGCTACGGCGCGCCGGAGAACGATCCGGGCCGCAAGATTGACGTGCCGCCGGCCGACGAGGTCTGGCCGACCGCGGATGTGGACAAGAACGGGACGATTTCACGCGCCGAGTTTCCGAAGTTCAGCGCCGCGTTCTGGTTCGACGTCGCCGATCTGGATCTCGACAAGTCACTGACGAAGGACGAGTGGGAGTACTACCGCGCCGCGCTCGACTCGGAGAACGGCATGCTGGCCATTCGTCTCGGCGGCAAAGGCGACATGACCGAGAAGGCTGTGCGCTGGAAGTATCAGCGCTCCGTCCCCCAGCTCCCGTCGCCCATTGTCTATGGCGACGTGCTCTACATGGTGAACGACAACGGGATTGTGACGACGCTCAATCCCGAGACCGGGGCGTTGATCAAGCAGGGTCGCTTCACCGGCGCGCCCGGCGCCCACTATGCGTCGCCGGTCGTGGCCGACGGGCACATCTTCTTCACCAGCCTGGCCGGCGCGGTCATCGCCGTGCCGCCGACGGGCGATCTGACGCCGGTCGCGATCAACACGCTGGGCGAGGAAGTCTACGCGACGCCGGCGTTCGCGGACGGCCGGATCTACGTGCGGACGACGCAGGCGTTGTGGGCGTTTGGCAAGTAGAGGGCGGACGGCACTTCTCCTTGGTGTAGCCGAGCGTGAGTCTCGCGTCACCCTCGCCTTTCGCCTATCGAACCGACGCTGTCGCGGTACCCAACCTGTCAGAGTCGAAATGGTACACGACTACCTTGACCGACGAAGCCGACCTACTAACGGGCACCAGGGTCGAGTACGGAACACCGGTCGCGTTGGCCTTCTCGTAGGTCGCTTGGTCCATGCTCAGCGTCATTCGTTGCTCGAGCTTGCCCACGACGTTATGGCCGGCATCGCCCAGGAGCACCAGGAGATCGATCTCGCCCTCCCACCTGCCATTGCGCTGAGTCAGCGGCAAGGTCGAGATACCCAGCGTAAGATCCACGCGAGCTTGCCTACCCGATGCACTTTGTGTCGTGGAACCCTTCACGCTCAACGGGATGTCGGTCAGGTCGGAATTGCCGACGGCAGCATCGCGCAATCGGGCGCGGGTATAGATCTCCCGCGAATTGATGGGCTCAGGAACGGCGCGCGCGGTATAGCCCTTCCGATAAACAAGCGTCACGTTCTTTCGACTCACTGAGATCCTGACTTCGCGGTATCTACCGTCCAGCAGGGGATTTGTCGGGACATGGCCAAGGATGTAGCCGCTTCGAGATGCGTCATCGATCCGGCCTAGCTGCTGCTCAGTGGTCCGATTGCCGCTGAACTGGCCCCCGGAGTGCTCAGAGACGTTCTGGCTGGACATGATGGAGAACGCGGCAAGCGCCGGACCGACCGTCTGGACGATATCCACGGCTACTCCGGCGTCATTCGCTCGCGCAGCCAGACGCCGATCGTCGTCCGCGCTGTAGTAGTGCAGGCCTATTCCTTCGTTGGCGAATGTTATCGGGGGATTGAACCCCCAGGCCGTCACCAAGAAGAGATGTTTCTCGCCCTCGACGCGCCGCAAATACTCGATGCCGGCCACGACCTTCAAGATGTCGTTGATGGCCAGGCGGCGCTTCCAGGCTCTGACAATGTCGGCGTCCGTATTCACCTGGTACTCTGACGTTCCGAGCAGGAATCCAGTAGCGTCCCTGAACAGGGTGCCGGCCGTGGAAGCTGGCTCGAGCCAGGAGTCAATCAGGCGTTCGGTCTCGGGAGAAATGTCTGTGCCCTTCCATCGATCGCGCAGCTGCGACTCGAGAAGCGCCTCTGGAGGATTCCGGAGCCGTTCGACGACAGCCGCAACTCGTTCGTGATCGGTTGTCAAGTCCGTCAGCCGACCGAGCGCCATGACGCCCACCAGATCTTCGGATCGCAGGCGCTCTCGAATGAACCGGCTGACCCCCGAATAGACCTGATACGGTCCCTCTCTCATGGCACCAACGACAAACAGGAAGACACGGCGCGTCGACGGTGGCACCGCCGTTGACGATGCCCTGGCTTCCTCGATCGCAGTCCGTGACTTATCGACAAAGCTGCTGATCGTCTGCCGCACGCCGTTCTCTGTGATTGAAAACTCGTGCTCTGCCAGACCTAGCAGGGGCTTGCCTGTCTTGTTGTCGATGACAGCCACCTCCGTCCGGATCAGGTCGAGACGGCTCTTAAACGACGGGATCTGATGCGCGCCCTGCGAATCAGAGAAGGCGT